>Ga0193743_1001913_pt1 | contig 15039 bp, 11 predicted proteins | sample L2c2metaG_FD_143038 | JGI IMG/M metagenome (GOLD analysis project Ga0193743, IMG submission 143038) | Soil microbial communities from a riparian zone of the East river system, Colorado, United States - L2c2 | ecosystem: Environmental > Terrestrial > Soil > Riparian zone | place: USA: East River...
TTCCTGTCATGGCCCCAACAAGCAGCGAGGAAAGTTACGCCTGGATAGCTACAAAGCAATCCTGCGCGGTGGCAAGCACGGCGCCGTCATTAAAGCCGGCAACGCAGCCGGCAGCGAGCTATTTCATCGCATCAATCTCCCGCAGACAGACGACAACGCCATGCCGCCTTCGGGCAAACGGCGACTCACCCCAGACGAGATCAAAACAATCGGAGCGTGGATCAAAGCTGGAGCGAGTGAGACTTCGCCACTGAATGCAGTTCAGGGCGCACCCACCAACGTCGCAGCCGCGCCCAAAGAAATTGAACTACCGGAGTACGATCCTTCCATTGCAGATAAGGCCCGCTCCACGCACGCTGCAGATGTAGCTGCCCTTCAGAAGCACTATCCGGATCTCCTGCAATATGAGTCTCGAACCTCCGCAATGCTCAGCTTGAATGCCTCACTTGCCGGTGAAAAATTTGGGGATAGCGACCTCGCATCTTTCAAACCAGTTCTTGAACAGATCAGGACTGCAGACTTCTCTGGCACCTCCATCAGCGATCACTCCAGTGATCTCATTGCCAGCATGAAAAATCTTCGCCTTCTTCGGCTTTCATACACTCGCGTCACAGACGATGGAGTCAAGCGATTGCATGACCTCGCTCACTTGCAATCCATCAATCTACTGGGAACGCAGGTTACACCTGCAATGCTTGGGGCGATCGCCTCCATGCCGAAGATGGAACACCTCTACGTTGCAAACACAAGAATCACGCCGGTGGCAGCGAATACTCCAACACTGAAACAGAAACTCATCTTCTAACAGGGAGCAACTTATGTCGAACCCATCTGGATCCATGACGCGTCGCAGATTTCTTACCTCTTGCGTCGGGACGGCCGCCATTGCTTCGCTCGCTTCGGATGAAATGTTGTATGCAGAACAGTCATACGCAGCAGATGAGAAGACGTTCGTCACCGGAAATGGGCAGTGGCGCTACAAGAAGGACGGCGCATTCGGCCACCTTCCGGCCGGGCAGCAGTTCGGAGGCACACATGGCGCCATCGCAACGGACAAGGCCGGCAACGTGTACGTAAGCACTCAAAGCACCACTGGCATCATCGTCTACGACCGTCAGGGACAATTTCTAAAGACGGTGGCACATCAGTTTCCTGAGGTGCACTCGATGTGGCTTACCGAAGAAGACGGCACAGAATACATCTACACAACCGTACAGAAAGGTACGCCTGACGAAAACTGGCTCTTTGTAAAAATGAAGACCGATGGCACTCCTGTTCTGAAGATCAAGGCCCCGGCGGAAGCAGGATTCAATCAGCCAAATGCCTGGCGCATCACGTCGGCTCTTTCAGCACCCGATGGTGATATCTGGATCGCGAATGGCTACGGTGATTCGCGCCTGTTCCGCTTTGATGGAAAAGGCAACTTCAAAAAAACCTACGCAGGCAAAGGCACCGAGGACGGAAAGTTCCAGTGCAATCATGGAGTTGCGATCGACACGCGCTACGACCAGCCGCTAATGTACGTCTGCGACCGTGAAAATCGCCGTATGGTGCACATGGACTTCGATGGCAACTTTGTTAGCACAACAACCTCGCACCTGCGCCGCCCCTGTCAGATAGGTTTCCACGGGGACTACGTTGTCATCTCAGAACTCGAAGGCCGAGTTGTCATTCTCGACAAAGACAATGTTCCAGTCGCCTTCCTCGGTGACAATCCTGACCAGACTCAATGGGCAAAGTATGATCTGCCGCCTCAGAACATTTCTTTCGCATCATTCAGCGCATCCCACGGTTGCCATGTGAACTCAGCAGGCAGCATCTACATCTCTGACTGGAATAAGACGGGACGCGTCACCAAGCTCGACCGCCTAAGCTTTTAGAAGGAGTCTCGCTTATACCATCCAATCTCTTCGTAAAGAAGGCTGATAAGCCGATCCGGATCCGCTTGTAAGTCGGAATCGGTCGCATAGAGTCGCAATACAGACTGCTCTGTTAAGCCGGAGGCGAAAGTTTCAAATACTCGTTAATAAAGGGTGTTGTGCTCATAGCGTAATCGCTCCATGGGCGACAAATCGCCAATACACTCATTGAGCCGCCGCAAACTTCTGAGCCGTTCCGCATCAAAACTTTCTGATTAGAAAGCTAAACCTCAAAGAAACTACAACTTCGCTGGCTACCGTTCGTATCGCATTGATCTTGCGCTACACCAACGAGGGTCCATTTGCGGGTCCGATAAGGGTCCAATAAGCGTTGCGTCGGATTGTTTTCCGCTCTCTAGCGCTTTGAAAAAGCGTTCTAAGTTACTCAGATTTCGTCAATTCGAGGATTGGGGTGGGTGAGGTCACTAGTTCGAATCTAGTCGTCTCGACTATTTACTTCCAATCACTTAGATTCAGCGAATTTCCCGAACGGGTCCACCATTAAACTTGTACAAACTTCTCGAGTGCGGCTATGGCTTTCTGGAGTCATGAGCTTCGTGGCGCGTCGCGTCTTCGCGTTTTGTGGCTTTTAGCTCCTTATATTTCTGCAGCTCGCGATTCGCATCTTCGATACGCCCCGCGCGGCGATAGGCAATCTGAAGCTGATAATGTACAAAATCGTCCGCCGAATTGAGCCGCGCCGCGATCTCCAGATGTTCGATGGCGTCATCGGTCTTGCCCTGTTCTAGAAGAACTTTTCCCAACTGATATTGGGCCTGCGTGTAATTTGGGTTTGAAGCCAGGACCGACTGTAAGAGGCGAACCGCCTCTTCCCTTTCCGATGTCTCCAACAGGGCATAAGCAAGATCGTACTGAGCGTCGATGTCCTTCGGATTGATTGCCAGCTCAGCACGCAGCTCGGGGAGAGCCTCCGAAGGCCGGTCCAGGCGAATCAGAGTAGCCCCGAGCTCGTAATGCGAGTCCGGCATCGCGGGATTGTTCTGAATCAGCTTCTTCAGACACGGAATGGCAAGTTCAAAGCTTTCAGATGCTGTATAGAGTTTGCAGACCAGGAGTTGAACATCCTGCGGCAGACTACGCGTTTGCAGAATGTCGGCGATGGCATTGGCCTGTTGCGGCTGATTGGTCCGTACCAGGGAGTAGGCCCAGGCGTATGCTGCCCTGGCATCTTCCATAGCTAGGTCACTAGAGAGAGCAAAGTTTCTGGCGGCAAACGGGAACCGATCCAATGAGAATTGCGACATCGCGAGCATTAGCCGAGTATGTTCTTCCTGCGGATTGGACGCAACCACGTGCTCCAACGCTCGCGCACTTTCGCTATAGTTCCCGACACGAAAAGCGGCCGTTCCAAGATTTTGCATAAGCCCTGGCGCAGAAGCGTCCCATTTCTCTGCTTCCTGAAAATGATGGAGAGCATCGTCATACCGCTGTTGCTTCGCCTCTGCTGTACCCCAATCGTTGAATCCATTGGCGAGAATCAACCGAAGTTGATGCCGGTGAGCTTTCAACTTCTGCTCCTGAGCAACAGATGAGACAGGGTGTTTTAGCGCGGCTTCTGTCTCCCTGGATTGTTGCCGGGCAGCCTGGGTGAGCGACTGCGATGAAGCAATGACCGCTTCAGGATCTCCAGAAGCGATCGCCTGCTGCTGCCGGTCAAGCAGTGTTTGCAGCTGTGCCAAAGACTGGTGATTCGAGACAGAGGACTGAACCGGGAGGGATTGGCCATGGACTCCCACGCAGAGGGTGGAAAGGGTGAGGATCAACGGGAGTCTCGCAACCAAAAACATGTCTTATCGTGACATAGTTTTCCCGAGATCGAAGGATCTGCAGGGTTCTTAAAGAAGAAGCCGGGCAGACCGATCCGATCTGCCCGGGATGTGGGTTAGAAGTTTATGTGCAGGCCATATTGAATCTGACGGGCATTCCCAATCAGGGCACTCGAGGTGCCGAAGCCCGACTGCTGATCCTCCGAGGTGACGAAATTGTTCGTCGCACTGCAGGGAGTGTAGAGGGCGTGGCCGGTTGTCGCATCATGACCAATGACGTTGCCGCAGTTAATTGCCGAGATAGGCGAGTTCTGTGAAAGCGAGGCCGGGTTGAAGTTTGGATGGTTGAAGAGGTTGAAGAAGTCCAGGCTGAACTTGATGGTCGCTTTCTCATGGAAGACGGCCCAGTTCTTGTCCAGAGACAGGTCGGTGTTGTTGAAGTTCGGGCCGCCGCAGAGACCTCTTGGCGCCATGTTGTTGGGAATCGTACCGAGAGCGTATCCGACCAGCGTAAACGCACCGGGATTGATGATGGTGTTGTCATGACGTCCTGCGGTGCAGCTCTGGCCAGTCATGAGTGGACGGAGAGGGGTCGGATAACCAGTCTGCACCAGAGCGCCGCTTTGATTCAACTGGCTGGTGTAGGTGGCCCCGGTTGCGGAATTGATCCCCAGATTGTTCTCGTGCGCTCCCTGAAAGATGGTAAAGTTATTTCCGTTTTGAGCCGAGACGATCGTAGCCAGCTCCCATCCTCCCAATACGCTCTGTTCGAATCCATTGGCTCCGCGCAGCTTCGGTAGGTACCAAATAGCATTGGCGACGAACATGTTGGGACGGTTCACGTTTGAGGTCCCATAGTCCAGTTGGGGCCTCGTGTAATAGGTACGCGCCTGGTTTCCAATACCTCCGCTGGAATCGTCGGTGACCACATCGGTTAGAGCGTGAGACCAGGTATAAGCAGCTCCCACCTGGAGGATGTCGCCGATACGGCTATGAAGAGAGACCTGGAGGCCGTTGTAGTTTGAGCTGCCGTTATGAGCCCAGTAAGTGAGAGTGCTATTGTTGCCGCCCGCTGGGTAAGGGCGCAACATATTGACGTCCCCACTGTTTGCAAAGGTGGCCGCCATCCAGTTGTTGGGAGCAATTGAGTTGATGTCGTAGGAACTTGTCAGGTGAATTCCACGATTTCCAACGTATGCCATCTGGAAGATGGTGCTGCGGCCAATCTGCTGCTCTACAGCGAGATTCCACTGCCACGAGTTGGGCAAGACAGCGCTTGGATCGGCTCCCCCCGCAGGGCTTGCGGATCCCGAGAGGCTCGAAGGCGTTGCTCCCCCGAGCGTGCGTGGGTAATTATTGGTCGTCAAGGCAAAAGGAGCATTGGCAACCAAGGTATATCGTGAGACGCGCTCCCTTTGATAAAACTGCCCGATACCCGCGCGAAATACAGTAGTGCCGGTCCCGAACGCATCCCATGCCACGCCGATACGCGGAGCGAAGTGGTTGTATCCATTCTTCACGAGTGAGCGGTTCGGCCCTGGAGTTCCGCTGCTGAAGTTGGTGCCGAACTGCTTGTTGGCATCTCCGCAGGGGTCTTTTCCAGGAGCGACCCAAAGGCCATTGCAGGCGTCGCTTGCTGGTTTGGATGGATCATAAAGCTGAGGCTGGAAGCTGGTGATCTGATCGTTGGGCTGATAGGCCGCCAGCAGCAGAGAATAACGAACGCCGTAGTTCAGCGTCACGCGCGGAAGCGCTCTCCACGTATCGCCCGCGTAGAACTCGTAGTCGCGCCAGCGCAGCTGCGCACGAACATTCGTCGAAGTCTCGCTAATATTGAAAACGTTGCCAGCCAGTTCCAGATTCGCCAGGTTATCGTTGGTATCAATTCCTCCGGTGCTGGTGGCGACACTGCCGATAGTAGGACGCTCTCCCGTGCTGCTGTTGACGTCTTCATTCTTGCCATTGAAGCCGAGGAACGCACCGAACTTGAACGTGTGCTGGCCCTTGACCCAGGAGAGATCGTCCCGGAAGGTATACAGGTCGAGCTGATTCTGCCATGGAGCCTGCAGGGACGTTTTTCCGCCGTAGGGGCCGAAATCTACGGTGGGCACGCCGAGCTGGCTATGCTTCAGCGATGAGGAGTAAAGGGTGGGAACGGCCGAAGTGACCTGAGGGAGCAGGGCAGAGTCGGTTCCGCCGGCAGTGATCAGGATGCGGTTGTTGGAATAATTGAAGGCCACATCATTAACCAGGGTGCTTCGGATGGTCGAAGTCCAGTGCGCTGTGAGCGACTTAGATGGCTGAGCCCAATTACTGTTCAGAGCCGGGAATACGGTATCGCCCCAGTATCCTGCATTGAAGGCCGGGTTGGTCCAGGTGTCCTGGGTATAGCGGCCCATGATGTGATTGGAGTGATTCAGATCATAGTCGCCACGAACGTTTTCCTGGCGCCACTTGAGGGCCGTCGGCAGAGACACGGACCAGTTCTGTCCATTCGAATTCAACGCTCCGTTAGGTGTGTTCGGCAACGGAAGCATCTGTATGACCGTGGTAGCGGAGGGGTCGACAGCGGCAAGCTTGTGAGGTCCTGCAAGCTTCGAGGCTGGAACTGCGCTGAAGTTGGGGAGTCCAGAGGTATTGCATCCGGGGGTCGAGAAGTCTCCGGCGCGCTGAGCTTCCGTAGGAACGCAGGAGCTTACCTGACGGCCTTTGATCTCGTGGTTCCACTCTTCGTTGAAGAAGAAGAACAGTTTGTCCCGAATGATGGGACCTCCTATGGAGTAGCCCCAATCGTTACGGCGCTGCTTGTCCTTGCCATCGAGCGGCAGTCCCTTGCCCGCATTCTGCGCTGAAAAATAGGTGTAGGTATTCAGTGCATCGTTGCGCCCGTTATAGAAGGCGCTTCCGTGAAACGTATTCGTTCCGCTGCGGGTAATGATGCTGATGACAGCACCTGAAGCCTGCCCGTACTCAGGCCCGTAGCTGTTAAGCAACATCTTGAACTCGGCGATAGCCTCGTTGGAAGGATAGATGAGAATGGTGCGGTTCGATCCCACGTCGTTATCGTTTACGCCGTCAACAAGGAAGAGGTTGTTCGTGGTGGCGTTGCCGTTCACGGACATATCCACGCCGCCGTTCAACCCCTTGCCGGTGTTCTGAAAACCGTTCGCCGCCGAAACACCGGGCTGCAGCTGTGTCAGCTGCACAAAGTTGCGCCCATTAAGCGGGAGCTCTTTTACCTGGGTGCCGTCGACGGTTTCAGCCAGGGATGCGCTATCGGTCTGGACCTGCAGGGCGTTTGCCTGGACGGTAATGGCTTCCGACACGCTTCCTACCTGCAGCTGAACATCGATGTTTGTCGTGGTTGCGACGTGTACCACAACGTTAGTGGTGACAAACTCCCTGAAGTTCGCAGCCGTAATTTTTACGTTGTAGGTGGAATCCGGAATTTCCGCTATCGTATAACTTCCCTGCGCATTCGTAGCTGCGCTAAACGTCTTGGAAGTCGCAATGTTAGTGGCGACTACTGACGCCCCCGGGACAGCAGCTCCGGAGGTATCGGTAACCGTTCCGCTGATGGTTCCGGTAAGTTTCTGTGCGAAGACGGTGAGCGGAATCAACATCCACATTACCGCTCCCACGAGAAGGGAACGACCTGCTGCTCTCTTCATGATGCCTCTCCTAAAAACACTTCCATTTCAGCCACTATTCGTTGATGCGGCATATTTATGGTCCCGTATCGGATTCAATCCGAAGGGCATACAGCCTACTAAATCGTTTGAGTACTGCGATCAAAACGTTTAATTCTTCAGCGCACGATTGTCAAGAGGAAATATGGGGGAAATGTGAGGAGTGGGCTTTGCATTGGACCGTTTATCGCTTAAAGTCGCGCGTTTAAACGTTTGTCTAGGCCTTAATCTGCACCACTTCGTAAGCTGCTTACGGAGTGACGGGAATGGCTACCCCGGCTCCCTCAACGACGCGGTAAAACCTGTCTCCCTTCAACCCGCTCAGGTGTTCGGTTTTTCCCGAGGGCCAACGAATCTCGACAGAATCGATCGTTGCTGCTCCAGCCAGCCCGAAGTGCACCCGAAGATCATTCTGCGAGAGGTAACTTCCCCCGCTGCGCACCTCTTCGGTTTGTGTCATTCCTCCTGCCGTAATCGTTACCCTTGCGCCTAAGGCCAGACGGTTGCTCTTCGTCCCCGTGAGATCAACCGTGACCCAATGGTTCCCGGGAATTCCCTGGTTATGAAGAATCATGGGGCCGCCGTCGATATCGGAAACCACGACGTCGACATTCCCGTCATTATCCAGATCGGCAACGGCAAGACCCCGGCTTACTCTCGGCTCGACCAGGGCTGGACCCGCCTGCTGACCAGCATCGCAGAACTTTCCATCGCGTTCATTCAGGAATAGATTCTTAGGCTGGCGATATCTGGCCCCTGACGGCAGAGAGTCCACCTGGGGATAGACCTGGCCGTTTACGGCGATCAGGTCCAGCCATCCATCATTGTCCAGATCGACAAAGGCATCTCCCCACTTTACCCAAGGTAACGCGGCCAGAGCGACTCCAGCATCGTAAGAGACATCGCGAAAGTCATACTTCCCAAGGTTGCGATATAGCGCATTGTCCTCATCGGAAAAGTTCGTCACATAAAGGGAGAACCGTCCCGAGTGGTCATAATCTCCGATGGCAACTCCCATGGATCCCTGTTCCGATCCATCTGCGCTTACCGCAGTTCCCGATTCGAGACCAATCTCTGTGAATTTTCCTTTCCCATCGTTCCTGTAGAGGAAGTTCGGCGTGGAGTCATTCGCCACATAAATATCCTGTCTACCGGTGTTGTTGAAGTCGGACCATATGACTCCAAGGCCGTAGTAGCCACTCGGATCATTGACACCTGCGGATTTCGAAACCTCGGTAAAGGTTCCGTTGCCATTGTTGTGAAAGAGAGAGTCGCCAGCTCCTTTCAGGCCCCGTGGACCACACTGGACATCAATGCCGCGGTAACGGCAGGTAGGGGCTTTCCCGAACCCGGGGAGATCCGTCAGTTTGAAATCGACATAGTTGGAGACGAACAGATCAACAAGTCCATCGCCATCGTAATCTCCAAATGCCGCACCGGTAGACCATCTTCCATCGGTTACACCGGCCTGCCTGGCTACATCGGTAAAGGTGCCATTGCCATTATTGCGATAGAGGACATTACCTCCTAGGCAAGTGATATACATGTCGGGAAAGCCGTCATTGTTGTAATCTCCAACGGCTCCTCCCATGGCGAAACAAGGAGTGGCAACGCCAGCTTTGTCGGTCACATCGGTAAAGGTGCCATTGCGATTGTTATGGTAAAGAGCGCTTCGCGCTTTTTCACCTGTCAGGGCCATCTCTACCGTCGGTGCATTGGTAAAGTACAGATCGGGCCAACCATCTCGATCATAATCAATAACAAGGATTCCTCCGCTCATTGATTCGACGATGTACTTCTTCTCCGGTGCGGAGAAGTGGCGAAATTGGATGCCGGTCTTGCCGGTAACATCGACCATCTGCGGCACTATCCGGTCGTGGCATATCTGTGATTTTGCTCCGGGGGGTGGAGGAGGAGCAGGACTATGTGCCTGCGCCAGAAGGAGAGTGACTGATGCGGTTTGAACCAGCAGAATTGTTCCCCGACGGCGTCTCTGCGAGCCTAGATTGGCCTTAGTCTTTTTCCGCATGTCACATGGAATACAGATCTTGATTTCCTCATTTGGGCCGGTGAATAACACCGTCGGGTTCGCAGCAGAATAACGACCGAAGAAAACATTGCGCAAATACTTGATCAAGGATTCCATGAACTCCTATAGACCGATGGGCCCACGATGCCCGGCTAACACCCAAGGTAATATTCACCTTCCGGCCGGGGATGACGCAACCGCGAACGGCAAAGCCCAAACCGCCAGAGAGTACCATCAGTGGCTTCACCCTCATCGCTTTACCCGGAAACGTGCAGGTCATTGAACTCATTTAAGGAGAAAATGTGCAAGTTTCTCTTCACCGCGAGCAACATGGGGCAACTCACTTGGCCAACTACAGATATCTTTGAACTCCTGATTTGGCACAGCCAGAGTTCCGAAAACACCCTACTCTCCGAGGTTGGGGCGAAGTTGCGGAGTGATGTCATCGACGTTCTTCGGCGTCACTTGCCAACGTTCTACGATGACCTCGAAGGAGTCCGCTATTCCCAGCAGATCTAGAGCCGCAACCCGATTGCGCGTCGTCGCCGAGGTTGCAAGAGCTAGTTTGTAATGCTGGGCGGTCCATCGCACGCACGAATTTAATTGAGCCTGGAACAATCTTTCAGCTTCTTTTCTTCCTGCTCGTAGATTCGCGCTTTCTCGCGGAAGATCGCCGCCCGCTGGTCGGCATTTGAGTTGGCAACGTGTTCCTACTTCCTCAATCATGACGGCATCACTTCGTCTCACAACTCGCGCAAATCGGAATCTGTCAGCGTAATTCCTGCCTGGCGAAACGCGATGCGCTTTGCATGTGCGTGGAGTCCTTCGGAGTCGATGAGTACTCCATCCATGTCGAAGATGATCGCCTGTGTTTCATTCATCTGCTCAACCATCGGTTTAATCGGCACCGTCAGTAATCACATACCTGCTCAGAGCCGGGACACATACAAGCAGTGTGGCAAGGAACCAGAACGCACTGTGTAAACCAATTCCTTTGGACAAGAAGCCGATCACTGCTGGCCCCATCAGCATGCCGCCATAGCCTGCAGTAGTCAGGGCAGCAACGGCAAGCCCCTTGGGCATAGTGTGCTGTGTACCCGCACGCCGGAACAAGATGGGCACGATGTTTGCGGCCCCAAGGCCTATAAAAATGAACCCTCCCAGCACGATGGATGCGAATGGTGAAAGAAGGAGGATGCAGAACCCGAGGAATGCTACCAGCCCGCTAAATATAAGTACTACGCGGTCCCCGAAGCGGCCCACAACACGGTCACCGATGAATCGGCTGAAGGTCATCGCGATGGAGAAGAGCATGTATCCCAACCCGCCCCTCGCGGGCGAGAGGAGGTGTTCACCAACAAGCAGTAGAGCGCTCCAGTCGAGGAGAGCACCCTCGACCAGAAAGGAAATTGCAGCGAGTAAGGCGATGACCAGGACAACTCCCTTGGGAACAGCGAAGAGAGGTTGCGAAGTCGCTTCACGATTCGAAAGCATGCGCGGCAACGCGAAAGCAATGAGCAAGACAAGGATCGCGGAACTCAGAATCGTGCTTACGCTGGGTGCTATACGTCGGGACAGAAGAGCCGTCATGACCCCTGATCCGAGAAATCCCCCGACGCTAAACAGAGCGTGAAATCCGGACATCAACGGCTTTTCAGAAGCGCGTTCCACATCTACTGCGTGCAGGTTCATCGCCACATCCAGCGATCCCAATGAGGCGCCGAATAGGAACAATGCCGTTCCCAGTGTGATTGGCAATGATGTCACGCTCAGCAGTGGCAACACGATCGCTATGCCTACGCCGCCCGACAGCACAACAGGTTTACTGCCGAATCGGGCGCAGAGGTTAGCAGCGATCGGCATCGCAACAATGGAACCTGCTCCCAAGAGAAGCAATATCAGCCCCATCGTCCCGTCTCCGACCTGGCAACGAGCCTTCGCATAAGGAACAAGAGGTGCCCAGCAGGCGACGCCAAATCCTGCAGCGATGAAAGCCAGTCTGGTCGCCAGCTTGGCTCGCGATTGATCTATAGCTTTTTCCACGAATATTTCCATTGGGATTCGGTTCGGGCCTTAGACAGATTTAGAAGGTGTTAATCTCAGTCTTCTTTCGGAGGGGCATTCAGAGGTTAGATGGAAAAGTCGTCAAAATGAACTTGAAAGGATTGTTTGCCTGGCGCGGCTGTGACCATGCCAAATTTTACCGGCACCTCTGTCGGAAAATAGGCAAGACGAATCATCGACCACTTGTTTCCATCGAGTGAATACGAGATCTGCACTGTGTCATTGAATCGCTGCAGTCGCATCCAGATGGAAGAAGGATTGTCATTCCGGGGAAGCACCGACCAGTCGGAGAAGTCCCGCGTCACCACTGCGCTTACATTCTGACCGTTCACGAGTTCGATGCCGGTCTTGATCCAGTTCTTCTCATCGATCCGGATCATGAGTCCGGCTTGATGATAAAGCTCGTGATATTTCCCCGAGATCCTGATCTTAGCTTCAAAATTGCCGCTGCGCGTTTCATAGCGGAATGGTCCGCTATCGCGTATGAAGCCGTAATGTGTTGTTCGCCAGTAATCGGTCCTAGCCGGCACTTCTTCGATGAGTGAGGTTCCAGATTGTTTCCATGACTTCGGAGCATTCTGCCATTGCATCGAGCTATCTCCTGTCTGGGCCAGTGCGGGAAGGATCATCAAACAAGCGTCGAGCGCCAGTTTAGGAAATGCCGCAAGTAATGATTTCAAGTGCATAGATGTTTCCTTTCTTATTCCCGGTCGAATCAGGAAGTGCCGTCCCGCTGCTGCATAGCGACGGGCTCGCGAACGGTATACATTAGGGCTTCGAAAGGATCACGTCTGGTCCAGCTTCGCAAAAGGTAGAGAGAATTTGGTCCGGTGTGTTGTGCTCGAGCACCACATGATCGAGAGCCGCAAGTGCGGCGAATTGAAATGGAGCTCGGGTTTCGAGCTTATCTATAGTGATCAGCGCTGCGACACGTTCGCTTCTTTCGATGAGTGTGCGTTTGAATTCAGCATCCGCTAACTGAAACGCACCGAGTCCTAAAGACACCGAAGCTGCGCACGCGCCTAGAAAGCTCAAATCGAAGTTGAACCGTTCTACTTCGCGAATGGCAGATGGTCCGATTGCCGCTCCGGTATCCGCATCGATCTCCCCACCAATGACGATAACTTTGAGATTCTTTCGTTCAAGGAGAGCGGCTGCGATCAAGATCGAATTCGTGACAACCGTCAGAGGACGGTCGAGCGGAATCTCGTGAGCGAGTGCCAGATTCGTGCTTCCACTGTCGAGGAACATCATGGAAGCCTCAGAAAGCAACGACAGCGCAGCCAAAGATAACGCTCGCTTCTCGTAAACATCGTTTAGGATTCTTTGCTCAAGTGGACCTCCTTCTGGCGAAAGAGGCATTGCGCCGCCATAGACCCGCTTACATTTTCCTTCAGCCGCTAACGCCCGTAGATCTCGCCGGACAGCGTCCTCTGATACCAGAAACTCCTCCGCAAGAGCGGTAGCGTTTACTGGCAGCCCTCGTTTTAGCCTGTTTTCAATCTCGTTTCGACGAATTTCGGCAGCTGGACCGTGCATAAACAAGAATTACCATGCATAATCAAGAGCGACAAGGGGTGGATGTTTAGCGTCACCCTTAATTCGGGAAGGGCCTTACGAATCATGCATCTTGGCAGACTTTTTGTTCTGTTTGGCGCGCCCTCTGTGGTCGCAATCCTCTCCGGTTCCTTCTTGCTTCATGCGTATCAGGCTACCGCACCAAAGCCGAACTACGACCCTCGGGAGAGTCTTGTGCGGACTGACTTCCCCTCATGGCCATATCCTCGCGGCATTCGCGACACGCGAAAGGACGACGGAACACTCTTTCACGTTCCTGGAAGTACCCAGGCGTTTACGCTTATGCAAATCAACAGTAGTAATCCAACTATTGATTGGTTTCCAGACCGGCACCCGACGCCCCCGACGCCGGTGATCGCTGGCAGAACCGGTGCATATGGCGCATGTGGTCAGTGCCATCTGATCGACGGCAGCGGCAAGCCGGATACGGCTGATCTTCGCGCTCTTGCTGTCGACTACATCGTGCAGCAGATCGTCGATATGAAGGATGACAAGCGCCACGCCTCCATTCCGCATGCTCCACTCGCGGAGATGATCGCCATTTCGAAGGGTATGACTCTGGACGAAGCACGGCAGGCCGCAGAGTATTTTCACTCTATCAAGCCGGTGAAGAGACTGCGAATCGTGGAGACAGACATTGTGCCCGTGACTCATCCCGGGCCGCATGCTGTGCAGGTCGTCGACCCGAGCGGAGCCACGGAACCGATTGGTACGCGCATCATCGAAGTTCCAGAAGATTTTGAACGCACCGAGTTACGCGATCCCAGTTCCGGCTTCGTCGCATACGTACCAAAGGGCAGCATCAAAAGGGGCGAGGCCCTGGCGAAAACTGGCGGTGATGGAAAGACATTGCCATGCGCCACGTGCCATGGCGAAGGCCTGAAGGGTATGGCAGATGCATTCCCGGACATCGCAGGGCACTCACCCACCGCGACTGCCCGCCAGCTCTACGATTTCAAGAGCGGGACGCGTGATGGAAAGAACGCGATTACGATGAAGCCGGTCGTGATGAAGCTTACGAATGAGGACATTGTGGATCTGTCCGCGTACGTCGCCTCATTGCAGCCATAGACAATTCGGACGCGTGGCGCTTTAGGAACAGCGCTCCGCGTCCGTGCCGATTCTGCTGGATAGGTGCGGGACTCAAGATCGTCGCGATCATGCAGCGCCCCACGCTCTGGACTTTCAGCAACGATAAATCGCTTGTGGTGATTGATCGACAGCACATTAGAATTTCGACTGGCGATATTAGGTCTTGACTATCATCTTCACATTGACTGGGGAGCACACATCGTGAACATATCTGCTCCTCCCATCCACACGCGGCATCGCGGTTTCGATCTCTTGCGCGTCATCGCCATTTACATGGTCATGCAGATCCACACCGGCGAGTTCGAGTACATAGCTCCAGACGGAACCGTACTGCACACGGCGGGAGCCTGGGCAGTGGGATGGACAAACTCGCTCCTGCGCGTCTGCGTGCCGCTTTCGTGATGATTACCAGATTCTTCCTTTTCCCCGTCGGGGATGAACGCAAATTCTTCCGGAAGCGCTTTACCCGCGTGCTAATTCCCTCTGTGATCTGGTGCGCCGTGTACGCTTTCTATTACTACGCGCAGGGGCGATCTCCCTTCAGACCGCCCTGCTCAACATCGCCAGAATCCCCGTCAACTACGGCACTGAAGTCGGCCATCTATGGTTTGTATATATGGCTGATGGCGATTTACCTTGTCGCGCCTGTGTTCTCACCGTGGATCGTTTCGGCAAGCCGGAAGAGCGTGGAGCTCTTCCTGGTGCTGTGGGCCATCACACTGTTGCTGCCCTTCATTCACCTCTTCGTCTCAGAGGTATGGGGCGAGTGTTATTGGAATGCAACGCCAACCCTCTACTACTTCTCAGGCTTCATCGGCTGCCGTACTCACCGCTTATATCAAGCGATTCTGGATGGCGCCTTCGTTGCGTCTCGATTGGGT
>Ga0193743_1001914_pt1 | contig 15039 bp, 15 predicted proteins | sample L2c2metaG_FD_143038 | JGI IMG/M metagenome (GOLD analysis project Ga0193743, IMG submission 143038) | Soil microbial communities from a riparian zone of the East river system, Colorado, United States - L2c2 | ecosystem: Environmental > Terrestrial > Soil > Riparian zone | place: USA: East River...
CTACGGGGCCCGGCCCGAGCTGACCCGTGGCGGTCGCGCGCGCTGGGATTATGAGGAGGAGTCGCCGCTGCGAGACGCGCGGGGCTTCACCTACTCGGGCGCCGCTTACGACCCGGCGGAGGCACTTGCCGACGAGGATCTCGGGCTCGCCAACGTGATTTTGACGAATGGCGCCCGGCTCTATGTCGACCACGCGCACCCCGAATACTCGACGCCCGAGGTGACCAACCCGATGGACGTGGTCCGTTGGGACAAGGCGGGCGAGCGGGTGATGGCCGAGGCGTCCCGGCGGGCAGCGACGATCCCGGGCACCCACCCGATCAACCTCTACAAGCACAACACCGACAACAAGGGCGCGAGCTACGGGGCGCACGAGAACTACTCGATGCGCCGGCAGACCCCGTTCGCCGACATCGTCGCCTACCTGACGCCGTTCTTCGTCACCCGTCAGGTGTTCACCGGCGCCGGCCGGGTCGGCATCGGGCAGGACGGTTCGCAGCCGGGCTACCAGCTCACCCAGCGTGCCGACTTCTTCGAGGTCGAGGTCGGCCTGGAGACCACGCTCAAGCGCCCGATCATCAACACCCGCGACGAGCCGCACTCCGACGCCGACAAATACCGCCGGCTGCACGTCATCATCGGCGACGCCAACCTGTCGGAGATCTCGACCTTCCTCAAGGTCGGCACCACCTCGCTGGTGCTGACGATGATCGAGGAGAAGGTGCTCACCCCCGACCTCGGCATCGCCGACCCGGTGGCCGAGCTCAAGGAGGTCAGCCACGACACCACCCTCACGCACCGGATGCGGCTGCGTGACGGGCGCCGGCTGACCGCGCTCGACCTGCAGTGGGCCTACTTCGAGCGGGCCAAGGCGTTCGTCGACGACCGCTATGGCAACGACGCCGACAGCGACACGGTCGACGTGCTCGACCGCTGGGAGGGCATCCTCGACAAGCTCGGCCGCGACCCGATGTCCTGTCAGGACGAGCTCGACTGGGTGGCCAAGCTGCGCCTGCTGGAGGGCTACCGCGACCGCGAGAAGCTCGCCTGGGGCTCACCCAAGCTCCAGCTCATCGACCTGCAATACAGCGACGTCCGCCCGGAGAAGGGCCTCTACCACCGGCTGGTCGCCCGCGGCGCGATGCAGACGCTGCTGACCGACGAGCAGACCCGGTCCGCGATGGTCGAGCCGCCGGACGACACCCGCGCCTACTTCCGGGGCCGTTGCCTCGCGCAGTATCCGTCTGAGGTGGTCGCCGCGTCCTGGGATTCGGTGATCTTCGACGTCGGGCGCGAGTCGCTCGTCCGGGTGCCCATGATGGAGCCCGAACGCGGCACCAAGAAGCACGTCGGCGCCCTCTTCGACCGCTGCCCGAGCGCCAAGGACATGCTCGAGGCCATAACGGGGGGCTGAACCCCATTTTCGCCTCGCCGCGCTTACCCCATCGGGATCTGGCATTATCCCCGAACCGTCCGCTGCGCGCGAAACATCGCGCGCGGCGGGCCAGTTTGTCGTACCGGCGAGGTAGGTTTTTCGCAGGGCACAGTTGAGGCCTGTTGAGGGAGGGCACGCATGGCAACTCGGGACAGCGGCGGCCAGTCGCAGTCGGGCAAGGCCCGCCGCGATCAGGAGACAGAGGACGTCACCACCGAGGCCAACCCCGAGGTGGCCGAACGGCAACAGGAGATCACCGAAGACGTCGACGACCTGCTTGACGAGATCGACTCGGTTCTCGAAGAGAACGCCGAGGAGTTCGTGAGGGGGTACGTCCAAAAGGGCGGCCAGTAGGCTTTAGTCCGGTTTGGTGCGGCGCGGCGGGTCTGTCCTGCGGCGCCGTAACCATTGCGGTCAGGGGCGTATGGGCGCGCATCGTCGCGTCTGCGCCACGCCCAAGATAGTCTGCTCCAGCGCCGCCCGATCGCGGCGCCTACATCTGAAAGGGACCACGTGGCAACGGGATTCGATCCTTCCGGGCGCCTACCCGACGTGTTCACCAACGCGGGCACCTCGTCGTTCACGCAGTTCCTGAGCCAGGTTGCGCCCGAGCTGATGCCCGGCCGCCGGCCCCTGCCGCCCGGCACCGCCGCTAACCTCGCTCCGCACGCGACCACGATCGTGGCGATCGCCGCGAGCGACGGCGTGGTGATGGCCGGCGACCGCCGCGCCACGATGGGCAACCTGATCGCCAGCCGGGACATCGAGAAGGTCCACCCCGCAGACGAATACTCGCTGGTCGGCATCGCCGGCACGGCGGGCATTGGCATCGAGCTGATGCGGCTGTTCCAGGTCGAGCTCGAGCACTACGAGAAGATCGAGGGCGTGATGCTCTCGCTCGACGGCAAGGCCAACCGGCTGGCCGCGATGATCCGCGGCAACCTCGGCGCCGCGATGCAGGGCCTCGCGGTCGTGCCGCTGTTCGCCGGCTTCGACCTGTCGGCCACCGACCCGGCCAAGGCCGGGCGGATCTTCAGCTACGACGTGACCGGCGGCCCCTACGAGGAGCGCGGCTACGACGCGATCGGCTCCGGCTCGATCTTCGCCAACTCGGCACTCAAGAAGCGGTTCCGCGCCGGCATCACCGTCGCCGACGCGACCCGGCTCGCGGTCGAGGCCCTCTACGACGCGGCCGACGACGACACCGCCACCGGCGGCCCCGACCTGACCCGCCGGATCTTCCCGGTGGTGATGACCGCGACCGCGGAGGGCACCCACCGGTTGACCGACGACGAGACCGCTGCCATCGCCAACGCGGTGGTCTCGGCCCGCATGGAGAACCCGGGCGGCTGATTTCCATGGCTGATCTGTTGTCCGACCTCGACCACCGCTAGGAGCCGCCGCCGTGGCGATGCAGTTCTACACCAACATCGACCAGATCATGCGCGACCGCTCGGAGCTCGCCCGCAAGGGCATCTCCCGCGGCCGCAGCGCGGTTGCCATGACCTACACCGGCGGCGTCCTCTTCGTCGCCGAAAACCTGTCGAGCTCCCTCCACAAGATCAGCGAGATCTACGACCGCATCGGCTTCGCCGCCGTCGGCCGCTACAACGAGTTCGAAAACCTCCGCCGCGCCGGCGTCCGCATGGCCGACCTCAACGGCCTGAGCTACGACCGCCGCGACGTCACGGGCCTCGCGCTGGCCAACGCCTACGCACAGACCCTGGGCGCCATATTCAGCGACCAGCAGAAGCCGTTCGAGGTCGAGATCTGCGTCGCTGAGGTCGGCATCACCCCGGCCGACGACCAGATCTATCGCCTGGCCTACGACGGCTCGGTCAACGACGAGCCCGGCTTCATGGCCATGGGCGGCCAGGCCGAGGCCATCGCCAACGTCCTCAAGGGCGCCCACCAGGCCGACATGTCACTGGCCGACGCGGTCAAGCTCGCGGTGCGCGCGCTCAGCAGCGTCGGGGGCGATGGCGGCGCCGCACGCACCATCGCGGCCAACCAACTCGAGGCGGCAGTCCTCGACCGGGCCCGCCGCGGCCGCACCTTCCGCCGGCTGACCGGCTCGGTCCTGATCGACCTCCTGAACGGCAACGGCGGCAGCGCCGCCGCGCCGCCCTCGTCAACTCCCAAGCCGAAGCCGTCGGGCAACGGCAGCGACCCGGGCGGCGACAAGGCCGCCGAAGGCAAGGAGAGCGCCAAGCCTCCGGCCAAGGGCCCCGACAAGCCGACCTCCTCCGCCGGCTCCGCCGACCTGGAGTAATCGGTCCCGCTACCGGAATGCGGGCCGGTGCTGCGCCCTTCAGGGCGGGGGTGAAGGCCCGCGCTGGGAGGGCCACCAAGGCCCGAGTAGTGCCTTAGACCGGGCGGTTCTGCTGCTCGATGTACCGACGCACGATACTCAGCGGTGCGCCGCCAATGGAGCCTGCGAAGTACGAGCCCGACCAGAGCTTGTTGGCCCGGTAGTAGTGCCGCCGCAGGCTTGGCAGGCGAGGCCTGCGCTGGAGCGCGGTCGTAGCCGCGCCAGGCGGCGAGGCCCGCAGGCGCGTCGCTGCTCCGGCACACAAGAGCTGGAACGCCGGGCGTGGAAGGCTCGGTCAGGCTGAGCGGGCCCCGGACGCCGCGCGAATCTTGCTGTAGAGGACGGTCAACGCGGCCCCGTAGATCTCTGAGAACGTCGGGAACGGCTGGATCGTGTCCCGCAGGACGTCGAGCGGCACCTGAGCCCGGATGGCGAGCGTCGCCTGCTGCAGCCACTCGCCGGCCTCCGGACCCACGCCATACGCACCCGTCAGCCGGCCGCCGTCGCTGAGCAGCGTCAGGAAGCCGTTGGACTTCGCGTACGCGTGCGTGTAGGTCGCGGTCTTGGCCACGTCGGACAGCATCGCCGTCGCTGTGTAGGTGGCTTCGGTCGCACCCACCGCGCCGACCGCCGGGTCTGTGTAGACCACCCGCGGCACCGCGGTGTAATCCGCCTCGCGGGGGTCGCCGAGGATGTTGGCCGCGACCACGTCGCCCTGGTATTTGCCGACGTGGGTGAGTGGCCATTGGCCCGTGACGTCGCCAACTGCCCACAACCGATCGCCGGCCCGCAGGTGGCTGTCGACCGGGATGCCGTGCTCGTCGGCGGTCACGCCGACCGTCTCCAGTCCGATGTCGGAGACTCGGGGGCGCCGGCCGGTGGCGACCAGCAGCCGGTCGCCGCGAAGCTCCTGGCCGTCGTCGAGGGTCAGGACGTAGCCGTCGCCGTCGAGTCGGGCGGCCGTCGCGTGCGGACCCGCGACCAGTTCGATGCCGTCGCGGCGCAGGACCTCGGCCAGTGCCTCGCCGAGCGGCGCCGGCTCGCGTGCGAGCAGGCGGCCGTTGAGCACGACCTCGCCGCCGAGGCGGCGGACCGCCTGGGCCATCTCGGCGCCGACCGGGCCGCCGCCGAGGACGATCAGGCGGCGGGGGACCTCCTTCATGCCGGTCGCCTCGCGGTTGGTCCAGATGCCGGGCAGGTCGGCCAGGCCGGGGATGGGCGGGATGAACGGGTACGAGCCGGTGGCCACGACCACGTTGGCGGCGGTGTGGCGCACGCCGTCGACCTCGACCATGCCAGAGCCGGCCAGCTTGCCCGTTCCCCGCAACAGCGTGATGCCCTTGCTGTCCAGCCAGCCTAGAGCGCCGGCGTCGGAGTAGTCGGAGACCATGAAGTCGCGATAGGCCAGCGCCGCCGCGACGTCGACCGACGCGGCGGCACCCACTTCGCGCGCGGCCTGCACCGCCTCGCCGGGGCGTAGCAACGTCTTCGAAGGGATGCACGCCCAGTAGGAGCACTCGCCACCGACGAGTTCGCGTTCGACCAGCGCGACCCGCAAACCGCCGTCGGCCAGGGCACCCGCGCAGTGCTCACCGGGGGAGCCGGCCCCGATGACGATCACGTCGTAGTCGTCGCTCATCGCAGCAGTGCCTCCATGGGCCGCCCGGCGGGTGGAGTCAGGAACGTCAGACTATCGGTGCCGACCAGGTGAGAACGGGCGGAGCGGCGTGTCCCTGGTGCGGGAGCCCGCTCCGGCCTGCGACAGTTCCGCCATGCGTAGCGACATCATCCCGGGCGGCGTCTTCCCTGACTATGGGCTGCCGGACCACACCGGCACGGACCGCACGCTCAGCGAGTTGCAGGGCGACGATCCGATGATCCTCACGCTGGCCCGGGGGCACTACTGCCCGAAGGAGCACCAGCAGCACCTCGACCTGGCCGCGTTCCAGTCGAAGATCGCCGTGTCCTACACGCAGATCGTCACGATCACCACCGACGAGCACCACATCCTGCAGGAGTTCCGGGACTCGCTCGGTGCACACTGGACGTTCCTGTCCGACCCGGGCCGAACGATCCAGCAGGACCTCGACATCGCGGAATACACCGACCCCGAGAACAACCCGATGATCCCGCACACCCTGGTCCTCAAACCGGGGTTGATCGTCCACAGTGTCTACAACGGCTACTGGTTCTGGGGTCGGCCGAGCAACGACGACCTCTGGCGCGACCTGCGGGACGCGTCCCGCGACATCCGGCCGGACTGGGACCTGAGCACGTCCGGCCTGCGCGCGGCCTGGGACGCGGGCGACCACTCCAAGTTCCACGGCTGGAACCGCGGCCCGAACGCCTAACCCAAACCAAACAGCGGCAGGCAGGGCTCAAGGCCCGTGATCGTGACCGGCGGACGGTCCAGCGCCGCCCAGCGCTCGCGGGTCAGGCGCAGCCGCTGGGAGACCACCACCGCCCCGTGCAGCAGGTCCCGGGTGATGCCGTCGTCGGTGTAGCCGAGCTTGCGGGACACGCCCAGCGGCGCGGGGTTGTCGACGAACGATGCCGTGGTGGCGTCCGACGCGGACAGGCCGGCGAACGCCAGGTGCAGCACCGCGTGCCGCATCGCCGTGCCGATCCCGCTGCCCTGATGGCCCAGGCCCAGCCAGGACGACGTGGCGACCTCGCGGAGCAGCCCGAACGACGACGCTCGCAGGTCCTGCATGCCCACCGGGAGACCGTCGGCGAACACGGCCAGGTTGAGCGACCACCTGTCCGGCGTCCACCGGCCGCGGTTCTCCCACGCGTCCTGCACCACGAACCGGGCCCGTTCCGCGGGCGGCAGGTCGGTCCACGGCGTCAGGAACGTCCGCGCGCCGGCCTTCTGGATCCCCGAAGCCGCCACATCCGCGAGCCCAGCGAGCTCAGCGTCGGTCGGCAGCCGCAGCTCGACCGCACCGACCTGGATCCGCAGGCCCAACAACGGCCAGTGCTCAGCGAGCACGGACCGCCCCAGCCGCCACCGCCGCCGAAAGGGACGCGCGCCAGTCCGCCATAGGCGACAGACCCGCAGAAGCCCATCGATCATGACCCAGCACGCTGTACGCGGGCCGCGGCGCCGGCCGGACGAAGGCGGCGCTGGTAGTCGGCCGCACCCGCGCGGGATCGAGCCCGTTCAGCTCGAACACCGCCCGCGCGAACCCCCACCACGTGGTCGCACCAGAAGCCGTGCCGTGGTAGATCCCGGCGGGCGCCGACGGAGCGGATGCCAGCGCGACGAGTTGCCGCGCCAGCGCGAGCGACCACGTCGGCTGCCCGTGCTGGTCGTCGACCACGTCGAGGGTGTCGCGCGCGGCCGCCAGCCGCAGCATCGTCGCCGGGAAGCTGCTCCCGTGCTCGCCGTAGAGCCAGGCCGTGCGGACCACATAGCCGGACGACGGCAGCAGCGACAGAACAAAACGTTCGCCGACCAGCTTGCTGCGCCCGTACGCGTTGACGGGGGAGGGCGGTGCCGACTCCGGATAGGGCGCGGACGCCGATCCGGACAGCACGTAGTCGGTGGACACGTGGATCAGCCGGGCGCCCGAGGCGGCGCACGCGGTCGCCAGCGAGGAAACCGCCGTGCCGTTGAGCGCCGTCGCCGCGTCTTCCGCGGTCTCGGCGCCGTCGACGTCGGTCCACGCGGCCGCGTTGATCACCAGGTCGTGCCCCGGTATCGCCGAACGTACGGCGCCGGGGTCGGTCAGGTCGAGATCGGTCCGCCGGGCGGCCGTCACCGTGAAGGAAGGCGACGATGACAGCACCGCGACCAGGTCCGACCCCAGCATGCCGCCGGCGCCGGTCACCAGGACCTTGGTCATCGGGCCGCGGCCGCCTTCAGCGGCTCCCACCACGAGCGGTTCTCCTTGTACCAGGCCACGGTCGACGCCAGGCCGCGGTCGAGGTCGACGCTCGGCGCGTACCCGAGCTCGTTCTGGATCTTGGCGATCGACAGCGAGTAGCGCCGGTCGTGGCCCTTGCGGTCGGCGACCGGGACGACCCGGTCCCAGGACGCCCCGCAGGCCTCCAGCAGCCGGCCGGTGAGCTCCTTGTTGGTGAGCTCGGTGCCGCCGCCGATGTGGTAGACCTCGCCGGCCCGCCCCTTGTCCTGCACCAGCGCGATGCCGACGCAGTGGTCGTGCACGTGCAGCCAGTCGCGGATGTTGCCGCCGTCGCCATAGAGGGGCACCGTGCCGCCGTCGAGCAGGTTGGTCACGAACAGCGGAATGACCTTCTCCGGGAACTGGTGGTGCCCGTAGTTGTTGGAGCAGCGGGTGACCACCACGTCCATGCCGTGGGTGCGGTGGTAGGCCAGCGCCAGCAGGTCGGAGCCGGCCTTGGAGGCCGAGTAGGGCGAGTTGGGCGCCAGCGGCCAGTCTTCGGTCCAGGAACCGTCGTCGATCGAGCCGTAGACCTCGTCGGTGGAGACGTGCACGAACCGGCCGGTGCCGTGCCGCAGCGCCGCGTCGAGCAGCGTCTGGGTGCCGAGCACGTTGGTCGTCACGAAGACGCCCGCGCCGTCGATCGAGCGGTCCACGTGCGACTCGGCCGCGAAGTGCACGATCACGTCGTGGTCCCGGACCACCTCGTCGACCAGCGCGACGTCGCAGATGTCGCCCTCGACGAAGCGCAGCCGGGGGTCGGCGGCGACCGGCGCGAGGTTGGCCCGGTTGCCCGAGTAGGTCAACTTGTCGAGCACCGTCACCGCGCTCGGAGCCAGGTCCGGCCCCGACCCCGGGGTCAGCAGCATGCGGACGTATTCCGAACCGATGAAGCCGGCACCGCCGGTTACGAGGATCCTCACGGGTTCCGGAGTCTACGCGACGGGCACCACCCAGTAGGCTGCCCGCCGTGCGAGGGATTCTTCTGGCTGGCGGCACGGGATCGCGGCTGTGGCCGATCACGATGGCCGTGTCGAAGCAGCTCATGCCGATCTTCGACAAGCCGATGATCTACTACCCGCTCTCCACGCTGGTGATGGCCGGGATCGACGAGATCCTGATCATCACCACGCCGGACGACCAGGCGCAGTTCCGCCGGCTGCTGGGTGACGGCAGCCAGTTCGGGCTCAAGCTCCGATACAGGGCGCAGGCCCGGCCGGAGGGAATCGCCCAGGCGTTCCTGCTCGGCGAGGAGTTCATCGGCGACGAGTCGGTGGCGCTGATCCTCGGCGACAACATCTTCCACGGCGGCGGCCTCGGCCGTCAGCTTGGCGACACCAGCCCGTTGGTCGGCGGCCGGGTCTTCGCCTACCCGGTGGCCAACCCCCGGGAATACGGCGTCGTCGAGTTCGACGCCGACGGCAAGGTGCTCTCGATCGAGGAGAAACCGGTCAAACCGAAGTCGCGGTACGCCGTACCCGGCCTCTACTTCTACGACAACCGCGTCGTGGAGATCGCCAAGGGGCTCAAGCCGAGCGACCGGGGCGAGCTGGAGATCACCGCGGTCAACGAGGCCTACCGGGAGTGGGGCGAGCTGACCGTCACCGTGCTCGACCGGGGCACCGCCTGGCTCGACACCGGCACCTTCACCTCGATGATGCAGGCCGCCGAATACGTACGGGTGATCGAGGAGCGGCAGGGCCTCAAGATCGGCTGTGTCGAGGAGGTGGCCTGGCGCGCCGGGCTGATCGACGACGCCACCCTGCGCGACCTGGCCGGCCCGCTCACCAAGAGCGGCTACGGTGATTACCTGTTGAGCCTGCTGGCGGAGAAGGCGGAGGGCGGCGCGGCATGAAGATCCGTGAGCTGGGCATCGAAGGTGCCGTCGAGATGACCCCGCAGCAGCACGGCGACCCCCGCGGCCTGTTCCTCGAGTGGTTCAAGGCGGAGACGTTCGAGGCGCTGACCGGCCACCCCTTCACCCTCGCCCAGGCCAACATGTCGGTCTCCGCCCGCGGCGTGGTCCGCGGCATCCACTTCGCCGACGTCCCGCCGGGGCAGGCCAAGTGGGTCACCTGCGTCCGCGGCGCCGTGGTCGACGTGGTGGTCGACATCCGGGTCGGCTCGCCGACCTTCGGCCAGTGGGAGGCGGTCCGCCTCGACGACGTCGACCGGCGGGCGGTCTACCTGCCGGAGGGGCTCGGCCACGGCTTCTGCGCCCTGACCGACGACGCGACCCTGGCCTACCTCTGCTCGACCGGCTACAACCCGGCGGGGGAGCACACCGTGCATCCGCTCGATCCCGACCTGGCCATCGAGTGGCCGGCCGACGTGCCGATCCTGTCGGCCCGCGACGAGGCCGCGCCCTCGCTGGCGACGGCCAAGGCCGACGGGCTGCTGCCGGACTACGAGGCCTGCCGGGCCTACATCCGAACCCTGGGCTAGAAAAACCCGACGAACCGGGCGTCGAACGTACGCCATGAATGTTTTCGGCCATCGCGAAGATGACCGGGCGTCGCGGCACTGACCACCGATGGGTTTTGCCGGCTAGTGTCTTGCTATGGAGCGGCGAATCTTCGGGCTCGAGACTGAATACGGCGTCACCTGCACCTACCGCGGGCAGCGCCGGCTGTCCCCGGATGAGGTGGCGCGCTACCTGTTCCGGCGGGTGGTGTCCTGGGGCCGGTCGAGCAACGTGTTCCTGCGCAACGGCGCGCGCCTCTACCTCGACGTCGGATCCCACCCCGAATACGCCACGCCCGAGTGCGACTCGGTGGCCGACCTGGTCGCCCACGACCGCGCCGGCGAGCGGATCCTCGAAGGGCTGCTGGTCGACGCCGAGAAGCGGCTGCACGACGAGGGCATCGCGGGCGAGATCTATCTCTTCAAGAACAACACCGACTCGGCCGGCAACTCCTACGGCTGCCACGAGAACTACCTGGTCTCCCGGCACGGCGAGTTCGGCCGCCTCGCCGACGTGTTGATCCCGTTCCTGGTCACCCGGCAGCTCATCTGCGGCGCCGGCAAGGTGCTGCAGACCCCGCGCGGCGCGGTCTACTGCCTGTCGCAGCGCGCCGAGCACATCTGGGAGGGCGTCTCCTCCGCGACCACCCGCTCCCGGCCGATCATCAACACCCGCGACGAGCCGCACGCCGACGCCGAGCGCTACCGCCGCCTCCACGTGATCGTCGGCGACAGCAACATGAACGAGGTCACCACGCTGCTCAAGGTCGGCACCGCCGACATCGTGCTGCGGATGATCGAGGCCGGGGTGGTGATGCGCGACCTGTCGCTGGAGAACCCGATCCGGGCGATCCGCGAGGTCTCGCACGACGTGACCGGCCGGCGCAAGGTCCGCCTCGCCAACAACAAGGAGATCAGCGGCCTCGAGATCCAGCAGGAATACCTGGCCAAGGCGACCGAGTTCGTCGAGCGCCGGGGCGGCGACCAGACCGCCAAGCGGGTCGTCGAGCTGTGGGGCCGGGTGCTCCGGGCGATCGAGACCGACAACCTCGAGCCGGTGTCGCGCGAGATCGACTGGGTGACCAAGCTCCGGCTGATCGAGCGCTACCAGGCCAAGTTCGACCTCCCCCTGTCCCACCCCCGGATCGCGCAGATGGACCTCGCCTACCACGACCTCCGGCGCGGGCGCGGGCTCTACGGGCTGATGGAGAAGCGTGGCCAGGTCGACCGGGTCGCCACCGACCTGGAGATCTTCGAGGCCAAGGAGACCCCGCCGCAGACCACCCGGGCCCGGCTGCGCGGCGAGTTCATCCGGCACGCTCAGGAGAAGCGCCGCGACTTCACCGTCGACTGGGTGCACCTCAAGCTCAACGACCAGGCACAGCGCACGGTCCTCTGCAAAGACCCGTTCCGGGCCTACGACGAACGGGTCGAGCGGCTGATCGCGAGCATGTGACGCGTCCGGGTAGTCTCTGGACACCATGACCGTCCATGAGCAGCGCGACGACGCGCCCGACGCCACGGCCGCGCGCAAATCCGGGCTGTCCATGCCCGAGACGCGGCCCGACGCGATCAAGCAGGGCTGGCTGCAGAACCGCCGCAAAAAGGTGTTCGAGGAGATCGAGCGCAACCGGCGCGGCGACTACCGGGTGCCCACCTGGGTGCTGGCGGTGCTACTGGTCGCGGTGCTGGCCGGCTGGCTGTTACTCATTTTTCTCAACGGCTAGCTCAGTTTGAACGGCTAGTCCGGCGGCATGCCGCCCGGCGGCGGCCGCGGTGAGGAAATAGCCGTAGTCGGCGTCGAGCCCGCGCCCCATCGTCGACAGCGGCACGGGCGAGGCCCGCAGCGCCGCGTCGAGGCCCTCGGTGGCCACCCGCACGATCCGGTGCCGCACCGACAGGTCCGCGATCTGCGCTTCCACCCGGTCCGCGAGTGGCGCCGCCAGGCCGTCCGGCAGCGGCAGGTCACACGGAGCGAGCGCGACCCGCCCGTACGCGGTCAGGCTGTGGTGTGAGATCCCCTGGTGCCGCTCCCGCGGGTCGGCCGCCGAGATCCGCAGCGCGCCGACCGCCCGGCCGCCCAGCACGCCGGTCGCGTTGACCGCCTCGCCGACCGCGATACCGGAGAACGCCCAGGGCAGCCCCGCGCCGAGGTTGCCCGGCCCCTGCGCGACGATCGCGATGTCGGCGCCGAGCGCGTAGCGGGCCGCGAGCAGCCCGCTGTGCGTGGTGACCGCCTCCAGGTCGCCGCCGAACGCCTGCCCGACGGTCACGGTGCCGACCAGCCGGTCACGCAGGCCGTCGAGGGTGCGGGAGAACCAGGCCGGCAGCGCGCCGCCGTCGGTCATCACGTAGGCGATCCGGGCGTCCGGGTGGTCGGCGTGGATGCCGGCGACCACCGCGGGCAGCGCCGAGTGCAGGTCGGCGGTGACCACCGGCATGCCGCCCAGCGTGTCGGCGGCCGCGATCGCGGCGTGGTGCGGCGACGACGGCTCCTCGACGCCCCGCACGATCGCCTGCAGCGGCGTGTAGCGGGCCTTGACCACGTGCCCTTCGACGCGGTCGGTGCCGGTGCCCGGCGGGTCCGCCGGCAGCCGGTCGGGCAGCGCCACCACCAGCGCGTATCCGCCGGTGCCGAGGCCCATCAGCTGGGCGTTGACGTTGAGCAGCACCCGGTCGCCGGGCTCCGGCTCGCCGACCAGCGCGGGATAGGCCAGGGCGCGGGTCGCCACGCCGTCGACGGTGACCGACAGTTCCACGGCGCCGCGCCAGCGCCGCCGCACCTCCGCGACCACACCGGAACGCCACCTGACCATGGCAGGAAAGGTTACCGGTCGGGCTGGTCGTGTCCCGAGCGGCGCCGGGTCGGGTCGAGGAACACGTAGCGGATCGACGGGTAGATGCTGATCAAGCGCCGTTCGGCATCGTCGGCGGCGGCCTCGATGGCCGCGCCGGTGGCGGTGTCGTCGAAGTCGACCTTGGCGGCGACCAGCACGTCGTCGGGCCCGAGCTGCATGGTCAGCAGTTGGTGGACGCGGTCGACGGTGGGCACGGCGGACAGCTCCTGGCGTAACCGCAGGTGCAGCCGGCGCGGCACCGCCCGGCCGACCAGCAGCGAGACGTTGGCCGCCGAGAGGGTGGCGGCGACGATCAGCAGCAGCACGCCGATGCAGATCGACGCGATGCCGTCCCAGACCGGGTTGCGGGTGGCCTCGGTCAGGCCCAGGCCGGCGGCGGCCAGCGCGAGGCCGACCAGGGCCGCGCTGTCCTCGAGGAAGACCGCCTTGACGGCGGTGTCCGGAGTCGCCCGCAGGAACCGGAAGGGCGAGGTGCGCCAGCGGGTGGCCTCGCCGCGGACCTGGCGCAGCGCCCGGAAGAAGGAGATGCCCTCCAGGATCGCCGAGACGGCCAGCACGATGTACGCGACCAGATAGTCGCCGATATCCTCGCCGTGCAGGATCGTCAAGATCCCGTGGTAGATCGAGAAGCCGGCGCCGGCCACGAAGGTGAACAGAGCGGCGATGAACGCCCAGACGTAGCTCTCCTTGCCGTAGCCGAAGGGGTGCCGGTCGTCGGGGTCCTTCGCGCCGCGCCGCAGCGCGGTGTACAGCAGCACCTCGGTGGTGGTGTCGGCGACCGAGTGGGCCGCCTCGGACAGCATCGCGGCCGAGCCGGTCAGCAGGCCGGCGACGAACTTCGCGATGGCGATGGCCAGGTTGGCCAGTCCCGCGACGATCACCGTGAGGACGGACTCGGACGGCGCGTCGTCCTGGTCGGGGATCGCGGCGTGCCGTACCTCCGGCTCACCCTCCAGATCCGCGTCGCCGAAGTCCGAGGGCCGGTCCGGGTCTTCCGAGGTCACGATGGTCAGGCTATGCCCCGCACGGGTGTGCGCACACGCGTACCAACACTGCTAGCGTCTTGGGAGTGTCGCGGACCCGCACCGAGCGCCTGGTCAACCTGGTGATCTGCCTGCTGTCCACGCGACGGTTCCTGACCGCCGCGCAGATCGCCGCGACCGTTCCCGGCTACGAGCACGACCCCGAGGATCCCAAGGATCACGAGGCCTTCCAGCGCAAGTTCGAGCGCGACAAGTCCGAGCTGCGCGAGCTTGGCGTCCCGCTGGAGACCGGCGTCGCCAGCGCCTTCGACACCGAGCCCGGCTACCGCATCGGGCGGCGCGACTACGCGCTGCCCGACATCCCGCTGGCGCCCGACGAGGCCGCCGCCGTGGGCATCGCCGGCCGGCTCTGGCAGCACGCCGGGCTGGCCGCCGCCGCGTCGTCGGGGCTGGCCAAGCTGCGCGCCGCCGGCGTCGACGTCGACCCGCAGGCGACCCTGGGCGTCGAGCCGATCGTCCGGGTCGACCCCACGTTCGCCCCGCTGACCGCGGCCGCCCGCGACCGGCGCACGGTGGCGTTCGACTACCGGGTGCCCGAGCAGGACGGCCCGACCAGCCGCCGGCTGCAGCCGTGGGGCGTGGTGTGCTGGCGGGGCCGGTGGTATGTGGTGGGGCACGACCTCGACCGCAACGCGCCGCGCTGCTTCCGGCTCTCCCGGGTGGTCGGCGGGGTCCGGCTCACCGGCCGGCCGGGCGCCTACCAGCCGCCCCGCGACCTCGACCTGATCAGCTACGTCGCCCGGTTCAGCGGGCCGATCGAGCGCACCGGCCGCACCACCGTGCTGGTCCGCAAGGGTCGGGCGGCCGGGCTGCGGCGCTGGGCGCAGGAGACGACCCCCGGGCCCGAGGTCGACACGGTCGTGTTGCGCTACGCCGACGTCGACTTCATCGCCACCCAGCTCGTCGGCTACGGCCCCGACGTGTGGGTGGTCGAGCCGCCCGAGGTGCGTGAAGCGGTGATCCAGCGGCTCAAGGAGACCGCGGCCCGCCACGACACCCCGGTCCTGGCATGAGCGAGCGA
>Ga0193743_1001915_pt1 | contig 15037 bp, 11 predicted proteins | sample L2c2metaG_FD_143038 | JGI IMG/M metagenome (GOLD analysis project Ga0193743, IMG submission 143038) | Soil microbial communities from a riparian zone of the East river system, Colorado, United States - L2c2 | ecosystem: Environmental > Terrestrial > Soil > Riparian zone | place: USA: East River...
GCAGAGGCAGCGGACTCAAAATCCGTCCAGTGTGCGTTCGAGTCGCACCGGGGGCACCCCCTCTCACCAGCGGAAACGGCATCTTTCAAGATCCGCGAGATGCCCCTTGTTCATCAACTCGTCGACGAACCACCCCGAATCGGCGTGCCATGACCAGCACAAACCGTGCGCGAGGACATCCGTACCGAAGGGGATCACTGCAGGTCCGAGTGTTCGCGGGCCTCGGCCCAGTCACGGGTGAGGACGCCGGCACCCGGTTCCGTATCTTGATTCGGGATCGCGACGTCAAGTTCATCGCGGCCTTCGCCGCTGTCTTCGGCGCTATCAATGTCCAGATCCTCAGGACACCGGTGCGAGCACCGCGGGCCAACGTCATCGCCGAACGCTTCGTCGGCAGCATCCGCCGCGAACTACTCGACGCACCCTGATCATCGATCAGCGACATGCAGCGGCCGTGCTCACCGAGTACGAGGACCACTTCAACAGCCCTCGGCCGCACCGCACCCCCGGCCATGCCGCGCCCCTACGACCACTCCCCCACCGCAAGACGAGCGACTCGAACGACGTGCGACGGCGCGACCGGCTCGGCGGGCTACTCCACGAATACGAGTATCAGCAAGTCGCGTGAGGTGCGCCGAGTTTCGGGCAGCCACACCCGTACCGCGATCAGGGTCCTCTCGTTTCTCACTCTGAGTACACGCTGGTGTGCACTGGGTGAGGTCGGGAGATCGGCATGGGCGGCTGGTCGGTGCGGGTGATCGGTTGCGGGTTGGCGGCGGTACTTTCCGCGGTGGTGCTCACCGGGACCGCGGCCGCGTCCGAGGACTCGGGCGACGTGGTGACCATCCCGGTCTCGTTCCAGGTCAGCAACGTCAACCAGTCCAGGGTCGCGTGCGCTTCCGACGGCAGGCGGTACACCGTGCGCGGGAACATCGTGGCGCCGCGCTCCGTGCTGTCCTCCGGCGACCCGGCGCTGACCATCTACTCCCACGGGCTGGCCTACACCGGGGAGAGCTTCTACCATTTCACGGCGGTGCCCGGGTACGACTACGTCACCGAGCAGGCCCGCAAAGGTCACGCCTCGCTCGAGTTCGACCTGCCCGGATACGGCGACAGCGACGCCCCGAGGGACGGCCACCAGATCTGCTACGGCTCCGAGGCGACGATCATCCACCAGATGATCGGGCAGCTGCGCTCCGGCCACTACGACGCCGACGGCGAGGAGCCGGTCGCATTCCATCGGATCGCCCTGGCCGGCCACTCGGCCAGCGGGTTCACCGTGCAGGCCGAGGCGTACTCGTTCCACGACATCGACGCGCTGATCGTGATGTCATTCGCCGACCAGGGGTTTAGCCCGCTGCTGCTGCAGACCACCGCCGCTACCACGCTGCGCTGCACCCTGGGCGGCGACCCGAAGCCCGGGCGCCCAGGCACCACCGGCTACGCCTACTTCGGCCAGACGGACGCCGACTACCGCGCCGGCCACCTGCACAACACCGATCCGGAAGTGGCCGAGGTGGCCACCGCCCACCGCGTCAAGGACCCGTGCGGCCGGATCGGCTCGGCCATCCCGAACGCGGTCAGCGACATCGCGCTGTTGGCCACCGTGCACGTGCCGGTACTGCTGGTCTACGGCCAGAACGACGCCCTGTTCCAGGACAACCCGGTGGGCACCCCCCTGCAGAAGGCCCACTACCTGGGCAGCAACGACGTGACCGACATCTTCCTGCCCAACACCGGGCACGCGCTCACCCTGGAGCGCACCGCGCCCCAGATGCGCGAGCGGGTCTCCGACTGGCTGCGCCGACACGGGCTGTAGGCACCGAGCGTGACATCCACTCTGGCCGCCCCGAGCCTCCGAAACCTCCGCTCGGGGCGGCCAGAGTCAAGCGGCTGGATCAAACGGCCGCCGGCACCGACCCACGCACGAACGCCAGCAGGTCGGCGTTGAGCCGCTCGCGGTGGGTCAGGTACAGCGCGTGCGCGGCATTCGGGTAAACCTCCAACCGCGCGTTGGGCAACAGCCGCGCACTCACCCGGGCGCACAGGTCCACCGGGGCGGACGCGTCGTACTCGCCGTGCAGGATCAGCGCGGGCAGGGCGATGCCTGGCAGTTCGGCCCGGAAGTCCGCCGCGATGTTGGTGCGGGTGCACGCCACGGCGGCGTCCGCCGACACCTTCATCAGATCCTGCAGGGTCCAGTCCTTGATCACCTGGGGCAGTTCGCAACCAGGCACCCCGTCGCCCCAGAACGGCGGGGCGTTGCCGACGAGCCACTGCCCGAGGTCATCGCGGATGGCGTCGACGGTAGCGTGCAACATCGCCGGGTCGACTCCGTTCCGGTTGTCCGCCTTGCGCATCAGGCAGGGCACGGTCGAGCCGATGAGCACGATCCTCTCTACCCGGTCGGCGCCGTGCCTGGTCAGGTAGCGGACGACCTCACCGCCGCCCATGGAGTGACCGACCAGGGTGGTGCCGGTGAGGTCCAAGTCGTCCAGCAGGGCGCCAAGGTCGTCAGCCAGAGTGTCGAAGTCGTAACCCCGGCCGGGGTTGTCCGAACGGCCATGCCCGCGCCGGTCGTAGCCGATCGCGCGGAAACCGTTGTCGGTCAGGTATGGCATCTGGAATCGCCACATGTCCGAGCTGAGCCCCCAGCTCGTCACGAAGACGACCGGCCGGCCGGTGCCCCAGTCGCGGTAGAACAGTTCGGTGCCATTGGCGGCCAAGTACGGCATTTGATTCCCCTTGTCTGACTGCCCCCAGCTTTGACGAGACAAGGACCTCGTGGCGATTACGTGCCAGGTAAACGGAGCGCCGGTGATGGCCGTGCCAGCGCCGCGACCACCTCATTCGGTTCGGCAAACTCGTCGACGCTGGGGCCGGGCACCTCGTCCCGGCCACCCAGCCGGTGCCTATCGCCCGCGCCCACCGTCACATGCACCGATCTTGCCTGTCCGTTCAGGCGGCAAAGGGGCCTCGGCGGCAGACCGCCGCGCACAAGTTCTCGGCACCCACAAGGTCCACAACCCACCCCATCAACCCAGGAAATTTAGGAGACTAGTTGTCGCTTGACATCTGCACCGGTAGGTTTCCTACCATTGATCACTGAGTTCGAATTTGGAGGTCTCGCAATGGTCGAGTCGCTGACAGCTCGGGAGACTATCGATTTTGCCATCCCCCGGCGACAACAGCTTCTGTGCGCTTGGTGCGGGCCACTTCTCATCCTGCTCGTCGGAGGAGGCCTACTGGTTGCCGGCCTCTGGCCCCCGCCCCAACCGACGGCCACTGCCGAACAAATGCGCGCCTTCTTCGCGAACAACTCAGTCCAGGTCCACCTAGGGCTAGCGCTCATGATGGCGGGCATGGGGTTGATCGTGCCGTGGGGCGCCTCCCTGGCCGTGCAAACGAACCGAATTCGAAGTTCCTCGTCCGTGACGACTTTCGTCCAGATCGCGGCAATCGGGGTAGCCACCCTCATCGGAGTGGCGAGCGTGATCTCCTGGGCGGTGGCTTCCTTCCGCCCCGCTGAGATTTCTCCCGAGCTGACCCGCACCCTGTCCGATCTCGGTTGGTTCTTCTTCGTCTTCGACTGGTCACCGCTGTTCGTCTGGTACGTGGCGGTCGCCGCCGCCATCTTCGGCGATCGGGACGAGTCCCCGGTTTTTCCCCGATGGTCGGCGTATTTGAGCCTGTGGGTCGCGCTGCTGTCCATCCCCGGCGGACTCATGATCTTCTTCAAGACCGGTCCGCTGGCGTTTAACGGGATCTTCGCGATCTGGATTCCGCTCGGAGTGTTCTTCGTCTGGATCATTGCGATGACCACATTGACGATCCAGGCCGTCAACAAGCGGGACGCCACTAGCTGAACAGGTAGAAACTAATCAACGCCGCGCACACCAGCACGCAGTAGGTCTCGAAGAGGGCGCGCAGTGCGAGCGGGGCGTTCTTGAGCTCCATGAAGTAGAGCCCGACGAAGCGCACCTTGATGAGCGCGACCATGAAGATCAGGACCGACCTCGAGGTCACTGAGGCGAGACCATGGTCAGTGCCCAACCAGAAGGACAGCAGCGTTGCCGCGACGAGGACGAGCCAGATCACCGTGACCCGGCTCTGAAGTAGCGCGACCAGTGGGGAACGCCGAGCGGCACGGGAGGTCATAGCGCGCCTCATTTCACCAAGTAGACGAGGGGGAACAGCACGATCCAGAGCAGGTCGACCATATGCCAAAAGCACGCCCCGCCTTCCATGAAGGCGAATTGCCTTGCAGTCAAAATAGTCGCGCGCGACTTCACGATAAGGAAAATAAGGACGGCCATGCCGAGGACGACGTGAAAAAAGTGCAGCCCCGTCAGGATGTAGTAGTACATGAAGAAGCTGTTCGTCACGGGCGTGATGCCCGCACTGAGCTTCTCGCTGTACTCCACGAACTTCATGACCGCGAAACCCAGGCCGCACAGTAGAGCCAGGAAAAACAGCGACGGCGCGACCTTGCGGGACTCCGCCCGTACCGCGCGGATCCCGAGCACCACGCACAACGAGCTGGCGAGTAGGAACAATGTGTTGATCACGCCGTAGCTGGGCCGCAACGCCAGCTGCGAGTCGTTGAACAGGTCGGGGTGCTCACCCCGGTAGTAGAGATACGTACAGAAGAAGACGGCGAAGACCCCCATGTCGCCGAAGATGAATACCCAGGTACCGGCCTCCCCTGGCAGGTGCCGCTCCGGGCGAGTCGGCCGTTCGGCGAGGTCGAGCTTCGACACCGTTGTCATTAGGGACTCCCCTCGGTAGGCCGGACCGATGCGGGCAGCGCCCGAGGGCGTCCGGTGGGCTTCTTGCCGCTGCCGTGATAGGCGCCGACAGGGCCCAGCGGGAGCTCACGCAGCAGCTCCGCATCGGCGAGAATACGAATCTGACTACCGGCCTCTTCGACGACGACGGTGCGGCCTCGTGCCGCTGTCCCGAGCTGGATGCGGCGACCTCGGAAGCTGATCGTGCCCTGGGTATCGACCTTGCGGGAGCTCTGCCGGTCTCTCGACATGATCAGACCCGCACGCACCAGGATTTCGTGGATGGTCGACGCGGCCGGAACCGGCAAGCCGCCAGCGGGCGACCGACACCCCGCATCGTGCCGCTTGAGTAGCTCGGCGCGAATTCGCCGCGCTCCCCATCCGGGGTTTCCGACGCGCAGCCGGAGCACGTCCTGGACCAGTTCGCCGGGCACTCGGGACCCGGAAGCGTTCCGGCGTCGACGCGGAGCCAAGCCGGGATCACCCTCCGCGCGGTAACGGGCCAGGTGGGTGTAAAACGTCTTGCGCGCGATTCCGTACCGGCGGCACACCTCAGTGACCGACAGCCCTTGTCGCTCGGGCGCGGTGAGGATCTCCATCCAGTCGCCGGGCACCGGTCGCTGATCCTCCAGTCGCTGGGGAACCTCTCCATTATAGCGACTGCTGGTCGCTAACTGAGTCCATCAAAGGTGTGTATGCTCCAGTTCAACTGCTCCTAGCGACCACTAGTCGCATAACTCACTGACCGGAGGCCGCCATGGATCCGCAGCTGGCGGCGGTAGGGCGAGTCACGGTGTTGCCCGCCGGGATTACCTTCGCCGTACGGGCTGGCGAGACCGTGTTCCATGCGGCGACACGACACGGATTGCGGTGGCCATCGCTCTGCGGCGGTGACTGTGAGTGCGGTATTTGCTACATGGTCGTGGAAGGCGACCCGGCCGCCTTGTCGGCACGATCAGCGGACGAAACCGCGCGCCTTGCGACCGGAATGAAAGCCAACGAGCCGCGAGCCCGACTGGCCTGCCGGACCAGAGTGACCGGGCAGGTCACGGTACGCAGAAAAGGTGTACGGCCGGTCGACTAGAGGCGACCGCCTTTCCAGGCCGCGCGGGTGGCGGAGTCAGCGCTGGGCGGTGAGGCGGTTCGCTTCGCGGTCAGGCCTCGGGACCGGTTCGAGAGCCGCGTCGCTTGCCGGAGCGGGTGTCTCCGGTGCCACCGACGCCCACACGACCAGCCGCCCCGCCAGGTACGACAACCCGACCACCACCGCCAGCAGCAGCCCGAACTGGCTCAACAACTGCAACTGGGACACCACCAGGCTCAGGTACCCGCCCGTCGCGGCCAGCCCCGCGGTCAGCACCGCCATCCGCAGATCGGTTCGACCGTGTCGGGTCGCCGCCGCGAGCAGCACCGTGAACTCGGTGGCGGTGACGGTTGCCAGCGAACCGAGCGCGGCGGTCAACGGGCTCACCGACATGCCCAGCGCCGTCAACACCGCGAGCCCCCAACCGGTCGAGAGCAAGCCCGCTCCAAGCGCCCGAACCGCGTCACCGCGCCGGCGCAGCCCGAGAGCCAGCACCACCGCGGCGGCCAGCACTCCGAGGGTGCTGGTCAGATACCGGTCGCTGGCGAGCAGCTCAGCGCCGTGCACTGCCACCACCGGTAGACCGACGAACTCGGCGCGCACGCCCGGCGGCACGGGTGGTAGCGCCGCCCGCGCATTGTCGAGCACCGCGCGCAGCGTGCCGAGATCATCCAGCTTGGCACCGAAGATCATCACCGCCTGGCTCCGGTCGTACCGGACGACGGCATGGGTCAGGTAGGTGGGCAGGAGCTGGAGCGCCGAATCAATCTCCGCCTGCGTGGCCTGGGTGCCCAGAAAGCGCAGCAGGTCGGGCATCGTGAGGACCGGGCGCAGCTGGTCGCCGACCTCGGCCAGCACGGCTGTCTCCGCGCGGCGAGACCAGTCCAGTACCGCCGGGGTCAGGACATTCGGCGCGCTGACGAGCAATCCGACCTCGCTCGAGGAGCCCATCAACGCTTCCGCGTGCGCGGCGTCGCCCATCTCCGGCAAGCCCCGCGCCAGCTGCATCGGATTCGCCTCGACGGGCAGTCGGGCGAGCCCGGCCCAGCCGATCGCGGCGACGACAAGCGCCGAGACCAACGCCGTGATCCGTACCCAACGCCTCGTTGCGCAGGGTGGTGGAGCCGGCGGCGTGCCGAACTCTTCGTGTGCTGAGGTGGCGTCACCGTCGCGCACCGCGAACAACGACGGCAGCGGCGAACGGCGGCCGGTCAACCAGAGCCCGAGCCCGGTGACCACGAGCAAGCCGGCTCCGAGCGCGAGACCGAGGCCCCGGGTGAACGGCAGCGGTGAGAACACTAGCGACGCCGCCGACGCGGCGCTGGCCAGCGCGGTCACCACCACTGTGCGCCGGTCCGCCCGCAGGGTCAGGTACACGGCGAAATCGCTGCCACAGCCCAGGACGATCGGCGCGAACGCGACTATCGCCAGCGACATGCTGGCGCCGGACCAGCCGATGGCCGCCAACACCAGCGCGCCGCTCAGCAGGGTCAGCGCCAGCGGCAGGAGCCGGCGCAGGCGGCCGCCGCGCAGCCAGGGGGTCAGCAGCAGGACCAAGGCGCATACCACTAACGCAAGCGCGGCGAGATAGGGCAGCTCGGTGCGGACCCGGTCGGTCGCCTGGGCGGTGAGCGCGGGGACTCCGGTGACGGTCACCCGGCTCTGCCCGAGTCCGGCCTGCTCGACCAGTCCGCGCACCGAGGTGACGAGGTGTTGGGTTGCCACCTGGTCCATGTCCTCGCGGGGGCGCACCAGGATCGCGACGGAGTTGGTCGTAGGCACCACGAACCGCCACTGCGGGCGCGGGTTACCGGCCTGGTCGTAGATCACCCCGGTGACGAAGTCGGGGTTGCGCAGCGTCGGCAACCCGGCCCGCATGCCGAGCGCGAGTAGGCTGCCGTACCGCTTGTCGAACTCCGCGAGGGCCGCCACCGCGTCCGACTCGGCCTGCGCCGGCGTCTTGCCAGCCGCCTCGGCACGCTGTTTGGTCTGTTCGGCCAGCCCGTCGCGTCGGCCCCCGATCTGCGCGAGCAGATTCTGGGCGGACGCAGCCAGCTGGTTGAGCACGGTCGCGGGCCCGTACGCCGCCGCGACGTCAGGCAACTCCGCGAGCTTGCCCTCCAGCTCGAGCAGCCGGGGCAGCCGACCGCCCTCCGGGCCGGCGGCGCCGGCCTGGTCCACCAGGAACCCTCTCGGCGTCGGCGACTCCAGCAGCACGGCAATCGGGTCCGCGCCGAAGGACCGGTCCCGCTCACCGAGCGCCTCCAGTGCCGGGTCACCGCTCGTCAGCAACGACGACATGCTGGTGTCCAGCCGCAATCGGGCCAGGCCCAGCACGGTGACTCCCCCGATCAGCACGATCAGCACGAGCGCGCCCCACACCCTCGGCGCCTGCCAGCGCACGTGCCGGACGCTCACTAGCCGGCGCCACATCATTCCGGCTGCCGCTCGATCCGGGGATATGGCCCCGCCCACGGGCCGAGATCGGACCCCCGGTTCGCCGCCGGCAGGGGGTTGAACACGCTGGTCAGGCCGTCGCGCAGGCCGAGCGGGCCGGTACCGGCCACGCCGAACTCGCTTTCCACCGGCTGCAGGCGCAGTCGGTGCCGACCGTAGGTGTCGACCGTCGCGAACGCGGCGCCGAAGTTGGCGATGAACGCGCCGAGCTCGCGGCCGTACGGATGGGCATAGCCCAGAACCGGGTTGACGTCCTGCATGACCGTACGCAGTGGCGGGATGAGCCCCTCGACGTCGTCAGCGAACGGGCCGATCCGCCGTAGCGTCTCCGGTGCACGATTCAGCGTGCCGTCCAGCGGGTCGACCAGCCCGCGCAGGTCGTCGGTCAAATCCGGGAGCTGGACGAGGGCGTCATTGAGGTCGGGCGCCGAGGTGCGCAGGTCACGCGCGATCGGGTCGAGCGCCCCTGCCAAGCGGGTGAAGCCCGGGGTGGCACCGTGAATCTGGTCGAGGAACCCAGGCAACAACCGCATCGATTCCTGCAGTGGCGCCTGCTGGCCCGCCGTCGCCGACACGATGTCCCCGGTGCCCCGAACGGCCTTTTCCAGGTCGCGCTGGCCGCTGTCCAGCGCCGTGAGCACCGTGGTGAGTTCTCCTCCAAGCTGCCGGATGTCCTCCCCCTGAGCCGCCAGCGCGTCCAACGCCGTATAACCGCCGGCCCCGAGCCGCGCGAGCCCGTCGAACGCGGCGTGCACGTCGTTCTGCCGTCCCGTCGTGGCTTGCCCGGCCGACCGGATGGTCGCCCCGAGCGCCTCTCTGGTCGGCGCGGGCAGACCAGCGAGAACGTCACGCAGCTGGACACTCGGCTTGCTCGCCGAGAGTGGCAGGACCGTTCCGTCCGGCAGTTCGGGCCCGGTGCCGTCGACGATGCGCAGGTAGGACTGCCCGGCCAGGGACTTCTCGCTGACCTGGACCGTGACGCCCTGATGCAGGGTGGGCACGTCCTTATCGAGCACGACGTCCAGGCGCACCAGGTCCGGCAGCTGTTCCATTTTGTCGATCTTGCCTACCTCGACGCCGGCGATCGAGACATCGGAGAAGTTGACCAGATTGTCGGCGTCGGTGACCTGCGCGCTGAACCGGTAACCGGACAGGTTGTTGAATCCCAGGATCGACCCGCCCGCGTTCAGCCACATGTAGCCGACGAACACCACGCAGGCGCCGGCGAACGCCAACACGGTCGCCAATCTGCGCGGCGAGGCTTCGAGGAGTCGCCCGTTCATTTGTTGGAACCTCCCCGATGCGCGTTGCCGAATGGGCTGCTGATGTTGACGTCGAGCTGGCCCCGGCCCCAGCCGCCGTGCGCGTCGGACGGCTGGAAGATCCCACTGTTGTTGTAGAAGAACGCCGACAATCCGTCTAAGCCCGGGACCAGCGCCTTGGTTGCCGAGTCGAGCTTGTGGGTGAACGGCGCGATGTCGTCCAGCCCGCCGCTGACGTCGTGAATGACCGGCCGCAGGTCGGCCAGCGTCGGAGCGGCTCGATCCACCACCTGACGCGCGACCGGCAGCAGACCGTCCACGGTTTGCACGGTGTCGTTCAGTCGGTCCAGCGCCGGGGGCAGCTCGTCGCTGGCGCGCCGCAGGTTGTCGACCGCCGGGTCGAGTTCATCGGTGAGGTCGGCAACCCGATTGAGCGAAGTGTGCAACGCGTCGGTCGCGCCCGGCAGCGCGGCCAATGAGGACTGCAGCTGGGTGTCGCTTCGCGCCAGCACGTCCAGCGTCGTCTGGGCCGAGCTCATCAGGGCGGCGAGGCGCTCGTCGTTGTCCCCGACAGCACCGGCAATCTGGGAGAACGACGAGACCAGCGTAGCGAGCTTCGCGCGCCGGGCGGCAAGAGCGTCCGCGACCGGCTTCACGTCGGTCACCGTGCTGGTCGTCCGTCGTAGTGCGGCCGGCACCGTGCGGGGCGCATCGGCGAGCGCGGTGTCCGCCTGGGACAGCAGCATCGTCAGAGCCTGCCGACTGTGCGCGTCGAGCTTGTAGAAGATCTCGTCGGCCTGCACGGGGCGGTGCGTCTGGCCGATCGGGATGAGGCCGCCCGAGGCCAATGGTTGCCCGGGAGGTCCACCCGGGTCGAGCACGATGTACATCTGGTTGAGCGGGTTCTCCGGGCGCAGCACCACCTGGGCGTTGTCGTAGACGGTGTTGCCCCGGTCGACGGCGAGGGTGAGGATGCTGGTGCCGCGCGCGGTGGGTTCGGCCCCGACGATCGAGCCGACGACCACCCCGGCGATGCGCACCTCCTGGTTCTTCGAGGGGTTTACCGCCGCCGCGTCGGCCACCTCGGCTCGGATGATGATCCGATCGGGCTGCCACGGCCAGCGCACGTCCTCGTTGGCCAGGATGATCCCGAGCGCGGCCAGCCCGAGCGCAGCGACGACCACGAGCGCGGCGACGTCGCGGAACATCCCGGGCACGGTGCGCAACCGAGTCCAGGCCAGCGCCAACCGCTTCCGCCGAGACAGCCGGGAACGGTGCGCCCGCGCGATCGGCGGCACGGCGTTGAACTCGTCGGTCTGATCACCGTCTCGGTTACCGCGCGGAGCGATCATCGCGGCGGCCCTCCAATACCGTCAAGCCGATGGGTTCGGTCGTCGAGCGCGAACGGCAGACCGTCGAGCATCGACGGCCCCTCCCCGAGCTCGAAGTTGATCGCGGACCCGTTCTGGTCGTGCTGCACCGTGCTGTTCGCGACGTTCGAGATCATCGCGGCGATCTGCTGGTAGACGGTGTTGCCGTTGTTGCCGCCGCCGGCGAACCGGCCGGTACCCGTCCACTTGGTGTTGAGCGTCTGGGTGACCGGGCCGTTGACCCGGTCCAGCACCGGGCCACGCAGGTCGTCGAACACCTGGCGGCCACGGATGCTGACCGGAATCAAGTCGTGCACGAGCGGCCGCGCGTCCCGCAGCACCCCTGGCAGCCGGTCGCTCACCGGACGCAGCCGGTCGAGCATCGGGTCCAGGCGCGCCATGAGCGGGTCGAACTCGTCGGCTGTGTCCCCAAGGCGCGGCGCGGTGTCGCGCAGCTTGTCCAGCGTGACGCTGACCCGGCGCGCCGCGACGTCGATCGCGGTCAACGCGCCGGGCAGGTTGCCGATGCCCTCCGCGAACGGCTGGCTCTGCCTGGCCAGCGCACCGGTCGTGACGTCGAGGGAGCGCACGATGTCCCCGAGCTGACCCTCACGGGCGAGTACGGCCCTAGCCGCCTTGTCCGAGTCAGACACGAGCCGGGCAAGGTCGACGTCGGGCTCGTTGCCCCGCGCGGCGGCCAGCACCGAGCCGATCGAGCGCAGCGGCGCGGGCGCGGCGGTGGCGAAGTCACGCAACGCCGACGAACCACCGGCGCGCAATGTCTGGTCGACCTCGGTGAGGGTGCCGCGCAGCCCTTGGATGGCGCGCGGCTGCAGCGCCTCGAGCACCTCGTTGAGCTCCACCGGGGTTTTGGCCCGGCTCATCGGGATGCGCGCCTCGGTGAACTCGCCCGGCGGGCCGCCAGGGCGCAGCTCGACGAAGTAGCGGCCGCCGAGGACGGTGGTCGGTCGCACCAGCGCGGTCGGCGCCTCCCCGAGCAGGTCCCGGGTGCCTTTGTCGACCTTGAGGGTGACCAGCGAGGTGTCCTGATCGGTTTGTTCCACCGACTCGACCACACCCACCGGGCTACCGGCGATCTTCACCGCGCTCTCCGCGGCATCCAGCTTGTAGGCCCTGGCGAACTCGACCTGAATGGTCTCGCCCGGCCGGATCCAGGCGAGGAACGCCTGCTTGTAGAAGACCCCGACCAGCAACGCGAGCACCAGGGTCAGAAGCCCCAGTCCGGTCATCAGCCGGCGCCGATCCGCCGATGTGGACGCCATCACCGACCACCCACGCCCTCGTCGTTGTCCGAGTGCCCCGTCGGGCCCAGTGGCAGCGGCAGGGCACCGTAGGCCGGACCTTTGCCCAGTGACGGCCCGGTGCGCTGGCTGGTGGTGCACACCAGCCCGACGCCCGGCATGGCGTGGTCCCGCCAGGCGCCGCCGCCCGGCGTCGGGTAGTTGTTGACCGCGCACGGGGTCGCGTCGGCCGCGAACGAGGAGTTGACCGGCCCAGCCGCGACCGCCAGGTAGTGCGTCGACGGGTTCTCCCCGTCGCGGAAAATGTCCGGGCCGTCGGTGAAGAACTGGTTGATGTCGGGGCTGTACGGGGCGAGCCCGTCGAGGAACCCCCGGAGTCCCCGGAATCCCTCGGACAACCTGGGGGCCAGCGGCCGGGCGTCGTGGAAGGCCGAATCCAGCCCTTCCAGCGCGGGCTTGGCGTCCTCGGATACCTCGGGAATGCGGTGCAGCGGCCTCGGCGCCTCCCGGAACACGTCGCGCACGGCCGGGGTGGCCATGCCGAGCGCGTCGGTGCCGTCGCGCACCGTGCGAACCGCCGCCTCGGCGTCGCTGACCGGCGACTGCAGCGAATCCAGGATCGTCTGGAAGTCCGCCAACGTCCCGGGCAGCTTGTCGACCGCCGCCCGCAGCGGCTGGGTGCCATCGGTGTTGACCGCGGCGAGCGTCGCGCTGGTCTGTCGGACGAGCGTGGTGAGCTCCTGCTCGCGCCCGGTGAACTGAGCGGCCAGGTGCTGGCCAGCCTCGAATACGCCGCCCAGGTTGGTGCGGTCGTCGGCGAGCGCCTCACTCAGCGTGCCGGTATCGGCCAACAGCTCCGGCGCGTGCCCGATGAAGTCCCGCAGGCCCGGGCCCTCGCCGGCCATGCCCAGGCCGAGCGAGCGGACGCTCGTGGTCAGAGCGGCCCTGGTGGCCGGGTCGAACACGTTCAGCACGCTGTCGATGTCGGCCGCCGACTCGGTGTGCGAGGACGGCAGTACCTCACCGGGACCCAGCCGACCCGCCTCCGGATGTCCCGGCTCCAGCTCCACGAACTTCTGGCCGAGCGCGGACTGGTCCCACATGGCGGCGTGCGCGTCCCGGTAGACCGGGCGGTCACCGTCCAACGCCAGCGTGACCAGAGCGCGACCCGGCTCGTATCGGATGGCCTGCACCTGGCCGATCCGCACGCTGTTCTGCCGCACGTCGGCAGCCGTATCGAGCTGGCCGACGTTGTCGAACGCGACGTCCACGTAGGTGTGCGTGGCCAGCGGCGGCCCGTGCTGCGCGGTCAGGGCGACGTAGCTGATCACCGCGACCACTGCGATCACACCGAGTCCGGCGTAGAACGATTGGGCCCGCTTGCGATGAATGGTGCGGGTGGTCAGAGGGCTCAACGTCCGCCCCCGAGTAGTTGGTCGAACATGTCACCCTCCTGGGCGGGTGTCAGCCCGGTGGCGTCGGTGGCACCGCCGGAACCGGGTCCTGACTTCGGTGTCGACCACGGCTCACCCGGCACGGGCGGTGGGTCCGTGGGTTGACCGGGCTGGCGGTGCTGACCGGACAGCGCCCCACCGAGCAGCGGCGGCGCGACGGGCGGCGGCGCCTGGTCCGGTGGCCGGCCACCGATCTTGTCCAGCCCGACGCCCGGAGGTCGGTTCAGTGGCGCGAGGCGCTGGATCGCCTCTGCCGAGCCGGGCAGCAGGTCGGGCAGGACCTTGCCGGCGGTATTGCTGTCGATCGTGAGGTACGCGCGGAAGTAATGACCGACCGAGTCGTAGCCGTTGGTGCACAGCGCCCAGCCGGTCAGGAACGACACCACGTTGTCCATCTGGTCGGCCAGCGTTCCGCCCACCGCGCGCAGACCCTGGCTCGCCTCCCGCAGGTCTCCGCTGCCTTCGTGCAGGTCAGCGGCCACTGGGCGGGCCTCGTCGAGCATCGAGCGGGCCTTGGTGAGCACCGGCTTCAGCGACGTCACTGCCGGGTCGGCCGCGTCCGCGAAGGAGTGCAGCTCGGTCGCCACATCGCGGAGGTTGCCGGTGAGCGGGCGCAGGGAGTGCAGCGTCGGGGTGAGCTGGTCGGCCAGCCCCCCGAGCGTGTAAAAGGTGCGTCGAGCCTTCTCCAGGCTGGCCGGCAGCTCGTTCAGGCTCGCGGTGAGCTGCTCGCGCTTGGCCGCGACCGTGCCGAGGGTCTGCTGGGCCTGGTCCACCATGCCGTCCAGGTCGGCGCCCTTGTTGCTGGCCACCGCCGCCGCCACCGGGCTGGCGAGGTCGACCAGGCTGTTCAACGCGGTGTTCTGCTGGTTGAGGACCTCCACCAACTTGTCGGTCCGGCGCAGTGCCGGGTCCACGGCGGCCAGCGCGTCGCGCAGGTTCTTGCCGTTGCCGGTCATCCCGGTGCCCAGTGTGGTGACCATGGCCGCCAACGCGGTCGAGGTCGGGTCGTCGAGCGAGTCGAGGACCTGGTCGAGGTCGACCGACGAGGCGGTCCGGGCGAGCGGGATCACGCCGCCGTCGGGCGCCAGGGGCGCGGTGTCGGTGCCGGCGTCGAGATCCACGTAGCGTTCGCCGAGTAGCGAGACCGGGCGGATGGTGGCCCGCGCGTCGACGTGCACCGGGACCTTCTCGTCCAGGCGCAGCACGACCCGCGCGCTGCCGTGGTCCAGGCTGATGCCCCGGATCTGGCCGATCTTGACGCCGTGCGCCTGCACCGTGTTGCCGACGCGCAGCGGGCTGGCGTCCGCGAACATCGCGACCACGGTCGGCTGAGCGGGGCGGTTGCGCAGCACGACCAGCGC
>Ga0193743_1001916_pt1 | contig 15036 bp, 12 predicted proteins | sample L2c2metaG_FD_143038 | JGI IMG/M metagenome (GOLD analysis project Ga0193743, IMG submission 143038) | Soil microbial communities from a riparian zone of the East river system, Colorado, United States - L2c2 | ecosystem: Environmental > Terrestrial > Soil > Riparian zone | place: USA: East River...
TTCTGAGCGGAGCGCTTGACGGTCTCATCGTCAAACGCGCAGTCGAAGAACCCCCGTATCTTCGAGGGGAACGCAGTGACCCGAGTGCCTTCAGCCCCAAAGACACCCTCCCAAAACTTCTGTCAAGCCTCAATCCCACCTAACTACTTACAAAACAAGAACATACGTTTGCCGATTAGCATCCCCAAGTTCGCTATACTTAAAACAGAATCAAAGGAAGCCCCGGAAAACCGGGGCTTTCCTCCTTTAACCTAATAAACCCTTTAGAAAGAAGAATTTGGCCGTAACCCCTTTACATGCACTACTTTAGCGACCTATATGTGTGTTATCTTATTGCAAACAATACACTTACGCCAAAATACCCCCCGGGGGGGAGGGGTAGTAGTTGGACCAAGGAGACAACCCAATTTCCAATCACCCGCGCTTTATCAAACCCGCCACCATCCCACTAATCTCGCGAACAGCCTCCGAATGCGCCAACCCTCGCGCCCGAGCCCCCATCTTCTCCCGCCGCGAATCATCCCTCAGCAGACCGACCAGCACCTCCAGCAACCGATCCTCACTCAACTCCGCCTCCACCACCAACTCAGCCGCACCCGCCGCAACGAACGCATCCGCATTCTTCCTCTGGTGGTCATCGGCAGCCTGCGGAAACGGCACCAGCACCGCAGCCCTGCCCGCAGCCGCCAGCTCCGCCACCGAGCTAGCCCCACTCCGGCACAGAATCAGATCCGCCTCGCCAAACTGCTTCGGCATGTCGTCCAGATACGGAGTCACCAGCACTCTCTCAAACCCGACGCCGACTCGCTCATACGTCGCCACCGTCGAAGCTCCATGCCGCGCCCCGGTCTGATGTACCACATCCAGCTCCGGAAGAGCCTCCAGCAGCCGTCCCATGATCTTCGGCACCAGCTCATTGAACACCCGGGCTCCCTGGCTCGCTCCGAACACCAGCAGCCTCTTCCCACTCCGGCTCTTGCTGACCTCGAAGAACTCCTGCCTCACCGGAACCCCGGTAACCTTCGCCCCACGAAAATACCGTCGCGTCTCCTCAAAGTTCACCGCAGCCGCACTCACCCACCTGCCTACCAGCCGATTCGCCAGCCCCGGCACCGCATTCGGCTCGAACGCCAGCGTAGGAACCCGCAGCAGAATCGCCGCCATCATCGCCGGCCCCGAAGCATACCCTCCAACCCCCACCACCACATCCGGCTTGAAGCTCCGCAAAAGCTGCACACACCGCATCACACCCAGCGGCAGATCGGCCAACGTCCGCAGTCGAGTCAACAAGCTCACATTCTTCAACTGCCCCACATGGATCAACTCCAGCGGAAACCCAGCCTCAGGCACCAGCCTCGTCTCCAACCCTCGCGCGGTCCCCACAAACCGCACCTCGGCCCCATGCGCATCGCGCAACTCCCGCGCAATCGCCAGCGCCGGAATCACATGCCCCCCGGTGCCCCCGCCAGCAATCAGAACCCGCAACCTGGCTAACTCGCTCACAGCTTCAGTCGATCTCACGCGTCACATTCAACAACACGCCCATCCCGGCCAGCGTAATAAAGATCGACGTCCCACCCGACGAGATGAACGGCAGCGGAATCCCTTTGGTCGGCAGCAGAGCCAGCACCACGCTCATATTGAAGAAGGCCTGAATCAGGATCGCCGTCGTCAGCCCAAACGCCAGGAACCTCGCAAACGGATCAGTCGACAGAAAAGCCGCCCTTAGCCCGCGATACCCCAGAGCCACAAACAGCGCGACGATAATCAGTGCCCCGATCAGACCCAACTCCTCGCAGATGTTCGCAAAGATAAAGTCCGTCTGCACCTCCGGCAGATAGAACAGCTTCTGCCGCCCCTCCATCAGCCCAAGCCCGTGAATCCCACCCGTCCCGACAGCGATCAGCGACTGCAGGATGTGAAACCCGGTCCCCCGCGGATCGGCCTCAGGATTCACGAACGCCAGCATCCGGTCCCGGCGGAACTTCACATGGAACAGCATGTAATACATCACCGGCGCAGCCAGAGCCGCCCCAATCGCAAAGTACCGCGTCCGAGCGCCTGCCAGATAAAGCATCAGCGCCGTCACCGCCATGCAGACCATCGCCGTTCCCAGGTCCGGCTCCTTCATGATCAGCGCCGCAAACAGCACTGGCACCGCGGCCGCCCGCAGAATCGTTCCCTTCCAATCGTCCATCTGATGAATCCGCGTCTGCAGAAAATAAGCCAGAAACAGCACGACCACCGGCTTCGCGAGCTCAGAAGGCTGCAGCGTCGTCCCTGCCAGCCGAATCCACCGGTGCGCCCCATTCATGCCGCTCATCGCAAACACGCCCAGCAACAGAAACGTCGTCACCGCAACCGCCGGAAACACCACCCTCGGATTGTTGTAGTGCCGGTAGTCCACCCGCATCAGCACCGTCAGCGCCACCATCCCAAGCAGCGCCCAGATCGCCTGCCTCCCCACATACGAGTAGGGCGACCCCAGCGTCGCCTTCGCCATCACCGCCGAAGCCGAAAAGACCATCACCAGCCCAAACAGCACCAGCAGCAGCACCACTCCGAAGAGCCACTTGTCCACCCCTACTCTCTTCGCCATACCGTCACATCCACTTCCACACTGATCTGCCAGTCCAACTCATTTAGTCCAACTCATTCACAAGCTGCCGGAAGACCTGTCCCCGATGCTCATAGTTCTCAAACTGATCGAAGCTCGAGCACGCTGGCGCCAGCAGCACCACATCTCCAGGAACTGCAGCCTCAGCAGCCTCCGCCACCGCAACCTGCATCGTCTCCGCTGAAACCATCTTCACGACTCCCGCGAGTTGACGCTCAATCTTTTCCGCAGCCGAACCAATCGTATAAACAGCCTTCACCCGCTCCTTCAGCAACTCGGCCATCAATCCATAGTCCGAATCCTTGTCCTTCCCACCCAGAATCAAGTGAATCCCACCCGGAAACGAAGCCACCGCCTTCATCGCCGCATCCACATTCGTAGCCTTCGAGTCGTTGTAGAACTCCACGCCGCTCACACTCTTCACGTACTCCAGCCGATGCTCCACCGCCTTGAACCCAGCCACCGAAGCCCTTACCTTCTCAGCCGGAACTCCAGCCAGCCGAGCCGCGCACACCGCTGCGAGCACGTTCTCCACGTTGTGCGCGCCCTTCAGGGTAATCTCCGACACCGGCATCACGGGCTCCGCCTTGCCCCCCTCACGCCCCAGGAACACGATGCTCTCGCCATGCACGAACGCCCCCTGCTTGATAGGCCGCCTCGCACTGAACCAGAAGATCTGAGCCCTCGAAGGCCCATTCGGTCCAGCCTTCAACGCCACCATCTGCGTAGCCTTGTCTTCGGCATTCAGTACCAGGAAATCATCCGCTCCCTGACGCTCCGTAATCTTCGCCTTCGCTGCCGCATACACCTCGAAGCTTCCATGCCGATCCAGATGATCCGGCGTAATATTCAGCACCACCGCAATCTTCGGATGGAACTCCTCCACCGTCTCCAGCTGGAAGCTCGACACCTCCAGCACACTCGTCGTCTCCGGTGTGCTCTTCGCCACCAGGTCGATCACCGGCAGTCCGATGTTCCCGCCCACCAGCGTAGGCAAGCCAGCATCGCTCAGGATCTTCCCCACCAGCGAAGTCGTCGTCGTCTTCCCATTCGATCCCGTAATCGCGATGACCTGCCCCTTCAGATACCGGCTCGCCAGCTCCAGTTCACCGATCACCGGCATCCCAAACCCGACAACCTGCTTCACCTCAGGCGTATCCATCGGCACGCCCGGCGACACCACGATCAAGTCCTGCCGCCGAAACGTCAGCAGCCCATGCCCACCCGACTCCACCATAATTCCCGCCTCCAGCAGAGCGGGAATCTCCTTCGCCAGCGCCACCGCGCTGCGCGTATCGCTCACCGTCACCCGCGCCCCCTGCGCCCGCAGAAACAGCGCAGCCGAAAGCCCGGACTTCCCCAACCCCACCACCAGCACTCGCTTGTTCTTCAAATCCATCATTCACTCACCACTCTTACCGAAGCTTCAAAGTCGTCAAAGCAAACAGCGCAAACACCAGCGCCAGAATCCAGAACCGTGTAATCACCTTCGACTCCGACCAACCCATCAACTCAAAGTGATGGTGCAGCGGAGCCATCTTGAAGATGCGTTTCCCCTTACGAAGCTTATAGCTCCCCACCTGAAGAATCACGCTCAACGCCTCAAGAATAAATACTCCACCGATAAATGGCAGCAACAGCTCCTGCTTGATCACCACCGCCACCGTTCCAATCGCCCCACCCAGCGCGAGGCTTCCAACATCCCCCATGAATATCTCCGCAGGATGCGCGTTATACCAAAGGAACCCTATACTCGCCCCCACCATTGCTCCGCAGAAGACCGTCAGCTCGCTCACCATGGGCATCCGCTGCAGCTCCAGGTAATCCGAGAACACCACATGCCCGCTCACATAGGTCAGCACTGCAAGCGCACCGGCAGCAATGATCGTGCAGCCAATCGCCAGTCCATCCAGCCCATCCGTAAGATTCACGGCATTGCTGGCACCCGTGATCACCAGCATCACAAACAGGACGAACGGGATGAACGCCAGCCAGTACATATGTGGAACCTGCCCCATCCAGTCCCACACCAGGTCCGGCCGAAACCGCTTCAGAAACGGAAACATCAGCTTCGTCGAATACGCCCCGTGACTCTGCATCCTCACCAGCGCCACGGCCACACCACCGCTAGCCAGAAACTGTAGTCCCAGCTTCTGCCGCGCCGTCAGCCCCTTGTTCCTCCGATGAACTACTTTGATGTAGTCATCCGCAAATCCAATCGCCCCAAACGCCAGCGTCGACAACATCACCAGCCACACAAACGGATTCGACAGATCCGACCACAGCAGCGTCGGCACCAGGATCGAGATGCAGATCAGCACCCCGCCCATCGTCGGCGTCCCACTCTTCTTCTGGTGCGACTGCGGTCCCTCTTCGCGGATGTACTGCCCTATCTGGAACTCACGCAGCCGCTCAATGACATACGGCCCGATCAGCAAGCCGATCAGCAGGGCCGTCAGGCTCGCAAACACCGTCCGAAACGTCAGATAGCGAAAGATGCGAAAGAGACGAAAGTAAGGGAACAACTTCTGATACAGCAGCCAATAGAGCAAAACGTCTCCGCCTTCGATTCAATCTGCAGGATAGGCACGCATCGACAGCCATCATCAGGGCCAGCCGGGGGCTAGTCGTTATCTTAACAGGGGCCACCCGCCCATTCCGTCGGCATTTTACACCGCGAACCAAACTCACCCCCACCCTCTCCTTACTCTCGTCATTCTGACCCTGAGCGTAGTCGAAGGGGAAGAACCCCCGCATTTCGTTCTTGCTCTTGCTGTTGCCTGTTCTCCTCCAACCAACCAATAAAGTGTCATCGTGAGCGAAGCTGAAGCTACTGATAAAGTGTCATCCTGAGCGAAGCTACTGACGGCCTTATCGTCAGTAGCGGAGTCGAAGGACCTGCGGTTGCTTTTGCTGTTGTCTGTTTTTTCCCTCGCCACCCAAGATTCTCTCTAACCCAACCAGGAACCGTCATTTTCGACCGGAACAGCTCACAGTCTTATCGTGAGCTGCAGCGGGGAAACCCGCTTCTCTACTGATACGGCCCAATTCATACCGCGCCGTTGCCGTTGTTCTCACATCTCGTGCAGATCTACATCAAGAACCCAACCCCTCCAACGCGCGCTCCAGCCGAACCCCACGCGAAGCCTTCAACAACACAACATCCCCAGCCCGCACATTCGCAAGCATCCACTCGCCAGCCGCCTCGGCATCCGAAACAAAAACTGCCTCGACCCCACCAGCACCCGCCTCCTGAGCCAAAGCCTCAGCAGCGCCACGCACCCCAACGACAACCGTCACACCACGCTCTGCCATCCGCCCGCCACAAGCTGCATGAAGCGCCTCCGCCTCCGCACCAAGCTCCAGCATCTCCCCTGCCACCACAATGTGGCGCTCTCCCGGCATAGCCATCAAGGCATCCACCATCGCATCCAATGCCAGTGGGTTTGAGTTGTAGCAATCATTGATTAGCGTCGCCCCACGCCACTCCAGCACCTCGCCGCGCTTGTCGCCCGCACGCATCTCACCGACCGCAGCGGCGCACTCCTCCAGACCCATCCCACTCCGCAGACCCACGGCAATCGCAGCCAGCGTATTCAAAACGTTATGTCGTCCCAGCATCCGCAGCTGCACGCTGGCCCGCTCGCCATGTACCTCTACCGTAAACACCACGCCCTCTGCCCCAACCTCAGCCACATGAACGGCACGCACCTCCGCGCCTTCACCCAGCCCATAGAAGGCCGCACGTCTCTCCAACCCTCGCCCGAACGAAGCCACATAGGTATCGTCAAAGTTCAATACCGCAATCCCATCCTCCGGCAGAGCCTCCACCAGCTCATACTTTGCTCGCGCAATCCCGGCCAATCCATCCGGAAAGAACTCCATATGCACCGGAGCGATGTTGCTCACCACGGCCCAGTTCGGCTCCGCGATCCTCGCCAGCGCGGCAATCTCCCCAGCGTGGTTCATGCCCATCTCGACTACCGCAACCTCATGCTCCCGCTCCAGCTTCAGCAACTGCAGCGGCAGCCCAAACCCATTATTCAAATTCCCCAGCGACTTCAGCACCTTGAATCGCGCCGATAAAACCTGCGCCACGGCCTCCTTCGTCGTCGTCTTCCCCGCCGACCCCGTCACCCCGATCACACGCCCGCCCCACTCCCGCCGCACTGCATGTGCCAGCCGTTGCAGCGCCAGCAACTCGCAGTCCTCGCAATCCGGCACCCGCAGCAACTTCGTCTCATCCACCTCTGCCGGCACCACCCAGCCCATGCTCACCACTGCAGCAACCGCTCCGTTATCTAGAGCAGTACCCACAAAGTCATGGCCATCCAGCCGCTCGCCCCGCACCGCAAAGAACAGCTCCCCAGCCCCAATCGTCCGAGAGTCAATCCCATACCCCAGCGCCTCCACCGAGGTATTGAAGTCTCCCTCCGCATGGATCCAATCCGCAATCTGCCCAAGTGTCAGCTTCATGAGTGGGTCTCCCAATAACTGTGATGCCGCGGAATGAACCCCTGAGACCTGTCATCGATCCACAAGAGTATTCCTCTATTTCCAGGCATCGCGCGAAACTTGGTTCCACAGGCATGATCCTCTGGAGAGAAAGTGAGCATACCATTCCTAATCTCTGCTCGAGCCACAATCGGTGGCTCCGCGACACCTTCGGCACATTGCAGAACCACAAAGTACACCCCCGCGTCCCCGACCTTCGACACGGTGATCTCATAACCAATCAAATCCTGTGTCTCCGCATGTAAGAGCAGGCTGCTGAAAACACCCGTAACCTGCACCCTCCCTCCTTTATGAGAGGGGTTCTGGGCGTCAACCGTACCTCTAAAGAGCAGCAATATCCCAAAGATCTGCATGGATCGAGACATGGACTTCACGCAATCTCCTTCAGAACGCCCGCAGCCACAGCCACATCATCGAACGGCACAGTCCCATCCTTCAACACCTGCACCTTCTCATGTCCCTTGCCCGCCAGCAGCACAATATCCCCAGGCCGAGCCGCTCGAATCGCAATCTCAATCGCGCCCGCCCGATCCTCCTCCACAAGGCAATCCGCCCCCGTCTCCTTCACTCCTGCGAGAGCCTCTGCAATAATCGCCGCCGGCTCCTCGCTCCGCGGATTATCGCTGGTCAACACAACCAGATCGCTTCCCTCCCCCGCGGCCCGGCCCATCCGAGGCCGCTTCATCCTGTCTCTGTCTCCACCACACCCAAACAGCGTAATAACCCGCCCACCGCGCTCCTTCACCAGCTCCCGCCCCAGGGAGATCAGGTTTCGCAAGGCATCATCCGTATGCGCATAGTCCACCACCACCGTCACGCCATTCGACGAAGGCACGACTTCAAACCGCCCCGGAACCTGTGCCCCCGCATCAGCGCCCGTAGCAATCTGCTCCATCGTCAATCCCCGCGTCCACGCCGCCGCACTCGCCGCCAGCAGGTTGTACACATTCACCCGCCCCGTCAGAGGAGACCGCATCTCCACTGCCCCATGCGGAGTCGTCATCCGAAAGCGAGTCTCGCCCGCAGACATCTTCACATTGTCCGCAATAAAATCCCCCGTACCCTCCATCCCATACCGCACCACCTGCGACCGCTCCGCACCCGCCACCAGCCGCTCCCCATAAGCATCATCCGCATTGATCACCGCCACCCGAGGCGGTGGAGCTCCTACCCCATCAAACAACCTCGCCTTCGCCGCAAAATAGCTCTCCATCGTCCCGTGATAGTCCAGATGGTCCTGCGTCAGATTCGTAAACATCGCCACATCCACCGGCAGTCCCCACACCCGCTCCTGCTCCAGCGCATGCGAGCTCATCTCCATCACCGCCTCTGTCGCCCCCGCCTTCAACCCATCGGCGAACAGCCCCAGCACATCCCGGCTCTCCGGCGTCGTATGCGGCGAAACCCGCACCTCGCCCGCAACATGCGTCTCAATCGTCCCGATCAACACGCACTTACGCCCCACGCGTCGTAGCATCCCCTCCAGCAAAAAAGCAGCCGTCGTCTTCCCATTCGTCCCCGTCACCGCACTCAAAGCCAGCCTGAGCTGTGGATGCCCCATCACCACCGAGCTCGCCTCAGCCAGCGCACGCCGTCCCCGCTCCACCAAAGCCGCTCCAACCCCAGTACGCTCCCGGCGCAGCCGCTCATAGGCCTCTCGTGAATCCGTCACTACCGCCACCGCCCCCTGAGCGATAGCCGCTTCTATATAGCGATTCCCATCCGCAACCCCACCCCGCATCGCAACAAACAAGTCCCCACGCTTCACCCGCCGTGAGTCGTACTCGACACCGGCAACCTCCACCGGAGCCTCCGTACTCGCCAGGACCGCCACCTCATGCAGCACATCATTCCATTGCATAGCCACCGATTCTAAGCTGCCCACCACACACACTCCACATACTGAACCCCACGATAAAAAGGCTATCGCGTAAACCGCACGACAACCTCAGTTCCCGCAGGCACCATCGTCCCCGCCACCGGGACCTGCTCCCGGGCCAGCCCGCTCCCCACCGGCTGCACCCGAAGCCCCGCGGCACCAGCCTTCTCCACGACACTCCGCAGCCCTGCGCCATCAAACGAAGGCACCGCCACTCGCCGTCCGGCATCCACTACAACCGCACCCTTCTCCTTCACCTGCACAACCGGCTTAATCGTCGGTGCAGACAGCGACGCCGACGCCCCTCCCCCATCCGGCATCGCCAAAGTAGTCCCTCCACCGGCCTGAAAGGCCGACAGCACCTTCGCTGGCAGCAGGTTCAAAATCCCCGGACTCTTCGCCTTAGCCGTCGGCGCAACCACAGCAGTCTTCTCCCCAACAACAGCCGCCGCAGCGGCATTTGCCGGAGTCCGCAGTGGATCATCCGCCGGCAGGCTATTAACATCCGCGAACATCGCATTCAGGTCAGCCCCACTATCCGCCGGAGCCTCATCCACCACATCCTTCTTCGCGACCAGCAGCTCCTTCTTCGCCTTCAACGGCTGATCATGCGGCACGCCCAGATACTCCAGCACCTGCTGCGCCACATCCGCAAACACCGGCGCGCTCACTGCCGCTCCGTACTTGCTTGGCCCAGCCGTCGGGTTATCGATCACCACCGTCACCGAGATCGCCGGATTGCTCACCGGGGCAAACCCCGCAAAGCTCGCCACCAGCTTCGTATGCGAGTACGTATGCGTAGCGACATCGATCTTCTGCGCCGTTCCCGTCTTTCCCGCCGAGCTATACCCATTCAGAGCCGCAGCCTTACCCGATCCGTTCAACACGATGCCCTGCATCATCATCCGCATCTTGGCCGAGGTCATCTCCGAGATCACCCGATGCGCCCCATCCGGCAGCTTCTCCGGCAGCTGATTCGCTGGCCGGAACGCCGTCGGCTGCAGCCGCGGATCCCCCTTCATCGCATCCACGCTCTCCAGCAGCACACGCGGAGGCATATACACCCCGCCGTTCGCAATTGTGCTCACCATCGTTACAAGCTGTACCGGAGTCACTCCAATCTCCTGGCCAATCGCCATCGATCCGATGCTCGTCGATCCCCACTTCCGCGGATTGCGCAGCAGCCCCCGAGTCTCGCTCGGCAGCTCAATCCCACTACGATCGCCAAATCCAAACGCCTTCATATAGCTGTAGAACTTGTCATTCCCCAGCTTCAACGCCAGCTTCACCGCGGCCACGTCGCTCGACTTCTCCAGAGCCCGCTGCACCGTCACTACTCCCATGTGGCCGTCCGAAGCGTCATCATGAATCGTCCGCCCAAACAGCGTAATCGCACCACCCTGGCAGTCGATCTGGTCATCCGGCTGCACCCCAGCCGCATCCAGCGCCGCCGAGTACGTCACCAGCTTGAACGTCGATCCCGGCTCATATATATCGCTCACCGCCAGATTCTCCAGCACACTCGAGTCCATATGCCGCTGGTCGTTCGGATTGAATCGTGGCGCAATCGCCAGCGCCAGAATCTGTCCCGTATGCGGATCCTGCACCACCACCGTGCCGTGCAGCGCCTTCATCTTCTCCATCTGCGCATCCAGCGCGCGCTCCGCCATGTACTGGATATTCGCGTCGATCGATAGCACCAGATTCTCACCCGGCATCGGCTGGCTCTCTTCGCTGCCCAGCACATGCCGCTTCGCATCGAGCGCGGTCAGCATATGACCCGGCGTCCCATGCATATTGTCGTCGAACTGCCGCTCCAGCCCGCCGAGTCCATTATCATCCGTACCGACATAGCCCAACACCTGCGCCGCCAGATCGTTATTCGGATAGAACCGCTTAAATTCCTTCTGAAAGTAGACGCCCTTCAGATTCAGCTCGCGCACCCGCGTCGCCGTATCCGCATCGAGCTTCCGAGCCACCCATGCAAAGTTCCGCGAAGCATTGAACCGTGCCAGCATCTGCTTCTGTGAAGTAAAGTTGTCCGTCGGCTCGGCATGAACGATTCTTGCCAGCAGCTCCGACGCATTCCCCCTGTTCTCGCCCAGCTCGCTCGGCACCGCGTACACGCTGTCCACCAGCACCGTCATCGCCAGCTCGCGCAGATTGCGGTCATACAGCACCCCACGCCGCGGAGCCACCTCAAACGTCCGCTGCTGCTGCTTCGCCGCCCGCTCTACAAAGTCATGGTGCCGCACCACCTGCAGCCAGGCCAGCCGTAAGCAAATCATTCCCGTCCAGAAACAGAAAAAAAGCGCCACATAGGCGAAACGGATCCTCCGTATCGGAGCGGTCAACGTCTGCCGTGGCGCCTTATTCATTTGTGTCTTCCCACTCCCGCAACATCCTCGCTAACTTGCTAACCTGCTGGCTGACTCGCCGCTTTTACTGCCCCACTATCGCTGGAACACCCGCCTGCGCCAGCACCGGTGTACCCGGTCCAGCCAGACTTCCATCCGGCCGCACCACCTGCCCAGGCTGAGGAGCATCCAGTCCCAGCTGCTTCGCTATCTTGTCGATCCGCTCCGGGTCCGTCAACTGAGCCTCCGACAGCCGCAGCTGCCGGTTCTCCTCGCGCAGCTGCTCTACCTGCTGCTTCTGCGTCTCAACGTGATACCCAATCTCAATCGCGGAGAAGTGCTGCCACACATAGACCATCACCAGCAGAAACAGCACGCTCATCACCGTCGAGAACGTACGCATCTCGCGCCGGCGCTCCGGGTCATCCGCCTTCACAATGCGGCTGTTGTCGATATGCTTCGTGAAGAAGACCTCAGGCGTAGGTCCGCGGCGAGCCCTTCGCTGGGCCTCGTACAGCTCGCGGTTTCGCTCCGCCAGCGACTCCGTACGGCTCTGCCGTCGCGTCCCCATCATCTCCATCTGCTGTCCTGCCATCGCCGTCGCTGCCATCGCGCACCTCACACTACTTCCACTTCTAAACTTTTGCCGCTCTCCTCAACGTACGAACCGGGCCGGGATCGCTATTGGAGGAAGGGACTTTGTCGTACTGAGTTGTCTTTCGCCTGAAAGAAGGTGGGACAACCCCGGCCCGATCACTTGTCTTCTCTGTACTTCCGTTGCACTATTTCTTGTGCAAAGAGAAACCTGTGCCTAAACTTTTTCCGCCGCCCGCATCTTTGCGCTTCTCGATCGCGGGTTTCTCATCTCTTCCTGCTCGCCGGCCACAACCGGCTTCTTCGTCAAAACCTCAAAAACCTTGTTCCGGCCAGCCTCACGGAACGCATCCTTCACCAGCCGGTCCTCCAGCGAGTGGAAGCTGATCAACACCAGCCTTCCCCCCGGCTTCAGCAGAGACGGCGCGCTCTTTAGCAGCGACTCTATCTCTCCCAACTCGTTATTCACTCGAATCCGAAGTGCCTGAAAGGTCCGTGTCGCCGGATGAATCTTGTCGCCTTTCATTGATGGGGCCGCGGCCGATACGATTTGAGCCAATTGCGCTGTAGTCGTAATCGGCCGGGCCCTCACAATGGCTCTGGCGATTCTCCGCGACCTCCTTTCCTCTCCGAATTCGTAAATCAGATCGGCGAGTTCGTTTTCGTCTTCCTGATTTACCACTTGCTCGGCCGTCTCTCCTCCGCGCGTATCCATCCGCATATCAAGAGGTCCGTCGGACCGAAAACTGAATCCCCTGTGCGCCTCGTCCAGCTGCAGGCTGCTCACTCCAAAGTCCGCCAGCAAACCATCCAGACTTCCCGGTTTGACCTGGCTTGAAGCCTCTGAGAACGCCCTCGGCTCATACACCACCTCCGGCATCTCCGCTCCCAGCTCGGCCCTTACCTCGTCCAGCTGGGCCTTCGCTGCCTCCATCGCCTCCGGGTCGCGGTCGAAGCAGATCAACCTGCCCTTACCGCCCAGCCTCCTCGCAATCGCCGAGGAGTGCCCCGCCAGCCCCAGTGTCGCGTCTACGTAGACGCCACCGGGCCGCACATTCAGGTACTCCAAAACTTCATCTAAAAGAACCGGCACATGCTGCGGTTTACTCATCCCTTACCCGCCTTCTGTGCTGCCCCTGAGGGCCAGTATCCAAACATCCTGCAAATCTCTAGCTGTTCTAGCTGTTCGTCTTCTCGGCAAACGCCGCCAGATCGCTCTCCGTCAGCTCCACAGCATCGCTCGCGCCCTTCAGCTCGGCCTTGAACGACTCCGCATTCACCACTTCCAAGTACGTCTGCGAACCCAGAACATTCACCTCGCCCATCACCTTGGCCGTCTCCCGCAGCAACTGAGGAATCAGCAACCGGCCCTGCGCGTCCATCTCTGCCATCTGGCCGTAGTAGTTCGTCACGTCCAGAAACTTCTTCCGCACCGGGTCCATGGAGGAGAGCCTGGCCAACTGCGCCTCGATCTTCTCCCACTCCTTCAGCGGGTGAATCTGCGCCCGCTTCCCATCCAGGCTCGTGATGTAGAACTGCGGACCGTACATCTCATCCACACGCCGCTTGAAGTCCGCGGGCATCTTCAGCCTGCCCTTCTCGTCCACGCGCGTTGGGTGATTTCCCCGAAACATGACAACCTCGATACCTGCCCAACCGTAAATCCGTCTGAAACTGGTCTGGCGGGGTAGACTTCTCTCAGAAAACGCCTTGAGTTAGTCCCTTTCACTCCACTTTTTACCACTTCCATCCACATCGTCTACCAGAGGTAGGCCGCTGTAAAGGCCTAAATTGCGCAAATCTCTGCAATTCCCATAATGGAATGTGGAAAACTCAGCAATTTGTACGAATCAGATCAGATACCCACTACATATAGTGTTTGCTCTGTTGGTTCATACCAGCCTCGACACTTGCAGTACGCAAATTCATCTGGTAAGCGAAATAAAAGCGAAAGCGACCACCTTCCCTCCCGCTCCCTGAGCAGTCACCCCGATTGTTGCAGTTGCAGTTGCAATTGCTGTTGCTGTTGCTGTTGCTCTTGCTCTTGCTGTTGCTGTTGCTGTTGCTCTTGCTGTTGCTGTTGCTCTTGCTGTTGCTGTTGCTCTTGCAGTTGCTCTTGCAGTTGCTCTTGCTCTTGCAGTTGCTCTTGCTCTTGCTGTTGTAAGTTCTTGCTGTTGCTGTTGCTCTTGCTGTTGTAAGTTCTTGCTGTCATCCTGAGCGCAGCGAAGGATCCCGACGCGCTTCACCCACCGATACCGTCAAACCTTTTCGCCCAACCATCTTTGCCACCGCTCTTAGATCGCCAAGGCGAGGCAGAGCTCAGAGAGAAGAAAGTCTGCCACAAGGGTTGTAAAGATCCGAGGGCTTGCTTTTCAACGAAAGAACAAAGGGAGGCAGGAAAGCTGCCAAGGCGGTCAGATTTGGAGGGGCCGTAAAGGTGACATCCAAGCCATCCAACCCTCACCCAAAAACATGTCAACCGTCAAACCCACCTAACTCCAATCCCCTCAAATACATACACATTGCCGATTAGTTTCCCTCAGTCCGTTACACTTAACACAGAATCAAAAAAGAAGCCCCGGCAAACCGGGGCTCTTCACTTTAAACACAAGGAGACAGCTAACCCATTTGATTGCACAACTTTGCCTGCAACCCCTTTAGCTGCACGACTTTACTGACACGCACTTCCGCAACTCTATGAATCAAACGACTTTACGTCAAAGCAGGAGGGGGGAGGGGTACCCCTAACCGAGAACCTCCGCCACACCCTTCTTCCGTCGCAGCAACCAGAGCAGGTATCCCAGCACAGCGAGGTTGATCAGCAGCAGGCTGAGCCGGAACCAGCCAGGCCGTCGCGCCAGCTCATACAGCTCCCACGGAAGAAACGAGACGGTCAGGATCAGCGTCAGGTACTCCGCCCATACCTTTTCGAGCAGCAGCCCGACCCCTTCGGTCAGCGCCAGTGCCGAGTACGCGAACGTAGCCACGCTGATCTGCCGCAGCCGATGCGCGTCGATCAGATCCACCTTGTCCAGCAACAGCGTCACAAATTTGCTCTCCGGATCGAACTTCAG
>Ga0193743_1001917_pt1 | contig 15036 bp, 14 predicted proteins | sample L2c2metaG_FD_143038 | JGI IMG/M metagenome (GOLD analysis project Ga0193743, IMG submission 143038) | Soil microbial communities from a riparian zone of the East river system, Colorado, United States - L2c2 | ecosystem: Environmental > Terrestrial > Soil > Riparian zone | place: USA: East River...
ACCGTTGGATATCGCTCGCTCCCAGAGAGGGTGTGGATGCAGCGAATCCAGACTGGAAGCTGGATCCCTCGACGAGCCTAGGGTTGCGGAGTTCTCCTATCGGTATTCCTGCGCACGGCGAACAGACAGTTCAACTCGAGCAGAAGGTGAAATCGTTACTCGATGTCTGGTCGCCTGAGAGTCCTACGCTCTATGGACTCGTTCTTAACGTAAGTAACGGCGGACACCAGATCGATTGCAAATATCAGCGGTTTGGCTGGCGCCAGTTCAAGCTTCATGATTCCGAGCTTCAACTGAATGGCAAGCCGATCACGCTCAAAGGCGACTCGTGGCATTTTCTGGGCATCCCACAGATGACTCGCCGCTATGCCCGGGCGTGGTCCAGCGCGATGCACGACGCCAACCTGAACGCGGTGCGGTTGCACGCGGAGCCCTATCCCGAGTTCTACCTCGATGTGGCCGACGAGATGGGGATCATGGTGCTGGACGAGACCGCCATCTGGGCAAGTGACGGCGGTCCGAAGCTTGATTCCGTCGCCTTCTGGGAAGACACAAAGGGGCATGTGGAGCAGCTTGTCCGCCGCGATCGGAACCATCCATCCATCTTTGGCTGGAGCGTCGCCAACGAAGTGCGACCGATCGTCCAGGGAGTGTTTCACAATCCGCCTGGAATGTTTCAGCAGTTGCTTGCTTATTACACGATTTGGGCCGATATCTGTCGCCGGCTGGATCCGACGCGTCCTTGGATATCAGCTGATGGCGATGATGACGGAGGCGGCAAACTTCCTGTCTATGTCGTCCACTACGGTGGCACGGCGTCGATGGAGCGAGCGGCGAAGTCTGGAAAGCCATGGGGAGTTGGAGAAGCAGGTGGTGCTTACTACGCCACGCCGCTGCAGGCAGCCAAGACCAATGGTGAGCGTGCGTACACCTCCTTCGAGGGACGAATGGAGGGAATTGCGATCGATAGTTATTCCAATCTCATCAGTCAGAGAAAGCTGAACGCGGGCTACAGAAGCATCTTCAATCTCGTGTGGTACGGTTTGCAGCCATTGGAACTAGGCTTGCCGGACACTACTCGCCCACCGACGATCGAGGACGGCATCTTCTTTCCTGATCTGGTCGATGGCAAACCAGGCATTCAGCCGGAAAGGCTCGGTCCTTACTCCACGACGCTGAACCCGGGCTACGACCCGGGGCTTCCCGCCTATCGAAAGTGGCCGCTTTTTGATGCGATTCGTGACGCGAACAACGACCCGGTGGTGTCATTGCCGTGGACCGTTTCCCCTCCGGTCGCATCATCTGTTTCCGCGGTTACGTTGGTCAAATCAATTGCTTTGCTGGCGGGAGAAGGAAGTCGTCTCCAAACTGAGTTAACCGCTGAGGGAGTCCCATTTGGGCGGCTCAAGCCAGATGCTGTCGCGGACCTGCTCTTCGTCGACGGGCAGTTTCCACCTTCTTCACAATACCTTCAATCTATACAGGCTGTGCTGTCGAAAGGGGGCACGGTGGTCGTGTGGGGAACAGCCGCGTCGTCGCTCGACAGATTGAATGCTCTGATGCCATGGCCTCTCCAGCTTACGGACCGTCACAGTTCTTCGTTGCTGCCCGTGGGAAACAGTCGAATCACAGCAGAACTCAAGCCATCGGACCTCTACTTCTCCGAGACGACTCCGCCCGATGCTCTGACCAGCGGCCTTGGAGGGAGCCTGGCCACTCACGGTACAGTTCTCTTGCAGGCGTCCAACACAGACTGGCTCTCCTGGAACAAGCAGCCCGAGTACGCCAAAACCGCGATGGTTCTGCGTTCCGAACGGGAAACCAAGCCGTCTGGTATAGCAATGCTCGAGGTGCATTCGGGTATCGGCAGACTCATCATTTCAAATCTTCCGGCATGGTCCCCAGCTCCCAAGGTTCAAGAGATGGTGCGGACTCTCCTGCGGAACATGGGCGTACCTCTCGCGCGAGAAGCCGACTCCGGCGACCCATTTCTTGTCACTGGAAAGCTGGCGCGGACCTTGGCCGTCGGTTGGTTGCCCTTGCCTCAGGCGGGGAGAGCGAGTGCTTTCCTCAATCCTGCTTCTATCGGCGCAGTCAGGGAAGGGGACCGTGTTGAAAACGAACGCTGGGCTGTCATTTCGTCCAGATTCGACGGCTCGTTTGATCTGGACGCCTCCCCCTTGTCTGGGGCAGACTCCGCCGGTGCTGTCTACCTGAGCTTCTGGCTTCAGAGCCCTCGATCTCTCGATAACCTTCTACTCGAGCCCAACGTTCCAAAGCTCGATCTCGCTATTCAGAACAGTGACGCTTGCGAGATATTTCTCAATGGTAAGAGCATCTACGCGCACGCAAAAGGGAATGGCGCGCGCCTTGTTTCCGGCCTTCCGCTACAGCAGGGTTGGAATCATGTTCTGATACGAACTGAACGGAGCGGGGGCAGTGTTGATGTTTTCCAAGCGGAACTTCGGTCTAGTGATCCCGAATATCTTCAACAGCTGAAATCATCCCTGCAGAAGCCCTGACCCGTGCCCGAGAACGAACCACATTCAATAACAGTCCACAGGCATTGCCGGAGAGGGCAGAGCAGCATATGATCCGCTGTCACTTAGATCTGTCAGAATTCTCTGTACAGCCGCAAGAGTCTCGGATCACGAATTCAACCGGCAGGACCAGCTTTACTCCAAAACTGCTCTCCTGCTGATCGCCGGCATCGATGCGTTCGAACAAAATCCGTGCCGCTTGCATACCTAAAGCGGTGGCAGGCTGGCGGACTACCGTCAGAGATGGGGAAAGTAGCCCGGCTAACTCGAAATCGTCAAAGCCTATCAACGCCATCTTTTGTGGAATGGGCAGGTCGACGATTCGCAGTGCTTCAAACAGATGACGCGTTGAAACATTGTTAAGAGAGAAAATGGCGGTGGGTCTGTCGCGCGTTTTCTTCCATTGGCGCACAATTTTAACTGTATCTTCAAGCGATAGCGCATCGACATGAAGTTCGGGCTTCAGCCTCGCGGCTTGCATAGCCGTGGTATATCCGAGGATACGGTGACTTATGGAGTAGTAATCCTTATCGTAACCCACGCATGCTATCCGTTTATGGCCGTGCCAAATAAGATGTCCAACTGCAGTCTGAGCGCCACCAAGGTTCTCGACGACGACTTCGTCGCTAAGGATGCCCTCCAAGGGCCGATCGAGCGCTACGATAGGCACGCTTCCTTGAGCGATGTGAAGCAATCGTTCGTGCGAGTGCGAAGGCGTGACGATCAGACCCGCAATCTGTTGTCCGATCATCATGGCGATTTCGTTTTCCTGAATTTCCTGTGTGCGCTTTGACGTAACAATCAATGTCATATAGCCCCGGGCGGATGCGTAATTCTCGATCGCCGAAGCGCACTTGCCAAAGAAAGGGTCGGCGAGATCGGGGATGATCAAGCCAATTACCCTGGCGCGATGCCCCTTGAGAATCCGCGCCGCCTGATTCGGCCGGTATCCCAGTTTATTGATGGCGGCCTGGATCTTTTTCTTCTTCTCAGCGCTTATGTAGCTGGTTCCATTCACGAAGCGGGAGACGGTGATAGCACCGACTCCCGCGGCGCGCGCAACATCAGCCACGGTTGGCATAGAAGACTTCTTTTTCACTTTACCTATCCTTTGAACGATTGCTGGCAACTCGCTACCGTCGAGACGGCCAGGCACATTTCCGTTGACCGGCAGACTTTTACCATCCAACTACAATATCCGGTTCAAATAGAACTTGCGCAACACCTCAGATCTACAACGTATGGCAGGCCAGCGGCTCAACATGACTTGGTGAGCCCGCCAGAGTGTTCACGCGCAACAATATCTCAAAGTGATGCGGTGGGGCACCGGGCGAAATATCACATTTTCGCAGGGCTTCATCGAGGCGTGCCTGGTCTGTGATGAGTTTCCCCGCTGCCTCGGTGCCCTCCCCGTCCTCTCCGGCAAGGATGAGGGCCTGCCCGTCCTGATCCGGATTTTGTAAGAAGGCAATGATCGCGAAGGACTGACCAGTGGCCCACCCCGGAGCGGTAGCGGCATAAGACGCTTGCTCACCTGGATGTGGATGCACGTTCTGGACCACTTCCTTCGCTAGAGCCTTATCATATTCAAATCGAAAATCCAGATGGTCGTTAAGAATGTTGGACCAGGGATTTGACCGAGGGCTACCGAGAAGGACGAAATTATCATCGGTCTGGAGATCGGATAGTTGGATATTTCTGGCCGCGCGGACGTTGAGTTTCTTGAACCGAGTCTGAGCTAACTGAGCTATACCGACAGCGATCGGTGTATCTACAGTCGACGCCTTGTCGCCTCGGAGAATGATGCGACAGAAGCGATTTTGTTCGGGAGTCAACAGTTCGGGATGAGGAATATAGTTGTGGTTGGCATAATCCGATAAGGAGATCTGGCCACCCGTGAACCCTTGGATCTCCGCGATATTCGGGTCGCTCGTGATTAGTTGGATAGAATGCTGCGAATTGAGGAGCATTGACCAGGGAAAGGCAAAGGCGAATCGATTGCCAGCTTGATGCGATCGATTCCAGAGCGAAAATGCCACGATCAGGCCTGCCGCGACCGCTAACAAAATCGCAACCAGCGGTTGCGGCAGTCTTTTGGAGATCCTTATCGCAGGAACCTCAGCAACAGAAATCGGTTTTGCTTCCGGCGGAGCCTGATAAGGATCGGTGGAATCGGCAGGCGCTGACTTTGATCCTTCAACATGAGAAACGAAGTCTAAAGTATTTGGCTGTTCGCGTGTAATTTTCGGTACATATGATCCCGATGGCATGCTAATCCGGTAGACCGAATGTGCTCCGGCGCGACCGTAATGTTGTAGCAGACGTTTCCGTACGTCGCTGGCAGTCACGCGAACAATGGCGTCGTCACCAGTATCGTAGGACGGGGACCGGCCAAACACTTCTACGCCGATGACTCGCTCCTTGAGGGAATCGAAATGTCCTGCGATCGCTTCCTCAATGATATGTCTTAAGAACTGACCGCTTCGAGGGCTGCCTTTAAAGGCTGCGCCTTCGAGAATCTCCTGGAGGTGCAGATGGAGACCCACGATATCTTCCTGTGAGCCGATCACGCTTGCGATTTCGTCGGTTCGGGAGTCGGGTCGGGTCATGGGCTGCATAAATTAATGTAAGGGTGGGGTTTTATTGACAGGGAAGAATTAGATTACGCGATGTACCCTGCACTATAACATCGTGGATCCCCTCCCGATGATCTCTGCAAGCTGACATTGGGCAGGGGTATCTACCGTTAGCGATATAACATGTTTATTTTCAATAATGTAGGCAGTTGCGTTAGGTGACGTCTAACCTTGTAATCTTTCGCAGGTATCGACTAATGTGATCCGTGTTCTGAGAACGTCCTGGAGACCGACGTACACGTGTCCGGAATGCAGTTGAGGTACAGGTGGGAGGCGAATGTTGGTAAATGTAACCATGGAAGCGACTAGCGAACCGTACGTTGCGGTGACGGAAACCCCGGGCAGCGAGAAAATGCCAAAGCTTCTCAGTGCAGAGGGACGAGGTGGACGAACGGCTCAAAAGCCTCGACGCAGAGACCCAAAGAGCGGAGTTCACCTGGATAGCTTGCTCGATGCACAGCATCGCTCTCTATCCCTCAACGCGCTCGCTCGTTCAGCGACTCTTTCCGGCAAGCGGCTGATCATCGAAATCAGAGATCTTCATCCAGTGAAGATCATTCGGCATGAGAATGTGTAGCAACGCGAGTGGGCTTTCGTAGCCATGCGATTTCCCGGCTGGCCTCCCAGAGGCTATTTTCTGGATGGCATTGTGTAAAGTACTACATCCGAAATGAATTGATGTCACCAGACTCTGCGGTGCACACCGGCAGAAGGCTACGATCTGAAAGCCTGAGGGCGGTCTATCACGCCTCGAACAAGAACAATCCTTCAAGCTTTCACCGAGCAATCGCCGCTGCATTGTTTTGGGCATCTCTCACCGTTGCGGCGGCTCGGCCAGTTTCATCGTCATCTGTACCTATCTATAGACAGTCCAACGCTCCGGTCGAGCGTCGCGTCGATGACCTGATACGCCGCATGACGTTGGCCGAAAAGGTGCGTCAGCTTGATCTCTACTCGGGAGCCAAGCCCTGGTTGACAAGCACAAAGACGACACCCACGCCGCGCCTGATGCAGTGTTCATGCCGGAAAAGGCCCAGGCGCTATTCGGAACGCACAACCGCCTTGGCATTCCAGCGCTCTTTATTGAAGAAGCACTACACGGGTATGACACCGGAACTGTATTCCCAACGCCTCTCGGACTTGCTGCGACATGGGATTCGGATGTCGCTGAGCAGACGGCGTCGTCTATAGCGGCGGAGGCTCGCTCGAACGCGGTCGACATGATCCTCGCGCCGGTACTGGATCTGGCACGCGATCCACGCTGGGGACGCGTGGAAGAAGATTTTGGTGAAGACCCATATCTCACCGGCCGTATGGGGCTGGCGTATGTGCTGGGTGCGCAAGGCAGCAGTCTTCGGAGCGACCATACGGTTGTCGCCGAACCAAAGTACTTCGCTGGACACGGTTCTCCTGAGGGCGGCACAAACATGTCACCTGTTCATATCGGAGAATGCGGGCTGCGCAGTGTCATGCTCAAGTCGTTTGAACCCTCCTTTCGTGAAGGTCATGCCATGGCCACCATGGCTGCGTATCACGAGATCGATGGTGTTCCAGTGACTGCTGATCCGTTGCTGTTGAAGAAGATCCTGCGGCAGGAATGGGGCTTCCAGGGGTTTGTACTCTCGGATCTTGGGGCGATCGAGCGCTTGTATAAAGTGCATCATGTCGCCGCCACGCCGAAGGAAGCCGCTTGCATGGCGAAAAAAGGCATGGCGACGGTGGTGGGCTTTACGCCTATCCGTGCAACAACCGTATACGTCGTGGAGACGGTCGAGGATATGCAGCGTGCGACATCGGACAGCGATACGCCTTCGACCTTACGGAAGTTCAGTGTGATCAAGGATGCTCCTATCCGATGGCGCAACAACGAGCTGCTACTCGTACCCGCCATGATTTACTCTCGCTCTGTCGCTGCGGGAGAGCACGTCGAAGTCTCGCTTGGCGAGCGTGACGCTATCGTCTTGCTAAGGCCGTCAGGTAAGTGAACGTGTGACATGTGGAACTGACTTACCGTTCGAAGAACGCAGGGATCGTCAATGTGCATCTTTTCCATTGCTTTTGCCCTCGACTCGCCGCCGTACTAAATCAGAGCCTGTGCTCACACCGGTTGAGTTCACCGCGAGTACGGCGAACCAGGCGGGGGGGAGCTTCGCAGCCAACTCAACGTTGCTCGCTGCCGTGCTTTGCGACAAGCATCTTTGCGGCTTCGGCCTGTTCGATTGCTGGGAGATGTGATTTCGTGACGTAAACAAGATCGCGAAGACAATCGACCTCCTCTGGGTATTCCGCAACTGGAGTGCAGACGATCATCGCCGTTGCAAACGTGCCCAAGGGCTCGTTTTACAACTACTTTGAAAGTAAGGAAGCCTTCGGTAGTGAAGTTCTTGACGTCTACTTCATTCGGAATTTTGAGCATGCCAAGGTACTACTCAGAGACGAACCCCTTCCTCCTCGGGAGCGCCTCGTTACGTACTTCGAAGAACGGTGCCGTTACCACGTTCGAATGAGCTACAAACGTGGATGTCTGCTGGGCAATCTCAGTCTTGAAGTTGCCGATCACAGTAGCCTAATTCGCGAGAGGTTGGCGAACCATTTTGCCGTCCATCGCTCCTTGTTTCGCCTCGCTCTTCCTGGTATTTGCCATATCAGCGCAGTCCTGTAGGCAGTTTTCAGATAAAACATCCAGAGATAGAGAGGGAGAGGCCCGGGGGAGTCTCGGCATTATAAAAGGTGGCCGGTATCCTGGCCCCTTGCGACGGATTTATCGATACGCTTCGAGATGTTCTTGGCGATATCGCGTGCTACGCTCAGGCTATTGGTGTCTCCATGCCTACTTTTCTTCACGTTTGCATCGAGGATGGTCTTTCCCTGACCGTCATCGAGTTTGACGTTAAACGTGATGGACGTGGTTCCGACGAACATACCGATTGGACCCGTCGCAGCTCGTAGAGCCTGGTTGCCTTTCTTGAATCCTATGACACTGACGCAACGTCAGGGCCGTGCAACCAGGACCAGCGGAGATGTCACCCGTTCGCAGATAGGAATCAGAGGGTCGTGTGGTTCTGAGGACATTATAGAGATTCTCGTAAAGCAACACGCGGTACTCTGCGGGCAGGTCCACACCCGTTACATCCAGCGGTGCGATGAGCACAGAGTTAAGCGTGCGTGCTCCAGCAGTACACGCAGGCACTGCGACTGCGGTAGACGACGGTATCTCGGCTGCGATCCTGGTGGCAAGCTCTGTGGCTCGCTTCAATGGCAGTAGAAAGACGACGCCGTGATACCCCTCATGGGGATCGCGGAACTCAATGGTAAACAAGTCGACCTGCTTCTGAGAAGCAACATTGAACGCCGGCCCAATTCCCATAGGAAGCCTTCGGGCCACGTTGCCGGCCTGACCTCCTGCTTCCATACGTTCGTTTCCTACCGAGACAGCCGTAATTCGTTTGTAAGGAATCAGCGCATGGATGTCGGCCGTCGAGAAGTCGAGTGCCTCCGACGTAAGCTTCAGCACTCCTTTGATGCCAGGCTTCGCGTCCGGCAGACCGATGAGGTGGACTACGTCGGAGACTTCATTACTGCGGGGACTACGGCCTTCCGGACCTGCCATCGCCTGTCCTGGCTCCTGAGATCGTGACGCTACTGGCATTGCCAGGGTGAAAACACAGACGGAACAGATTCCAGCTCTTAGAAAATATCGCACAGAAGTATCTTTTCGCTTGTTCAGAGCGGATTCGCGCCGCTATTTAGTTGTTTCAGTTCGGGAGGATTAAGAACCTGTTACTGAGACGAACGTGAAGACCCTGTCGCTTCAAATCCATTTGTCGAGTTTTGTAGAGCATCCGTAAAGTTGGACAACGGCAGGCCACGCCATTGTTCGAATAGATTTTCGAACGAAATATCTCCATTTCAGATGTGCTGTAGACTGTTGATCTGAATCCGCTCGAGAGGACCGTCAGCGCCCTCTCCCGCCGCGCAGGAGTGGAACCCGGCATACAACTTTTGAAACCATCAAACTTCTCAAACCATCATTACAATACCAGGCGGTACGGGCACACGGTTTGCGGAATTCTCATGCATTCGAGCCTGGCGGTGACTCCCGGCGGATTGCTCGATATTCACGGCTGCATCGCTTGCTGCTCAACGCGATCCAGCGCGACGAGCTAATGCGAGTGTAGTAATCCGATTCGTTATCACTTGTAATTGAGTTCTGGGTGACCCTTCCTGAGAGCTGCCTAAGCTGCGCCTTTCCGTGCCCGCATACCGGTATTGCAGGACATCGGAGGAGCCGATGGCTCTTCGCAGCGGAACGCGGCGAAGGGTCTTAAGCAATAGTTGACCCCATGTGAGGCCGGAAATAGCCGGGAATAAATACCCAGGTAGTCAGCTCCCGCCATCATCGGATTCCCAAAAAGCATCGGTTAGCAAGTTCGCCCGATTTGGGTCGAGGCCCGGGCGAACGGAAAACAAGACTGTAACGAGGGTGGAGGTCCATGTAATGCTTAACGAATTTGCGAATGCGAGTTCCCATGTTGGTAAGCGGGTAATTGTGATCGGCGCCTGGGTTAGCGGGTTGTCTGCCACGAACGCACTTGCAGATCATTTCGAAGAGGTAGTCGTCCTGGAGCGCGACGAGTTGCCAACCGGCGCGACACCTCGGCTGGGCGCGCCTTTGCTGTGGGCCGGCAGTTCGTCATTCTCTACTGGTCGATCGGCAGCGACATCTTGGCACGGCGAGGAACCGAAGGCTGGGGCACCCAGGTGATCGACCGGCTGTCCCATGATCTGCGTGGAGAATGTTCTGCCTGGTTCTCTCTTTTCGAGTTGCATCAGGCAAGACTTTCGCTTGACGGGGTCCACTAGGAGTTTCTGAGAAGAGGTATCCCATGGACGAGAGTGAGCCAGCCTCGCAGTAAGCCGCAGCCACTCGCGCACGTAGAAACACCCAACAAGGAATGAGTCTCTAGATCGGGGAAGTTGTCAAAATGTTACGCCTGTAACCAGCGGCGTGGCCTATTGCTCGGCGGTGGCCGAGGACCTACCGGATCTCAACCACCGCTCGATCCAACGCGTAGCCGATCTCGCTCCAAAGCCTGGGCAGCAAAGCTGCGTCACGCCTCTTCATAGCTATAGCATCGCCTCCGTCAACCATGTGTTTGCCCATACGCGTCCGCTACACCGTTGCATATTCCTGTTCATTCTCCAGGGAGATAACTGATTCCTCAATAAAAGCTGCAACCTTATCAGGGTGAGAGACTAAGACTAGATGGCTGGAAGCCACAATCAGTGACGTCGCATGAGCCTTCTCCGCCTCGAGCTTTTGGAGATCGGTTCCAATAGCTCGATCGTCGCTTGGGATAAGGAACCAAGACGGCTTCTTCCTCCATGCTGGATTTTTGACTTTGCCGCTAAAAATTGCTTCTGCTGTCGGATGTTGCGTTGCGAGGAGCAGATTTCTTTGACTCTCGGATAAATCGTGAGCGAGGTCAAGGACGCCCCCGGATGTCGCCTTTAGAAAGCCATGTCCATCAGACGTGAGGTCGCGGAATAGATGGGTAGGAGGAAAAGCATTGAGGAGCGAAATAGCTGACTCATCCCGGTCCGGGGCCAACGCCGCTACATAAACCAATCCAACAACTTTGGTATCGTTTCCCACCTCGGTAATTACGACTCCCCCGTACCAATGCCCTACAAGCAAGACCGGGCCTGCTTCCAAAGCGAGGGCTCGCTCTGTTATTGCAATGTCTTCAGCAAGAGAAGTCAGAGCGAGTTGAACTGCTACTACTCTAAATCCCTTGGATTCTAATAACGAAATCACCCCTGACCATACGGAGGCGTCCGACAATGCACCGTGAACAAGGATTATGGTTTTGACTTTTTTAGGCATGTGGATGTCTTTATTTCTCTTCATAAAAGGCTCCTTACATTGAAGGAACACAGGAGGTGACATTTTATTCCTGGCTGAGAAGGTTTCCCTCCCACGGAACCCCGTCCTGTATGCAAGAGCTTTTTACGATGGTTGCAACAGGAAAGAGACGGGCACATGTATTCGGCCCTTTGATTGAGAGGAGGGTCATACATCTCGAGCCATATATCGATGACCGCTCGTTCTGGTCCACGGCTCGCCATAGTGTTGGACTCCATTCATCTTGATGAACACTTCGTCCAGGTCCATTTCGTTCTGAACTGAACTTGCTTCTTCCTCAGGCGGGCAGCGTAGCCGAGCCGAACTTCTGGCACCATTCCCGGACTGTTTCGTATGTCACCGGAACGCCTCGCTTCGCCATTGTCTCCTCGATGTTCCTATAGTTCAAAGCAAAGCGAAAATACAACCATACGCCTTGTTCCACCACTTCGATCGGGAAACGGTGCCGACGATATCTACTCTCGTGGGGGTAATCACCGCCTCAGATTCTCACATCTTAATGTTGACGATGCCCGATCTCGATCGCCTCGCCGACAGTATGCTTCAACTGTCGGACATGAGCAGATGGCGAATCGCAGCGACGTCCCCCGCAGCCAGATCGAACTCCTGTTCGACGACTGTTGCTACCTTGGCATAGCCGAACTCGCGGCCCATGCGAATGAGCGTCACCGGGTTTGCTCTTCGTCTCGTCATCACCGCACTCATACCTACCTTGACCATGACATTAGTGTTAAGGTTATAGGCTTTTTGAGGGAGGAGTGTGGTGGTGTGTTTCTTCCACCCGCTCCAGCATGGCTTTGGTGGCGATGATCTCTTGCGCCAGTCGAGCCGGAGGGGCTTCGACATCAACGATGACGGCATGATCGGTGTCAATCAGATAGTTATTGAAGTATCCGAATTTACCCCGTCCTTCTTTCACATTCCACGCGGCGGCGGGATCGGTTGGCGAAAGATATATAGCATCGCTCCGGTGCTCCGGATTACCGGCATCGAGCGCCTCGAGATACTCGCGCACCGCTCTGGTCTTAGCCTCTCCTCCTAGGATCGCGTCCACACTCTCAACCTGCCGGGTACGCCTAGCATCGCTGCCGATCAGACTAAGGTCCACAGCGAAGCCTTCACAACTCACCAATCCTGCACTGCAGCACTGTCCAACAACATCCTCAAATAGCACTCGGTAAATATCGCTCTTACGGAACCGGCCATAACGGTTCTTTGAGAACGTGGAATGATCCGGCACAGCTCCCTCGAGCCTCAAGCGGCAGAACCAGCGATAGGCCAGATTAAGATGAACCTCGCTGCATAGCTGCCGCTCTGATCGAATCCCATAGACATAGCCAATCAACAGGATCCTCAGCATCAGTTCAGGATCAATAGAAGGTCTACCTGTAGAACTGTAATGACCAGACAGAACCGACCTGACCCGATCAAAGTTCAGCACCAGGTCGAGCTTTCGCAACAGGTGATCACCGGGAATGTGATCCTCAAGCCGAAACGAATAGAAAAGCTGATCCTGTGCGCTCTGACGTCCCATCATGCAGGTGCCCTCCGCTGCTGTTACAACGGAATCACACGCACACTCCCGATACAAGAGTTTTCAGAGCGTTCTGCTCTTCGAGTACTTAATCAAGCAACTCTTGCCCAACGAGTTTTCAACAGCATCAATTGTCTGGGCAACGAGTTATGTCAATAGCCACCCCCCACCATGAGACAGGAGTTCAATCAAGACTTCCTCCACGGACTGATAGCCTCGCACCGCAAATTTGCGGTTATCGTCTCGCCAGTGGAATAAATCGCGGCCCGACGGGTTCTTCAATCATGAAAATATTGATCGCGTCGACGAGTGTTCCGGGACGCCCCCAATCCGCTACTCTTCATCGCCAACATCCGGTAGCAATCCACCAGGTGCTCCCCCATCGGTCCACGCCGCGAAGGCTTCACCTTTTTTGAAAGCACATCTTGCAACATCGTCATGTCCAGAGTCAGGTCCATCGCTGACGCCGCAGTCCCTCCATCTGCTCGACCAGGAGGTGCAGGAGTGCCGGGCTAAATCGGCATGTTGCAGGGGATGAAACATCAGGCATGAAGGTGGCGTTATAGCCATCAAGATCATTGATATTTGTTTGGAGAATTTATGTGTTGGAATGGCAAAGCGTCTACCATATTGGCTACTTGTGGGTTCATAGGTGTGCCTATTCGGCCTACAAAAAAGAACCTCCCGCGCTCTGGAGCTGTCTTTCCTATTTTTCATTAATGGAGGCTCTACAGGCCTATACCTACACAGTAATTAATGCCTGTAACAATCCAATGAATCAAATCGCCACGTTGCTAGGGTTTCTTCATATTGCTATACAGCCATTTTTTAGAAATGCGATGTCTTTATACTTTATTCCTGAGAAGGCGAGACTCAAAGTAAGTAGTTTTGTTTTTTTTGTGTGTTTTGTCTGCATGATTTTGATGGTCATCAAAATCTATCCATTCGGCTGGTCAAGTGTCATTCCAAGAGGCGAGCCATTGTGTGCTGATCGTCTCTGCTCGGTATCAGGAAACTGGCACATCGCGTGGGAACTACCAGTGAATGATTTTATGAACATAACGCTCTTCAATTACAAAATTGTATGGGCCCCGTATATTATTGCCGCCTTTATTCTACCTCTCCTATATGGGTCATGGCGATTTACCTTATATCATCTTATATTGGGTCCATTCTTAGCTAGACTTTCCACCAACAACCCTAATGAATTCCCCGCGGTATGGTGTTTGTTGTCCATTGGATTTTTATTGGTTGTAGTAAAAACGCCAGTTAGAAAATTACTATTTGTTCGTCGTGTTTGGTGGGCTCGCCGACTGACAGAAGAAGTGGTTCCGGAAATTCCGACATTTGGCTAATTTGCAAAAGATCGGGCAATCCAGGCAGAGCGGAGGAATTCTCCGTTGATGAACTCGTCGCGCAACTGTCACGCTGCACTCAAATCCCGGGAATGACGCTCGTTTGTTTTCAATCATTGTCGGGGATTCAACTGTACAAACAAAACTCAGCGTGAGAAGTGTGGAGTTGGCTGCGCTTCAGCTCATACTCGCCCTTCCGCAGCCCTTTTTCGTCCGGGATTAAAGCACATTAGTAGCTTCGAATTCCGAGATTTGATTGCAGTGGTTGGCACCAGGGAATAAACGCTCCCTCCTTTCTTTAGGCCGAAGTACTTGCTGCCATGGCGGGCGTTGATGGTGTGGATCTGAGTTTCGACGCGCTGGCTTTCGCTGCTGGAGCGCTTCATGCCGTCGATGTCGTACTGGTTGAACATCGGCAGCGCCGCCGTGGCGTTGGAGATGACATCGTTGGCAGCGTGCAGCGTCTCGACCCGCGGGAAGTTTCGCGCCGTCGTCATCGCGGTCGAGTGGCCGAGGCCGGAGACCTCCGCCATCTTCCACAAACCCATATTGGTCCCCATGGCGACGACGCAGGCGAGAACATGGCTCGGATCGGCTTCCTACTTCACGTAGCGGCCCAGAACATGGGTGAAAACGCTAAGAAATCTGGTCGTTTCGGCCCCAAACCGCAAGAAATCGGCGATGCAGATACTCGGGCCGTAGAACAGACTGTTGATCGGCTCCTCTTCACGGGGATAGATCAGCGTCCAGGTTGCCATAAAACGCTTTTCCCTCGTCTCTTGCACATTTAACCCCTTGAGCCAATTATTCCCAGACCCAAATGGTCCATCTCGCCGCCCAGCGTCTCCCCATCGAAACCCTGACCAACTTCCACTCTCCGCCTGTTGGACAACAACGCTATCAGCGAGCCAGCAAACTGAATCACTGTTTCAGAAGCCACTGTAGCGGCCTCCTCCACTGCAACCAGCCGGTGCGGCTCGAACTCATTCCCTTCAGCCGGGCTCTGCCCCTTCTTCTGCTTCTTCAGATGGCGGTTCAGAGTGCT
>Ga0193743_1001918_pt1 | contig 15034 bp, 19 predicted proteins | sample L2c2metaG_FD_143038 | JGI IMG/M metagenome (GOLD analysis project Ga0193743, IMG submission 143038) | Soil microbial communities from a riparian zone of the East river system, Colorado, United States - L2c2 | ecosystem: Environmental > Terrestrial > Soil > Riparian zone | place: USA: East River...
GGATTTGGACTCACCCGGTCCCACTTGGCTGCACACCCTGCTGCAGTTTTTGTACCACCTGACTCACTGTGTGCTAACATCGCCTTAGCAGCATCACTCCAGAACGATGTCTTGAATTTCATGCCATTGCCTGCCTTTGCTTTGTTGTCAGCAATGTAATCAATGAGAGCAATTTCATCAGCCTCAGTGTTACGACACTCTTTTTACTTTTAATTTTACTTTGAACATTTGAACTTTACTTGATCTTATCTTATAGATATGAAGATATCTTGATCTCTTGATCTTATCTTGGCGATCATATCTCTTGATCTACGATCTTATCTCTTGATCTACGATCTTATCTTGATCTCTTGATCTTATCATCTGATGATGATCCAAGATACATTTCTTTATATGAACTTTACATTATTACTTACATGCATTCGACATGCCTTTGACTCATGTCTTTCATTGACAATCGACATGCATTCTACACATGTTGCTGCGCAACATGCTTTTACCTTACACTTGACATGCTTTGGACACATGCTTTACATGTGTTTACCTTGAGGACAACACATGGACATTAGTATATAACTGTAGCTAAATAACCTGTACTCTTTAGCTTGTCTTTAACTTGTCTAAGTACCTTCAGCTCATCAGCGCTCAGCTTTTATATATTTGGTGGTAAGCTGAGACAAGGGAGTTCAACAAGTAGCGGCCTCACTGTCTCGTTGCGCCTTCTCTCCTGGTGCTCACTGTCTCCCTAGAGTCTATCATGTCCTTTTGCGCTCTCAATATTGTTTTTAACTATGAGCCATGGAAACAAACCGTCTCGAGAAAAACTACGACAAATCGAATTTGTCTCAGGTTCTGAAGGACTCGCTACAAACCAGCCAAGAGACACTTGAAAGAGGAAGGAAGTTGGATACAATTTGAATAACAGTATGAATAAAAAGAGTAATTAAATGGTTAAGGTTTACGACAGAAACCATAAGTGCAAGAACCAAAACGAGGGCAAAACCTAAATTTAAGCTTCATCTCTAGCCTGGGCCATTGCTTGATCAACAGCAGCCCGCACCAGACCCTGTATCTCCGGGTTATTACAAAGAATCTCTGCGATTTGTGAAGGGTGAAGTGATGAAAGCACAGAAAGATCCTTGTGGGCAGAAACTTGCTCTGGGGGCCTCGCATCACTAGCACTAGGCTCAGCTGTCAACGGTTTTTCGATATTGAGAGATTTGGACGTAGCATCAACTGCTGGCTGTCCGGAACTCGTGGAGGGGAGATGGTTTGATTGTGATCGAGAGTGCAATAATTGTGTTGATATTTGCGTCGGCGTTGGCATACCTGAGGGTGATTGACCAGATCCAAGACGAAAACGATGTATCGATCCTGTACCTTGGGCCATTGAAGTCCCTTCTTGGGCAACTGAGGGCCCTTGGTATGGTTGCTGCCAATTCAACTGGCCATTTCCGTTCTGATTTTGGCTGTAACTTTGCGTATAGGCTATACCGGCCATTTGCGTTGGATAGTACCCGTTGTATGTGTATGGATACTGTGTTTGATTAGCCTGACTACGGTATTGGGAGGCGTATGCCCAATAGTCAAAAGGCCCCGCGCGCAGAGGATACATGTAAGGTGTTGTGCCAGAATACTGCTGGTTCACGGTTTTGCCCGTCGTCGCCATTGTGGAGCTGGTCGGTGCCGCAGGTAGACTTCCAGGATCGGCAGGTTGCTGACTTGTCGCCGCCGCGACAGAAGGAAAGGTTGAGACAGGTAGGGCAGACTGAACAGGGCCTGCGACACAAGAGTCTTAAGCACAGAAAAATAGGCTACCCTATGCTAAGACTTACGTTCCGCTTCCACCACAATTTCTGATGGCTTTTGTTGAACTGGTCCATCGGTACTACCAAAAACGACACTGCCCCACTTAAATTCCCTTTTGACGCCTCGGTCCCACAATACTTCCACAGAGCTTGTTTCTTCAATAACTCTTATCAGAGAGACTTCAAAAACTCCAGCGCTGACCCGAATCTTGATCCTTGCCATGGATGGCAGCGCCAAAAGATCATTTCGTATCTTATCTTGTTTGCTGGCCTTCTTCTGGGCCGCCAGAGCCTACAGCAATGCATAAGATGATGAAAAATAGTTGAAAAGATAGGTAGCATGTATACATACAGGATTGTGCTGGGTGCAAAGAATTTGCACATCCAGTTTCTTGATAACCTTGAGAAAACGAGAAAGCGAAGGTTGAAGGATGGACGCTGCAACAGCTAAGCCATTGGTGGCGTGACTAACATCAACCTCCATCGAGTCAGTACGATTATTGCTCGACGAGCTCGATGGCGAAGAGTCGAGAAGAACGACTTCTTTCTCAACCTCCCGCATAACTGTGAACATGATGCCCATTGCATGGCCGTCACGAGCACAATTAACGTGGAATGCCTTCGGGCATTTGCCTTTCGTACATTGGACAGGGGCGCCATGGGCCTTTGACTTGGTTTTCATGCATGCAGAACATTTCTAGAAGTTGCGTAACACATCAGATAAGTGATGACGGTAAAGATACCCAGAAGAAGCATACCAAATTCCATCGATCTTTCACAATGCCATCGACACCGAAAACAACTTTCTCTTTGCCACCATCTGCGGTATCTAGATCGTCAACCCAGGTCTCCGGTACGATATTTGCACAATAATCATGCGCCATCCACAATTTGGGGTTTCCTGTGGCCTCTATCGCATCTCTCCTGCCAGTAGGAGGGTCGTGGACCCTCAACAAGCCCTCTTCGCTCATTGAGACACACAAGCAGCATGGGAATGGCTCAGGCTCCACGGGTCGTGGGCCTAACTTTAAAGTAACGGAAAGTTTGATCAAAGGTGGCTTAGCAGGTATATTCGAGGAAGCAGTTGCCATGGATGGTTTTATTTTTATTTTTTTCGCCTTCGGGCCTTCGTCTTTTACCTCGAATTTTCTCTTGCGAGATTTGGGTGGTGGCAGTGTGACTTCAATCATCTCCTCCTTAACCGAATCTTTCTTGGGAGACAAACTGTTCTTTGTCGTCCGCTTGGGAGTGGCATCCTTAAGGGGCGCACTGCGTTCCTCCTCTCGTTGACGCAACAGTTCGTCAACATCAATGCGTACACTGCCAATAAATCAGAAGGTGCAATACAAATCCAATACTTAGAAATGCGAACCTATCGCTTACACATTCACATGCCTTGGCACGGCGCCCAATATCCAGCCAACTTTCAAGAGCAAAGTTGACGCTCTCTGCACAATTTAAGCCCAAATTGAAACCAGCATGATAACCTCGAGGAAACGTGATGACGAATTCGCCAGACTGCTGAACCAAATAATTTGGTCTGCACGCTGAATTGGCCAAAATGGACGGAGAAGCGAGGAATGACTTATGGCGGAGAAACTGCGGGCATTGTGAAGTATCTTTGGGAAAGTAACCTGAATGAGATAACTTCAGCCGGGGTTCAATTGAGGATAAGAGTTAAATGCACCCCGCATAGTTTGTTCCATAGCAGCAGATCTTCCCTGCGGTATTGCATACCAGAACTTTGGTGCACCGAAATGAATGTAATTGATACTGAAGAGATCCATATCTTCGACGTGCCATGCAAAAGTAGCCCTCCACATTCCAAAGTAGAGGTAAGGAGTATTCACTCCTGGAAGACCTTGGTCGGAAGAAGGCAGTAGTCGAGAGAGAGCCGATGGTAAATGAGCGACATTCCACGCCGTTGTAGCATCAGTAAATAATGACCCTACGATAGCTGTTAGCAATAAAACTTGTATAATTGATGCCAAAGCTGACCTTGGGTATCTGCGCCGTACCAGGCGGGTTTCCCCAAGCCACAATTCCGCCAATATTGCCGCTCCAGCTTCTGACAAAATTCTGGTGTGTAATCCGTTGGTTCTGTGTTTGGTGGAAGCCATTCTTGATGAGGACTAAAGCTTTCAATGAAATCGCGGTCACGAGCAGCGCGATTGGCTAAACTGGCTTCACGAGCCTCTCGCGTTGGACCTGTACGTTTAGCTCTTGGCTTGGGATTTTCTTCTTTGGATACCTTCTTCCTCCTGCTAGATCCACCAGTAGTAACAGGGGTTCCTTCACTGCTTGGAGGAGTTGCAGCAGGTTGTTGTGGTACAGAACCTAGACACTCGTCAAGGTCAAGAGGTTCTTCCTTGACCACGACGGCCGGTCCGGCTGGCACGACTTTGACCGTCCCTGCCTTCTGCTTGCCCTTTCGCTGGGTTTTGGATTTAACAGCTATGTTCGCGCCGCGTGATGTCAAGCCAACGTCGAACACTCCTGGTGCTCTAAATTCATCCTTGCTGCAAAGTTCCACCCACTCACGTACGCTCATAACCTTGCGTTTCTCCATGTTTTCTTGACGAAAGAGTCCGGCATTTCCAAGCATATGCTGTTCGATGGGGGTTTTGATTTTGACTTCAGAAAGCTGTGGCTTGAGTGCAGGTAAGGATGCGGCCCTTGGGGATGGTAAGATTACGATGACAATAGGAGCTAACTACAACCTACCATTCCTTGGGCGGAATCACTTTAACGATACCACTCTTAGAACCCCAACATTCCACCTTATTCATATAACCCTCAAAGTCCTTGAACTCCTCTATGGTAGGCCTGAAGACTGGGATGCCACGATGTGCCAGGGGGTCGTCTGCAGGATCTAGCCAAGTCTTCCCATCCGAGTCTGGTGATGGTGGAAGCTGAATATTTTCAGTCCCATAGAAGTGATCTGGCTGAACAGGTATCTCAGGTGTAGGAGATTTGCAAGGTGTTAAAGTCGATCCCCGAGAAAATGAAGCCATCATCGTGACTTGCTGAACGCGCGACGACTTGAAGATGCAGCCAGCGGACTTCCAATTTACATTGATGCATATTGCCGGATCAAACTCCCACCTCCAAGTATTACAGGTCCGTGCGTTAATCAGTGCACTTATATTCAAGGCCTCTTTCATGCCCGACAGGGATTGAACGCTTCTTCTCTGAATGTCTTTCAGCTCATTCACCGGTCGATACATCACGCTGACTCTGGGGTTACTTCCGCCACATTCATTTTGACCACTCTCGAAGCTTAAAGCTTGACCGTTGGTTATCAACTTGAACGAAATTTCGGCATACTTGTTGGACACATACAGATCATATCACTCAGCGTTCAACAATATCTCATATTCTCTTCTCGAAATATTCTGTAGGAGGCGACCCCTACTTTACCAATGCCCCCTTGTCGTACCGAGTACGTAATGATCGATGATCCGGGCTTTCAGGCCTGGGGTAACTGGTGAACACCACACCGAAGGTGAGGAATGTAGATTCATTACCGATGCCAACTGAAATAGACCTGCGTCTCCAGTGTAGTTTGATGCAATGTCAACAACAACTTGCCTTGCCATAACTATTCGTAAGTTTCCCCATTCACATTTTATGAAACACCACGAAGTGTAGGCGAACCTAAGTAAGTCTCCAGATGGGTCTAGGTCTGTCTACGTGCACGATGCATATGCTTGCATATGTCAAGCTAGTGGCGCATCAGTCAAAAAAGCTATGACATTCCTCAGGCTGGGGAGGACATGCATATACTCATTGCATGATGGTTCCGACCTGTGATCAAATGAATCACAAAACTTAAAGGACTCAGGATATATTTCGCTGACTTGGCCCAAGTTTAGCGAACAGATGATGTCAGGTGATATCAAAGTCACCGCATTCCCATATCAACCAACACTATATAAGTTATTTAATTATCGTCAGCTCATATTGAGCAGAGTCCAGACCATTCAAGAGCTTGTTACTTCGGCGAAATATTGGGCCAGGAACGCCGCCTGATTTATTGAAAGAAAGGATGGAATCAGTTATATTTGAAAAAGCCGAATCTCAATATGTTTCATTGCCGTCCGACAAACATGTACCGGGTCCTACTGAATCATTTGGACAGCAAGAGGCAACAAGGCGTTAAGGGCACCAAGGCGAGGAGAGGGTATTCGAATATCTGTGACGCCGAGAGAGGAAGGATGTCAAAAAGACTTCAGCGCTTCAGCTTGAGCCGCTGCATTCGAATTTCGGGCAGGATGATATCTGATGAGTAGTCGAAGAATTTCAACTGCTGGTTGCACTCACGGTCAATCAATCAAGGAAAGGTTGCGATCTGTGTACGTGGGCTGTGTGTCTTCGCTCAGACGAACCCTGGCTAACGTCGATATGGCCTTATTGCCTTTTGCAAAGAAAGACAATTGCGAGCTAGGAGAGTGGCGGTGTCATAAATTACGGAAAAAAGGCCCGTATACAGGGCCAAGGAAGATATGATTGTTGGATGTTGAACGATGGGCGCTGAGAGATGTTGCTGTAATATCGAAAATATCAACCAACCTGACAAGATGGGCGTTGAATGTTGAATATATGAATATTGAATGTTGAACCGTACCCTTCGATTGGTCCAGGCACCGGCCACTGGCCATCTCCGAGAACCATCTTGGCTCTCTGTCGCCGTCGTTCGGCAGCGGATTATTCCCGCTCTTGGTAGTCTTGGGTTCTAAGATAGGTAACATCACGTTGTCAAATGCTAACTTCTGATTGGCTCCATCCACCTTTTGTGTGGGGCGGTGTAACTTGTCAGCCAAAACCTTAATCTCAAACATCGTCGAATTCAGCCTATCAATAATTTATGTGCAATCCTAACCAATTTCAAAATGGTTAGTGTCATAGTCATAACTTAGGACTAGTAATAGGAATTGCAACTATGCTTTATAGAGTACTTAAGATGTTGAAAATATCTGATTTTCAATAATTGTTTGAAAGTTAGATTTTTTGGAGGATAACTTAAGTAGCAATGTACACTCGGACCGTGCTTGGCATGGACACTCACTAGCCTATTTCGGCATGTTTTATTTGATGGGATCGAACTTTTTATATTACTTATGGTTCAGGCTATGCATGCTATATATCAAGATTGATGCGCCCTTCCTTTGGTGGAAGACTTTCCGAAAGACGTTAAATTGTCAAGGCGAGTCGTGACCGTAGATCACTTATTCTATAAGACAGGTCATCGGCTTAGTCTAATAGCTATAGGCAAGTTTGCCTCGAAGAAATATTGTAAATGGCCTACTTGATAGGTGTCTTTTTTCTCTCTTCTACTCATTGTATCAATCAGGAGCTCGATTAGCCATCGTGGTACATATATAGGGATATTGATGTACTTATGTGATTGTGGATCCGGATGTATTAAACACAGCACTGTCCAGATCCTGAACAATGTCCCAGGATATCGATGTTTAATCGTAGATATGTAAAGCATGTGCTTAGTTTTCGTAGAAATTCCTTCTCAGTATTACAACTTTATAGGGCTCGATTGTCCAGAATTTATTTAAAATAGCTTTAGTTAGCTTACAAAAAATGCAAGATGACCTCCAACTGCTGTCACTGTTTAGCCTTAGGATCTGGAATTTGGGCGACAAGAAGTCACCGGCACCAAATTTGACTCATAAGAGATACAAAAGAGTTTTGAAACTCCTGAAAGCGCGGGGAACCGTTGAGGCTGTTCGGTTCAGGCACATCGTTCGGCAGGTCTCCAATAGGAAGGTCTGGGCCTGAATCATTTAAATGCTTTGTAGCGGATCCTCCAAATAAGACCCTGCACATTTCCGACTTTTTCGACAGATTGCCTTCTCCGTTTTTAGGTAAGTCCTTTTTCTTCTCGGCATCCCTTTCGGAATATTTATTGCGGCCTAGAAGAGCCTTGAAGCCAGGGAATCTTCAGGTAGATACACTTACAAAGTCCCCATTCTCAGAGGTTAGATTCCTTTTCAAGGACCACGCCCATACCACGTTCATATAGCATTGCAAGCATATGTCTGACTAATATTAGAGGCTGTCCACCAACCGTGACAGAAAAGGTGCCTTTGCATCTCGATCACCCTGAACATCCATATACGTTTATAAAGGATGCCGTGACCCTGACTCTCCTACCTAGATAAGGTGTTCAAGCTTTTCACTTTTCAAACGTATCCCCGAAGGCACCTTCTTTAGTCTTGGAGACTTCGATTGTCTCTCCCGCGCCGCTCGCTGACGGAAACAATGCCTATTGTGAAAACTCCTTCTGTGACTCATGGTAAGTCATTCTTTGTGTCATAAGACAGTTTTTGGGTATTCACTCAATTCCTCATAGGTTTAAAGGGTTTCTCTCCTTACACCATGACCGAATATCATTCTTCTCGATCCGAGCAATCGCCCTGCATTAAGATATGCGCCCCATATATCGATGGCGACTACGCTAGTCCTGACTTTGCGCTGTACGATGGATACAATGGTAAAGTTGGCCGCACTCTCTCTCAATCCTGTTTCATCTCATTTGGCCAAAGATTTAAGAGTTTCTTCGTTCAGCCAACGAATGGATGCAGGTCCATTATTCACAGAAGCAGATATATTTGACTTGGGTAGTTTTTTTTGTTGGAATCTCAAGTTAGTAGACCTGATTTCATTTGACTTGCAGGTTACCACGAACAATGTCCCCCTAGCTTCTCCTCTCCGTCATCGAATGGAACTGGTGCTGTTCACAGTCTGTCTATGCTTACTTGAAGCATTTCTCTTTTCTGACGATGTTTTATAGACGAACCCCTAGACAGCGATTTGTTCCCATGGCCATACGATGAAAGTACTGGCTATGGCTCTTCGTTTTCTTTTTTAGCCGAATCAAGTTCAACGGCGTTTTCTCCAGCCATTTCAATTGTTTCCTGCTCACCACGCTCGGATCGCAGTGGTATGTCTATTCTTACCTACCCATTGACATCTTTTTCAAAACTACATAGGCTTGTCGCTCTCCCCCCAGCCACAATATCAGGAATACGCAAACTCATTCAATTTTGATTTCACTACGTCGCTACCCCATCAATTCCCGTCAACATCGACGTTTCCCCTCGATCATCTTCGCGCCGCCCCTTCGCCTGGTCCTTCTTCAAAGTCCCACTCTCCGACTCCTTCATGTTCCAGTCTTGATCCAACGGACATAAAATCTTCCCCCTCGCGAGATTCATCGCCCTTGCGTGGTGAGAGTCATCAACAACAGCACCGGCGGCGCTTCCCATGCTTGATCATTGGTTGTGAACGACGCTTCACTAGCCAATATACTCTCAAGGTGCACATGGAAGCACATAAACCTAAACCTCGTTCTTCATTCCCTTGTACCCTTGGTTGTGCTGAGAAATTTTCTCGACAACACGATCGCCTCCGCCACGAGGTTGCCAAGCATGGCAAAATTTGCGAATTCTCTTGCCACGAATGCGGACGCTTCTTCTCTACGAGAAAGACTTTGGGTAATCATAAATGCCCGTTAGCGCATGGTGGAACGCGATGGGTCGATAATTGACTGCCGGCACCTTCCTCTTTAAAGTATATGATCATCTCTCATCTTTCATGGACAATTTCTTTGGGCTTTTGATGCATTTTCTTCACTTAACATAATGGACAATTCCACTTTTACTGATGAATTTACGAAGTACAACCTGGATTTTATAGCGTCGCTCCTAGTTCTACTACACTACTCCTATTATTACCGGACGGACTTCACTGACTCCATAACTGGACCCACCTTATGTGACATACGATGACAGTAAAATTACACTCGTGAATTTTAAACCCTGCTCCAAGACTCCTGGATACATACACAGTTGAAAAATCATATACATCCACAAACACCCCGGCGTTGGGACCCATCGCACGCAACAGAGATCAACCGATTCGATTCGTTGCCACAAGATACTATTTTTCTAGTCATCGAGTGGGGATACATTCCTGGGGCCTGGGATTAATTTGCGATAGAAGTATCACAAAATGAAACTACTTGAGAACTACCCGTCGCAAACGACGACACATCGCGACCGAGGTAAAAAAAAGAAAAAGTATACAGGGCCGCGTCGTAAACGCACGCCGCTATTACATAACTACGTCTGCCAGCAGCTTGAATCCGAGTCATGATTCAGATCCTTTGTATTTACCAGTATGAATTTATAAGGTAGGGCTAGTGCACGATACAGGAACGTCACGTGAAAAAGCCTGACATCCTCCTATTTTCACCAAAAATCTAATGGCACTTGCAGGAAGGGAAAATATACAAATCGAGTCGCGCCAAACCCTTAAGAATATAACTAGCTAGACCTTGGCGCGGCCAATTTTTTTTTTTTGGCCAAAACAAAGTGCCATTAACAAAATACATACCTTTTACACCTATTTCTATGTCTAAAGGCTTGAAAAGATCTTAAAGGATGCCTATAAGGAAGCTTGGGTCTCTCTCAAATATAGCCGGATATGCGACACATAATAATTGACAGACTTTCTTTCACTGCTCCTGCTGAACCATAACATAGGTTTTCGCGCCGTTCTTGTAGGTTTATGGATGCCTATCGCCAAGGATTAAATGGCAGACAGGCAGCCTATGCCAATAAAAAATATCGTGGTCACCGAGTTATCCCGGAATCTGTCTGGAAAGACCTTGATAATTCAAACATTCACTAACGTACTATATATTTTCCATAATCCTACTTTACAATCATTCTAATACACTTATCTCGACTGTATGGGCCCGTTTTCGGCTGAGCATGTCACAGACTGTCATATGCACGTGATGTTTCTGGATCGTGCACTAGCCCGTAGTACCTTAAGTGTTACCGACAATGTACACAATAAGCGCCAGCCGTGACACGTTTGGCACCAGACAAACTTGAGAGAGAAATTACGTTCACTCCATTTGTAATATTCTTTTGCACTCATTTATTTAAATAATAGCTTAAGGTTCGATTGTAATTATGGAAAGCTCCCTTACATAACTTGAACTGAATACAATATGTCAGCTCAAACTCGCAGTACTGTTTCTGTTGCTGCTGCTGCTGCCGCCGTCGTCGTAATTGCTGCTGCCACTGCCGTCATGGCAATGGCTGCAGATTTGCAGATGGACGAGGATCAAGTTGATGTCGAGACTGAAGATGAGGGACAGGATGGTAGTGAAGGTGACGATGAGGAGGAAGCTGAAGTCGAGGTACATGGAGGGGAAGACTCACAGTCGGTAAGTAGTCATGCAGGTTATGGGATACCAAGGCCCATCCTCTTTTAGGCAGAAGAAGATAGGGATGGCCCATCGACAAAACTCACCACACAGCCAACGCTCAAACCTACACTGAAGCTTCTAGCGGGTAATGCTTTTGGATCGAACAATAGTCCTCGTACTGCTACTCCAGAAGAATTGGACTCTCTTGCTTTCAAAAGAATATCAAGATGGAGAGCAAAGAGTTCGTCTACTTCACATGCATCTTGTATTCGAGTTAATTCATCTATTTAAGTCAACGTCATTCAGGATATTGATGTTGAATCAGAGGGCCCTACGTCGTCTGATGCAACACAATCAACTCGTGAAAGTGGATCTCGGTCGACTGACACCCCGTCTGCGAGTGTTAAGCCCATGACTACCCGTCAAGCGGTGTTGGCGGGTGTCGTTGACTCTTCTCATGTGTCCCTAAGTGATTTATATCCATTATCTCTTCCTCTTTTTTCCCTACTCAATGACTTGCATTGTATAGACGAAGGTCCAAGAAGTAAGAAACGACCCTTAAACGAGACGGAGCTTGCTCTTCACAGGCACGAACCAGCCAGGAAGAGGGAGAAACTGAGCGAGAAGAAATTGGAAGATGAAAAGGTACTTTTGTAACTTGTTTCTCCTCCCCACGTTGTCATTCCTAATTCATGTAGGTTGAAACTATCAATCACCTCCTCAAAAAACAAAGCAGGCCGAAGAATAAGCGTATAAAAGCTCTTGACGACCGGTCTCCAATGCCCTTAATCTCTAGTTCTCCTACCCCAAGACCCAAGTGAAGAGTAACGTTCAAGAAGAACTTGGCGAGGGAGCTGACGGAGACGAAGAGAGGATGAGGCTATGGATATTGTAGGGAACAACCCAAGGGAGTGAAACCTGTTATGTTTCTTCTCTACGAGTAGTCCCTGCTACTGGGGGCGGGAACCGTTCGAGTGGAAATGGGGACTACCTTCTCCGTACCTGAGGATTTTGTTCCCCCACCAGTCAACATTTAAAATATTCAAACCCCCTATTCCAGCAAATTAAAAAGTGTTTAGTTAAAATACTGGACTTGTGGTAATTTCTATACCCTAGCGGAAAATGTTGGCCTCAACACCTTAGATTTAGCGAAGTAAGTGGACGTATGTGTTATATTTTTTTCTATATTGAATCAATTGCTCCATTTAGAACAACCAAAAAAAAACATACATAAAACATACGAGAAATACAAAATCACGTGATCAAATTAACGCCAATCCTTTCCTTATCCGCTTCTTTCGACTACCCTTTCTATGCTCCCAGAATCTTTGCTATGTCTTCTGAGTGCTACAATAGCCTTTGCACAGACAACACAATTGGCTCTCAATAATGTTACCTCCTTCAATACCCTAAGGCTTCCATCCCCGCCGTCCTTTACCTTACCACAGAAAGAGCAACTGTCGGTTACCATCGCACTATGCTCAAAGTCTTCCTCGATGCCACAGTTCTTCGTGTCAAACAGCAGCAACACTGCCACATTAAACAACCCTAAGGATAATTTCTCTGAGATACCATTAACTTCTGGCCTCGGCACGTGGGCCGGGAGCTTTGCCAGCGGAGGCGTGCTTGTGGTACAACCAAGTAATTCCGATGATCCCAACGGTGTGGCTTTTGATATTGGCATTTCTGACGGCGGTATGTACCCATTTTACTGCGACACTTTTTGGCCTTTATAACTCTATATAGGTCCAATACATGAATCATTGACAGATCTACCTTTTTTCGGTGACACGACCTCAAATCAAGCGCTGCTATTCTCTCCGCCATTCCAAAAGATTAAGAACATACAACCGACATTTCCAAACTTCACTCTCCCCGCTGCAAATTTGTCTCAGCCTCCCTTACCCGCCACCTTTCCAACTTACACACTCATCTTATCACCGACTTCCTCAGGGTTTGCAAACGGTTTACAGACAGGCTGTTTTCTCTCAAGTCAAAACACATCTGGAACAATCGCTGGCGAAACCTTGTGGGCACGAGGCGATGAAGGCTTTAGAACGCAATGGCTTATGGGTGGTTTGACTCCTTCTACTAACTACACTGCTTTCCTCTTGCAGAACAACACAAAAGTCAGCGGCCCCATCTTCTTCGCGACAAAATCTGGTCAGCACTTTCTTCTATCAAACTTGCTATTTTCCGATCTTCCCACTCTTTTAGCCTCCTTTAATTGTCCACTTGTCCACTCTTTACCCTTTTGCCCGGGCGTCGCGTACTCTGTACCTCTTCCCGCACCACCAGGAATCAATGTCGCCTATGATAGCACCAATCTCCCCGCACAGATTACCACACCCCTCCTTTCCTACATGGCAAATTTCACCACAGTCCTGACCAGTTTTGCCTGCGGGCGTGACTGGTATTCCCCACTGGTGGGGTGTGAGGATTGTCAGCGCGAGTACCGCAAATGGCTCTGTGCTGTCTCGTTTACAAGGTGTTCCGAGCCCAGTCCAGCAAACGCGTTCACTGTCGTCCCCGCTCCTCCTAATGCTACAGGGCTCAGCGCATCTATCCAAACGAACGCTGTTGGTGCACAGATTGTTCTTTCTGCTCTGCTCCCTCAGCAAACCAGTGATAGACAGAGGAATATAGCCCTGCCGGCACTAGGTAGTCCTTACACTATGCTTCTACCCTGTTTGGAAATGTGCAACGCTGTGGATAGGGCATGTCCACCATTCGTTCAATTCAAATGCCCTACCAGGCGATTCAATGCCGCTGCGAGTTATGGTGTAGGTTATATCGACGGTGCTGATGGTCATCAGAATAAAGGCCTTACGGGCGATTCACAGGATCGGTGGGGGAATGTCTGGTGTCACAAAATCTAGTTATCCTTGTTCGAACACTTGCCTTGCAGTGTATCTACCTCTTATATAGAGGTTGCAGTCTTATTACTGGCCCATAAATAGTTGTATGCATTGTACGGAGACCACATAGCAATGTAAGACTACTTCAACTGTAGACTAATATATATAAAATTTTAGTGAACAAGTTATATGCAATATGATATTATCCCAATGATTCTCTAGCAAAACTCCTCATCATCGAATTCTGGAACAAATGACGAACGGACTGCGAATGTAATCTGCCCACTTTCTATGTGCAACCGCATGAAGGTCGATGGCGAGGATATAGGCATCATATCCTGAACGCCACCATGTACTACTGTGCAATTTGGTTCTGCGTGTAGATATGCTACCATATTAAGGTACATCTGTGTGACCTATAGACAATGTTCAGTAGCATATTCTGCTCATTTGTCAAAAAGAAACTCTAAGACAGGATACAACGCGATCATAATCCTGGAAATAGCAGATATGTATGAACCTCAGTGTGAAGACACAACAAAAGAAGAAATTCACAGTATCCCAACCCCTTGTAGGGGACCCGAAATGCTCACCGCGACAACAGCCACCAAAATTGTGAATGCCGTTGTTGCGGTGAGCATTTCGGGTCCCCTATGAGGGGTCGGGATACCGTGAATTTCTTCTTTTGTTGTGTCTTCACGCTGAGGTTCATACATATCTGCTATTTCCAGGATTATGATCGCGTTGTATCCTGTCTTGGTATGTTTCACTAGCCTGCATACTGTTGAAGTATTTCGACTGTGACTTGTCCTATTGCTAAGTCATACGTTTATCTAATTGTTTTCTTTTAATTACATAATCCCTTTTTACTTATGTTTCGTGTCGTCTCACTTGTGTCTCATCTTTGTATAGAAGCTGAGACGTGAGTAATTATATTATCTCTCATACACATAGACTTATACCATATAGTTACTTGTTCTAGGTATATAGTCCTAATGTGATCATCTTCGTATAGAAGCTGAGACTTACTTGTTCTAGCTGTGACATTATCTCAACAGGTTATGGGCCCCGGAGACACAATGTCTACCATCACAATGAACTCCAATTCTGATTCCACTAGTCTAGCTGTA
>Ga0193743_1001919_pt1 | contig 15033 bp, 20 predicted proteins | sample L2c2metaG_FD_143038 | JGI IMG/M metagenome (GOLD analysis project Ga0193743, IMG submission 143038) | Soil microbial communities from a riparian zone of the East river system, Colorado, United States - L2c2 | ecosystem: Environmental > Terrestrial > Soil > Riparian zone | place: USA: East River...
TCGACGGTTGCGCGTGCGCTGGGCTCGCAACCAATATCGGCGACGTCTCCTTTGGGGGCATTGCTTGCGACAGGATGAAATTCCCGTCGTCCCAAATAGTTTTGAATGTGTAATGCAACAGCTCTGTCATAGTCGAATCTTCGCAACGATCCCTTTCCACGGCTGCTTTCCTGTCGAGCAGCCCGTGGAACGGGAAAGAGAATTACAACTGTCCCATCGCAGCTAGTGAATCGCTTACATTGGTGCTCGCACGCGCCTGTGAAGTGATGGGAAAAGGAAAGAACTCGAACTTCTTCGATCAGTCACCTCGGGATTATGGGTTGGCAGCAACCTGCAAGAGCTTGCCACGGTAATTGGATGGTCTTAGATGCTCCCCGGAGCTAGATAACAATCACAACGAATCCTCGGTTGATGGTGCGCCTTCGCAGCAAGAAGGCTAAGCGGGGAACCTGTAGCAACCACTTCCTGCAACTCGAATCCTGTGGCCGACAGCAGATCACGGATTTCGTCTCCGTTCGTTAGCGTCCTCCGACACATATCAACATCTGCAGATCGGCCCATTTGCCGTAATCAAATGCCGCCAGCTCCGGAATGACAAACTCGGCCACAATCAAGCGCGCTGTTGAGGGAAAATAATCTGTTCGTGAAGGGCGGGCTTGTTGTACTGCAAAGTTATCCTTATCGATTGGTTCTAGTCGAGCGCCTCTAAATGCACGACGAACCGTCAAAGGCCGCCTCCGACAAGATCCTTGCTAGAAACAACACGGATTAGAGCCGGATATTCCCGAGAGGAAAAAGAGACGGAGATCGTCGGCACTTCAAAGGGAATAAATGATCCGCACGCGTGTTATTTGAGATAGTTTCGCGTCGAATAGACACCGAATATCGCTAGAGGTTGTTATGAACTTTAGTAACGGCTTGCCAACGGCAACTCACTCGGCAACCCAGCCCAGCTGATGGTCCTTCCGCACCGCTCAGCCATTTGTGTTATCTCCTTCTGCAATAGGATGCATGGGAGCGGATGCGGTGATCCATTACGCAACGCATTATCCAGGCGCTCCGAAACCGCTCGCCTCTGAATTTGCTACTAAAGCTCTGCGCAGAATCTTTCTGGCTCGCAGTAAACGCGCCTTAGTTGCAGCAACCGAAATGCCTGCGAGCTCGGCGATTTCCTTTATCGACCTATCATTCGATTGATGAATCTCAACCACATTTCGCAGAGTCGGCTGGAGACGGCAGATCGCTCGCCTTAAGTGCTCTACTCTTTCGTTGCTTGCGTAGAGTTCTTCAATGTTCTTCGTCTCGGCTGCAATCTCCCAATGCTGCCAGGTCTCACCGTCCGTGGGCTCCATAGAAGTCTCAGGACGAGCACGCTTCCTTTGTAGAATCCCAAGCGGTGAATTGATGGCAATTCGCGTGATCCAAGTGGAAAATTTTGACCTACCATCGAAGGTGTTCAAATGCAAATAGGCCTTTATCCACGCGTCCTGAACCACGTCTTCTGTGTCGTCTTGGTTTCCCGTAATTCGATAGACCATCTTCAATGCTATCTTCGAGTGCCGCGTCCATAGCTCCACAAAGGCGGGGTGATCCCCTGACTTGGCCACCGCAACCAAGTCTTCATCAGTTGCTGCGGAAGCGGCGAATTTCACGTTGATTTCGTTTTGCAATCTGTACGATTCCATGAAAAGATCCAGTTTTCCTTTAGAGTGATTTTTTAAAGTAACCAGTTTTCTAAATAGAGTCCATTCGCTGCACCGCAGCTATCGGGCGCGGGCGGGCGCTTTACATCTTCATGCCGGGCATAGAGTCATGGGCCATTCCGTGATCGTCTTCCATGCCCGCGCTCCAAACCTTCGTCGAATCGGTTTCAAACGGGTAGACGTGTGTCATCCACCCTGAAAGATGTGGCCTGAAATGCCCACCCGCCGCTCTGCAAGCCTCTGCTGTGGTGATAGAGCCGCTCAGCCCGAACTGTCGGTCTCCCACGAGCCAATTGCGCTGCTCCGGCTGCGGTGGAACACACATATTGATGTGCTCATGCCATTGGGCAATCGAGAGTGGAATCCGCGCATTCAGTTCCTCCTCCGTCGCCCCATAAGGCGCCGTGTACATTACACCAACCAGCTTGTAGTCGGGATTCGGACCATCTGTTTTCGTGTACAAAAGTGCGGGCGGCCTGTTGGGATCGAAGTTTACCTTTGTCTCCGGATCTGCGGACTCACGGACGAAATGGTAGACGTTCTGATGCTGGTCCGGCATAAAGATTGTGTAGCCGTCGGCCTCCGCTACGCGATAGTCGCGGTAGTGCTCCGCAGCCTTCTTCGCGGCGGCAACCACGGCGTCCGCGCGAGCTTTGTCACCAGGCTGTAGAGGACGCAGTTTGGTCATGGACATGTGGGGATCCATGTCAGCCGCGGGTGCTGCCATGGCCTCAACCCTAGGTATGTAACGATGCGAGATGGCACCGCACAGGAAGGTTAGAAGGGTCGAAAACACCGCCGACCGGAGTAGGAGCTTCTTCATGAGGCTATCCTCTTTCAACTGCTATGTCCGGCGATAGAAGACTGTGCCGGCTGCGACCCGAGAGTTCTATCTCGGGATTCACTCTATTAGACGGAGAAGCGCAGGAACGTTAAGAATAGTTTGTTTTCGGTAAAGAATTGTAGCCAAAGTTGTGTGCTGCTCGCTCACTCATCCATCGAGCCTTGGATTGGCCGGCTGCTGCTCATGACAGTGCACCCGATCGATGAAGACCACGCTATCTAGGCCTGGCACGCCTTTCAATCCTTATCTTTCATACCTCGTTGCGATCCGCATACTCGCTGCCATGCTCGACCATGGCCGTATAGCTGGCCTTTTGGGGTAGTGGGATGAGAAACTCGCGGTGGGGCGGAACTGGTTGTTTGCATGATCTCTTTTCTGAGCGCGCATAATATTTCCTAACTCTACGCTTATAAGAGACACGCAATACATCAGGTTATTCCCAGATCAGAGTCGTAATGCGGCTTCGGGTCGAACACGAGCTTTGCTGATTGAGCCGCACTCCTTCCGAGAAGTCCGTTTGGGCCGTTATGTTCGAGATGTAAATCAAACTTACGGTTTGCCTCCTTCTTCACCAAACCACTCAGTTCGACCGCCAGTTCACGGCCTTTCCAGCGGAAGTAGGGGGAGCCTTGGCCCGCAGTTCAATCACATTTGATCTTCGCAGTACTCAGGAAGGTTGTTGGAGTCGAAGGAATTTGCTGAGCTGTTGTCCCATTGAAGAAGAGGTTCAGCAGAAATGCGACGATGGCACCAAGCACTACGCCGGTATGGGTGATCGGGGAAACCCAGGCAGGAAAGTGCTGGAAGAGCGACGGGGAAAGCGTCGGGATAAGACCGGAAGCGACGGAAACGGCAAGGATGAAGAGGTCATTCGGCCGAGTGCGAAAGTCGACCGTGGACAAGATACGGATACCGTTTGCTGCAACCATCCCGAACATAACCAAACCAGCCCCTCCAAGCACCGGCTGTGGGATCGATGCTACAAGATGACCAAGCTTCGGAAGCAGTCCAAGAAAAACCAGAATTGCTCCGCCCGCGGCACCTACGTAGCGCGAGCGAACTTTGGTGACCGTGACCAATCGCAACATTTTGCGAGTAAGACGTATATGGGAAGGCGTTGATGATGCCGCCAACTAGAATGCCGAGGCCGTCGGCGCGAAAGGCGCGTGTCATTTCCCCGCGCGTGAGCCTCCGCCGCCCGGTAATCTCGCCCACGGCGAGGAAAACCGCAGCCGACTCTACGGGGTTATGAGCATAATGATGGTCATTGTAGTGATCGCGCCGATGTTAAACATGGGCGCGCCAAAGCGAAAGGGAAGAGTGAAGGCGATCCACGACCAATTTGTCAGCTTGGGCGCATGAAACTCTCCGAGGGGAATGGCGACGGCAGTGCCGATGATAATGCCCACCAGGGTGGCGAGACTCTGCCAGATCCCCCGACCGAATTTCCTGAGGAAGAGAATCACAACGATGACAAGGATCGCCAGTCCGAGCCTTTGCGGACATCCATACATCGGGTTTGCAGAGGTCACCGAAACTCCATTGACGACTCGATCGACCGTTGGCTGCCCACCACCGACCCAGTTTATGGCAACACCCATCAAAGAGAGTCCCAGCAGTGTGATCAGGGAGCCGCTGACGACTGGCGGAAAGAGTTCGAGAATGTGCCCCATTAAAGGTGCAATCAAAATACCCAGCGCGCCGGAGACCAGGAGCGCCCCATAGTAGCCCTGCAGTCCGATACGCGACCAATCCCATAGAGATCATGGGAGCGACTGAGAGAAATGTCGCTCCCATCATCACCGGCGAACGTGCGCCAAACTTCCACACTCCCAGGCACTGGATAAGCGTAGCGATACCTGCAACAAAAAGACTTGAATTGATGAGCACCACGGTTTCTGATGCGAAAAGATGAAGTGTCTCCGATACGATCAGCGGAACCGCAACATCGCCTGCATACATGACCAGAACATGCTGGAGGCCCGAGAAACAGTAGCCGGCTGAATGGAAGCACCTCATCGACCGCAGAGTCGTTGAACTTCAATGAAATCGCTTTCTCTCCGGTCATCCTACCGAAGCAGGGTGAGCTACGCTGTATAGCTTCGTCCTAAGCCTATTTCAGCGAGTCCCCTTCGATAAGTGATAGAACTCCGGTCGGCAGGAAAGTGAGCTTCAAGCCGAAGATCAATCGGTAAGTCCTCTGGGAATTGTCGCTCAACGATGGCAATATCTTCAGCAAATATCTGATAGTTGAAGTCGAGCGTAGCCTGAAGTGGTGCGTCTTTGTCGAAGTTCCGACAGATGGGAACAAAGAGCCGTGTCTTTCTGGCAGAAGCAGGTGAGGCAGCGTTCATGATGTGCAGCTGTCCCTCTCCAGGAAAGAATACCGTTAGCTTTGCGATAAAGGGCAAGAATACCTCGAACCGCCTGCGCCAGAGAAAGCCCGGTGGGTTCAGGTGCTTGGACTCGTGCGAATAGTTGCTAACCGTACTCACGTAATCAGCCACGAACCCTGTCGCAGTCTTCGTAACCGGATAATCGGGCACAACAGGATTATCCGGTTCTCCAAAACTCGCAGCGTGAACGAAGGCGAAGTGACTCACATCGAGAAAGCCCTCTACCTGACGTCCTGCAGCGGCGTTTATGGTGACACTATCGGGTAGCACGTCGAGGTAGTCGGGGTCTTCCCATTCCCTCATTTCGGGTAGAGGCCGCGGGCCGTCGTCCACCAAACGAACCCAAACCAGGCCGCAACGCTCCTGAACGCTGAACATATCCAACCGCAGTCGCGGCGAGATGGCTCGGTTCGGATGAGCGGGAATGCAGGTGCATTTGCCATTCCGGTCGTAGCGTAGGCCGTGGTATTTACAGATGATCTCGTCCCCATCGACGTGACCGAGACTAAGGGGCACTCCCCGGTGATGGCAGATGTCCCTTGCGGCAGACAGGGAGCCGTCGGAGAGGCGATAAACGACTACGCGCTCATCGAGTAGTGTCACGGCATAAGGTCGGCCGGTGACTTCGTGCGAGTAAGCAACAGCGTACCAGAAAGGTGCAAGAACTCGCCAATCGGATTCGGAGAAGGTGCAACCGCGCGGAAGCGCACACGCAGATGACGATTGAGATGTTATCAGCTCAGAGGTCGGAACAAGGGAGGCAGTTATCATGATAAGTAGACACGCCAGCATTTTGTTTATTCCCCAAAACGCATCAACCTATTTGGAGCGGTTCGTGTCATAAGTTGATCTATCTCTCGTTCACAGGAACCGTCTCCGGGTATTGGCTCAGAGAACAATCCTCACCTGACGCACAATGACGAAACTGTGTTCCGTGAAGAAGAACCCACGTGATCTGGTTTTATTCCACGGTGCAGAAGATAAGTCGAGATAGGGATGTCACACGGGAGTCCTTTGCGTACATACCTCGTGAGGATCTGAAGATATTTTTGCTGAGCGGACAGATCGCCAGACGTAGTGCCGGTATAAGGGCGAATGCTCCTACTTCAGCATCCCGGCAGGGGGGAGATCGCTCAGTGAACGCGGTCTGGACCTATGAACAACCGTTTGAGGCTGTCGCTTTGATCGCGGGATACATCGCATTTTACCCATATCGTGTCGACGAAATTGGAGAATCACCGGCAGTCTAGTTAGTGAGTCAGCGAAGCGTTTGCCAGTTGGCCGCGTCAAATGAGGAGTAATAGTGTGCCTTGAACGAGGAGCAGAGCCAGGCAGTCTTCAAACAGGCGTTGGATTTGGGCATCAACTTCTGGGACACGGGGAGCATACGTCGCGTTCGCGTTACCGTAACGAGCTTCACTAGGGAATGAACATGAGCGAGCAGAAACAAATCGGCGTGGGACTTGTTGGACCGGAATTTATTGGGCCACATCCTATCGATGCATTACGACGCCTGGGGGGCCGATGAACTTTTCTCTCAGAATTCGTCTCAGCTTCATGATGCTCCTTGAATACTTCATTTGGGGAGCGTGGTACGTCACGCTGGGAACGTGGCTCGCGACGTCGCTTCATTTCTCCGGTCAGCAGATTGGGCTGGCGGCCGGAACGACCGCGGTGGGTGCCATCATTGCGCCTTTCTTTGTCGGTCTTATCGCGGATAGGCTCTTCAATACACAAAGAGTGCTGGCGCTACTGCATATCGCAGGTGCGATTCTTCTTTATATCGCTTCACTCCAAACTTCTTTTCTCCCGTTTTACGGAATCGTGCTGGCCTACTGTCTCTGTTTCATGCCAACGCTTGCGCTGACTAATTCGTTAGCGTTTCGACAGATGAAGGATCCTCGGGAACAGTTCGGCTCCATTCGCGTTCTTGGAAGTGGCGGCTGGATTCTCGCTGGCCTGCTGATTGGCACCCTGCGGTTGGAGTCTACGGCAACCCCGATGCGCCTCGCCTCCGCCGCCTCGCTACTCATGGGAGTCTACTGCTTTACTCTGCCGCATACGCCGCCCTTGGCAAAAACAGAAAGACTTTCGCTTGATAGCGTTTTTCCCAGAGAAGCGCTGAATCTTCTGCGCGAACGCTCCATGTTAGTGTTCGCCATCGCCTCTTTCCTCATCTGCATCCCGTTGCAGTTCTACTACGCCTTTACGAATCTCTTTCTCAATCAGGGGGGCGTTAGTAATGCGGCAGGCAAGATGACCGGCGGTCAGATCTCAGAAGTTATCTGCATGATTCTCATTCCCTGGTTTTTCCGCAGACTGGGCGTGAAATACATGCTGGCAGCCGGCATGCTCGCCTGGATTGCGAGATATATATTCTTCGCGTACGGAAACGTGGACTCGAGAATGTGGTTGTTGTGGGCCGGAATTCTTCTTCACGGAATCTGCTACGACTTCTTCTTTGTCACAGGGCAGATTTATATCGACCGAAAGGCTCCTCTCAACCTGCGGGCCTCTGCTCAAGGGTTGATCACGTTCATCACTTATGGCATTGGAATGTTTGTTGGCTCCTGGCTCTCCGGAGCGGTGGTGAATCACTACGCGCTCCCAACTGCTCAAGGAGCCCTGACTTATGACTGGAGGTCGATCTGGCTCTTCTCAGGGTCCGCCTCCGTCATTGTGCTACTTCTGTTTCTCTTGAGCTTCTCTGATAAGCAAGCTGACGCGGTCGAACCCTTTCCGGCCGCGGAGGAAGCCTCGCTCCAAATCTAACAATCGATAGTCGTCGTAAGTCACGATTTTGATATGAAATCGCCCGAAGAGAATTTCCTCGCACCTCTATCTGCATTTGTTTAGCCACGCTAAGCATCACGGAGCTGCGTCCATCGCTGCTTGGGCCAACCCTACAGCAATGAGCAGATATTCTGGATGGTGGAAGGCTCACAATGCCAGTTACACTCAGGCCCGCCGAAGACGCCGACGTCTCTGCAACGGCCGCGATTCGCGCCCAGCAGTGGGGAGACAAGACTTTCTGGACGGATCGGATCACTTGGTATCTGCGCGGCGAACACTCGCCGCAACAGGCTCTACCGGAGCGCGCGTCTTTTGTCGCTGTAGATGAAGGTAAATTGGTTGGGGTCGTTGAAGGCATTCGCGGGTTGATTCCGTCGCTGGGGTGAAGCAAAGAAGAGCCTCCGCCGATGGTTGGCAGCAGAGGCTCTCCTCGATCGTTCTGCTCTAGGTGCGGATCCTTCTGCGTGCTATCTGCACGGTGGCGATCAAACCTGTGCCAAGCAGCAGGAGACTGGCCGGCTCCGGTGTCACTTGAGTGATCTGGCCTCGGATCTCGCCAGCAGGAAAGTTGGGGTCGTGAATGTTGGCGTACGCGTTTCCGCTATTCAATGCAGCGATAAGGCCAGCTTCCGCTAACCCAACGGTTCCGCCTTCCTGGGTAATGAACGCCGCGGTGTAGGTGCCAGCGAGGGACAAATCGACGGTCGTGTTGAAGGCACCGGCCGTGGCATTTGGGAACGGGGTGAACGGAACCGCTACCATTTCGTTGACTCCCACAGGACCGCAGCAATGAATGTGCGCTGCGCTTGCGGGAGCGGTTAAGCCGGTGAACGTTTCAGCGATCGTCAACAGATTACCGCTGAGGGTGAAGACGCCAACACCCGTTGCTGGACTTCCAGTCGGGGGGACCTCATTGGACCCCAACAGGACAGCGCTGTAGATGGTATCGGCGTGGGCGGGGATGACTAGGGCGAGAGCAAGGACGAGGGACCCGGTGAGGACGATACGTTTGAACATAGAGTTCTCCTTCCGCGCTGGGCGGAATCGGTTGAATGGAATTGAATATGGGCAGTTGCCAGGATCACAGAACAGGCTGACCAAGGGTTCCTGTGCCATTGAGGAAACATCATTCTTTCTTTAAGCCCGCGATGAAGATGCTTATATGACAAGATTCGTCTGGCTGTATTGCTGAGCATGGGAAACAATTCCCAGAGTCAAAGCCGTCTTAGTGCCGACGGCGAGAATTAGCGGTGACTTCATAACTTCTCCTTGTGTTTTGGGCCCCGATCATAAAGCCTTACAGCATTCATTTCGGTACAGGAACGATAGCTAGTGTTGACTTCACGAGCGTGGAATTCGCGATCCAGCTAGCTATAAAACACCTCAGGCTGTAACATATTCCGTACATATGGGGCTCAAGCCAATAGGCTAGCCTCACCACCCTACTTTGCCGAGGCTGGCGCTGGGTTGTTTCGTTGATGGTTCTCAACTGTGGTTAGCGTCTCGGCTGCATGATGTCGGTATAAAGTCGGCCGTTGAGATGGTCGATCTCGTGCTGCAGAATCCGCGCATACCAGCCTGCGGCGTCAATCACGCGTTGATCTCCATGCTCATCCAGGCAGATCACCCGAACCGAGCGCGACCTCCTTACCATCGCCATCAAGCGCGGGATACTGAGACAGCCTTCATGGAAAGAAACGTCGGCCGGTGCGAACAACTCTATCTTCGGATTGACAATTACTTGGAAGGCGACGGGAAAGCGTTGGCGCTCACTCAATTGCTCGGCCGTGAGGCCTTTCTGATATTCGGCCTTATCTTCAATCACAGCGATCTGAAGCGATTCTCCAATCGCCAGGCCCACCCCCGGAGCATCCCGCATGGTGTCTCGCATGTGCCCAATCAAATCTTGGATGTCTTTGCTGCGGATCTCATCCGCGGATAAGGAACGCGCTCTCTTACGCAAAACAGGATTGCCAACTTCGCATATCTTGAGAATCACTTCTACGAAACGTCCCCCGTTGCGATCTGTCGCCGGCCAAGTTCTTGCCTGCCGCCGGCATGGTCAGTATAGGCCACCGCTTCCGTTGCAATAGTCGGCGCGTGGAATAACAGGGCCCGCTCCGATTCGTGGCGGCATTCTAACCTTCTGAATCAGACCTGGAGCACTCAACGGTTCCGCTGTTGTTGCAGACGGCGTTCGATACTTTTTTGGGGCCGAAGAGAGATCGACGCGTTGACCTCGGCAGGAACAGAGGAAGTGTCGGCCCAAAGTTGGCGCACTTAGTCCTGACCAGTTCGACCGCATCCTTCCGGATACCTGGGTTCAGGCTTACAGTTCGAATCGCGTCCACAAGCCTTGTGAATCAGCCCGCCGTTGCCGCCATCCTCATCCATGACTAGCAATCGACAGGTCTGCCACTCGCTGATCGCCAACACTGCTGCTGCCGATGCAGCTTTCGAAAGCAGCATGACATCCCTCACCAGTTTCCACGTGTCAGGCTGACCGCTTCTTCATAGTCCCGCTCCGCTCGAGGGTGACGGATCACCGTGATTCCTGTGGAGGATAAGAGAAACAGCGTTCCTGTATCACTCTTCAAAAGCGTTTGCTTTACGCCCGGTACGATTGCCACAACCTCTGGCCGTAGCGGAGCGGAAGTATCTATGACTTGAAAGTCTGTGGCCCTTGTCTCTGGGGCCAATGCTCGGCGGGTCGATGCTTGTAGCAATGCTCCCGAATCATCTATGGTCTGTGTTGGGATAGCTGGGGCGCCCGAGGAGATTTGGGTGACTATAGGACGATCAAACTTCTTTAAATCCAGCACAGCAAGTCCCGTCTGATCTCGATAGCTAATAAGGATAGTCCGATCGTTCAGTGATTGAACGAAGTCAAAGGGACCTGTTGCGGAAATGTTCGCCCGCGCGACTCCATGAATTTGTGCCGGATTCGTCACATCGAGAATAGAAATGTTCTTCCCTCCGATTCCTTCAACGAAGAGGAACGTTCTTCCGTCGCCACGAGCGTTGAGATAGAGGGCTTCTCCATCCGGCTGTGCAAGCTCAGGAAGAGCAGATGGTGATTCGACGATGACCGTTTTTGAATGGCGTCTATCGTCGCTTTGGGGATTGCCTGAGGCTTTCGCGGGCATTTCAGTCACGAACAACGCAACCAGGAATATACAGTAGAGTGCAGCTTTCATCGGATTCTCCTCACTGGTGCAGCTGGGAAAAGCAGCCCCACAGCAGTGGCTTTAGGTTTGATCGTGAGCTCTTGTCCTCGCGGTAAACTGGATATCGAGTGTGCGCAAATACGTATGCAGGCCGGCGTCCCGGATGGGTATCGAACCACGACTCATTGACATGCTCGTACAAATAGCCTGGAGGGGTCACGGAAGCAGTGCCCTACACCAATCGAGCCGGGTCGGATTCATGATGGTGCCATCCGGGTTGGGTTCTGTGCCGAGCAGTTTATAGACAGTGGGCTTCGTATCCAGCTGATCGCCAGTCCCGGCCTGTCGGTGCCGTCAACCTGGGAAATGGAGTTCCAATCAGTTTTCAGATTGTTTTGAACTGGTGACTCGACTTGTCCTGTGTTTTTCTCGTGCATACTTTGCTCCACGCCTATGGCTGAATATCTCCAAAGCGCTTGTTACTTTAAACACACCGTTAAACGATCTATTCCGCAGTCTAGCTTTTAATCTGCCTCAGCACATTGAAGCGTGATCAACCTCGCCCGCATGGACGTGGCTGTGGGTCTTTTGAAACTTCATGCACAAATGAAAACAGCACGACAGATGATTTTGAGAGAAAGTGAACATTACCAGAGTTACCGTTCCAAGGGGAGCCCAACATGGTCGGCGGAACATATCTAATGAGACCAGTCGTCTCTTAGTGATTTTGACGCCAGGGGCCTTCGAGAAGTGCATCCAGACCATACGCGACGACCCCGCGGATAAGATCCTGGAGAGCGCGGTACATTATGGCTGTTTCATCGTTAGACCACCGATCAGCGTTTAGATCTTCTCGCTTCAGCGATTACCAGACAGTATCGAGATATAGCCGAAGTATCGCCAAGTGTATGCGAGAGCGACGAGTCGACCGGCAAACCAAGCACATCGGCCAGCAGGGATCTCGGTCGTGAGACCTCCTCGGGAGTACCCCGGAGCCTGTTCGAGCTCCTTTTGCGCCCGGTGGCCGCTTGATGGTGTGCGCCTGCACGATGGTCGAGTAGATCATCAGATACCGGTTATTACGATCCGTTAGCAACTCATGGAAGACCTTGCGCCACAGCCCGCCTTCAACCGAGCGGCTTAACCGCTGATGCAAAAGGTCAGAACATGACTGCATCGAGCTTTCGCTCTCGCTCCTCTTTGTCGGTTGAAGTGTAGCGCCCGCAAATCCCTTTGTTGCACTTTTGTGTCGACGCCGTGTCGGACAAAGAGGCAACGTAAACATAGTGGGGCCTACAAAGCCATTCACGAGGAAATCACATGAACATGAAGACGATCCAGCCGCCACTCCCGCTACCGAACTGTATTTCACGGTCGTACCTAATCACGGTTCCGGAGGATTGTTCGGTTACTTGACTGCAGTCTCAACTCAATTGGTTCAGGGCAACGATCAATAAGTCTAGCCCGTTGAGCATCGCCCCCAGGTGGAATGCACATCCGAGTCGGTGCATTCCACTTAGGGACTGGACATTTCGCGAAGTTTCACCATCGTGAGATTGCGGCAAGGCTTGACTGTGCTTCATCCCTTTGGACCACCATTCTATAAGTGTCATTGGTTCGGGAATAAGCAGATCCATAGAGGTGTTTTGACAATGCAAGCGAAAATCTCCCATCGCATCCTTCGCTGCAATCCATGAGCTCACGTGAGGTTTACTATGATTCCCTACATCGGCCCCGAAATAGCCGAAGCCCTGAGATCAAGACAGAGATCTCCCGAACTTGCACCTCTGGGTCTCTCAAAATATTCCGGGGCCTGTCAGAACACAAGCGAACCCATTTCATTTCCTCACATGCTATCCAGCCTGCGTCATTCAAACGCACTAGTCGCCATTATGGAACTGGTCACACGATGGCTCTTGTGAGCTGCTCAAAAGCTCACGTAAGTCTGAACTAATGGGAGTTTCCGGCCAAGCAAATCAATTTGGCTCGATTGCCGCGTCCAGATGCGGAGAAGTATCTGGAATAAACGACCTGTATCCGTGTTATTCCGTACGCGCACATACATCGTATTGAACAGATACTCGGTGTGCACAGTTATTCACAATGCAATCACGGACGAATGCATTTTCCTTGCTGTTATGCTATCCCGGTTCCGATTCCGACTTGCGCCGAGGACGAAGTTGGAGATGGACGCTTGGCTGACGCTGCGCCCAAAGAACGGAGTACCCGTGGTCGCATCGGTCCGTCCGCTAATGCGGGCATCAAGGCACTGGTGCGTTTACTATTTCCCGGTGTACGCTGGCCATACGCGGCTGATATTCTTCGCAACGGAACTATGTCCTTATCGAGATCAGCCTCTTCGAGAGCTCAAGCTGCACGATCTGCTCATGACCAGCAAAACTCTGGCCTGATCCCCCAGCGACTACTTTGTGGGCAGCTTCTTGAGCTTGGATCCCCACAGCGACATTCGAAACGGCAGGCCCACCGAGAGCTGGAGATTCGGAGTATCCGGCGTCAGCCCCACACCAAAGCTCAGATCGAGCGTCCGCCCCGACGCATACAGATAGCTCATTCCCAACCGCAGAGTGCCCTCAACCAGATACGACGCCGGCAGGTCGGCGCCGTTTAGCTGAGTAGCCCGGGTAAACCGCTGGTCCCAGCCCAACGTCATTGAGGTCTCCGGGTTCAATGCCAAAATCGACCCTATCTGGAACCCGACCGCATCACCCGGTTTAAAGTGTCCCACCATGGTCGCGGTGGGGTTGTTCGGATCATTTGCCGAGACCGTGTGGTTAGCCGCCAGGTTGGCCGTATAAGATAGGTTGCCGAAAAACACCACCGGATCACTCGACTTCGCCAGTGTCAGATTTCCCTGCAGCGCATTGAAGCCCGTCCCCAGTGCCACCTGGCTGCTCGTCAGATTGAAGGCGTCCTTCCCCGTCGTCGACTTGAAGAGCACATTCGCAACCATATCGGGGATTCGTCCATGCTCGGTCGTTATCTGCCGCGAAACCGACGCTGAGATGTCGCCCAGCCCGAAGCTGCTTGAGGACGTCTGAACATTATTCGCGTCCACCGACCGGATCAGCTCATACCCATACGGCACCCGGAAGTCCATTTGAAACTTATGTGGCAGTCCTAGACGCGCTGTGAATGTCGGCAGCAAGAAGTCCTCGCGCACACGCTGGGAGGTGATGTCACCCACTACCAGCACCGGCAACAACGCAAATCCATCCACTGTGACGTGGTCGGACGATGCGCTGAAGTAAGAGGTTGTGTTGTCGATCTCCAGCGTCCCCGAAGGCAGAAGTAATCCGCCGCGCACAATGAGCGCTTGATCGAGCGCCTTGGTCGCCTGCCGCTCCGTGCTGTCGTAGGTAGAGGTCGACACTACCGAGGTCACGACGCTGCTAACCGAAGAAGGAGTCGGAACCCGATCCCCCTCAGCTTTGGACGGAGTCGCATCCCCAATATTCAACTTCCGTTCCAGCTCGGAGACTCGCTCCAGTAAGTTGCGGATAATTGCGTCCCGCTCCCGTAGCGCATCCTGCAGTTTTACATCGATCGCGTCTTTAGGCTGTGCCTGTGCGGCGCCTACTACCGTTGCCGTCTGAGCTTTCATCACCCCCACAGATAGCAACAGCATCAGAGAGCTCTGTATCAAGATTCGCCGCAACATCAGTCCGCCTTATCCTTCAATACAACCAATTGCTCGGAGCCGTGACCCCGATCTTGCGCCAGATCACTGTCTCGTCCGGAAGCAGACGCGACGCAGCTGTGACCTTCTTTTCGGTGATCATACTTTCGTCTGGCGGATGAACGACAAACATGACGCCGTTCTTCCACAATTTCTGAAACCGATCGACCTTCATCGTCATATTGCCAAAGCCTGGGTCGGCCAGGATAACGCGTCCCTCCGCAATGCCTTTTACGACTACGAAGTGATCGAAACCTTTCGCCCGTATCGGGGTTATGACGGACGTCTTCTGCGTTGCAAGGTCTTCCATGGACACTCCGCTGAAGCCCTCCGCGTGATATCCCCTCGCCTCCGAGAAGTGCTTCAGATCAAGCAGCGAAAAGCCGCCACGGGCGCGCACCTGACCTGCATCCACACGATGCAGAATCCACAC
>Ga0193743_1001920_pt1 | contig 15025 bp, 17 predicted proteins | sample L2c2metaG_FD_143038 | JGI IMG/M metagenome (GOLD analysis project Ga0193743, IMG submission 143038) | Soil microbial communities from a riparian zone of the East river system, Colorado, United States - L2c2 | ecosystem: Environmental > Terrestrial > Soil > Riparian zone | place: USA: East River...
GGAGATGTTACGCTCATCTGAATGGTCTAGCCCCCGAGCTACAAGCCCCCCTTCTGAGATGAGCATGGTTTCTTGGGCTCTCAGGCCCTTCTGCCTAGCCGCCTTCGACAGGGCTGTGTAGGGTACGTAGGTGTAACCTGCGAACGCTGCTTCCACTCTGGGAGGGATTGCTGTCAGACACGAACAGCGGTCAGCGACTGTAGCTGAGCAACAGAGGTGGGCACACCGGGAGCAGTGGCCAGCAGATAATCAGACAGGAAAGGCTACGAACCTGGCTAGGGCTCCCACACGGAAGACGGTATGGCCAGCTATCCCCGGAATAGGATAGCTCTATGCAGCCCCACGCAGGAGAGGTGCCGGATGTGCACTGCAAGACTAGCAGTAGCAATGGATGTGGAGGGATGGGAGAGTAGAAGGAGGCTTACCAGATGACAACGCGTTGGCTTTGAAACCCGGAATGATGCCTGGGAGCGTGACTTTCTTTGGGCTCTCCCTTGCTGAAGCTATGGCAGCTAGTGTTGCAGGGCTCGAGAATAACTTGAGCAAAGGGGCTGTTAGTGGTGGGCGCTGGGGGTCAGTAGGTGGAGGGGGGACTTGTGCTAGTGCATCCGCCAGAGCTGATTCGAGCTTGCGGATTTTGGCTGCCTGAGCAGCTGGCGTGATGACAATGGCTGGGAGCTGAGGTTCGGAAGCCAGCTGTGTGATGGTACTGGGCCCAGCGAGGACTTGGGCAGGATGAACCGGCGCAGCAGCTTGAGCGGTGGCAGGGGGAGTTCCGAGCCCTCCGGAGGGTGCTGTTGTGGGTGGGGTTGCCACATCACCCAAGTTCAGGTTGTGCAAACCTTGCGCCATATCGACACGAGGTAGGTGGGGTGAAAGAGTGGGTGTGTGATTGGTGGCTTGGGCACAAGAAGCAGAAAAGAGGAGAAGAAAGGAATGGAAGAGCTGAAGCGCTCGTGTTCGACGTGAGAGGACAAGTCAGAGGGTTGATGCTCAGCTTGTCGCGTAGTTGGACGCTGTGACCGGTAGAACCCGGCTGCGCTGGGATACCGGTAACTTAGCTAATGGACTGCACCTCTTCAGGGCACAACATCCACATTCCCTACCTCCTGGCAACAAATATACACCCCTACAGACTAGCTCACACCCCATCCAACTCACTACACTCTTCTGCAAGATTTCTTTTTCATGACGGTATCTTTCAATATAATTCTGCGCCTCCTCCGCCGCAAAACTGAACCAAAAAAGCAATTGAGCGATGAAAAATCTCGATATCCCGGCCGTTGAAAGAGCACGGAAAACGGCGGGTGGTACTGCACCGCGAGCATAGATATACACTGATTTTCCTAGGTCCTGTAACTGTCGTCGAGATAGCAACGACGTCTTCTGTCCAGAGCGTGGGCAAGCTGATAGTCATGCGGACTACTAGGTAATTGCTTGAAAAAAAATTGAAAAAAAAGGCCAAGAACCGAGTAGAGTTATATCACTCGGCTTCGGTAAAATGCAAGCTTAAAGGTTGCAACGTTGAGAACAGATAGTTGATCTCCATTCACCGGTTCTCCAAGCTGCGTAGCGGTGGTGACCACGAAAATGGTATCGTATGCATCTTCTAACTATTTCTAATTACTCATCCGTCATCTTTGGGCCGTCCCATGTAAAAGCACTGCAGCTCATGTCGATTTATAAAACAACAGCCCCGTGAAAAATAAGACTAATCATGAGTGGACTCGTCACAGCCGTCGGACCTATCGACTGTTTAAACGCCGTCGATAGCTTGAACGCCGTCATATGCTGGTAGTCGTCGACAGGCCTCCTCCCAATCGATGCTGCCAAAGACAAGCTCCGTAACAACCGTAAGAACTTCATCGATAGAGCCGATTCTCTGATCCATGGTGTCCCGTTCCCTGTAGCAGAAGGGGAAAAAATGGCATTAGTTTTATCCAAGGAGATGGGGTTGCAACGTCAAACGTACCGGAGAGTCATAGTCCGGTTTTGAACCGCTGTATCAATAGGTCAAGTCAGTAGACGAAGCATGGTCATGAATGGAGAGGATGACGTACAGGCAAAATCGAGTGTGACTCCAAATGGCGTCCCCAGTTCGTCATTGCGAGCATATCGTTTTCCAATCGACGTGTTGGAATCATCAACACGAGAGAACACACCAGCTTTACGCAACTTGGATGCTGAAACGTCAAGGCCGCAGAAATAAAAACGTTAGCAATGACTATAAACAAGTATGGTTCAGATACGTACAAACTTCCTTGACCAAGGGGTCAAACTCTTCTCTGGCGCTCAAGGGCACGATAAGAACTTTGGTTGGCGCAACAAGGGGCGGGAGTGATAACACCTGCAGGGATGATATCAAAAAGACTGCGATAGGTTATTGTCAGTATGGTGAACTTACGCCACGCTCAACATCCTGCTCTCTGCTCCAGAAACTATGTTCTAGCAAGGTGTACATGATACGACCGAGACCAAATGAAGGTTCGATGACGTTTGGAGTAAATTCCCGTACTGTGTAGATAGAAGGATGTTGATCAGACAAGAGAGAAAGATCCCCGTAGTTTCATCAAGACTTACTTGATTGCTTAAATGTTTTGCGTTCAATGGTCAGTACTTCAGAAGTCAGTTCAAATATTTTTTCCCCCGAGATTTTGATGATAGCTTTTCTGTGAATGATGTATCATAACGTACAAGACAATTTAGATGTATAACCAAACTCCTCACCCTTGAGCCAACTCTGCTTTTAATTTCGTTAGTGCCTCTTGATCCAAAGATTCAACGTATTGTTGGATGGCGCCCGCGTCTTGCTTAAACGATTTGCCTAGATTTTTCTTGTTCCATTCTGGAGTCTCCTTCTCAGTCACAATAGGCTCCTTGAGAGCTTGACGGACAACTAGCGGATGGCCAGTTCGGGCGGAATGAACGGAAAGATCGTAGGCCGCTCGATCAGCACATCCAACACATTCCGTCCAACCAGTAGAATTGTGTATCTCGGCATCCCAGCAATCAGTAGCATAATGAGCCATCTCATTAGCCATGTGTTGTCTAAACCGAAGGCGTTGAGGGTTGATACCGATCTTGACCAAGAATAGGTAAATCCGGGCAATGAAGTAACCAAGAGTTTCATTCGCGATAACACCGTCATCTACAGCTTTGCCCACTGTCATCTCTTTCGTTACACTCTGCCCCGCTTCTTGAACGTGTCGATCCAGGAGGATAATTTTCACATCGCGGACTTCATGGAAACGTTCGTGCACCTTGTCTTCCGGGTCCACGTAATGCTCGATCTCAGCCATATTAAACTCACGGACGCGTAGAAGACCAGCGCGTGGGGAGATCTCATTCCGAAATGAACGGCCAATCTGAGCAGATGCAAAGGGTACGCGACCATTATTGAATTCCAGGAGACGAGAGAAGTTTAGGAAATGTCCCTGTGCAGTCTCGGGACGAAGATAGCTGTGCCGGATTACAATTAATGCTAAGTTGGCATATTGGCGAAACGTAAAGAATGGCGACTGACCCAGGATGCTGGCCAGTGGGCCCTATGCTGCTCGCAAACATGAGGTTGAACAATTGAGGTTCTCCAACCTCATTGTCTGTGTCCGGATTCCTCAACCCATACTTCTTACACAGTTCCCCGATTTCCGCACCAGAATAGTTATCGAGCTATAATCAACACTAATTAGTAATTATCCGTCTGTGTCCAATTGTAACCCAAAAAAATTAAATTACTTGAGCAAGGGTAGTCTCGTACTGCCGCACAACTTTGTCTTCCAATTTAACAGCTGCTGATTTAGCACTCTTTTTTTTCTTTTTCTTATCGTCTGTTGGCGGTGCAGCAGCAAGGCCACGAGCTTCCTTGTCGCCAGCAAGACGAGCCTCCAACACGTTTTTAACAAGGTGATCGGCACGCAGGACATCGCCGGTTTTGGTATCCTTCACCATCCAATCCGCGAACCTTGCGACGTGACCGGATGTCTCAAAGACAGATGCGGGGGTCATGATGGTTGTATCAAGTTCCAACATATGTTCCTCGATGATGAAGTGTTTCCGCCATTCCGACATGATATTCGCTTGAAGGGATGAACCTGGAGGACCATAGTCGTAAAGACCAGCAACACCTGTTAGTAATCCCCCCAATCAAAACCAGTTAAAGCATCCGTATAGATTTGATATTGATACAACCGACCTCCATAGATCTCAAAAGCAGGTGCGTAGAAGAATCTGCGATTAAGCAAAGCTTCAAGACGGCCTTTATCGAACGGATGAACAGTCTTGTTGACAATTGAGGTCATGGTTGAAGTGTGGCGACGATGGAGAGACGGATAAGATGGTAGTACGATATGTAGATGGCGCAGACCAAAACCCAGACGCATCAAAGTTTTTCTTTTTATCGCAATATTATTGCAATTGACTCATTCTAACAGTCAGAGATTTTTCTGTCACCAAACTGACTAAATTAAGTTTTTGTGGTTTCCAAAACCCTAAAACGGCCAAAAAACGAGCGAAAACAAATAACTTACTGATTTATATTCGAACAAAGACCTATTTCTTCCCTCACGAACCCCGTTGAGATAACCGTGGCGTAGATAGAGCAGTTACTGAGCCTCTTTGCCTCGCAGGACTCGCCAATGGTGGACGAGCGGGGATGGCTACAGGTCGTGCTCTAGTACCGCTGTTCAATAGGTTGATCACCTAGATCAGCATAACTGCGGTATACCATACCAAAGAAAGATCGTGAATGCAAGGATAACCAAGTATGAATGTGAATGTGAATGTATTATACACAGCATTGTTGTCCAACTCTTGAACGCCGTGTCCCAGAGATTATCCCGATACATGGCTACCTATATATGTATCATTGCCTTTGGACCTTCCAGCTACACTTCGACGAGCTATTCGAGGCTATTCGCAACCCAGAACGTCTACATGCTTACATACAGTTTATTTCGAATTTTTTCCATTCGTACATTTCAGTGTTGCCCATACCACTGAGATGTGAGCACCACATACAAAATTGTCGGAGATTTAATTTTGGCGTTACGGAGTTGTACTTGGGCGTTAAATGATTTGGTGCCATGGTTTTCCAGTCTTGTGTGTTGCAATAACAAACGCCTACGAGTCCGGACTCCGTATAAGGTAAAGTAAATAATCATTTCGGAACTTCACAGCATTCCTTTACAACTTATCTCCCGTCTTTTACTATCCACGAGATATTGTAATTACCACTGGCACCAGCTAATACAGTTCTTACTTTGTTTCTAGGTTCTTTGTTTCTAGGTTGTTTGTCTTGCCGCTTGCAAACACTGAGGTTTGAAGAACTTTACTTTATATCATTTACTTACAAGTTTTACTTACAACGAAGACGTGCTAGGTAAAAATACATTAGCCGTTTACCTTACCACTCGCAAACACTTGAGCCATTACGTGCTAGGTTTATTATATTGTGGCAGCGTAATTTTCTTTTTACGGATGGCTATGCGAAGTCATAAATAATTAGTATAGATCATTGGATATGTGGGAAGTCGAGATTTCAATTTGCTTTACCTTTATTTTAACGTGTTGTAAGGAGCGTTAAGGCGGGTTATGACGTGTGACAGCGGCACCACAATCAAAAGTTGATTTGTCCGACAAAGTACCACAGTAGTCCCCTTGCGTTTTCGTCCCTGCGTATCTACATATCAAATATGTAATCCTTAAGGTACTTATACTAACTCTAGAATTATGGAAGTAACGGTACCATGATCGCCAACATGTGTCTTTTTTGCTCATGAGTTGTGCGAAACAGGGGGGGGGGTTTGGATGTAATGCATGTGGAGGCGATCCAAGTCCCAAGACCACCGAAGGCTTTGATATTATTGAACTGTAATTTCGAATTGAGCTAGCTGCCTTGCACCCCCTTGTGACCCCCTTGTGAGCATGATCCGGATCGAAGTGATCACGCTCGTAGTTATGGAGAATGGACGAATCGACATAGATCACCAGATGATGATACAGTCCCGAACCCACAAGTATCTCTGAAAAACCCATAACCCCTTATATCCCATAACCTTTGGGGCTACCAAATTGTCAATTTGCCTTTTGTCATGGTCGAAAGGGATGTCCAAAAATTCAGGCGGTGTGAATTTTTCTTACTAAACACCAATGAGAGCGAAATCAAAAAAGAGCTGTCTAACCGGTTAATTGAGGTGAGCTGAGAAGAGTAAGTAGGATTAATAGATGTCGTGAGGAGTGTTTGGTTGGGTTAAACACACGTACTTATAATGAATATCACAACATGTTTGTGTGCCCAAAGTAACGAAATTTGGACTGGGGTAAGGGAGGGTAGAAATCTGATAACCGCGATGCCCGAGGTATAAATAAGATTGCCGAAAGGTGAAACAGCTAGATTCTGGAATTTGTTGCCTGGACACGCGCCGCTCTTTTTGCCTTTGACATCTTCGTTCAGCGAGATGTCGGGCTAGGAGAAAATAGAATCTAAGCAATTAGATAATGAACTGGCATCAAGTGTGCTTCATCCTGCCTCGAAAGAACCATGCGTGCTGTCTCATTGGTGTAAGAGATTCGACTGGCACGGAAAGTTAACGGTACTCAGAAAATGAGGTACTTCTTCCAAGAATGTCTAGGCAGAGGAGATGGCGGTAATTTGGGCAAGTTCCGTTGTTGTATTGAAAGGCGCCTGTGGTAGGGTGAAACTTCAGACTGTAGTTCGTCACTGGGGACGTGCAGGTTTTCTTCGTATAGGGCTGCGTGGCGTCTCTCAGAGAGGCCATTGCCTTGCAAAGAAACTTGTATTGTTGGCTACATGAAAAGTTTGTTGTCAGCGATGGTTAAGGACCGTGCTGAGAGTCTACTATATCCGAGTCGAGCGTGTTCAAATCTAAGTTCCCGGCGGGCATAGCGCTATAGTAAAATAAATGGAGTCCTTTGTATTGACACCTAATGGAATTTAAATTTGCTTGTCAAAGCCACACAATGCACACGGGTGGTATGTTCAACCGAAAGCCCACGTCTATACCTAATGCGCACAGTTCGACCAATATTATTGATGCGGATTCAGTTGCATGGCTCTCCATTGCTCACATCAGCCAAAGAAAAAGTCATATGTCCTAGTACTATAAATATTAACCCTTAAAAGATAACAGGACAACACGTACTGGCAGCTACGTAGGTGCTAGCAACCAAGAAGGAAAGAAGCCAAGAACGGGGGAGAAAAAAAAAAGAAAAAAAAAAGGAAGTGGAAATGGTTATGAGATATGTGGAAATTTTGAAATGATCAGATTGCGAAGAAAAAAAGTACAGTGAATGTTTCCTCTGGTCAACCCCTTCCCCCTTCCGCCCCTCTCTCTCCCCCCCACCCAAAAAAAAAGAAAAAAGAAAGAAGATCCAGCTTTGCGAACAGCTTACATCGGCTAAAGTGGCATCCCCACCACCAGTCCTGCCTCCCCCCATGTTTTTATTCCTGTCTCCAATCTGGGTCATACATTTCATCTTGAAGCGCGCTTTCAGAAGTCCGGAGATCCAGGGTTGCGTCCAACGACTTCCCGCTAAACAAGTGGTGAGCATCAAAAGTTCTGCAGATTCTACCTAGGATAACGCACGACAACGACTTCACTTCGAGCCTCAATGTCGTTCTAGATAGGGAGAGACGAATCATTTAGCAAGATATAGGCGTAGTGGAGAAAAATGTATATACTCACAAGGGGGACAGCAAAGGCGACAGCGAATACGGAGACAAGGATCAGAGCCACATTTGAGAAACGCATCTTTAGTTCTGTAGTAGATTACTTGTTTGAGTCTCTGAGGTGTTTGGAGAGCAAGGGGGGGCTTTGTCTGTCAAAGTTCATATTTATGTTCCAGCTTTTTAAAGTTACAGCCGAAAAAGGGGGTTACACAGATAAGGACAGTAAGCTGGCGGGCGCATGGTCCTTCTTTTTGACACTCCGTCCTGATTTGTTTTTTTTTTTCCATTTGAAATTTTTACTCACGAGTTACCTCCGATGAGAAGAATCTCCGATGTCGCCTATTCTGTGGTTACTTTATTTTCAGTTTTGCCTTGCGGAAGACAAGTGCCAACTGTCAGGTATGTCACCATTCATTGGCAATATGCATCATTCTTATTCATCGCTCGCGGCCTTCAAGAGCTTTTTTCTTGTTTTTTTTTTTATGTGCCTTAGATCAATTGTAAGCTGCAGTACGGAAATAAATAGAACCATTTTTTCCCAACTCAAAAGAGTTTGTCATCAATTCCAGATCGTTTCCTCATGGATCCTTAAAATAGCACAAACCGAACATTGCCTTTCATAGACTGGCTCAAATATCCAAACGAACATCAGTCACCTACTGACCTTGGACGGCTCTTAGCAGTTCTTAGCTTTACCGTCGCAGTCTGGGCCTGATTCCCGAGAATGTTAATTATGAGCCCCAAGAACGAGCCAAGAGGCCAAGACTTACACAGGTCAAGTCCGCAGTCCATTTAAGACGTTATCGTCATCATTATATACTCTAGATGAAGCTATACAATCTCGGCGAACCGCTCACTGATTCGTCCTTTTTTCCTTTTTCTTGTCAGGTGTCATATGTATATTGAGAACAGATATGGCAAGTAAATCCTGTCCGTGAAGGTTCTTTTTTTTTACGGTAGCAATTGGCTTTCATACTTCATCAGGGCAGTTCTTCCTAGGCACATGAGGAGGAAGCAAGCCATAAGAAGCATAATCATGCTGTAGCCTCGTCGTCGTCAAAGGGCCTCCTCCTTAGAGATCGGGTTCCTAGATGATATCGGAGACAAGGGGAAAACTGGCTGGCAGCTTTGTCCGCTGGAAAAAAAAAAAGAAAAAGTTATCACCCCTGCTGTGAATCCATTTGAACTGTTTGTCCATCCAATTTTCCGACAGTGGCAGAAGAGTGGGCCTGTGATCATAAGCGTGATTCAAAAATAATATCTTCGGAGAAAGAAGTCAGCACTGTGCACCAAGCGATTCAGAAGACGTCATAGCACAAGGTGAGTAAACATTGCTGTTTCCAATGTAACAAAGGATAAATATTAAAATATTTAGGGGCCAACCCTGAAAAAAAAGGAACAAAAAAGAAACAAGTTTCACCCGCATACGCCGCAGACAACAGAGTGACTGACACCTTTGAGCCCGGAGTTCCGATCTCACAGAGGAAAATATAGCGAACGGTGTGTCTCAAACGCCACCTCATACCATACTGAGTAGACATGCCAAATATAATGAAAGCTCGCAAAGCACATGGAAACGTCAAAGAAAACCATTTAGGGCCTGTTTGGATCGGGAGCCAGCTTTAGCCGGAGCAACCGGCAAATCGATTCCGCACGAAAGCCATCGTCAGTGAAAATAGTTAGAAGCACGAAGATTATAAGCACATCAACAGTCTGAGGTCTGTATAGAACCTTAAAAAACAAACCTCTCGCCATTAAGCAGGTTGCATGAAAAGAGTCCTCCAGAAAATCACAAAGGAATGCGAAGATGGTCCGGTTCTACTGCTAGGCAGGTTTCAGCCAAGTCTGGGATTCAGAATGCAAAGTAAAGCTTAGCTCCCTGGTACTGTCGACATTGTCTGAGTCACCGCAGTCATCATGGTTGAAGTTGGGCTGTGTCACTGAGCACCCAGGAACGGCAGAGGTTCGCCGTCAAATGTGAATTTTAGCCATGTACCAAGCCTGCCCAGGTATGTAACCAATTGAAGACTTATAATGCAGATAGGAAAACCTTGGCCATGAAACCGCATGTCAGAATCCCTTTCGACGTTGACGTGCCGTGCCTTCATGGTATACAGGCTACGCAGTGTTCGTGTCGACGTCGGTGGAGAAGCCAATATTATTCCGATTTGGATCGTTTGCAACCACACATAAACAAAAACAAAAAAAGGAGACTGTAAAAGAAAAAAACTAATTATCTAACACAAAGTCCATGTTTGCATGTCCATCTTTTTGTTTTGTAATAGATGTAGTAAGCTAATATCAAAAATATCCTGTGCTTTGAATCATGATATATAAAAATGCCAAGAAAATGACCGCCAGGAAGAGAGTGGGATAATAATATTGAGTTCTGATGGTGGCGGTTTGAATAGTCGTGGATCGGGAGGAACCAGCGATTCACAAGTTTAGGATAAGAGGGAAGTCCCAGTTGAGGATTGGAGGGAATGACCCAGTTAAGATAGGAGGCAGCGTGACCTAGGACAGGATTGGATGGGTTGTAGAGGGAAGAAGAGGGCTAGTGGGCGACTGGGGAAGAAGCGGGGAAGAAGCCAACGTGTCATAAACGCTATGGCTGGAATAATGAGGTATGGAAGGAAACAACGAGTGGGTTGAGATTAAGAAAACCCCGACTCCTTGGGTGATTTATGTTTATGGTTGTCCGTGTGTGCGCAAGGGCGAAACAGAAACAAGGGAACAGAATGGAGAAATAAATAAAAAAAGGAGGGTGAAAACATGAAAAGATCGATTCGTAAAAACCACAAAAAAGATGATGGCCACAGAACTTGTCAGTAAGGGGAAAAAACTACAACCATGCCAACACAGAAGAAGAAAAAAAAAAAGGAAGTGGAGACATTGGCAAGAAAAAAATAAATTGTATAGATAAAATGTCCACCCAATCCACCCAAAAAAGAAATTGACAATTTATCTTTAATATCGGTATTGTTGTGCTCCAGCCCCATATCCTTGAGGTTGCATCGGCATACTCGCATACGGATCCCTATCCATACTCAACCCGATACTTCCTCTGCCACTGGAGGTATCTTTATAAGGTGCGTCCAAACTCATCGTACTGGCATTCCACGCCTGCGAATGATTGTCCTGTTGTAATGGCACAAAAGCACTAGAGTCCGAAGTCCTCATCCCTCGTGAACCAACGACAGCAGCTCCAGCAGCGCCACGACCTGAAGCCGCCATGGCATAGTCAGTGGATGGATCCATACGAGCAGTAGCTCGTCTGCGGCGGGCGAGGCAGACTCCAATGAGGGCACCCAGGAGAGCGAGGACGACTGTGCCACCAACGACGGAACCAATGATGACGCCTAAACGTGTTCCACTCTTGCTGCCGACGGTGCTGTCCGTTGAATTTGTAGTTGAATTTGAGCCAGAACCTGTACCGGATGCGGATGACAAGCGAATACTTGGGGGAAGGACACTAGCTGGTGACGTAGGCTGAGTGCCGATCTGACCGTTACCAAGGATGAGGTATGATCCATTACTGGGGATTCCATGGACATTAACGAACATAAAGGCAGGTCCGGGTTGGAAAAGGTTGGGATTGGGAGGAGGTTGAGCTACATGGAGGACAATGGAGCCGTCCGCGTTGACAGTGTAGGTGTTGTTCAACTGCATAAGGCGCTGTCCCATATTCATGGCATGTGTCGTAAAACCTCCTCGCTGGATCACGCAGGTCGCAGAGTCGGCGGCCTCATTCGCAGATCCTGAATACGAGCTAGCAGGTATGGTGATATCGAACGCAGAACCGCCATATGTAAGGGTTTTGGGCATTCCAGTTGGGGCAGGCCGCGTCGAGGCCGAGAAATAGGGTGGATAGAAAATCTCCGCTTTATAGGTTGTTGGATATATGGTAGTGAGATTAACGTCGACATTAGGATTGGAACCGGCGATCAAGACGGAAGCATCAGGGAGAAGGATGGCCGAAGAATGATATAAGCGAGCGATTTGTGAGGCACTGAAACCTGCGTTGGACCAACGACTACCTAGTGCGGCATTGGGATCATAGATGGCGGGAGTGCCGACAGGACCTGCTGCCAGCGACTCTCCGAAGGGCATTTGACTGAATGAGGACGTCGTGAGGGTGGATTGACCATACCCAGCAGTACCATTAAGAGCACCATTGACTACGAGGAGTTTTCCGTTGGGAAGGGTAATGAATTGGCCCATGCTGCGTCCCTCCAGCATGTCATCGTCTTGGACGTATACTGGGGCGGAGCCGTCTTGCGGCTCGGGAGTGATGCGCTGGCAGTCGTTGGAGGCGGGGTAATTCCATGTATCGATCCATGGGTATGTATAGTTGCCCCATTGATCGTCAGTCATGTTTGTCCCACCACAAAAAAGTATTGTTGGATTATAGTTGTTTGCTGGTGTTAGGGGTAGCACGGCGACCGCACCAGAGGCAGGATATACACGAACGACAGCATGAGGCATGTCTGGTAGCGGAGTTTGCACATTGGTAACGTCGTTCCACAAAACTAGACGATATGGATGAGATGGATTAATTAGACATGGAGCAATACCACACATACCGGTCGAAACGTTGGCCTGAACAAATAACTTTCCCGAGGGCATCAAGAAAGTGTGAGCATAAGCGTTAAGACCTACGGCTTGAACCAGGAGTTGAAATGTTTGCGGATTGGCAGCCTTCGGAGGGTAATATTCATATGTAGGCTCCGCCGCTCCACCTTGGGTCACAGGATCGATGACGGGTGTATTCCTGTTGATGTATCCACCGTTGACGAAACCTCCGATGATGATGACGGTTCCATCACCCAGAGCCTCTGTAGCAGAGTACCATCGACTACGTTTCATGGAGAGGACGGTGGGGTCATCGAACCATTGACACTGAGAGGAGGCGAAGTTGTCTGAATTTGTGCATGGGTTGAGAATTCGCATTGCCTTTGTTCCGTCAAAGTCCTGGTACTCGGCATCCCATATAGCTGAATAGTTACCAGGATATGGCTGGGAACCCAAAGCTCCACCTCGTCCAACGGCACCATTTCCACCTAATGTGATGTAAGAACCGTTGGGCAAATGCATTCCAGATGAACAGAAAGAATTGGTCCTTATGTCCATTACAGTCGTCTTGTGTGTTGAGAAATCCCTTTTAAAAACTTGTTAGATATTTTTTATACCAGAGACGAGAGTATGTGAACGAACCAAACGCCGCCCCAAGCAGGATGACCATTTACTTGGGCAGCGTTACCCTCCGCCTTATCGAGAAAATAAACCTTTTGTTCGTTGCCAACGAACATCTGCAAGTCGACTGTAAGCGTCATGGCAAGAGAGGCAAAGTAAACTGGACAGGTTACCATCATGACACTGATTAAAGTGTTGCCACCATCGGCAAAAGTACCAGGAGCAGCTGCGAAAACAGGGGAAGTGACTGTGGCGAGACATAGCGCTAAGAGAGAGAGTGGTGGTAACATTTTTGAAGGCTCGCCACCCGTCTAGAGAAAAGAAAGAGTACCGAGGGGGGCGGGGGGGATTGCTGTTGGTCGGAAGAAAAAGAGTGAACAACGCTACGACAGCGCGTGATTCCAGTCCTTTGTAGACCTCGATCACCCCTCTCCATTATTTGTGTCGCCGTCTAGATCCGGTATCTTCGGCGCTTCGGCACACACTCAGCTACGAACATACGGCTATCATGCAAATGCTGCCGAGGCTCGATTTCCTCCTTCTTAACGTCCCCAAAGCAAATACCGCGATTGGCCTCTATATTCCAGAGTATTCTAATCTTGTCTAGCTCTTTCGAACTCCTCCGAGGATAAGATTCAGCGTTGGCTATTTATAGGTAGTCTGTGAGATGCTTTTCACACACACGATAAGTCGCTACACGTCCACAGGTTTCCAAGTTCCGGTATTGGCTCAATGATTCTTCAACCACAACCGAAATCAGCTCCCTCTTCTTCCAAATTCTTGTTGAAACTCGGGTAGTGAACAAGTGAACCTTCCACAAAACTGGACGGGCACCCCTTCCCGAGGAGTACAAGTTACTGCGCGATCAAGATTTGACGGGGAGATCTTCTCATCAACCTTATCCATAGACTTACTTTATCTTGACCATGATACTGTATTCGAGTACTCTTTCGAATGGGAAGCTAGGGGCGCATTGGTATGATTGCCAGTCTGCTCTACTCCAGTGATGTTACTACATGCGCATGCATTTATAAAGAAATAGAGATTACAAGTTGTTGACTCAACCCAATTGTTCTCAGGCCTGCTCCTTTCACCCCCTCGAAAAGCTCTTGACAATGGCAGGCCTGAGAAACCGTTTAGTTAGTACTATTTTAGAGGGTCGTCAACACGTCAAATTCTAATACAGTAGTCATGAAGCCTCAAGAACCAATCCAGTGAAGTTGCGGATTATAGCGTTCAGATTTCAGCTCAAAATGTCAATGACTTGAACTACTATGTTGGGTCACCTGTTCGGCAGTTAGGTCGAATCGTCACTTTTAGAGTTTCTCAGTATCCGCTGGATAAATGTGCCCAAAACTTTTCGAGGACTCAATACTTCAATGTTATCTGGTATTGTTTCTGAGTGAGGATACGAAGGAAATGTCACTCTGAGATCACGTTTGCCGAGCGTCGGCTCATCGGAGATTGAACACTTCGGAGATCACCATACTTCTGGAGCTCGCTTACAATGACTTGACTAACCACCTGCTCGGAGCGAAGAGGGAGCCTTTTAGCCGAAAACAGAAATGCCCTGATACCAGTGACATCTCCTGAAATGGAATTGCGCGCGACGGCCACTAGAAATACAGGTAGAACAGAAAAACAAAAGTACAAGGAGAAAAGTAGTACTATGAAATGCAACAGAGTGGATGCATTAAAACCTCTGTCGGCTGGCAAAACCCTGTGGGAAAAAGACAGCCGATGTGAGGAAAGCTTCCATGGGATGGTGGGTGGGTGAATGAAACTCTGTGCTAGAAACCGAGAGACGGAAATAAGACAACTCGAAAGAAACAGCAAAAGAGAAAAACTTGCCCAGAATACGAGAGACGGAAAGTGAAGAAACCACTCTGGTACTCGGGCAAGATATACAACTAAGTGAGACTACATGACCAATGAGACACGATGATGGAGCCAAGGATCACAGGGAGGAAACAGAAGACACCCCCTGTGACGAAAACGCGGCTGTGTCGGCTGCGACTAGCCCTCACGGTGGTTAGTCTCATGTAAACCGTGTTTAAAAAACCACGAATCGTCATTCAGATCAACGGAGTTTGAATGGTGCTTGATGCCGGTGGTGATGATCTGTGACATTGACAATTCAACCAA
>Ga0193743_1001922_pt1 | contig 15022 bp, 17 predicted proteins | sample L2c2metaG_FD_143038 | JGI IMG/M metagenome (GOLD analysis project Ga0193743, IMG submission 143038) | Soil microbial communities from a riparian zone of the East river system, Colorado, United States - L2c2 | ecosystem: Environmental > Terrestrial > Soil > Riparian zone | place: USA: East River...
GCTGGATATGACGCATCTGCAGGCGATGGCGGATAAGTCGCACTCGGAGCATGTGGCGGATGCGGAGCGGGTGGCGCGGCTGTTTCGCACGCTGTACGAGCTTCCGAAGCCGACGATTGCGGTGGTACAGGGGGCGGCGATTGCCGGTGGGGCGGGGCTGGCCATGATCTGCGACTTTACGCTGGCGGCTCCTGCGGTGAAGTTCGGGTTTACGGAGGTCAGGATCGGGTTTGTGCCGGCGCTGGTGTCGGCGTTTCTGACGCTGCAGATTGGGGACAAGCGGGCTCGGGACCTGCTGCTGACGGGACGGCTGTTCCAGTCGGAGGAGGCTGAGGAGCTGGGGCTGGTGAATGAGGTGGTTCCGGCGGAGCAACTGGCGACACGGGCGCTGGAACTGGTGAAGGTGCTAAAGGCGAACAGTCCGCAGTCGATGTCGGCGACGAAACAGCTGCTGGCGGCGCAGAATAAGGTCTGGCTGGATGCTGCGATTGCCCATGCGTTGACGGCTAACTCGGAGGCGAGGTCGATGCATGACTTCAAGGAGGGCGTGACGGCGTTTCTGGAGAAGAGGAAGCCGGTTTGGGGGAGGTAAGTCAACATTCCCGACATTCCATTAGACTGGAGCGATGAGTGGAGCTGTGGCGGTGAACCCGGAGGTTAGCGAGGCGCGGGTACGGGTGCGGTATGCCGAGACGGATCAGATGGGCGTGGTGTATCACGCGAACTACCTGGTGTGGTTCGAGGTGGGGCGAGTGGAGTTCATCCGGCAGCTTGGGTTGGACTACAAGTCCATGGAGCGCGAGGAAGGGTGTGGCATCGCGGTAGTGAATGTGTCGGTGAGGTATAAGGCTCCGGCGCGGTATGATGATGAGCTGGTGATCCAGACGCAGCTGCTGGCGGCTCGAGGGCCGGTGATCCGGTTTGGTTACAGGATTATTAAGGCAGCGGATGGGGTTCTGCTGTGTGAGGGCGAGACGGTGCATGTGGTGGTGGACAAAGACATGAAGAAGCGGTCGCTGCCGCAGAGATATGCGGATCGTTTCGCGGCGGTTCTCATCTCATAAATATTCCCTGGATCGATCAGGATACGAGGTGATTTGCGATGAGTACAACGAAGAAGGTTGCGTTGATTTCCGGCGCCAACAAAGGGATTGGGCTGGAGACGGCGCGGCAGTTAGGCAAGCAGGGCGTGACCGTGATTCTGGGAGCGCGCGATCTGGCCAAGGGAGAGGCGGCTGCGGCGCAGTTGAAGAGCGAGGGCATCGACGCCCAGGCAGTGAAGCTCGATGTGGTGAACCCCGCCGATGTGAAGGCGGTTGCCGAGAAGATCGAGAAGGAGTTCGGGGTGCTCGACATACTGGTCAATAATGCCGGCATCGCTCTTGATCCTATCGGCAGCAATACGACGAGTTCTACGTCGGAGGAGACGCTGCGGAAGACATTCGAGACGAACTTCTTTTCCGTGGTGGCTGTGACGCAGGCGCTCCTGCCGCTGTTGAAGAAGAGCGAGGCAGGGCGGATCGTGAATGTGTCGAGCATCCTGGCCTCGCTGACGCTGCACGCGACGGAGGGATCGCCGATCTATGAGGCAAAGATGTTTGCGTATAACGCGTCAAAGACTGCGTTGAACGCATTTACGGTTCATCTTGCGCACGAGTTGAAGGACACGAAGATCAAGGTGAACTCAGCGCATCCGGGTTGGGTAAAGACGGAGATGGGCACGGATGCGGCTCCGATGAGCGTTGTGGATGGCGCCAAGACGGAGGTTACGCTGGCGACACTGGCAGCGGATGGCCCTACGGGCGGGTACGTTCACCTGGGAGAGACGTTACCCTGGTAAGCAGGCGACGGATGTTATGAGCATTGCGGGAGTTCCGCTCTGCTGTATTATTTTGCTCATAATGAAAAGGATAGCGTCGTTGGATGGCTTGCGGGCCTGGTCCATAGGACTTGTGTTTCTGGGCCACCTATGTGGCACTATCGGATATCCGAAGAATGGGTTCACCGATTTTCTTGGGAGCTTCTCTCACTTTGGTGTGCAGATATTCTTCGTTATCTCAGGCTTCCTGATTACAACCCTTCTGCTAAAGGAAAAGAGCTCGTCGGGACAGATCAACCTGACGAGCTTTTATCTGCGCAGAACGTTCCGCATCTTACCTGCTTCGTTTGCCTAAATTGCGATTGCAACGGCTTCCCGGTTTCTGTTGCGTCATCCGTTCCCTTTGAAGTACCTTACCTTCGCCTTGACGTACACCATGTGCTATGCGACCGACGGCCCGTGGGTTCTGGGGCACCTGTGGTCGCTGTCAGTGGAAGAGCAATTTTACTTTTTCTGGCCGCTTGCACTGGTTGCGGGGTTCGGTATCCGCAAGAAGACATGCTGGGCGGTGATGATTATCTCTCCGATCGCACGCATGATCTATGCCAGATATGCACCGGGGCTGACTGAATATGCGTTTCCTGCGGTGGCGGACTCCCTGGCAGCGGGGTGCCTGCTCGCGCTTCATGCGCCGGAGTTGCGGCGACTCCCGGGATGGATCTACCGGGCGCCTTTCGCTGCGGCTATCTCTCTGGGGGCGGTTGCTTCGATGTATGCCTCTCATCGATCGCCACTGATCTGGGGGATTGTGCCGTTGACGATCGCGGGCGCGATCCATGTACTGGTCGTCCGCAGGGACTGGGTGCTCAATAACACTACAGTCGTTTATGTGGGGACACTGAGCTATTCGCTCTATCTATTTCAACAGCCATTCCTTGCGCAGGCAGCCAGCCCGCTCAAGTGGAGTGCCTTCCCGATCAACGTTCTCCTTGCCGTTGTCATGGCGTTGCTCTCGCACTACATAGTGGAGCGGCCCATGCTTCGGGTGGGGAGGCAGTTGAACGAGCGGCTGATACGGTGGCAGAAGCAGGATGTCGTTACGGTGTAGTTCAGGCGAGCAGGCCCCGGGGTCTTACGTTCTGGCGGATGAAGTTGACAGTTGTTTCAAGCGGCGTTCCCGGCCCGAAGATGGCCGAGACGCCGTTTGCTTTTAAGCCTGCTGCGTCCTGATCGGGGATGGTGCCGCCAAGGACGACGAGGATGTCTTCGGCGTGCTGCTCGCGGAGCAGGGAGGTGATGCGGGGGACGATGACGTTGTGGGCTCCGGAGAGGATGGAGAGGCCGATGCAGTCGACGTCCTCCTGGATGGCGGCGTTGACGATCATCTCGGGAGTCTGGCGGAGGCCGGTGTAGATGACCTCCATGCCAGCGTCGCGGAGGGCGCGGGCGATGACCTTGGCGCCGCGGTCGTGGCCGTCGAGGCCGGGTTTGGCTACGAGGACTCGGATTGGGGGCTTAGTCATGCGGAGGTGAGTATACGTCAGGCTGAGGACTTGTCGCACTGCCGGCTGGGGTAAATGGAATCTTCTCGGAGGAGTTTGCCAGGTTATCTACAGAGAGAAAGACGAGCCGGATGATCTTCGTCAGCTTGGGGTAGTTGATGCGGTCCCAGGTGTCGTTTTCGGTGTGGTAATCGTGATGGAGACCGGTCTGGAATTCGACCTGGGGGATGTGTCGTGCGGCGAACCAGAAGTGATCGCTGCGGGACCATAGGGAGTCGGGATCGACGGTGTCCATCTTGTAGTCGAGCTTCAGGCCTTCGTGCTGGTTCTGCTGCTCGATGATGCGGCGAAGCCCTGGGTTGTAGCGGGTTCCGAGGACGTTGACCATGTTGACGTTGTGGTCGGCTGGGGTGGGCCAGTTGGGGTTGTCTTCGTTGCGGCCGATCATGTCGAGGTTGATGTTGGCGATGGTTTGGGCGAGGGGAACGATGGGGTGGGTTACGTAGAAGTAGGAGCCGAGGAAGATGCGCTCCTCGCCGTCGTAGGCGATGAAGAGGATGCTGCGTTTGGGATGGATGTCTCCTTTGACGAGAGCCTTGGCGGTTTCGAGCAGGCCGACGACACCTGAGGCGTTGTCGTCCGCGCCGTGATAGATGTGGCCGTCGATGACTCCCATGTGATCGTGATGCGCGGTGAGGATGATGGTCTGGGACTTGAGGGTGGGGTCGGAGCCTTCGAGGAGGGCGACGACGTTGCGGCCCTTTCGGGTCTGAAGGTTGTTGTAGGCCGTGGAGAGGCAGACAGAGCTTTGGGGTACATCGAAGGAGTTCGGGTGGGTGGTGCGATCGATCTCGGACTGGAGGGCGTCGGCAGTCTTGCCCCTGGGCGCGAGGAGTTGGTCGGCTAGCTCTCTTTGAATGGAGAAGACGGGGATGTCCCACATCTGCCCAGTCAATGCGTAGCTGGGGCCCCCGGCGGAGCGCTGGGAGGTGGCGGGGATTGGTTTGACGGCGCGGGGAACACGGTCCTGAACGAGGAGGACTGCGGCTGCGCCCTGCTTGCGTAGCTGCTCGATCTTGTCCCAGTAGAAGGCATGGTAGCTGTCGAGGGTGCCCATGAACTTCGAGTGGGGGTCGTCGGCCTGGGGTTCGCGGGTGAAGACGAGAACTACTTTGCCCTTGAGTTCGATGTTGGCGAGATCGTTATAGGCGAACTCGGGGGCGTCGATGCCGTAGCCGGCGAAGGCGATGGAGCCGCAGGCTGTGGCAGGGTGCAGGCTCTGGCGATTCCAGCGGAAGTCTTTATCTATGGCGTAGGTGTGATCGACGTTGTCGATCTTCGCCGTCATGGTGGTGTGCTCGTGGTCGAGGTCGCCGGAGACGATGTCCATGTTCTGGAAGAAGGAGCCGTTGTCACCGACGGGCTTGAGGTTTAGCCGCATGAACTCGGAGGCGATGTAGTCGGTGGCGATGCGGTCTTCGGGGCTGGTGATGTTACGGCCGGCTAGATCGTCCGAGGCGAGGAAGTACAGATCGGCCTTGAGGTCGGCGGGTTGGATGAGGTCGGCGGCCTGTCTCGGCCGCTGGTTCGCTGCCTGCGGAGAGGATGCCAGCGGACAGAAGAAGAGACAAGCGGCGAGAACGGCACAGAGGGTGTGTTGCGAGGAGGTAGTCTCAGTCTTAATGACTGCCGAGGCCTGACGGATTGACATGCGTCTGTTGTAGCACGGACATGCCAATTATTTGCGGGTTGTTTGCCAGGCCTTCGAGTATTTCCAACTGGTGTAAGTGGAGTGATAGAGGTGGAGGAGGAAGCCCTCGCGGCCGTCGAGGAAGCCGAAGCGGAAGATGTAGTTCCAGAAAAAGGTGAAGGTGGGGATGAGGAGGATGTTGTAGTAGAAGCCTAGCGAGGAGCGACTGGTTTTCCCCTTGGATAGGACGATCTGGGCGCCCAGAGTGCTGTATCGATCCATGTGCTCGATGTAGCTCTCGATGGTAGGGTAGGCGTGGTGGATGAGATCGGAGTGAAGGGTTTCGAGGTTGCCGTCGAAGGCAATGGTCTCATGAACGGGACGGTCGGTGAAGCGGGCTGGCGGGGCGAAGTTGGCGGCGTGGCGGCGGAAGAGGCGGAGCTTGGGGTCGGGGTAGTAACCGCCATAGCGAATCCAGCGGTTAAGGAAGAGATTGCGGCGACGGAGGAGGTAGGCGTCGGCGGAGGGGTTGCCGCGCAGGAGGGCGCGGATCTCAGTCTGAAGCTCGGGGGTGAGCTCTTCGTCGGCGTCGAGGGAGAGGACCCATACGCCGGTACATTTCTCGATGACGGAGTTCTTCTGGGCGGAGAAGCCCTTCCACGGTTCGGAGTAGACCTTTGCATCGAAGGATTTGGCGATCTCGATCGTGCCGTCGGTGGAGCCGGAGTCGAGGACAATGATCTCGTCAGCAAATTGGACGCTGGCCAGAGTTCGCGCCAGATTCGCTTCTTCGTTGAGTGTGATGATAGCTACAGAGAGCGTGGGCGGCATAGGTTGGGAGGATCTTGTCCTGAGAATTTGTTCAGTGATGTTTTTTATAGTACCGGTTGAGGGCGAATAACCACACCACAAGATGCTATTTGTTGATGAAATAGGTTCGTCGTTTCCGTTTTGGCTGATGGGTTAGGTCAGAGTGATGGTGGGATCGCTGAGTTGCTCGCGGAGAAGGCGTTGGATGAGGGTTTTGAGATCTTCGCCGGTTTTGGAGAGAGTGAAGGTACGGGCGGATTCGGACCAGTCTAGCTTGTAGCTGGTGGCCTGAGCGGAGATCCAAATCTGCCGGATGGGTGTATTGGGGGTGACGACGAACTTGCTGGAGCCGTCTTCGAAGATGATGTTCATGACGCCGTTGTTGTCTTCAAACTCGAAGGTGCCATCGTTGTCCTCTGCGGCGATGAGTGACTGCTTGAGGGATTCGAGGGCGTGGTCGGACTCGCGGCGGAAGGTGGATTCATCGATCATGGGCTTAGTGTAACGGCAGGGAGCAGGGATTGGGGAATAGGAAGTCTCGAGGCAACAGGAACGGCAAAGGTGGCGAGAGGCTAAAATTGCTGTATAGCCGGATCGATTGAGTACTCGGCAGTCCAAGTTTTTAGGAGTGGGTCCGTTGCATAAGATTGTCTTTCTGCTGGTTTTTCTGGGGATGTTCCCGTTGAATGTTGAGGCCGAGGATGACTCCGAAGGTTTTGCCGATAAATGGCAGGCGCGTGCTACCCGGACTCAGGCGAAGCAGCCTAAATGGAGTGTACCGATGGTGGCTCCGTTTCCCATGGTGGCGCAGGTGTATCGTACGGATTTCACGCATCAGACTACCTCGACAGGGGCAGAGACCTGGAACCTGGGGACTGGCAAGGGGTTCAACCTGATTCCATTTGCCAATACACAGATCGATATTTTGACGCCGGGCTATGTTCTGCACAGCGATAACGCTCCGGATGGATTTGGAGATATTTCGTTCCTGGCGAAGTATCGGTTTCTCTCCGCCAACGAGCAGCATGGCAACTACATCATGAGCGGGGCGGTCGGGTGGTCGTTTCCTACGGGAAGCTATAAAAATGGGGCAGCAACGGCCGTGATTACGCCCACGCTGTTGGGCGGCAAAGGGTTTGGCAGATTAGCCGTGATGAGTAGCCTGGGTGGAGGGCTGCCTACGTCTGATGTGCGGACGAATGGGCGGACGATCCACGCGAATACCGTGGCGCAGTATCATCTGGGCAGACATCTCTGGCCTGAGGTGGAGTTCAACACGACCAGCTATCTGGGTGGGACGCGGGATGGGAAGACGCAGACATTTATCACTCCCGGAGTGATGGTGGGGAAGTTTGCCCTGCGGCAGGAGGGTGCGAATAGCCGGATGGGCCTGGCAGCGGGCGTGGCCTTTCAGACGGCGTTGACGAGCTTTCACACCTATAACCATGCGGTGGTGGTCAGCGTTCGATTCGGTTTTTAGGGCTGCTCCTGCGAGGGTTGAGTACACAAAAAAAGGCCGCCGGGTGAGGGCGGCCAGTAGAGCAGAGGAAATCGACTCTATCGCAACAGTGATGGAGCGAGAGGATAAGACTTAAGGCAAACGCTGCGGCTCGTCGTGAGTTGCGCAACCGCGGGCGAGAGGCAGGCGGCCCACGTCGAGAGCGCAATTCCTACCCAAGAAGGCGAGGAGGAGTTGCCGTGGGAATGCAAGCAGAATGGCGCGTCCAGAAAACGCGGCGATCACAAGCTTCCCACGGCTATCGCGCTCGTAGCAGGCCGAGGATCCTTTTCTGTGTAGCCGTGACCTCCTAGGAAGAGATTGAAGAGAGGGAGATAAATCAACAGGCCCAAGTCAGGAAAAAAGGGGCAGCAAGGAAGATCCAGAACTGTCGTACGAGTGGATGATACGAAAGTCGCCAGCGGAGGCCCCGCAGGAGAGTGGTCACGTTGAGATAGGTGTACGAGACGATTCGCGAGAGGAGATAGGTGGTGTATCGTTTATACGGATTTGTGGTGTTCGACGTTCTCGATCGCCTGTTCTCGAACTTGACCGCCGGGGAGTTGATGGATGAGATATGACTTGGCACGAAGACTCGTTTGAGCAGGGCTATTTTTGTTCCGGGCGATGTGAGGAAGCTCAAGTGCAGCCATACCGAATCTTTGTTCTGATGAAACATGCTCTCGAGGGTCGATCCGGTGAAGCGGTGCAGCCATCGTTGACGCATCGATGAGAGGCTTGCGATTTCGTTCTCGGCCAGTTGGTGAAGATCGCAGCCGAACCAGGCTCTGGCATAGTAGAAGGCTATTGCTTCAAACGAACGCAGAGAGGGACTGTGGGTGTCGCTCCAGATCTTCCAGAAGGCGTCGTCGTTTGCGCGAGAGTGAAGAAAGTTAGCTAGCTCGCGGACGTGATGAAGCACCCAGTCACGGGCAAGTAGGTTGTTGCGGAGGATATGAAGGGTGAGATAGCCGAGATGGTCGACAGGACTCAAGCATGAGAAGGAAAGGCCGTCGATGATCCTTGTGGTCCGTCTCTCCCAGAAGCCGTCGACTTCCGGTATGGGGAACAGGGAGACTGCCTGATTCCAGAGGCAGAAGTGTAGCTCGAGCGAGAGTGGCATCTCTGGATCGAAGGGATTGCCTCTCCACTGCCAGTTGCCCAGGCGAACCATGGTCGGTACATGGTCGGCGCGACGGTAGTCGAATCTCTCGTCGGATTTGTAGCCTATGGATTGCAAGGCAGTTCGAGCGGACTCGATCATCTCGGGCGGGCAATACAGGTCGATATCGGATTGCGCACGGAAGCGCGGATCTTTGACGTAGTCGGGAGCCTGTGTGAAGCCTTTGATCATGATGTGATCAACTCCGGCTTTATTGAGAGACTCTGCGGCTTCTTTGTAGGTGGCCTTCATGCGGTCGAACCGTAGGGTATTGTCCGCGACGTTCGTCCTGAGGCGCTCGGCCACCCATGATGGAAAGCCGGACCCGGGGAGTTGCGCGAGCGGCAACGTTAGGTGCGCCAGGTCGCAGAAGGTGAGTAGGCTGGCCCATTCGTGATCGTCCAGTCTTTGCAGTGGCGTTGTGTCTGGTTCGCGTAGCTGAAGGGCGGCTATGAGAGCGGTGACCTCGCGCGGAATCTGCAGCGCTGGCATACCGGTCGCGATGGTATGTAAGGTCATAAATGGTTACCGTCCCGTCAGTGCCAAGGTTTCAAGCCGCTCTATGGCCCAGTCCAAATCGGTGTAGCGGAGTTCGAAGATCTCGACGTCAAGCAGATGGCGAATGGCGGCCTCCTGAGCTGGGTACGTTGCCGTGGTCTTCAATGGAAATTGGCTGAACCAAGACAAGGCGGTCTCTCTGGAATAGGGAAAGAGGCCTGGAGTCTCTGCGTCGCGGCGATTGAGAAAGATGATGGATTTTACGATCGCCGATTCGGCGGTGCGCAACTCGGGGAGATCTGCGGTAGGAATCTCGATGGATGGTTTTCCGGTAGCGCGTGGAGTGATGGGACGCCCCTCAAGCTCAGGGAAGAGCTGGACTCCCGAGTCACGGAGGCGAACCTGGTGGCAGTTGCCCAGGACCATGCGGTCTGTGCGATCGAAGGGAAGATAGCTGGCGTCGTCACAGACGAAGGTCCAGCCGGCGCGAGCTCCGGCAAAGGCGAGAGAGGATTTGCCGGCTCCGGAGTCGCCGCAGAGCAGCATGCCGTGTCCAAAGGGAGCGACACAGGCGGCGTGGAGCGGCGCGGCGCAGAGAGTGGACACCATGCAGAGAGCCGCAGTTTCGAGGATGTGGTATCGCAGGTACAGAGAAGATTCCGCTGTCTGTTGTGTAACCCATCCAAACGAGAATCCAGCGTTGAGATCGGAGATGGTGAAGTTATTAGCGTCGGCGATATTCGACATCAAGCCTTTTTGTATCCTGCAGACCGGGGCTGGCGGTATATTGGGCGAGTCGGTTGCGTTCCCAGTTACTCCTATGCGAAGCACCAGCGGCGGGCATGAGAATTTGGGCTGGAACAGGCCCCAGCTTTGCTGAGCCGCCGCCAGGACCGCGGGCGAGTTGGTGGCGATCTCCAGGGGAAAGCCAAGAGGGAAGTGCAGCGCCCTCAGAGGTAATTTGGCGTCCAAGAGTACCGGATCGGCCTCGGTAGGAACGATTTCTTCCATGGCTCTGACGATGTCGGGAGTCAGCATCTGCATTTTGGCTCTTCCATGAAGCGCATTGACTGTAGTCTATAGCTACGTTGCGGCCATCTATTTTGCATACTCGTCACCTGAATAGGCACGCGGCTCCCCCAAGCTTCCTGCGGGGGGTAGATGACGCAGATAGATGACGATGGTCCACATGTCCTCGTCGCTGAGGATTCCCTTCGACGCAGGCATGCCAGATGGAGAGAGTCCATTCTCGATGATCCATTTCAGCTGTCCGTCGCTATATCGTTGAATCTCCGGAGATGCGAGCGAAGGGACAGGAGGTGACATGTTGCCAGCAAAGGGCACACCAGTATTTTGTCCGTCGCGACCGTGACAGGCGACGCAATAGAAGCCGAAGGTCTGCTTGCCGGTTTCGATCTTGTCCGGGGTGCTTTGAACGGGATTTTTGTTGTGTCTGCCCCCTACTGTGACGGTATGCTTTGTCCATTGGATGACTGCGGACTCGGCCTTACCGGGCGGAGTTACCTTGCACCCGGTAAGGGCGAGACATGCGGCACATCCGAAGACAGCAAAGAAACCGTCGAGCCTCATAGTCATTCCTCAACGTGAACGGTAAAGAGCATCGATCCATGACCGCTGCCGCAGAAACTTCCGCACTGGCCGCGGAAATCTCCCACGCTGCTGGGCGTGACGGTGATCTCGGCTGGATGAGCCTTGGAGACTTCCTGTTTGATTCGGAGACCTGGGACGAGAAGGGTATGAGTGACGTCGTCGGAGATTAGGTGCAGTTTGACGGTCTCTCCCTTCTTCAAGGTAATTTCAGACGGGGAGAAGGAGAATCGATGCGCGCGGATCTCGATGGTGCGAATCTGTTCCTGTGCCGGGGACGGTATCTGCGTAAAAAGGCCGAGCACCAGCACGGCAGACAAGATTCGTTTTATATACTTCACTTTGCAAATCCTCCATTTGCTTGGATAGGTTTTAATACTTCGAGGCGAGTTGCCGGGTTATGGCGCCAGGTACTTCGAGTTATGGCGCCAGGTACTTCAGGAGAAGCTGCTCATCCTGGCGGGACAAGCGTGCGCGCGTGCGCATGTGCATGATGACTGTGCCAGTGATCCTTGAAGGGATGACCATGGGCGGAACGTGACAACGACCGCAGTTCGTTTTGAAGACTTCTTCTCCTGTGGGTTGTGCATTCTGACTGGAAGAGGACTTGCTCTGCCCCTTGTTTGGCGATGATTGCTCAGTCTGCAATGCAGCATTTGCAAACGCCAGGCTTGAGAGAAGCAAAAGAACGAAGACACAAAGGTTAGAACGTTTCATTTCGTCCTCCCCGGCCACAATGGAAACAAGAATCGGTAGGTGAAGCCCACGTTCCAGATATTTGAATTTCCTTGCGAGCTGAAGTTTCTTCCGTAGCTCGAGATGAATCGCAGGTCATCGCGTACGTAGTAGTTGAGGCCTACGTCAAATCTTTGGGTGTTGACGCGAGGGAGACTATTTCCTCCGCCATTGGAAGGAAAGAAATGCTGGATGCGACCTACGATCTGTGTTCGTTGGAAGATGGATGGGATTGGGAGTTGCTGGAAGCGGTATGCAGATTCCAGCCAATAGCCACGGCCATTGTAGCTGTAGTCGGCCTCCGCTTTTATATCTAGTGGAATCGAGGGGGGCTGCCAGGAGATGTAGTTCGCCACGCTGTTGATCTCACGATTCTGGAGAAAGCGCTGGTAGGAGGTTCCTATTTCCAGATGAGCACGAGTGAGATACAGGCTTGCATCACCACCCGCAACACGTGCCGACTGAAGCTGATCGATATCGCTGCGTGTCGAAAAGTATGCCGTGTACTGAACGGAATAGGAGGGCTTTTGTACAGCAACTCCGCGCAGCATGAAGCCGTTGCCCGATCCACTTGTTCGTGTACCGATGGGGAGGGTGATGGGAGGATCCTGCAGGTTTCTGATCCAGATTGGCTGGAGACGTTCATTGAAAAGTCCGAATGGAAGCAAATATCTTCCGGCCGTAGCGATGACATGAGTGTTTGCCAACCAGTTTACTTGCGCAAATTCAATGGTTTTGAAGACCTTCCCGGTGAAGGGCCCGCTCGTCAGATTTTCCCTCTGAAAAAAACCAGTGAAGTCGGTACGGGATTCGAGCAATACATGGGAGCCAAATGGCACAAGCAGGATGGGATTGATCTGAGGCTCGAGTGTGGTTACTCCGCCACTTACGTTGTGGACATAGCCCATGCCACCGGATATTGCCGGTACATATCCGGCATGATTCTCAACTGCCTGCGCATCCTGTGCGGTTACGCGGCTGGGCAGGATCAAACAGAGCGCGATAACCAGTGCCGGGTACGCGTATTTTCGTTGATCTCTTAGTCGCACGATAGTGAATTCGTCCTTTCTATGTCGAGCGGCTCCACTTATTGAGTAACTAGGGAGTCTCTCAAACTCCGTGTAATGAAGTTGACTATAGAAAGATCCGAAGGCCTATTTGTCATCGGCTTGTCAGGGCTTTGTCAAAGTCTTTGAAATGACAAACGTTGCGTAGAATCGAGACAAAGCCGCGACAAAGAAGAGGGGAATGTCAATACTTGGTCTCTATTCCCATTTGGTGCTGAGGCGAGACCATGAAATTTTTTCCAGGCAAGATCAGACGCTCCCACTGGCCAATCGCAACTACACTCAGATTATTGCGCTGTAGCTGAGGGGTGGTTGTCGAACTGCCCAATGCCGCGAAAGCAAATAACATGAACCATGGATTGTTTGGTTTATCCACGTCTTGCCGATCGTTGTGACACAGGCGGCGCACGGTGGAGTATTTCAACGTTGCCAGGTTCAGTTGATCTGCCTCGGCACAGCCAATGCAGACGTGCCGGAGAATACTCTGGAGTCGCTGGCGCGTATGGGATGTAACGTTGTCTGGCTTCACCCGGACGCTGGATGGCCAGATCGTTAGCTAGTTCGGTTCCAGGAGAGCTCGCTATGAAAAAATGGAGCTAAAGACCTTCTACCTTGCTGGGCGTGGAAGAGGAGGCTTGCAGCCCTCTCCTCCACGCCTCCTCCCCCGCTTGAAAGCCTTTGCATCGGAGTAAATGGACACGAAATACAAGAACCATTTTTAGAAGGGGATGTCGTCGTCGGTGATGCCGGTGTCGGCGTAGTCAGGCTGACTGGCTGGGGTGCGCTGGTCGTAGCTGGCGGTGCTGGACTTGGAGTAGCCGCCTTCGCCGCCGGATTTACCGCCGAGGAGGGTTAATTCGTTGACGAGGATTTCGGTCTTGTAGCGCTTCTGGCCGGACTCCTTGTCGTCCCAGGAACGGTTGGTAATTTTACCTTCGACGAGGATCTGGGAGCCCTTTTTGACGTAGTCGCGGACGACTTCGGCGGTACGCTGAAAACAGACGATGTTGTGCCACTCAGTTGTATCGACCCAGCCAGTGCCTTCTTTCTTGCGGTCGGCAGTGGCGAGGGAGAAGCTGGCGATGGTCATGCCGCCGGCAGTGGAACGGATTTCAGGATCTTTGCCTACGTTGCCGAGGAGGAATACTTTGTTGACGCCTTTTGCCATGCTGATGCTCCGGTTTGTTACAGGTTTAGAAGGTTGAGGATAGCAGATGGAGGGCTGTGAGGACGATGGCTAACGACGGCGGTCGGCGAAGAGTTTCATGGCGGCGAGGAGGAGGGTGAGGAAGCCGGTGGGGAGGCAGCCCATGGCCAACATGAGGGAGAGCCAGCCGGCGTTGGTGTGGGGGCCCTGGCGGCCTACTCCGCCGAAGATGGTGAGGGTTGCAAGGGCGGCGAGAACTCCGATGGCGAATATGGTGAGGCCGGTGCGGAGCAGTTTTTTCGTGTCTGGCTGCATAGGGGCGAACGACGACAGTTGGAACAGTTCTGGCAGGACCGGGTTAGTGAATCAGGGATTGCATGAGGTAGACGATGACTCCGGTGAGGGAGACGTAGAGCCAGATGGGGAAGGTGTAGCGGGCCAGCTTCTTGTGCGTTGGGAAGCGGCCGGTGAGGGAGAGGAAGAAGGTGATGAGGATCAGCGGAAGAGCGAGGATCGATAGGAGAATATGGGAGAGGAGGAGCTTCCAGTAGAAGGGCCACCAGGGGCTGAGGCGGTTGAAGTGGGTCTCGCCGTGGAGGGTGAAGTTGACCAGGTAGGAGACCAGGAAGATGGATGAGAAGAAGAAGGCGGTGAACATCGCTGCGCGATGCTGCGGGATGGCACGGGCGCGGATGAAGCGGTAGCCGAAGAGGAGAGCGATGGTGCTGAGCGCGTTGAGAACCGCGTTTAGCAAGGGTAGGGAGCGGAGCTGGGTTCCGGCGACGTCGGTGGGGGTGTGGAAGTAGACGAGCCAGCAGATGAGCGCGCTGGCCAGTGCGCTGACCGCGATGATGGCGGCGATGATGGTGGGCGGGGTGCGGAGATTCGTGCTGGGCAGCGTGTTTTGCCTTAGAGGAGGATTCGTCGTGGGCATTAGAAGAGGAGGCGTCCTTTGGCGTCGAGCATCATGGCGGCGAGGAGGAGGGGGAGATAGAGGACGGAGGCCTTGAGGAGGTCGCGGGCGTATTCGCGAGAGGGTGGAGCGAGGGGGGAGCGCAGGATGCGGGCGAAGCGGATGGTGTACCAGAGATAGCCGAGGCTCAGCACGGTCGCGGCTACAGCGTAGAAGTAACCGGTGGTGTGGAGGGCTACGGGCCAGAGGCTGACCGGGATCATGAGGATGGCGTAGAAGAGGGCCTGGATGACGGTGCTGCGGGCGGCGTCCTGCGCGTCAGGCTGGGTGGGGGTGAGGCGGATGCCGGCAGCGGCGTAGTCGTCGCGGTACATCCAGCCAATGGCCATGAAGTGAGGGAACTGCCAGACGAAGAGGATGGCGAAGAGAGCGACGGCAGGCCACTCGATGACGCCGCGGACGGCGGTCCAGCCGATGAGCGGTGGAAGGGCTCCGGGAAAGGCTCCGATGAAGGTGTTGATGGGGGTGATGCGCTTGAGCGGGGTGTAGATGCCGACGTAGCCGATGGCCGTG
>Ga0193743_1001923_pt1 | contig 15012 bp, 17 predicted proteins | sample L2c2metaG_FD_143038 | JGI IMG/M metagenome (GOLD analysis project Ga0193743, IMG submission 143038) | Soil microbial communities from a riparian zone of the East river system, Colorado, United States - L2c2 | ecosystem: Environmental > Terrestrial > Soil > Riparian zone | place: USA: East River...
GCTCCTGCTGGAGCTACGGGAATTTGCAAGGATGGGACGTTCTCCACCGCTGCGAGCAAACAGGGCGCCTGTCGCGGGCACCAGGGTGTGAAGGAGTGGTATGCGGCTGCGCCTGCTGCTCCTGCTCCTGCTGCTGCGGCAACCTCAGCGAAGACGGCGGCTCCTGCTGCTGCCCCAGCCAAGGCTGCTGCTCCCATGGCTGCTCCCGCTGCTCCAACTCCGGCTGCGACTCCTGCTGCTCCGGCGAAGGCAGCCACGACTCATGCTTCTACGGCTTCGATGCCGCAGGCAGCGGGCGGCGGACCGGGCATGGTGTGGTTGAATACCGGGACCAATGTGTACCACTGCTCAGGGACACAGTTCTACGGCAAGACGAAGGCTGGCGCGTATATGTCGGAGGCTGACGCCAAGGCGAAGGGCGCTCACGCCGACCACAATAAGCCTTGCACCAAGTAACACGGGGATGCAGCTGCAGTTCTAAGGAAAGATGGCGCTCCTGCGGCCTGTATCTGGGCTTCAGGGGCGCTGGTCGATTAAGCGGATCATCTCCAGGAAGAGGTCGCCGGAGATCTGGAGGGATTTAGGGCTTACCTTGTCGAGCGTGTCCAGCTCGGTGTGGTGGAAGCCGCCTTCGGGCCGCTCCTGCGTGGGTGGGCCATACTCGAGGTCGATGAGGTCGAGGACAGGGACGCCGCGCTGCTTGAAGGGAATGTGATCGTCTTCGACCGCGGTGGAGTTTTTGAAGATATAGCTGGAGTGCCCGGTGTTTTTAGCGGCCTTGGCGAGCAGGTCGAGGAGCCATGGGGTGGAGTTGGCGTCCTTGTCGATATTCAGATCCTTGTCGCCGATCATATCGGCCAGGAGATAAGCCTTGATCTTGGCCAGGGCGCCGTTGGAAGACCATTTGGCGGCGAGGTGGCGGCTGCCGTAGAGGGAGTCGGAGGGTGACCAGGATTTGATGGCCTCTTCCCCGTCGAAGAAGACGAGATAGACGCTGTAACCCTCGGGTGGATGCGCGCGCAGGTAGTTGCCGATCTCGATGAGCAGGGCGGTGGTGGCGGCGCCATCGTTCGCTCCGACGAAGTTGATGTCCTTGAGCCAGTAGTTGGTCTCGTAGTGGCTGGCCAGGACGATGACGCCATCCTTCTTGCCGGGGTAGCGCACGATGTAGTTGCGCATGGGCAGCGTACCGATAGGAGTACTGGCGGAGAAACTATCGGTCTCGAAGTTGCCCTTGGCGGCTTCGGGGGCAAAGTGGGACTTGATGAACTCCTCGGCCTTGAGGTGGTCGGGAGAGCCGATCCAGCGATGCGGCGCGGCGGCGAGGTACTGCTGGGTGAGGTTATACGCGGCCTGGCCGTTGAAGTGAGTCGACGCGGCTGGCTTCTGTGCGAAGGCGGGAGCAATGAGGGCGGAGAAGAGTAGAACAAGAAACTGCAAAGACGAGATACGGAGGCTCTTCCCCTTCGGCAAGCTCCGGGTCAGAATGACGGCCTTTTTGAGGGGGGAAGAGTTCGTCATGCAGATTTTTTCTGCTCTCTAGCGTTGCGGCGCGTAGGGTGGACGAGGAAGGCCACGGCGACACCGACCATGTAGAGAACGAGCATGGGCAAGGCGAAGAGACACATGCCGACAGGCTCGGGCGTGGGACAGATGATCGCGGCAATGACAAAGATGATAAGGATCGCGTAACGGATGTGCTTGAGGAGAAACTTCGCGTCGACTATGCCGAAGAGGGCGAGAAAGAAGATGAGGATCGGTAGCTCGAAGGTGACGCCCAGGCCCAGGATGACGGCCATGAAGAAGCCGGTGTAGTCCTCGATGGTAAGGATGGGATGGAAGCGGTGGCCGAAGTCGAGTACGAGAACCTTGATGGCTCCGGGCAGAACCCAGTGGTATCCGAACCAGCCGCCTGCCAGGAACAGGGCGATCGTGGCGGACATGAAAGGCCAGACGTAGCGCTTCTCGTTGGCATACATGCCGGGCGAGATGAAGAGCCATATCTGGTAGAGGATGAAGGGACTGGCGAGGATCGCTCCACCGACCAGTGAGGTCTTGAGGTAGAGGTTGAGGCCGTCCGTCGGGTGGGTGAAGTTGAGGGCGATGCCGAGCTTGTCGAGCGGCGCCTGGACGTAGCCGTAGAGGCGCTCGTGGAAGATATAGGCGACGACGAAGCCGACGAGTAGATAGGCCGTGGCGTGGAGGAGGCGCTTGCGGAGTTCGCCGAGATGCTCCATCAGGCTCATGATAGGCCGTGGCGTGGAGGAGGCGCTTGCGGAGTTCGCCGAGATGCTCCATCAGGCTCATGCCCGGGAGTTCGGCTCGGTCACTGACGGCGGCGCGGACGTTATCGATGAGGTCAGCCATGATGGAGGGGCGCCTCGTTCGTCTGGTCTACGGTGTCGTCAGCGGTGTGGCCCTGGGTGTGGTCGGGAGTCTGTTGCAGGGCGTACTCCTGGGTGGAACGGGTTACTTCGGGATCTGGAACGTGGGGGATGGAGTCGAAGGCGTGGGACATGGAATTGGCGGACGAATCGGAGGGAGAGCTGTAGGGGGATGAGTTGGCTACGGGCAGGCCGGTCGAAGGCGGCATCAGGTTCAAGTCCCCGGAGGTGGCGATGGGGAGCGGCGTGGTCGCGGGTGTGGACTCGGCCGTGAAGTCGTGGTTCTGGTCTGCGACGAAGCTGTCTGTGACACTATCGGTGACGGTACTATCGGCCGGCTGCGCTATGGTGTTTTCGGTGCCGTCTGTGATGGCAGGGGTGACAGGAGCCGCTGCTTCCATGGCGGCGATCTTCTTCTGCTGCTCGGCCTGCTCGGCGACGCGGAGTTCGTCCTCCATCTGCATGCGGAACTCGTTGGAGGCGCGGCGGAACTCGCCCATCAACTTGCCCAGTTGGCGGGCGAGTTCGGGCAGCTTCTTCGGGCCGAAGAGGAGCAGGGCGATGAAGAAGATGACGGCGCTGTCCTGAAAGCTAGGCATAAGTGACTTCCATGATACGGGTTACATTGGAGCGTAACAAATAGATGTATATGTTGACGCTGTTGTAAGATTAAAGGTGTACGGCTGCAGGGTTGAATCATTGATCCAAAACGAAAAATGCATCTTTTAGATGCGGCCTTCGTCCAATGAAATACGAGCGGCAATGATGGCCGCAAGTGGTGGTAAGAGTTGCAACATCCCCGTGGGTTGGGTAATGGCTTGAAGGTGAGCCGGCACAGCGAATCCACTGCAACTTCGGCAGTGAACATGCTTTCAACATCCCCGTCTCAGAGGCGAGAAGACGGCACCGGCCCTCGCCGACGCCGAACGACCTCATGAGGCTGAAGGCGGAGTACTTTGAACGGTTTACTTGAAGAGGTCGCGGCAACGGCTGCGACAGAGGCTGTTGCGGATTCCTGTTCCCTCGATAACTACCTTACGCAACCTGACCATACGATGGATGCCCGCATTGCAGCAGCGCGAGCGACCCTTGGAACCGATGTCGTTCTGCTGGGGCACCACTATCAGCGCGATGAGGTTATCCGGTTTGCCGACTACACGGGCGACAGCTACAAGCTCTCCAAGGTTGCCGCCGAGACCAACGCAAAGTACATGCTCTTCTGCGGTGTCCACTTCATGGCCGAGACGGCCGATGTACTGGGACAGCCCTGGCAGCAGGTGATTCTGCCGGATCTGAACGCCGGTTGCTCGATGGCCGACATGGCCGAGATCGGGCAGGTGGAGGATTGCTGGGACTCGCTCCAACGGGCCGGGCTTACCGATGCTTCCACTGGCGGATTGATTCCGCTGACCTATATGAACTCCGCTGCCGCCATCAAAGCCTTTTGCGGTGAGCGCGGCGGTCTGGTCTGCACCTCTTCAAACGCTCGCGGAGCCTTCGAGTGGGCGTTTGCGCGGGCAGGCAAGATCCTGTTCCTGCCGGACCAGCACCTTGGACGCAATACGGCGTTCGCGATGGGGATTCCGCTGAGCGAGATGGTCGTCTGGGATCCATACCAGATCAACGGGGGCGTCAGCCCGGACCGCCTGAAGGCGGCGAAGGTGATTCTCTGGAAGGGGCACTGCTCGGTGCATCAGCGCTTTCTGCCCGAGCATGTGGACCGCATCCGCGCGCAACATCCGGAGATGCAGGTGATCGTGCATCCCGAGTGCCGGTGGGAGGTCTGCCAGAAGGCCGATGCCCTCGGCTCCACCGAACGCATCATCGAGGTGATCGAGAAGGCTCCGGAGGGTTCGAGCTTTGCCGTGGGAACGGAGATTCACCTGGTGAATCGGCTTGCGAAACGATTTGCCCCACTGGGCAAGAGGGTCATCACGCTCGATGACGCGGGCTGCCTCTGCACGACGATGTATCGCATCTCGCCGCAGCACCTGGCGTGGGCGCTCGAAAATCTGGTTGAGGGGCGAGTTGTGAATCGCATCAAGGTAGACGATGATGTGAAGCAGTGGGCGAAGGTAGCCCTCGATCGAATGCTGGAGATACGTGCTTGAGCAAGACCTTTACATTGGGCGAGGCCCAGACGCTGCTCCCCGTGGTGGAGGCTCTGCTGCGGAGGGCGCAGACGGCTGGGTCTCGTGCCGGTGAGCTCGAGATGGAGATGCAGGCTCTCAGTCAGAGGATCTTTCTCTCCGGTGGCATGCATGTCGATGTAACGATGGCAGCCAGGCGGCGTGCCGAGCGGGATAAGTGCGTGCAGGAGGCCAAGGATACTCTGGCCGAGATCGACGCCATCGGCGTTCAGGTGAAGGACCTGGGGCAGGGATTGCTCGACTTTCCGTGCCTCATCGATGGCAAGACGGTGCTGCTGTGCTGGAAGCTTGGAGAGAAGGAGATCGGCTACTGGCACTCTCCGGAAGATGGCTTCGAAGGGCGAAAGCCTTTGGATGCAAGGTTTGGCAAGACGGAGCGGGAGCGGCTGAACTGAGGTCGGCCGGTGGATGCTGTCCTGGCAGCGGTGGATAACAGTCTGTGGATAACTAAACTTATCAAACGATAACTTTTATCAATCTTTTTGGGCTATACTTTGGCCATGTTGGTCAATGAGTCCAAGTCGTTTCGTGAGCTCTGCCAGGAGCACGGCATTGCCGTGACGCACCAGCGGCAGGTGCTGTACGAAGTGATGAAGACGATGCATGGCCATCCGAGCCCGGAAGAGGTCTATGCGCGGGTGAAGAAGAAGGTGCCGGCGATCTCGCTGGCGACTGTCTACAAGAACATCCATCTGTTTGTCGAGAGTGGCGTCTTCCGCGAGGTGAGCATGCACCACGGCTCCGTGCGCGTGGAGATGAATGGCGCAGCGCACCACCACATGGTGTGCTCGAAGTGCAAAGGGATTACCGATATCGGGGAGAAGGAGCTCGGGCTGGTTGCTAAACGCGACAGGCTGCCTGGAGGCTTTCTTGTCGAGCGGTATGCCGTCGATGTAATTGGCGTCTGTGCGAAGTGTCAGGCGTCGTGAATGGGTTGCTAACGGAGTTTTACTGAGGTGATGCATGGCAGATGAACTGAAGAGCAAAGTGATGACGTCCGACGCTGGCCGGCCGGTAGGTGACAACCAGAACTCCCTCACTGTTGGTCCGCGTGGACCGATCGTGTTCGACGACTTTCTGTTGTTCGAGAAGATGGCGCACTTCAATCGCGAACGCATTCCAGAGCGTGTCGTCCATGCCAAGGGGTCGGGTGCGTATGGCACCTTTACCTGTACGAATCCCGACCTGAAGAAGTACACGACGGCGAAGCTGTTCGACACCGTCGGCAAGAAGACCCCGACGTTTATCCGTTTCTCGACCGTCGGCGGGGAGAAGGGCTCAGCGGACTCGGAGCGCGATCCCCGTGGATTCGCACTCAAGTTCTATACCGAAGAGGGCAACTGGGATATGGTCGGCAACAACACGCCGGTCTTCTTCATCCGCGATCCTTTGAAGTTCGGCGATTTCATCCACACGCAGAAGCGTGACCCGGAGACGAACCTGAAGTCGCCAACGATGATGTGGGACTTCTGGTCGCTCTCGCCTGAGAGCCTGCACCAGGTCACCATCCTGTTCAGCGATCGCGGCACTCCCGATGGCTATCGGCACATGGATGGATTCAGCAGCCACACCTTCTCGCTGATCAACGACAAGGGCGAGCTCTTCTATGTGAAGTACCACTTCAAGACGAAGCAGGGAATCAAGAACTTCACGCGGCAGGAGGCCGACCACATGAAGTCGGTTGACATGGATCACTCGCAGAGCGACCTCTTCAGCGCCATCGAGAAGGGCGACTTTCCGAAGTGGGCCGTGAAGATCCAGGTCATGCCCGAGGCGGAGTCGAAGACCTATCACATCAATCCCTTCGACCTCACCAAGGTCTGGCCCCACGCTGACTATCCCCTGATCGAGATAGGAGAGCTGGAACTGAACCGGAATCCGACGAACTACTTCGCCGAGGTTGAGCAGGCTGCGTTTGAGCCTCGCAATGTGGCTCCGGGGATGGGCTTCTCGCCCGATCGCATGTTGCAGGGACGCCTGATCAGCTATCCCGATGCGCATCGCTATCGTCTCGGCGTGAACTACGACAAGCTGCCGGTGAATGCCCCCAAGTGCCCGTTCGCGACCTATCACCGCGATGGGACGATGGCCTTCACCGACAATGGTGGTCGCTCTCCGAACTACGAGCCCAACAGCTTTGGCGGTCCGACGCAGGATCCGCGGTACAAGGAGCGTCCAACAACCTACGAGAGCGCCAAGGTGGAGCGGTATGACCATCGCGAACTCGACGGAGACTACTACACGCAGCCGGGCAACCTGTTCCGGCTCATGAAGCCGGATGCTCAGGAACGGCTGTGTGGCAACATCGCGGGTGGCCTGGGACAAGTCGAGACAAGGATCCAGGACCTTCAGATCAACCACTTCTACAAAGCCGATCCTAAGTATGGTGAAGGTGTAGCCAAGGCTTTGGGGCGAAAGATTGAAGACATTGTGAAGAAGGAAGAGTTAGTTACTGCCTAAGTTGTAATCAGTGTTAAAGTAAACAAAAACGGCCTGTTTACAGGCCGTTTTTGCTGTTCAAGATGCTCCTGGTTTGATAAAATTGGAAATGTCGCTTAATTGCCTTTTATCCGTTTTCTAGTGGGCGATAAACCAAGATTTATCTTACCGAGGAGCTATATTCCATGTTACAAATAGGCGAAAAGTTTCCTAACTACAGGCTGACAGCCACCGTCTCCACCGATAAGGATGAAGCGAAGGCATTTACGACTCTCACCGAGGAGTCTTATCCCGGTAAGTGGAAGGTGTACTTTTTCTGGCCCAAGGATTTCACCTTTGTTTGCCCGACCGAGATTGCTGCCTTCGGCAAGCTGAACAGCGAGTTCGCGGATCGCGACTGCCAGATTCTGGGCGGCAGCACCGACAACGAGTACGTTCATGCCGCATGGCGGACGCATCACGCCGACTTGAAGGATCTGCCCTTCCCGATGATCTCCGATATCCGGCGCGATCTCTGCGGCGAACTCGGCATTCTTGACGAGAAGGCTGGCGTTGCACAGCGCTCGGCATTCTTGACGAGAAGGCTGGCGTTGCACAGCGCGCCACGTTCATCGTGGACCCTGAGAACATCATTCGCTTCATCTATGTGACCGATCTCTCGGTGGGTCGCAATCCGCAGGAGGTTCTACGCGTGCTGGACGCGCTGCAGACCGATGAGCTCTGCCCATGCAACTGGCAGAAGGGTGAAGCGACGCTGGCGTAGTTTTTCTTAGCCGAACGGCGCGGCTGCCTCTGCAGTCGCGCCCTTTTTTTCACAGCAGCCCCGCATGGGGAAAGGATATTGAGATGGCATTGGAAGACTTGATTGGCGGGCTTCCCGCTTATGCGAAGGACTTGAAGCTGAACTACTCCTCGCTGGTTAAGCAGAACACGGAGCTTACGCCGCAGCAGCTTTGGGGTACCGTCGTGGCGGCTGCCATCGCTACCCGCAATCTGGAGCTCACGGCGGCGACGATCGCCGACTCTGCGGCAGGGCTTAAGCCCGATGCGCTGGATGCAGCTAAGGCCGCCGCGGCGATCATGGGCATGAACAATGTGTACTACCGATTTCACCACCTTACCTCCAACGAGAAGTATGCGACGTTGCCGGCGCGGCTGCGGATGAACGCACTGCGCGGTCACTCCGTCGATCACGTGGACTTCGAACTCTGGTGTCTCGTCGTAAGCGCGGTGAACGCCTGCGAGAAGTGCGTGGACTCTCACGAGAAGGTGTTGCGGGAGAAGGGCGCGACGGAAGAGTTGATCAACGCTGCCATCCGTGTGACCTCCGTGATCCATGCGATTGGAGTCGTGCTGGATGCGGAGAAGGCTTCGCCGACAGCTGCAGTATAGGGTATGGGCGCGGCCTGGATTTGCGTGGAAGTCATGCACCTTTGAGGTTCTTTTATATCTCTAATAGAGCGAACCCAAAGGAGGATGTATGGAAGCGCGTTTCAATGCCGCGAAGATTGCGCCTGCTGGATATAAAAACCTACTTTTGATGGAGCAGTACCTCAGCAGTTGCGGGCTGGGAGGGCTGCTCCATCTGATCAAGCTGCGCGTGTCCCAGATCAACGGCTGCGCTTTTTGCCTGGATATGCACTGGAAGGATCTCCGCGCCTCTGGCGAAGACGAGCAGCGGCTCTATTCGCTCGATGCATGGCGCGAGTCCCCGTACTACAGCGAGCGTGAGCGGGCGGCTCTTGCCTGGGCTGAGGCCTTGACGCTGATCACGAACGGACATGTGCCCGATGCCGTCTACGAGCAGATGCAGCCGCACTTCAACGAGAAGGAGTTGGCGGATCTGACCTATGCCGTAATCACGATCAATGCGTGGAACCGGCTGGCGATCTCATCGCGTACACCTCCAGGAACGTATCAGCCGGCAAAGACTACCCATGCATAGATCGTTAGTGAGACCTAAGAAGAGGCGCGGGTCATTGGCCGCGTCTCTCTTATTGGGCGGTCGGTGGTGTGGGGCGAGATCGCGGCGTTGGCGGTTCGTTTTTAGGATTGCGACCGGCATTCCATTCGGGCTTCCACTTTGAATCGGCGAGCCAGCGGATCGGTGTGACCATCGAGGCGATGGCATTGGTCATATGGCTGAAGTCGATGGTGCGGAGCTCGTCTGATGGTTGGTGGTAGTCCTTGTGCAGGCCGAAGCTGGAGACCGTGTGCGCGATGATGCCTTGCCGAGCCAAGGCGTAGTTGTCCGAGCGCCGGAAGAACAGCTCCTTCGGATGGGGATCGTTGACCAGGTGAGCGCCATGCTTCACCAGCTCAGGCCCGAGGTTGGAGCGGTCGAAGCCAGTAAGCCAGAGGGTTCCGGCAGGAACTGCGGGGTCGGGCCGTCCGATCATCTCGAACTCCAGATTGGCGACGATGTTGCTAAGGGGCACAGGCGGGTGCTGCAGGAAGGCTTGGTTGCCGAAGCCGCCGATCTCCTCCGAGCCGAAGAGCGCGAAGACGATGGTCCGGCGTGGGTGTGGGCCGTTGGCCAGGATGTGGGCGAGAGCAAGGACAGCAGTGGTTCCCGATGCATCGTCATCCGCTCCGTTATAGTTGCTGTCGCCGCCGACGGGAGGGCCGATGCCGAGGTGATCCAGGTGAGCGGTAAGCAGCACCACCTCGTCAGGCGAGCTTGTGCCGCGTAAGATGGCGATGGCGTTCCAGGTCTCTTTGCGAGGGGTGTCCTCAGACTTCGAGACGCGTTGTTGAGCCCGTGCGGGCAGCGGATTTGGCAGTGCGGTCTTCTGCAGATAGCTGCCGTTGTCTCCGCCGGGCTCAAGGCCCAATGATTGAAACTGGGCGGCGGCGAAGAGCGCGGCGATGTGCTCGTCCCTCGTAGCTGAGCCACGACCGTGCAACTCGTCGTCGGCGAGAAAATACATATCGGAGCGAACTTCGCGATCAAGAGAAAAGGTAGCTGCCGTTTTCGATCCGGATGAGTCGAATGAATGACTCACCTGTCCATGGGAAGCGATGTTGCATACGAGTGTGCAGGCGAGTGCGATTGTGCTCAGTAGATTCAGGTGCTTGGATACAGGCATTGCGCAGATTATAGACGAGCGCAGGTAGCCGATTTTCCAGCAGTATGGTGTAGTTGTTGAAGATTTTGAGCCGCGACCGTGCAACTCGTCGTCGGCGAGAAAATACATATCGGAGCGAACTTCGCGATCAAGAGAAAATGTAGCTGCCGTTTTCGATCCGGATGAGTCGAATGAATGACTCACCTGTCCATGGGAAGCGATGTTGCCTACGAGTGTGCAGGCGAGTGCGATTGTGCTCAGTAGATTCAGGTGCTTGGATACAGGCATTGCGCAGATTATAGACGAGCGCAGGTAGCCGATTTCCAGCAGTATGGTGTAGTTGTTGATGATTTGGGATGAGAGGATGTAGTGATGAGAGTCCCGGTAGAAGTCACGCGACTATGGGCGTGGGGAATAGTTGCCGCAGTACTATCGGCTCTGACAGGCTGTAATAATTTCTTCATTCCTCCCACTAGCGGTGGTGGCGGGACGACAAGCGGGAATCGCGTCTATGTCGCGAACTCCACTGCCAATACGATAGCCGGGTTCACCGTGGGTACGAACACCTTGACGTCCGTGCCGAATTTGCCGCTGGCGCTGAGTTATTCGCCGACCGCAGTCGTGACCACACCCTCGAACACCTTCCTGTATGTTGCGGGTGTGGGCGCTATCAATGTCTACACGATTAATTCGGATGGCTCCCTGTCCAGCTCCAGCCAGGGAGCTGCCGCGGCACTTGTGACCGTGGCTGCGCTCGATGTCTCGCCTGATGGGCAGTGGCTCTTCGGGCTCGATTCATTGACGACGGTCGTCGACGAGTTCCAGATAAACACCTCGACGGGTGGTCTGACCGCAGTGGCGACAACTCCTTACAACGTGAGCAACACGACGTTCGCGCCCAAGGCGATCCGCGTTGCTCCGAATGGCGCTCTGGTCTTTGCCGCGCTGGGGACCAGTGGCGATGTGGTCTTTACCCTCAACACAACGACCGGCGTGCTTGCCGGCAGCCAGACACTCGCGGGCTCGGACACGACCAGCGACAACGCTCTGGCAGTCGACAGCAATACCGGCTTCCTTTACATCGCCAGAAGCGGAACCAACGGAGGGCTAGCCGTCTACAGTATCGGCGCCGCGGGCTTGTTGAATCAGGTCAACGGTTCGCCCTTCGCTGCTGGAGCAGGGCCTGCCTCCGTCGTACTGGACCGCACAGGGAAGTACGCCTATGTTGCGAACCGTACCGATGGGACCATCTCCGGTTACACGATCGGAACCGGAGCGGCGTTGACGGCATTGAGCGGCTCGCCGTACGCGAGTGGTGCCCAGGTGACCTCGCTCGGGATCGACCAGAGCGGCGCGTACCTGCTTGCGGCCGCCACTGGCGGCACTCCGGATCTGTCCATGTACAGCTTCGACGCGACCGTTCCCGGCAAGCTCAATCTTGCGACCAGCACGTCGACGGGGACGGCTCCAACCGGCGCGATCGCGGTTGCTGCCACTCACTAGGCCCGCTTAGCAGACTTGCCCAGCAGGATGATGGACTCAACCTGAGCAACGCTGCGATGAGCGACGTTCCGTGTTTTAGTGGCATCGCCGGTAGTATGGGATAAGTAGCGTCTTCCAGTCGGAGTTGTACGGTTATCTTTTCCCTTTCTCGAAAAATCGCTCCGGAGATCCGCCCAGGCTCACAGATCTCCCGGCTCACGTGTGCATCGGTGATATCGGTGTGTCTGGTCATGGGGCTGATTGGCTGTTCTCGGCTGCGTCCCAAGCCTAAGGCCCAGTATGTGTATGTCACGGCGAAGCAGACCTTCCTGCGCGATCGCGTGGCAGCTGTATCGAACCGGACCGGTACCGTGCAGAACGGCGACAAGCTGGAGGTTCTGGAGCACGGCCGCCGCTTTGTGCGGGTCAAGACCGAGAATGGCGAGCAGGGTTGGATCGACGAGAAGGTCGTCGTCACGCAGGAGATCTTCGATCAGTTCGAAGCCTTGAAGCAGGAGCACAAGAAGGACCCCTCTGTGGCCTCCGCGGTTGTGCGCGACGAGGTGTACCTGCACTCCAAACCCGGGCGCGATACGGAGCGCTTCTACCGGCTGTCCGAGGGCGAGAAGCTGAAGTTGTTCGCACCCGCTACGCTCCCCAAGTTGTTCGCACGCGCTACGCTGCCCAAGCCCCTCCCACCCGGAACGCGGCTCACAAAGCAGGCTGCAACTCCGCCTGCGACTGGATCGAGTGCTCCCCCGAAGGGTGGTGTCGCAGCAAAGGCTAACGCTCCCAAGGCGGACGCTGCTCCAGCGATCCCCGAGCCTCCTCCGATGGAGGACTGGTGGCTCGTACAGGACTCCAGGGGCGACACTGGCTGGATGCTCAGCCGCATGATGGATGTCGATGCACCCGATACCCTGACGCGCTACTCCGAAGGCCAGCGTATGGTGGGTGCTTATGTTCTGGCGACAGTGCACGATCCCGAGGCCGAGCAGGAGAACAAGGACATTCCCGAGTACGTTACCGTCCTGAGCCCATACAAGGCGGGCCTCCCCTACGACTTCGACCAGGTTCGCGTCTTTGTCTGGAACGTAAAGAAGCACAGGTACGAGACCGGTTACCGGGATCGCAACATTCAGGGGTTTCTGCCGGTCGAGGTGAAGATGGCGCCCGATCCCTATGGCAAGTCGCCCACGGCGGCGGTGCCTGCTCCCACCTTCAGCTACAGGGTGCTTTCGGATGATGCCGGTCCGGTGATTCCAGACCCCGTGACTGGCATGATGGTGCCGGGCAAGACCATCCTGAAGACCTACCGGCTGGAAGGAAACCTCGTGCGGCGACTTCTACCGCCGACGACGCAAGCGCCGGGCGAGACCCATCCGAACCCGGTAGCGGAGAAGAAGAAGGTCGCCAGGGCGGCCAAGAAGGCGATCAAGCCGAAGGCCAGGAAGACGCGGTAAACCCGCACGGCTGGGATTCAGGTCTGGATTCAGGCGTAGAACGCTGCAATTGCATCAACCACTGTCTCCTGCTCGTCCTCGCGAAGCTCCGGATACATCGGCAGCGCCAGCACCTCGGCTGCGGCGGCTTCGCTGACAGGGAAGTCCCCCTTCTTGTAGCCGAGGCTGGCGAGGCTGGTCTGGAGGTGAAGCGGCAGAGGATAGTAGATCTCGCTGCCGACCTGACGATCCGTGAGGTACTGCCGCAGCGCATCGCGGCGTGGAGCACGGATGACGTACTGGTGGAAGACGTGCCCGGCCCGAGGGTCGGTGAAGGGAAGCACTATGCCATCCGCCGTACTGGAGGCAGCGAGACCTGCATCCTCGAAGAGTTGGTCGTAGCGGGCGGCATGGTCGCGGCGCTGCTGGTTCCACCGGGGAAGATACGGGAGCTTCACCTCGAGGACGGCGGCCTGCAGGCTATCCAGGCGGGAGTTCCAGCCTATCTCCTCGTGGTAGTAGCGTTGGCGCATCCCGTGGCCCCGCAGTATCCGGGCATGATCGTCGAACTTGGCAGAGACGGTCGTCAGAAGGCCCGCATCTCCAAAGGCACTCAGGTTTTTGGTGGGATAGAAGCTGAAGGCGGCTAAGTCGCCCAAAGCTCCAGCGGGCGTCCCGTTCCATGTGGCTCCAAAGGCCTGTGCGGCGTCTTCGATCAGCAGCAGGTTGTGGCGCTGCTTCAGAGCGGTAAAGGCGTCCCAGTCCGCGCACTGTCCGTAGAGATGCACCGGCAGGATGGCTTTCACCCTGGAGCCCGTGTGCGTGCGCAGAACCTCTTCCACGGCGCTAGCCGAGAGATTGAAGGTGGCCGGGTCGATATCAGCCAGAAGAGGTTGCGCACCGCAGCGCAGGATGGCGCTGACAGATTGAAGGTGGCCGGGTCGATATCAGCCAGAAGAGATTGCGCACCGCAGCGCAGGATGGCGCTGACCGTGGCGAAGAAGCTGAAAGGAGTAGTGATGACGGCGTCGCCGGGTCCGATATTGGCTGCGGCCATCGCCAGCCAGATAGCGTCGGTGCCGCTCGCGCAGCCTATGGCGTAGGGAACGGAGCAGGCTGCTGCCGCCGCCGTCTCAAAACTTCCGACCTGCGGTCCAAGGATGAACCTCTGGGAGTTACAGACTTTTTCGATGGCTTCCAGTATTTCTTGTCGAATACCGGTGAACTGTCGGGAGAAATCCAGCATCTGAACGGATTGCAAGTTACTTGGCACATCGTTATGGTATATCGCTGTGTGACTGGAGCGGCCCTGTGCCGTTCCAGAGTGGACTACGTCTAACGTTTCACAGCGATTGCAGCTTTCCAGTGCGCGCAGGTTGAAAATTGTGATGGATACTCGTATCGTGTACCTCTTGGCTTCAGATTGAGCTGGATTCAAGAACCTGAGGTTGATGGAGTACGGCAGGACCTTGTAGTTAAGGACTTTAAAACTAAGGAGATCGGCACCATGGAATCAAAGCCGGCACAGAACATTCAGGATACTTTTCTCAATACAGTGCGAAAAGATAAGAGTCCGATCACGATCTATCTGGTAAGCGGTGTGAAGCTGACCGGAAAGATCCGCTCGTTCGACAAGTACTCGGTGCTGTTGGAGAACAACAGCCAGGAGCAGCTGATCTTCAAGCACGCGATCTCGACCGTTGTAAGCGGGCGAGCTGGGACACATGTGGAGCCAAAGGCAGAAGCCCGAGTGGGCGGGTCCCCTGCGCCGGCTGCCAGTGTGCCGATCCAACCGGTTCAAGAGGCCACTGGGACGCAAGGCCGCTAGCCCTTGACCAAAGAGGCAGGTACAGAGATCTCTCCAGAAAAGACGGTAAGACGAAGTCTCGTCGAGGCGCAGGCCGCAGCCGAAGAGCGCCTGCAAGCCGGGCGGAAGAATGCCGAACGCGCCGTGCTGGTTGTCGTCGAGTTCACCGGGGAGCGGCGCAAGCTGACCGCGGCGGCTCGCATGGCCCGCAAGGCAGCGGCTGTCTCTTCCGGTGCTTCG
>Ga0193743_1001924_pt1 | contig 15010 bp, 20 predicted proteins | sample L2c2metaG_FD_143038 | JGI IMG/M metagenome (GOLD analysis project Ga0193743, IMG submission 143038) | Soil microbial communities from a riparian zone of the East river system, Colorado, United States - L2c2 | ecosystem: Environmental > Terrestrial > Soil > Riparian zone | place: USA: East River...
AGTGGTATGTTATTTAAAACGGTGGGTTTCGCTCAATCGACGCACAGCAAACCTTCATCTGCGAGAGATCGAGGTTCTGTCTCCTTAGGCAAGATGGAGAATCTCGAAGAGGCGATCACGTCCCACCACAAAGCACTCAGTCTCCGTCCTCTTGGCCACCCAGAGCGTTCCATGTCCCTGAACAAACTTGCGAATTCTGTCCTTACTCGCTACGAGCGGTTAGGCAGGATGGAGGATCTGGAAGAGGCAATCTCATACCACCGCGAAGCACTCACCCTCCGTCCGCTTGGCCACCCAGGTCGTTCCAGGTCCCTCAACAGCCTTGCGAATGCTGTCCTTACTCGCTATGAGCAGCTGGGCAGGATGGAGGATCTGGAAGAGGCAATTTCATACCACCGTGAAGCACTCAGCCTCCGTCCGCTTGGCCATCCAGATCGTTCCAGGTCCCTCAACAGCCTTGCGAATTCTGTCCTTACTCGCTACGAGCAGATGGGCAGAATGGAGGACCTGGAAGAGGCAATCTCAACCCACCGCAAAGCACTCACCCTCCGTCCGCTTGGCCACCCAGATCGTTCCATGACCCTCATAAACCTCGCGAATGCTGTCCATACTCACTACAAGCAATTGGGCAGAATGAAGGATCTGGAAGAGGCTATCTCATACAACTATGAAGCACTCATCCTCCGTCCTCTTGGCCACCCAGGTCGTTCCATGTCCCTCAACAACCTTGCGAATGCTGTCCGTACTCGCTACGAGCAATTGGGAAGGATGGAGGACCTGGAAGAGGCAATCTCATACCACCGCGAAGCACTTACCCTCTATCCACTTGGCCACCCAGATCGTTCCATGTCCCTCAATAACCTTGCGAATGCTGTCGTTACTCGCTACAAGCAGTTGAGCAGGATGGAGGATCTTGGAGAGTCCTTCGGGCTCTTCACACAGGCAGTACATGACTTGGTTGCGAGCCCCAAGCAGCGGCTTCATGCTGCCATACAATGGGCATATGCGGCACAGCGTCATCACCACAGCTCTGTCATACGTGCCTACACAATGTCGCTCCATCTTCTCAACCGTTGCTTGATTGCTTACCCTAATGTTGAGTCCCAGCAAAAGTTCCTTGCTACTGCCAACATACCAAGATCACTTGCCACTGATGCTGCTTCTGCTGCGATTGGTGCAAAAGATCTTGGGGCAGCAGTTGAATTACTTGACCTGGGCAGAGCCATACTGTGGTCAAAGATGGCTGGGTATAGATATCCACTTGACCGGCTTCGCCAAGTTCATAGACAGCTTGCGGATGACCTTGAGATGTTAAATGGCCAACTGGAACGTCTTGCATTGTCATCAGGGTCTGGGCTAATGGATGATGAGAAGCCCATGTCACAAGCTCATTTAGAGGCTCGAATGAAGAAATATCGTATCCTTTCAGAAGAGTGGGACAAGGTAGTTGAACAAATTCGGAAAATTGAAGGTTTCAGCAACTTCTTACAAGCTGTTCCATTCGCCACCCTTCAAACGGCTGCTGCAGAGGGGCCCGTCATTCTTATTAACGTCAGCAAATACCGTTCCGATGCCATAGTCCTTCACATCGATAAACCCCCAATTCTCGTCCCACTTCCTGATGTAACACCTAAACAACTCATCCACCTAGTTGAAGAGCTTGCTCTTGCGCGAGATCCAGGTTCTGTGACCAACCCTTCGAAACGTATTCTTCCAATACTGCGCGATCTCTGGAAAAACGTTGTTTCTCCTGTACATGATTGCCTGACTCAGTTGGCAGTACCGCAGAATAGTCGTATCTGGTGGTGCCCCACATCCGAATTATGTGCTCTACCCCTCCATGCCGCAGGTCCATACCAGCCCCGGAGAAGGAACCTCACCGACATCTATATATCTTCTTATATACCAACTATATCTACGCTAATTTCTGCGAGATCCAACATGATCGAGCAATCTAATGTCCCCAAATTACTTCTTATTGGTCAACCTGGCGATGGACTGGCAAATGTCCAGGACGAAATTGATAATGTTGGACAACTTCTCAGTGACTTCGGTGTGGGTGTCACGGTCATAGCCGGTGCAGATGCGAGTCGTGAAACAATCCTCCGTGGTCTTCAGCAACACTCTTGGACTCACTTTGCTTGTCATGGCCATCTGGGAGGCAAAGGGGAACCATTTCATGCATCATTCCAACTTCATGGCGGCAGCCGCCTCACTTTACTCGAGTTGATACAGGCTAGACTTCCAAATGCAGAATTGGCATTCCTATCAGCCTGTCACAGTGCGGCAGGAGATGCCAGTACACCGGACGAGACCATTCACCTAGCCGCTGCTCTGCAGTTTTGTGGATTTCGAAGCGTGGTAGGGACTCTGTGGGCTATGGAAGACCGAGATGGGCCAACTATATCGAAGGCATTTTATGAGTACATGTTTCGCGAACCAGGACGTAAGGCAGACTTCAGAGATTCGGCAGAGGCGCTCAACCTGGCTATCCGGGCGATGAGGAGAAACGGTTTGCCTTTAGACCGTTGGATCATGTTCGTTCATATTGGTGCTTGAGCGACTTATGTTTCCACTGCCACAAATGTCCAGGGGCGATTAACCATCGTAAGTATTTTCTGGCTCAGGGAGGAAATTTCATTCTTTTCTTCCATCCATGTGTGCCTTTTATTTCAGAGAACTGCCCGATGGATACGATCTTTCGTGATGCACATTTGGGATTTTGTTGTTTCGTATAAAGGCTTCCTCCATCGTAATATAGTACTCATAACTGGTGTAAAATGTTAATTCGCATTCTCCTTCGCAAGCCTATTCGTATTGCAGAAGTGTTATCAAATAATGCCTGTGAAATTACGTTAGTGCATGCGACGAACACATGCTATCAGAACATCCTTTCCAGGGATCGGACCGTCCAGATTATCGGCTGGGTGTTGTATGTATGGTACTTGTATCTATTTCATGCTTGCCAAGATGATTTTTTTTGAAATGATAATCAAACGACGATGAGAATTTCCTTTGGTTAATGAGCGAGGTTTGAACAATGGAGGACTCCTGCGCTTGTCCTGGGTAATCATGTATATACGGGCCCCAGACTTCATAAACAATTGATACAATGAGAGGGCTGGGTCGGTAGAAATACCAAATTCGCATGATTCGAATAATGCTGTACAAACCGCGCAAATTATCTAGATAGGACTGTTAACAGGTCATTGAGTACTCACGAGGACACTATACGATACTGAAAACGGAGATGGTTTTTTTTCTAGGGACAACATCGGTCGGCATCAACTAGACGTGCAGGGAAGAAGTCCTCGGACGTCGTCGGTTAGATCCCAATTGGGGGCGCACTCTGTGCTGGGCTAACCCAATGTTTCTCATCTTTAACGCGAATTTTGTAATAAACGGGGTCTTTTGCCAAACAGCGGTAAACCCTACTCCTAAATTCAAGTTCAGGGCCGCGGCGTAAAACGTCGAGTTTCCCTCTTTGCCATGTCGGGTTTCTTCCCTTCTCTGAGTTCCCTGGAAACCTTTGCAAAAGTGAAGTTATATGCTACTGTTGTTACGGATGATTCTAATTGAACCTCATACTTTTGGGTTACTCTCAGGGCACTTTGGCGACAGCAGCCACATTGTCGACTCTTGGTTGGTTTTCCATCTTTTTCTTTTTTTGAGTTCTGGTGGCCGTTCACGCGATATATTGATACAAAGTTGCTTTACAGGCGTTGGCCTCATATACTATGGCCAAAATTACTTGATATATCCATCAGCATTTCCTCCTGGATCGCGAATAGGTGCCGAAATCTCGAACACTTCCTTCATGACGCTAATATGCCGTGTCAGACGTTCCCCTTCCGTCCGAATTTGGGTTGCATCACGAAGATTTGGAATTAAAGACGTCTGACAACGTTATATTGAGGTGCTACTTAATACCTCAGAAGATAGATTTGGGCACTGGAAGCATTCACATGGACGTCAAGGAAGGAACAACGGAGGATGAGGTCAGTTTTTGGTTGGTCCTTCCTTATCGTGCATCTATTTCATCAAATCTATCTCCTGTAGTTTATTGCCAGTCGACCGACCGTGATTATGTTTCATGGTAATGGCGGAAACCTCGGTCATCGAATTCCTCTAGCTGGTATTTTTGTCAACAAGATGCGGTGCAATGTCCTAATGTTGTGTTATAGAGGGTATGCTTGTCATGTCGTCAGCTTACCAAGGGTACTGACACTGAATTCCGTTTTAAAGCTATGGTCATTCAGATGGTTCTCCTTCGGAGAAAGGTGTGTGCATGTATGCCGTCATGTGTGCCACGTCTGACTACTAGCATCAAGGCCTGCAGATAGACTCCCAAACTGCTTTGGACTATCTCACATCTCATCCACTCTTCAAAGAGACACCCATAGTGAGTGTGCTTACACACTTTCCTTTAACGCGCTACTGGGCTTACACAAATTTTCATACAGATTCTATATGGGCAGTCAATCGGAGGTGCGGTCGCGGTTGATCTCGTTAGTCGAAATTTTGCCAAGGTCGTACTTGAGTTTTCCAATTTCGGCATGAAGAGAGGTTGACATCCTGAGACAGATAAATGCTCTGATACTCGAAAATACGTTCACCTCCCTTCCCAGTCTCGTACCGCACGCACTTCCGGTTCTCGGCCCTTTTTCTTTCCTGTGTCACCAAAAATGGGACTCGGCATCCAAAATTCCACTTATCCCTGCGACGATGCCAATACTTATGCTCAGCGGCGCCAGTGATGAGCTCGTCCCTAAGGAACATATGCGGGCTCTCTGGGAAGCTGTAGCCAAACGAGGCGAAAAGAAAAAGCTTAATGGCAGTGAATATAAGACAGGACTGGAAAGAGCAAAATACATGGAATTTGAGCATGGAGGCCATAGTGCGTCGATTGATATCTTTAAAAATTTTGAGGGAGTTTTCAATTGTTGATTGACCTCTGTTTGATGGCAGATGACACTTGTGCGCAGCCAGGATATTGGACGGCTATCGCTGACTTTATCGCCAGTCTTGGCCATGCCGCGCCTTCTCGTCCACGGCGGGCTTCTTAAAAGTGGTGTTACCCTGGTTCGTTCTTCTAGTTTGTCTTTATCGTTACAAGTATATAGTTTCTTCAAGACCTTATGCATCAAGCCACCCCTTCGTGGCGACAGGATCCTCATGCTACTTTTTTTTTCTTTTCGGTGGAGCTTCCTTGTATCTTTATCTGGTGTATATATTCATTACCAGTACCCTTATGTATCATATTTTACTGCGATTTACTTTTTTTTTTTTCCTTTCTGCTCTTTTTGTCGTGCGTGAAAGCTTTGCTATGGGCGATAGTACGGGAATTTATCAATCCACTAGCGCGTGACATCGCCCCAAACTTACTGCGAGACCCAATGTCCCACGGTCAATAGCTTAACTAACAACTTGTGTAGACCCTTTGAAGGTGTCTTCTAAGTCTGTTCCGAAATCGAAACCCGCTCACTCTTTGCGATTCATTCCCACCAACCATTAGGCTAACCCGCCAGGTCTTCTTGAAAGTTCTTCAACTCACACTCTTTTTTTTTGAAGCCAATGCTCTCCTTTCTGAACACCCACATCTCTTTTTACCTCACCATCATCTCCTTTCTCCTTTGCATCACTGATCTTGCCGCATCAGCGCCCACTACTATCGGTTCCGACTTGCATCGCCGTCACCTCCAACCCATTGACCTGCCTTTCCCATATGGCAAACTCGCCGACGAAATACTTAATGTCAATCGTGTTTCTTACATCATGAAACGTGAGCTTGACGAGCGCGAAGAGGACAGGGTTGTCACCTATAGTACCGATCACTTGATAGCGACCTCCGCCCCTCTCCGCCAAGGCCAGCGCCACACCCCATCAGGCACCTCTTTCGGTCGCTTGTCGCATGCCCAACGTCATCACCATCGTCGTTGGTCAGGACGCTCCGACTTTCTTGCACACGACGCGATGTTCGAAGATGATGAGTAGGTCCCTTCTTTTGGTCCCATCTTCTTTCTTTTGACATAAACTCTTATCTCTGTAGGATTATTACTCCACCACGTAATGCTGCCGATGTCGATCAACCGGCGAATACGTCGGAACGTCAATAGTCTATATATAAACAATTAATCGTCATCTAGCTCCTTTAAAGCAATAAGGGTATGGTTTATTTCCACTTGCTGTTATCGACAACATGTTAACTGGAGTACCTAGATGAAGACGTTGAATTATTTGTCTAGATTTTATAGACGTGCACTTGTTTTTGATATATTATGGTCCACTGGCCCAGGCCTAGTTTACAATGCAAAGGACTTTCCTTTGTAATTTTGTTGATTTCTAGAATTCCCAGTTCCGCACTGACACCGCTTGTGATCGAGCCGATGATCGCTCAATTTTGTTTACTCAAAGACAAGGGCCGCAAGTCACAAAGCCCTTTTTTCTCGCCATTTTATCTGGAGTCTATGGCCAAGTGTCAGTCTGGCTTCTGTTGTAAAGTATCGCTGCAAGACAACATTGCCATCGTTGCAATGCTCGTGTTCAACGGCACACCGTAGAATCGCCCCGCTCAAGTGGATACATACTCCACAATTCAAATCACATCATAATGGAAGGTGTATGTTGATGCCGTAAACTTGCTAGAAAACAAGTTTTTTCAAAGTAGCCTTTTTTGTTTTTTTTTTTGACGCTCTTATTCAGAGACCTCTTCGATATCTGAAGCGAATTGGTGACGTCAAGCCGAATTAACCTAATGCTATTATTCACACGTTTTTTTCTTTTCGGTTAGTTTGTTTCATGCTAGAAGAGGCTAGAAGCCTACGATGCCGACATATCGTCATTCCAGAATTCCAAAATTGACGGTTCCTTCATTTGATTTATACTTGATTTCCCTGAGTTCCGTCTGGCTGTGGCTTCCGATCCCTTGTTGAAGGGGGGGGTACTTAAACCAATGCCTTCCTGCTTTTCTTTCTTCCCTCACTCGACAATCTTAGTCGCTTTCTTTGTTTCCCTTCCCAGATTCACTCCCTCGTCCACCAGACACCAACCCACATTCGTTTAAATAACAAAATGTTCTCCCTTCGCTCCGTCACTGTCTTCGCTGCCCTTGCGTATGCTACCATCTCCTCTGCAGCTCCAGCTCCCCCTCTTCCACAAATCCCTGGTGTCCCACAACTCCCAGGCGTCCCTCAGCTCCCAGGCGTCCCTCAGCTTCCTGGAGTCCCAAAACTCCCTGGTACTGCTCAGCTTCCTGGTACCGCTCAGTTTCCTGGTATCCCCCAAATCCCCGGTGTCCCTAAACTCCCTACCCTCCTCCCAGGAGGTGTCGATAAGGATTCCACGAGCGTTGTTCATCCTCCTGTCCGTCGTGTTGCACTACCATCCAAGTCTGCTATCGATTATTTCAGTGAGGCCCACGAAAGCATCAAGCCCATCGCCGATAAATTGAGTTAGTACATCCTTTCCATTACTTGTATATCTCGAATTGACCATGTGTTCGCAGAGACTGCCGTTGCTTCTGGTGATGCAAAGAAAGTTGACAAGAAGGTCGTTCTCGGTCATCTCAATGAGATGGCTGCCGTCCTCAATGTCGCCAAAGATGGTCTCAAGGGGTGGCAACACGTGGACAACGTGAAAGCCCTCCTCACTTTCAAGGGTGTTGTCATCACTGTCGCTCACCTTGGTCTCATTATCCACGGTCTCCTTCTAGTGGGTACTTTCTTTGAATCTCTTTCATCCTGTTTTGATGAGTTTCTTGTTGGATAGACCATCATTGAGGTTCTATACATTGTTGTCAAAGTTGTTGGCATCCTCGATATCACTATCTGCCCTGCCCTCATCAGCATTGGGTATGTTCTTTGTTGGGTGTAATCATTCCGACCTCTCATTCTTTTTATTATTATAGTATCATTCTCGCTGAGATTCTTACCATTGTTCTCGGTCTCGTCGTCGGCTTGAAGGCTGTCTTGGCTGTCGCCCTTAAGCCCCTCTCAGATCACTGCTCTTACCTGCACTACACTGACATCTTGGTTGTCATCGGTCTCTAGACCTCATTGACTCCAAGTTTTCTTTAATCTTTCTTGGAGAGTCTATACCCTTATGTCGTCGTAATAGTTTACATATTTCTATGATGAACTTGATGATACCTGGCGATGTATGTCCTGAGCACATCTTGCAACAGTATAATGTTGGTTTTTTTCACATGTTTGATTTCACCCAATTCGGCATTTTTTTTTTGGAGTACAAAGAGCATACAATAATAGAATAGAACCTATCTTACGTTTATATGAACCATTTGAGTCGCAGTTGATCATCCATTCTTCCTGTTTGCTCTTGTCATTCCTTTAAGTTATCGGCTACAAAGGAAAATAGTTTAACTCTAAGTAATATGGAGACTACTGAATACCGTGTAATTATGAGCCTTTTTTCGTATCCGTTGAGTTAAATCAACACGCAAGGCTCTTCGCAATCTTGTGGAAACTGGAAAAGCGATCCTAGTAAGGACACTTACAATGACCTTGATGCCAAATTGTAAACCTCAGGTTTCGAAGTAGCACCCCATTTACTGCACAAATTTAAACTGTTGTATAGCAATTGGATCTACAATATTGGCAGCCAACAGCAAAAATTGTGCACCATTTATGCTGTTAACAATTCATTGGCGGCGAGTCACGAGACTTGACTCTATAAATTAATTTCGGGGAAACATCGCTTTCTGCTCTCCTCCCCCCACCCTCAGGTTCTTCGCCATGCTTTCTGTATCTTCTCGCCTGGTTGTGAGCGGTGCTGGGCGCGCCGTCGTTGTCGCGGGCCAGCGTCGCGGAACTGTACAGGTCATCCGACGGACATCCGTTCGTGGTATCCAATCTATTGCTCAAACAGACCGGGTAAGTTTTTAACATTTTGCGTCTTAAATTTTTGTTACGTTTCGGCTAGGATACCATTACCCGTTTATTATACTCTATTGGAACCAAACGAGAGGTCGAACGCCATCTTCGGATCTTTTCGTCCTCTTCACATCCTTCCCAACCTGCCAAGTTCGCAGTTATCAAAGTTGGTGGAGCAGTCTTATCTGAACTCGATGAGCTAGCTTTGAGCTTGAGCTTCTTATACCGTGTGGGGCTATACCCAGTGGTCCTGCATGGTGCTGGCCCTCAGATGAACAGCATCTTGGAAAATGAGGGTGTGGTCCCAGACTACATCGATGGTATCCGTGTTACGGGTGCGTATCTGTATTATACCTCATTTCCACTCTTATCGTTCGCCCCTCCCTTTCAGATGCCAAGACCCTTCAAATTGCTCGTCGTGTTTTCTTAGAGGAAAATTTGAAGCTCGTAGCAGCCCTCGAAAAACTCGGAACGCGTGCTCGCCCCATCACTTCGGGTGTCTTCAGTGCTGACTACCTAGAAAAGGACAAATACGGTCTCGTTGGAAAGATAACCAAAGTCGATAAACGGCCTATTGAGGCTTCTATCCGTGCAGGAGCACTTCCGATTCTGACCAGTCTCGCAGAGTCTGCTGATGGTCAAATTCTGAATGTCAATGCCGACATCGCCGCGGGTGAGCTTGCCAAGGAGCTTGAACCGATGAAGATTGTCTTCTTGAACGACAAAGGAGGCATGTTCCACGGTGTCACGGGCGAGAAGATGGACGTTATCAACCTCGACGAGGCAAGTTTTCAATGCCGTTTTCCCAATCATTCATTCTTCTTATCAACCTCTAGGAATATGATAGCCTCATGAAAGAATCCTGGGTCAAGTATGGTACCAAACTCAAACTTCGGGAGTTTAAAGAACTCCTTGATCACCTTCCCCGGTCGTCCTCCGTCGCCGTTATATCGGCTTCTTCATTGCAGAAGGAGCTTTTCACAGATAGTGGCGCTGGTACTCTTATCCGACGAGGATATAAACTGTTCAAACATGGCTCTATCGACAAGATCGGTGCAGACCGTTTCCGCCAAGTCGTCCACGACCGTGACCCGGAAGTTCTTGCTGGATTTCAAAGTGTCACAGGGGTTCTCAACGACCTGAACAAGACCCCATACACTGTCTACGGCGATGAGCCCTTGGATGTCCTTGCCATCGTTTCCCATCCTGAGGGCGAGATTCCAGTTATGACCAAAATGCTCGCTTCACGTGGAGGAGTCTTGAATAACGTGACGGATAATGTGTTCAACTCTATCAAAAAGGATTACCGTAAACTTTTCTGGACTGCCCAGGCAGACGATGAGAACCGTGGTTGGCACTTTGAGCGAGCGGATGGAAGCTTCACAAGGGCTGGGAAGAGCTTGTTCTGGTATGGTGTTCAAGATGTAGCAGAGGTGGAAAAGATTATTAAGGATTTTGAGGCCAAAGGAAGGATTGAGAGATCTTACCTTCCTGTCGGCCCCTCTGCTCCTCATCGTCTAGGGACCAGCACAGGTGCTGCCCTTGGTACTACCCGGGCCTTTTCTACCATGGCTCGACGCGCCTTTTCCACCCATACCCCAGGCTCATCTCGCGGTTACGCCACTGCTGCGTCAGAGACTTCCACGGAGCCCAAGCGAATAGGACTTATTGGAGCTCGTGGATTCACCGGCCAAGCGCTCACCACTCTTCTCTCTGGACATCCCTATCTCGACTTAAGCCATGTTTCTTCCCGTCAGCTCGCTGGGTATCCTTTGGAAGGATACGTTAAAACTCCCATCACCTACTCCAATCTGTCGGTAGGGGATGTTGAAAAGATGGAGAAGGAAGGGGAGGTAGATGCTTGGGTTATGGCGTTACCCAATGGTGTTTGCAAACCTTTTGTTGACGCTGTGGACCGTGGCGCGAAGGAACGTACGAAAGACAGAGAAGCGAGTGTGATTGTCGATCTCAGTGCCGATTATAGATTTGAAAAGGGGTGGACATACGGCCTTCCTGGTGAGGCTTGAAATAAACCCTCTCTTTCTTTTTGGATATTTGAATTGAATGTACTTTTTTCTTTTTTCTATCTTTTTTTGTTGTTGTATATGACATTGCTTTTGGGGAACAAATGTTATGGCCTGCGCTTTCAACATACTCCGATGTCCTTTCCGTCATCAAACTACGACACAATCTGTCAGAACTTTATGGACGTGGGTCAATACGATCTTCCAAGAAGATCTCTAACCCTGGTTGTTATGCTACTTCTTCTCAACTACTAATCGCACCCCTCGTTAACCACATCAAGGCGGGTACCTGGCCTACGGTGTTCGGGATTTCTGGGTACAGCGGTGCCGGGACCATCATTTCCAAAGATGCATCCGGTAAAGTTGTCAGTTTGCCCAAAGTCAGCGGTGAGAGTTTGGAAGGAGGAGTCAAACCTTACGCGTTGACGGGCCATATCCATGAACGCGAAGCTGGCTATCACCTATCCCGTCTATTGACCAATGGTGGTGCCGGGTCTACTGTGAAAGTAGCGTTCACCCCTTCCGTTGCACCGTGGTTTCGTGGTATCATCTCGACGGTTTCGATCCCTCTCTCGGATAAGCTGACGGCTAAGGATGTGATAGCGATATTTGAGGAGAGGTATGCTGGTGAAAAGTTGGTGAAGATCAAAAAGGAAGTCCCTGAATTGAAGGATGTGAAGGAGAAACATGGATGGGTTGTAGGTGGATTCCAGACGAGTGTTGAAGGTGATAGGGTGGTCATTGTGGTATGTTGCCTTTTTTAATCTTGTGGTTGTGATTCGAGGGGGAAACTAATGTTACGATAGGGCGGGCTTGATAATTTGCTGAAGGGTGCTGCGACTCAGTGTCTACAAGTTAGTCGTCGTCGTCTCTTTATTTATTTTTTCGATCTGTGGTTGACCTAGACATGTTGCACAGAACCTCAATCTTGCTTTAGGATACGATGAGTTTGCTGGGATACCAATTGACTAATTGATCAGGGTAGTGGATATAAAAAATAAAATGTATGGCAATCGAGGATCTGAAGGAATTGGATGGGGCAAAAGAAAAAGAATACATCTTATCTGCTGCCAGTGTTCTAGATTATATTTATTTTTGTTGCTACTACATATCTAGACGTCTAGACCTATGACCGGACTGGTCCGTTTTATTGATGCTGATTCTGGTCCTCAGATTGGAGCAGTATGTTATTGAGTGCACTCGAAAAGGCCCGAAGCCCTTGCTCACTGGCATCATGCACAGCCTTCATCATAATCTGCGGGTATTGTCTGGTTGGTTTACTGGTCAGATCCAGGGTTATTAATTTATTCCTTGACCTTTTACTACTACTACTACTACTACTAGCTTCCAGCAGCTGTCAATACACGATGGGCGCTAGAAAGTTCGCTAACACTGCCAAATACAGAAGAGGGTTCAAGTTCATCGTTGCTCACCAGCTTGCCGCCATCTTGTACGGCCCGTACCACTGAGCCCATCCCCCAGTCCACACCCGAGCCCATCGCTGCCGACGACGATTTGCACAGATGTCGACTAGCTCCAGACACAATCGTTCTGCATCTATCTCCCAAGTACAACAACAACCAGTTTTCGCTGCTCAGAATAACCAACCAAACCATTCAGAACCCACTTTCGATACGAAAGCACGACCAGTACCTAGTGTATGTTTTTTTTTACTCTTTTATTTCTCACATACTGGTCGTTCTCATCGATCGCGCGCACATGCAAATTATGATTATTTTTATTATTATTATTCTTTTAGGTTATCAAACCTGTTGCACATAAACCAACGGACGACGAGTTCTTCACATATGATCAGGACGGGGAACAGAAACCAAATCATGAATTTCTCAAGGCTCATTTCTTTCGTGAAGGTCGATTGACGGAAACGCAAGCTTTGTATATTTTGGAGCACGCTACCACCGTTTTCTCGAGAGAGGCCAATATGGTTTCTGTGAAAAGTCCTGTTACGAGTGCGTAGCATTTGTTTTGGTTTTTTTTTCTCTTCTTTGCATTGGATCCTCAAAGACGACTTGGATTGTATATAGTATGCGGCGATATCCACGGGCAATATGTGAGTGTCCGCGCTTTATGGCCACCGATACCCTTTGCCTCAACATTGTTTTTTGTTGTTGTTGTTGTTGTTGTAGTATGATCTGATGAAGCTGTTTGAGGTGGGCGGTTCGATGGAGGAAAGCGCGTATCTATTCCTTGGGGACTACGTTGATAGAGGAGATTTCGGTATTGAGGTATACCTGCATGTCCCTCTTTTCCCCCAACCTGTAACCCTTTAGTGAAACGTTCTTGCCCCAGTGCCTCCTCTACCTGTATGCTCGCAAAATTTGGAGTCCAAACAGATTGGTTATGCTACGGGGTAACCACGAATGTCGGCATCTAACGGAATATTTCACGTTCAAACGCGAATGTTAGTGAATCTCATGTTTTATAGACCAATCTTCTAAAGTTAAGCTGATCATCACCCTTTCCTCCGTCCTATTTTCTAGGTCTACACAAATACTCAGAAAACATATATGAGGCTTGCATACGTTCTTTCTGGTCCCTCCCTGTAGCCGCCTTGGTAGATGGCCGCTTCTTCTGTGTGCACGGTGGAATCTCACCAGAACTCATGACTCTGAACGATCTTACAACCCTCAATCGTTTCCAAGAACCAGGTTCACATGGTCTGCTATGCGATCTTCTTTGGGCTGATCCCATCACCAACTTCGGTCATGAGAACGAAACTGGACAAGGTGTTACTCCTGGTACCCTGTTTCTGAATAATACGACGCGCGGGTGCTCGTATTACTATACGTGAGCCACTCCCCTTCTCTTTGCCTGCCAAAAGGAGGCGAATAATGTGCTGTAGATTTGAGGCTGTCACCAAATTCCTAGAAAGGAACTCGTTATTAACGGTTATACGAGGACATGAAGCTCAAGATGCTGGGTACGTTTGTTGTCCTCTTCTCCTTTTTCTCCTCTTGTTGGATGACTAACCCGTTCTCCTAGGTACACGATGTACCGGAAAACTCCCAAACGAAATTTCCCATCTGTCATCACTATATTTTCTGCTCCCAATTACCTGGACGTCTATCATAACCGCGGCGCTGTACTCAAATATGCGAACAAGAATATTACTATCAGACAGTACAACTCGAGTTCGCATCCCTACTGGCTGCCCAACTTCATGGATGCATTCACGTGGAGTTTACCTTTTGTGGGGCTCAAGAGTGGGTACTCCGTGTTATCCTCACTTCAGAGTTTCTGATTGATTGCATCATCCTATGCCAGTTACCGAGATGCTCCTAGCGATTTTGAGTATATGTTCACAAGAGGAGCTCGATTCTGAATCCGATGGTGATGACGAGATAACAGAAGAAGAGCTTAGTGCAGAAGCCATTGCGGCAAGGCGCCAGGCAATCAAAAGAAAGATTATGGCTGTTGGGAGAATGCAAAAAGTGTTTCAAATCCTTCGGTGCGTTCAGTTTTCTATCTTATGTTAAAGCATATGTTGATGTTGGGCCTTTCGTATAGGGAAGAGGCAGAGAATGCTACTGAACTGGCAACCGACGGTGTTAGTGGGTCTTCTACTGGTGTTGGACTTAACGTGCAAGGCACTAGAATCAACAGGAGCATTCGCACATTTGCTGATGCGTAAGTTTCCTTCTATTTTTCTCTCTTTCTCTTTTTTTTCTTGATCAAGTTACGTTTACTGAAATAACTCGTTCTCCCATTACAGCCGTCGTTCGGATATAGCAAATGAGCGTCTACCAGACTTTGAAACGCACCGTCCTACTATCTTCCCAGTTCCGAGTATGCGGCTCACAAGTCGTAGAGATTCGGATGGGGTGGATATGGAATATTTGATCAAACGCACACTGGATGAAGATGGTGATGATGAAGGAGGTATCGTGGAGAAATTGGCGGAAAAGATTGCGAGAGGGAGGAGTATAACCGCTAAGCCGTCGTTGAAGAGACATGATACAGCTTAAAAAAAAACAGTTTTTTTTTATATTTTTTTTTTTTTTCCTTCCTTACTCTTCTCTCTTCTTTTTCTTTTATTTATTCAGTTTTTGGAGTTGTCTTTGAGAGTGATTTCAGTGA
>Ga0193743_1001925_pt1 | contig 15009 bp, 10 predicted proteins | sample L2c2metaG_FD_143038 | JGI IMG/M metagenome (GOLD analysis project Ga0193743, IMG submission 143038) | Soil microbial communities from a riparian zone of the East river system, Colorado, United States - L2c2 | ecosystem: Environmental > Terrestrial > Soil > Riparian zone | place: USA: East River...
GCTGCGCACCGGGGAGTCGGCGTCGGAGATGGCCCTGCGCGCCTTCCCCGCCACCCTGCAACTCGCCGTCACCACGATGCTCCTCGCGATCGTCGGCGCCGTGATCATCGGATGCTGGGCGGCGTATCGGCCCAACTCGCTGGCCGACCGGTTCTCCAGCCTGCTGTCCATGACGGCAGCCAGCATTCCCGACTTCTGGTTCGCCATCACCGGCGTGTGGCTCTTCGCCGTGCTGCTGGGCGTCCTGCCGACCTCGGGCACCGACGGCGCGCTGTCCTGGATCCTGCCCATCGCCACCCTGATGATCCGACCGCTGGGCGTGCTCACCCAGGTGGTCCGCGGGGCCATGGTGTCCGCGCTCTCCGCCCCGTACGTCCGATTGGCACGAAGCAAGGGGGCCAGCGACTTTCGCGTGGTCACCCACCACGCACTCCGTAACGCGGCCGCGCCGGCCGTCACCGTCGCGGGCGACCTGGCGGTCGGCCTGATCAACGGTGCAGTGGTGGTCGAGGCGATCTTCGGCTGGCCGGGCATCGGCAAGCTGATGATCGACGCCATCCTGCAGCGGGACTTCGCCGTGCTGCAGGCTGCGGTGCTGCTCACCGCGGTCAGCATCTTCGTACTGAACATCGCCATCGACGCCTGCTACGCGCTGCTTGACGCCCGCGTGCGGGAACCGGCCAAGGTCTGAGAAGGTCTGGAGGACAACGCGAATGAGCACTCAAATCGATCTGGTGCCGGTCAAGCCGACCACCGCCATCGTCGGTGAGGCCGACGCAGGCCGCCGACCCGGCCGCTCGGTCTGGTTCCGGATGCTGGTGAACGACCGCGTCGCCGCGGCAGCGGCCGCGATCCTCGGACTGGTGTTCCTCACCGCGATCTTCGGTCCGATGCTGGTTGGCGACCTGGCCACCCACATCGACCTGGACAACTCCAACCAGGCGCCGTTCACCCTGGCGCACGGCTGGGCCAACGTGCTCGGCACCGACCCGCTGGGCCGCAGCATGCTTGGCCGGCTCATCGTGGCGTGCCGCACCACGTTGTCGGTGGCCATCCCCGCGGTGGTGATCTCCGCGGTGGTCGGCTCGGTGATCGGCATGTGGGCCGGCTTCTACCGCGGTTGGCGGGAGACCGTCGCGATGCGCGTCGCCGACGTGATCATGAGCTTCCCGTCGCTCCTGCTGGCCGTCGTCGTGCTGTACGTGTTCTCCCCGAGCGCCGCGAACATCGTTGCGGTCCTTGCCATCACCCGCATCCCGGTCTACCTGCGCACCGCCCGCGCAGAATCGGCCGAGCTGTCCAGCCGGGTGTTCGTCGACGCCGCGCGTACCTTCGGCGCCGACGGACGGTCCATCATCACCCGGCACGTCCTCCCGATCGTGCTGCCGACGCTGCTGACGGTGGCCACCCTGGACTTCTGCTACGTGATGCTCGCCGAGTCGTCGCTGAGCTTCCTGGGCATCGGCATCCAGCCACCCGACGTCAGCTGGGGCCTGATGGTCTCGCAGGGCCGCACCTACCTGCACACCGCGTGGTGGCTGTCGTTCTTCCCCGGCCTGGCGATCGTCATCACCACCGTTTCGGCCACCATCCTCGCCGCCTGGGCTCGGATCGCCACCGATCCCGGACAACGGTGGCGGCTCACCGTCCCGCAGAAACGCCTGTCCCGCTTCACCGGTGCCGCAAAGCGCCTATCTTGAAAGAGGTACTGTAGATGACCGCTGTGGCAGAGCACGTGCCCGCCGAACGCGTCGACGCCGATCCGGCGCTGCGGGTCGAGGGGCTCACGGTCGACATCCGCACCATCACCGGCACCGTGCGCGCCGTCGACGCGGTGTCCTTCGCCGCCCACCGCGGCGAGACCCTGGCACTGCTTGGCGAGTCGGGCTGCGGCAAGTCCATGACCGCAACGGCGTTGGTGGGGCTGCTGGAGCCGGTCGCCGAGGTCGTCGCGGGGTCGGCGCACATCGCAGGCCGGGATGGATTGGCCGACCTCCTCGCCGCGGATCGCAAGACCCGCCGCAAGCTGGCCGGTCCCGAACTGGCGATCGTCTTCCAGGACGCACTCACCGCGCTCAATCCGCTCTACACCGTCGGCACCCAATTGGCCGAGCCGTTCCGCATCCACCACGGGATGAAGGCCAAGGAAGCCAAGCGCAAAGCCGTCGAACTGATGGCGCGGGTGGGGATTCCACAGCCGCAGGAGCGGATGAAGTCCTACCCGCACCAGTTCTCCGGCGGCATGCGCCAACGGCTGCTCATCGCGATGGCCGTGGCGCTCAATCCGCGGGTGCTGATCGCCGACGAGCCGACCACGGCACTGGACGTCACGGTGCAGGCGCAGATCATGGCGCTGCTGAAGAGCCTGCGCACCGAATTCGACATGGCCGTCGTGCTGATCACGCACGACCTGGCGCTGGTCGCCGAGGAGGCCGACCGCGTCGCGGTGATGTATGCCGGCACGATCGTCGAAACCGGTTCGGTCGCCGAGGTATTCGCCGAACCGAAGCACCCCTACACCAAGGGGCTGCTCGACTCCGTTCCGGTGAACGCCGAGCGTGGCGCGGAACTGAAGTCCATCGGCGGATCGCCGCCGGACCTGCACTCGATCCCTGAGGGCTGCGTGTACCAGGAGCGCTGCCCTCTCGCCCGCGAGATCTGCCGCACCACGCGGCCACCGCTGGAAGCCGTCGGCGCCAGGCGGAAGTCCGCGTGCCACTTCCCCGGAGAGGTCAAGAATGTCTAACCAGCTGCTTTCCGTCCGCGACCTGACCAAGACGTTCCGGGTGCCTGGCGCACGCGGGAGCAAGGCCAAGTTGTCCGCGCTCGACGGCATCAACCTGGACCTGGCCCGTGGCGAAACACTTGGCCTGGTCGGCGAATCCGGTTGCGGCAAGTCCACCCTGGCCCGCACCCTGCTGATGCTCGAGCGTCCGGACTCCGGCACCGTCAGCTTCGACGGCACCGACCCGTTCGGCCTGCGGGGCAAGGAACTGCTCAAGTTCCGGCGCCGGGTGCAGATGGTGTTCCAGGACCCCTACGCCTCGTTGAACTCCCGGATGACGGCGGGCGACATCATCGCCGAGCCGTGGCGCAGCCACCGGACACTCCACCCGGCGAAGCGTGACCGCGACACGCGGGTGCGGGAGCTGCTGGATCTCGTCGGTCTCGGCGCGAAGGCCATGGACAAGTACCCGCAGGAGTTCTCCGGCGGACAGCGCCAACGCATCGGCATCGCCAGAGCGCTCGCGCTCGATCCGGACGTCATCATTTGCGACGAGCCCGTGTCGGCCCTGGACCTCTCGGTACAGGCCCAGGTGCTGAACCTGCTCAACGACCTGCAGCGCCAATTACAGATCTCCTACGTGTTCATCTCGCACGACCTGTCGGTAGTACGCCACGTCGCCGACCGGGTGGCGGTGATGTACCTGGGCCGCATCATCGAAACCGGCCCAACCGAAGCCGTTTTCGACCGACCGAATCACCCCTACACCGCGGCGCTGATGTCGGCGGCACCCAAACTGGACGCGGCCCAACGCGGCGAGCGCATTCTGCTCAAGGGCGAGGTGCCCTCGCCGCTGAACCCGCCGTCGGGCTGTCGGTTCCGGACCAGGTGCCAGCGGGCCACCGACGTCTGCGCCAAGGAGCGGCCGCCGGTCGCGCTCGATCTGCAGGTCGCCGACCACACCGCCGAGTGCCACCATCCGTTGCTCGCCGACCAGTCGGCGTTGTCCCGCAGCGCATGAGCGCCTGCCCGTGACAATCACCGACTACACCGTCATCGCGGTCGCGGTACTGGTCGCGTCGTGCCTGCAGGCGTCGATCGGCTTCGGCATGGGCATGCTCGCCGCGCCCGTCGTCGCGCTGGTGGACCCGGCGCTGATCCCCGGCACGCTGATCATGCTGGCCGCAGTGGTCACCCTCATGGTGGTGATTCGGGAGCGCACCGCGATCGACGTGTCCGGCACCGGCTGGGCGCTGGTCGGGCGGGTACCCGGCACCATCGCCGGGGCCCTGCTGCTCACGGCGATACCCGAACGCGCACTGGCGATCCTGATCGCGGGCGTCGTGCTCTTCGGCGTCGTCCTTACCAGTGTCGGCTGGATTCCCGTGCCCCACCGGCGAAACCTGATGCTGGCCGGTGCCACCTCCGGAGTGCTTGGCACGGCGACGTCGATCGGGGGACCGCCGATGGCGCTGGTGTGGCAGGGAAACAGCGGTCCGCGACTGCGCGGCACCATGAGCGGTTTCTTCCTGATCGGATCGGTGATGTCTCTCGCGATGCTGACGCTGACCGGAGCGGTCGACGGGCACACCTTCCGGGCGTTCGCGGTGCTTATTCCCGCCACCGTGGCCGGGTACGCATTGTCCCGGGGTGCCAACCGACTGCTCAACCCTCGGCGGCAGCGGTGGACCGCCATCGCAGGCTCCGGCACCGGCGCCGCGGTGCTCGTCGCCCAGCAGGCGGGTCTGCTGTGACGCCCGAACCCGGGCCGGCATCGGATGTCGCTGTGCGCAAGGTGAAGTCGGCCGTCCGCACGGTCGAGCTGCTCGAGTATCTCGCCGCGCGGCAGGACAGGCCCGCGCGCATCCGAGAGATCAGCGCGGCGCTCGACATGCCGCGCAGCAGCGCGCATGCGTTGTTGCGGACACTGATGGGGCAGGGCTGGGTGCGCTCCGACGACTCCGGCACGCTGTACGGAATCGGCATCCGCGCGCTGCTGGTCGGAACGAGCTACCTGGACAGCGACCCGTACCTGCCGATGATCACGCCGTTCCTCGAGGATCTGCGCCAGGAGCTCGACGAGACGTTTCACGTCGGCCGCCTCGATGGCCCGGATGTGGTCTATCTGGCCACCCGCGAGTCGCGGCAGTATCAACGCACGGCCAGCCGGGTCGGCCGAAGATTGCCTGCCTACGCGACCGCGTTGGGCAAGGCGCTGCTGGCCGAGCGGTTCGGCGCCGACCGGGACCACCACATCCCGACCGATCTGGCCCCGATCACGCCGCACACCGTGACCGACCGGGCCGAGCTGGAGGAAGCCCTCGAAACCGCGCGGGTCCGCGGCTACGCCACCGATGACGAGGAGAACACCGCGGGCCTGCGGTGTTTCGCCGTGGCATTGCGCTACACGACGCCGGCCCAGGACGCGATCAGCGCGTCCATCCCGATCGCCCGGCTGACCGCCGAACGGGAGTGCGAGGTGATCGAAGCGCTGCGCAGCGTGGGGGACAAGGTGAGCCGGGTGCTGCGCCCCGTCGCGAACGGCGACAAGTGGTTCGCGCAGTAGCCCGTCGGACCACGTCGGTGATGCGGTTGATGAATCAATCGATGCGATATCAGTGTTGGACGCGCATCAGCGAGCGTTCGTAGGCTGATGCCATGAGTCCGCAGAAAGGCACCCCGATCATTACGGAGATGCGGGTGATCCCGATCGCGGGACGCGACGGCATGCTGCTGAACCTCAGCGGCGCGCACGGCCCGTTCTTCACGCGAAACCTGGTGATCCTGAAGGACTCCGACGGCAACACCGGCGTCGGTGAGGTACCCGGTGGCGCGCCCATCCAGCGCACGCTGGAGGACGCCCGCCCGATCGTCGAAGGCCGCGGCATCGGTGGTTACCACGCCGTGCTTGCCGACATCCGCCGGGCGTTCGGCGACCGCGACGCCGGTGGCCGTGGCGCCCAGACCTTCGACCTGCGCGTCGCCGTGCACGCGGTCACCGCGGTGGAGTCGGCGCTGCTCGACCTGCTCGGCCAGCACCTCGGCGTGCCGGTCGCGGCCCTGCTCGGCGACGGACGGCAGCGCGACCGGGTGCAGGCGCTGGGCTACCTGTTCTTCGTCGGCGACCGCACCAAGACCGACCTCGCCTACCGTTCGGCGGCCGACGAGGCACCGGATGCCGACGAGTGGCTGCGCGTCCGTCACGACGAGACATTGACCCCCGACGCCGTCGTGCGCCTGGCCGAGGCGGCGCGGGAACGCTATGGCTTCCGCGACTTCAAGCTCAAGGGTGGAGTGCTGCCCGCGCCCGACGAGGCCAAGGCCGTCATCGCGCTGGCCGACCGGTTCCCCGATGCCCGAATCACGCTGGACCCCAATGGCGGCTGGCTGCTCGCCGACGCCATCACGACGTGCCGCGAACTGGCCGGGGTGCTGGCCTATGCCGAGGATCCCGTCGGTCCCGAGGGTGGGTTCTCCGGCCGCGAGGTGATGGCCGAGTTCAAGCGCGCCACGGGCCTGCCGACCGCCACCAACATGATCGCCACCGACTGGCGCGAGTTGGGCCACGCCATCCGCGCCGGGGCCGTCGACATCCCGCTCGCCGATCCACACTTCTGGACCATGAGCGGATCGGTGCGCGTCGCCCAACTGTGCGACGCGTGGGGATTGACCTGGGGCTCGCACTCCAACAACCACTTCGACGTATCGCTGGCGATGTTCACCCACGTGGCCGCCGCCGCACCCGGTGCCATCACCGCGATCGACACGCACTGGATCTGGCAGGACGGTCAGTCCATCACCAAACAGCCCTATCAGATCGTCGACGGCTACCTCGACGTCCCGGACGCCCCCGGCCTTGGCGTCGAAATCGACGAGGACGCGGTGGCCGCGGCGCACCAGCTGTACCTGGCCGAGGGGCTCGGCGTCCGCGACGACGCCGTCGCCATGCAGTACCTGATCCCCGGCTGGACGTTCGACGGCAAACGCCCAGCACTGCAACGGAACTAGCGGACGTGAAGATCATCGTCGCCGACCGCAACCTGGTGCCGCACCGGGAGCGGTTCGAGGCCGCCCTGCCCGCCGGCGCCACCGTGCTCTGGCGCACCGGGTCGTCTGCGGACGTGCGCGACGACCTGCGCGACGCGCAGGTGTACGTCGGTGGGCGGTTCACCGCCGACATGGCAGGCGTCGCCGAGAAGCTGCGCCTCATCCACGTCGCGGGAGCGGGCACCGACCGGATCGACTTCGAGGCGCTGCCCGGCGAGGTGTTGGTGGCCAACGCCTTTCATCACGAACGGTCGATCGCCGAGTACGTGCTGGCCGCCGCCATCGTGTTGCGCAGGGGCTTCCTCGCCCAGGACCGGTCGCTGCGCCGCGACGTGTGGGCGACCGCGGTGTACGACGACGCGATCCCGCAGGCCAAGACCCTGCGGGACGCCCGCGTCGGCTTCGTCGGATTCGGCCACATCGGCCAGTTCGCCTGGGAACTGTTCCACGCCTTCGGTTCCGCGGGGATCGCGGTCACGGGATCAGGCCGGGTGGATGCCGCCGCACAGGGTCTGTCCTGGGCGGGTGACGTCACCCGGCTCGACGACCTTATGCGCGAGTCCGACGTCGTGGTGGTGTCGGCGCCGTTGACGCCGGCGACGGAGGGCATGATCGGCGCCGACCAACTGCGTGCGCTCGGACCCGATGGCGTGTTGATCAACGTCGGCCGCGGACCCCTGGTGAACGAACGCGCGCTGTTCGACGCGCTCCGCAACGGTGAGATCCGCGCCGCCGCGATCGACGTCTGGTACCGCTACCCGGCGGGCCCCGGCGAGACCACCGCCCCGGCCACGCTCCCGTTCGGGGAACTGGCCAACGTGCTGATGACCCCGCACGCGTCGGGAGTCACCACCGACACCTTCATCGGCCGGACCGACGACATCGCCGCCAACATCGGCAGGCTCGCGCGCGGCGAAACGCTGCACAACGTCATCGCCCGCTGAATCGACACCAACGCGCTGCAGGCCGATTGATAGCTAAACATTCGAACGCGGGGAGTAAGTGCACGATTGGCGGGGTTATCGACGTCTATTCGCGGTAACCAGCATTAGGAGGGACCGCTGTGAAACGCTCCGACTGCGGTCATGCGCCCGGCAATGTTTGCCGCGCGTTCGCCCTGGCTGCGAGCCGCGCGGACACCAGCTATTCTTCTTTAGCGCGACTAATTGGAAGGCACGAAGCTTACGAACTGCTGTAAATTTCGCCTTGCGCAACGAAGTGCGGATAGATTCACCACAGAATCAACTATGTTGCCCACCGGTCCGACAGCGATCGGACGGGCAAGGCTCCGGCCAGGGAGCGCGGTTTGCGGAGACACGACGACGAACACATATGAGGACCAGCACGAATGACCCAAGACGCAATCGGCACCAGCGCGGGGGCAGCCCAGGAACCGGCGAGCCCACCCCGTCGCAAGCGCGTGCGCATCATCGGACTGGACGGCGTGCGCGGGCTCCTGTGCCTAATGATTGCCATCACGCACGTGACGACGCACTATTCGCCGAAAACCGCGGCAACCTGGCAGACCGGTCTCTTCGGGTTCTCCCTGGTGTACTTCTTCGTACTGAGTGGCTTTCTGTTGTTTTTGCCGTATGTCCGCAATCTCGTCGACGAGCGCGCCGGCATGCCCGACGTCACGGATTACGTCGTACATCGGTTCGCCAGGATCATCCCGTGTTATTTGGTGATCTTCCTGTTCGTCAACTATGTCCTGCAGATCGCGTACGTCCAGAACCCGGCCATTCAGCCGGTCGGCACGGACGACGGCACCGGCATGATCACCGATCCGGGCATGTTGATCGCCAACCTCACGCTGATGCAGACGTACTTCCCCGCCTACATTCAGACGGGCATCAACCCGTCCTGGTCGCTCACGCTGGAGTACGCCTTCTACGCCTCGCTGCCGCTGCTGGGCTACCTGCTGTTCAGAAGGCGCAAGAAGTCGACGAAGAATCCGTTCGTGCTGGCCGCGCTCGCGCCGCTCATCCTGCTCGTCATCGGGTTCGTGGGTCGGTCGTTGACGCCTCTGGTGTACGCGAACTCGAGCACCACCGACTTCATCCTGCTCAACTGGGGCCCGAACTGGTCCGCGGTGTTCGCGAAGAGCTTCCTGAGCAACGCCGACAACTTCGCGCTCGGCATGTTTGCCGCGATCGTGTTCGTCGCGCTCGAGCACGGTGCCCTGCGCGAGCAGATCGCCAAGCGAGTCCGGATGATCAGCGCGGTGGCGATCCTTCCGGTGTTCCTGATGTCCGGAGTGCTGCTGGTCGTCGCGAATCAGTACGCGACGATGGGCGTCAGCGTCGTCGCCGCCTTGATGATCCTCATCGTCGTGGCTCCGCTCGGACGTGGGCAGAAGACCAAACTGGCGGTGTGGCTGGACGTCCGCCCGATTCGGTACGTCGGCGAGGTCTCGCTGTCCGCCTACCTTTGGCACTTCCCGATGCTGCTCCTACTGGGCCGGCTCGGCTGGATGGCGGGCGACACCCTGCCGGGGATGCTCCGCAACATCGTGCTCCTGCTCACCTGCACGATCCTCGCGGCCACCGTGACCTACTACGGCGTCGAGAAGCCGGGGATGAACTACGCGAAGCGCCTGCGCGCGAAGAAGAAGCAGAGCATCCCGCCTGACGCGAAGCCGGCACCCGCTGTGGTCGGTCAGGACACCGCCTCGTAGATCAGCGTGGTGTACAGCGCGGTGCGTGGCGATCCCTCGATGCCGGCACCCATCTTGTTCATCACGTAGGCGGTGGTCATCCGGCGATCGGGGTTCATCGTCTCCCAAGAGCCGCCCCACCCGCCCCAGAAGCAGATCTTCTCGTCCGGGATGTAGGGGATGGACTCGAGCTGAGGCAGGCCGAATCCGAGGCCCCACCGAACCGGGTGCATGGCCAACACCAGATCCGGTCCGTCGCACTGCACCTCGAAGATCTTCTCGATGGTCTCGGGTCGCAGCAGCCGCACGCCGTCCACCGTGCCGCCCAACGAGATCGCCGAGAGTATCCGCGCAAGCGCCCGCGCGTTGGTGTGGCCGTTCACCGCCCCGATGTCGGCCGCCCGCCACGCCTCGGTATTGGCCACCGTGGGGTCCGGCGCGGGGTTGGTGAACGTCTTCAACATCGGCTCGGTCCACTGATCCATCGGCGGGATGCCGTCCATCGGGTTCGCCGCGGGGATGATCTCCGCGATGCGCGCGGAGTCCCCTGGCGCGGCGCCGATCTGGAAGTCCGCGCCGAGCGGGCCCGCGATCTCGTCGCGCACGAACTCCTTGAGCGTCTTGCCGGTGACGCGGCGCAGTACCTCGCCGATGAGGTGCCCGTGGGTCAGCGCGTGATAGCCCGAGGCGGTGCCCGGCTCCCACCACGGCGCCTGTGCGGCGAGCGCGGACGTCGACTTCTCCCAGTCGTACAAGTCCTCGATGACGACTGGCTGCTCCCACCCGGAAAGCCCCGACGTGTGCGAGAGCAGGTGACGAAATTCGATGTGCGCCTTATCGTTCGCGCCGAACTCCGGCCAGACGCCCGCCACCGGGGTGTGCGGTTCGATCAGCCCGCGGTCGATCAGCATCAGGCCGGCGAGCGCGGTCACCGTCTTGGTCGAGGACCAGACGTTGACGATGGTGTCCGCCGTCCACGGCCGGGTGCACGCCGCGTCGGCGTGCCCACCCCAGATGTCGACGACGGTCTCGCCGTCGATGTCGATGGCGATGGCGGCACCGACCTCCTCGCCGTCGGCGATCGCCCGGCCGAGTGCGTCGGCGACCTTGGCGAAGCGGGCGTCACAGTGTCCTTGAACTGTGACATCTTCCCGGGTCGCTTCGCTCCTGCCCTCCGGAATGTCGTTCATTGGACCATCATGCGGTGTGCGGTGCTCACCTGGCCAGTAGCACGACCGTGCTCCGCGGATTGGCGATGTAGAGGCCGGGTGGATCGATTTGCACTTCCGCCCCAGCCGTCGTGAAGTCCTCGCCCGCCTCGAGGCTGGTGTCGATGGCCCGAAACCACCTGCTGCCCGGAGCCAGCGGCGGAAGGCTGATCCACTTCGACTCGTAATGGGCGTTGAGGATGACGTAGAGGCGGGACGCGTCGACGGTTGAACCGTCCTCGGCCGTGTCCAGCTGGCAGCACAACGTCCGCAGCTCCGAGTCGTTCCAGTTTGGCGAGCCCAGGTTGGGACCGAACCAGGTCAGGTCGGGAACTCCGTCGCCGTCCAGGTCCTGGCCGAGGAGGAACCTGCGCCGCTGCAGCACGGGGTAGCGCCGCGTGAACGCGATCAGCTTGCGCACGAAGTCGACCTGATCTTGATTGCGCTGCACCAGATTCCAGTCGAACCAGCTGATCTCGTTGTCCTGGCAGTAGGCGTTGTTGTCGCCTCGCTGCGTGCGCGCGAACTCGTCGCCGCCCAGAATCATCGGTGTACCCGAGGACAACAGCAATTCGCAGAAGAAATTCTTCATCTGCCGCCTGCGCAGGGAGAGCACCGCCGGATCGTCGGTCTCTCCTTCGGCACCGCAATTCCACGAATTGTTGTCGCTGGAGCCGTCCTGATTGGCTTCCCCGTTGGCCTCGTTGTGCTTCTGGTCGTAGGAGACCAGATCGTGCAGGGTGAAGCCGTCGTGACAGGTGACGAGGTTGACGCTGTTGTACGCCGACCGGCCGTCGTCGCCGTAGAGATCGGCGGAACCCGTGACGCGAGAACCGAGATCGGCGACCTGCGCGGTGTCACCCTTCGTGAAGCGGCGCACGGTGTCTCGGAACCTGCCGTTCCATTCGGACCAGTCGACGGGGAAGTTGCCGACCTGGTAGGTACCGATGTCCCACGGTTCGGCGATCAGGATCGTGCGGTGCCGGTTCAGGACGGGATCCTGTGCCACCGTGTCGAAGAACGCCGCCGACGCGTTGAACCCTCCACTTTCGTCGCGCCCGAGTACCGAGGCCAGGTCGAAGCGGAAGCCGTCCACCCCCATCACTTCGACCCAGTAGCGCAGTGAGTCCATGGCCAGCCGGATCACCGCAGGACTGTCGAAGCGCAGGCTGTTGCCGCAGCCCGTGTAGTTCATGTAGTAGCGCGCAGGTGCCTCGGCAGGTCCGGTCAGGCTGTAGTACGACGGATTGTCCAGGCCGCGAAGCGACATGGTCGGGCCCATCTCGTTGCCTTCGCCGCTGTGGTTGTAGACGACGTCGAGGATGACCAAGATGTCAGCCCGGTGCAGTTCGCGGACCAGGGTCTTGAACTCGGCGACCTGGCAACCCGGCGATGTGCCTGCCGCATACGACGATTCAGGGGCGAAGAACCCGATCGAGTTGTATCCCCAGTAGTTGGTCAGCCCCCTGTCGTGCAGGAAGTCGTCGACGTAGTACTCGTGCACCGGAAGGAGCTCGACGGCATTGACGCCCAACTCCTTGAGGTAGGGGATCTTCTCGATGAACCCCAGATAGCTGCCAGGGTTTCCGACCGACGACGAGGGATCCGCGGTGAACCCCTTCACGTGTACCTCGTAGATGATCAGCTTTTCCAGATCGAGGTCGGGTGACGTCGTTCCCTGCCAGTCGAAGGCGTCGTCGACGACGACCGCCTTCGGCACGATCGAGGAGTTGTCGCGGGCATCGGCCGCCAGGTCTGCCTGCCCGGAGCCCGGATCGTAGGCGAGCAGCAGATTGTCGGTGTTGCGGAACTTTCCCGTCACCGCCTTGGCGTACGGATCGAGCAACAGCTTGGCGTCGTTGAACCGCAGGCCCCACTCCGGCTTGTAGTCGCCACGCATCTTGTAGCCGTAGAGCTGGCCCGGCCGCACACCGTGAACGAATGCGTGCCAGACGAACTTGTCTCGGCGCGTCAACTCGATGACGTCCGTCGGGTCGCCGTCGGCGGTGTCGAACAGCAGAAGGTACGCCGCCGCGGCGTTCCGCGAATACACCGCGAAGTTCACCCCTTCGGTGGAGGGGGTGGCACCGAGCGCGAACGACGAGCCCCCGTCGATGACCTTCGTCGTGTCGTGTGCGAGTGGTCCAGACATGCGCCCTCCAAGCGCCGGATTTCAGACACCAAGTTGACCAGCGACCCAACAGTGGAAAGTCTATGGGTCAGGCGTGGCGCGCTGCTTCTTGGGCGAGTTGCATGCGTGACGTCACGCCGAGCTTGCCGAAGACGTGGGCGAGGTGCGCCTGCACGGTGCGGGGGGAGATGAACAGCCGGACGGCGACGTCCTTGTTGGTCAACCCCTCGGCGACCAGGCGGACGACGTCGGCCTCGGCGGGAGTCAGCGACGCCCAGCCGGTGGCCGGGCGCTTGCGTTCACCTCGTCCGCGTTGGGCGTACGAGATCGCCTCCTCGGTGGACAATGCCGCGCCCTCGGCCCATGCCGCATCGAAGTCGTGCTCGCTCAAAGTCTTTCGCAATGTAACGACCGATTCGTCATACGCGGCGTCGTAGACCTTGAAGCGGGCCACGCCTGAGCGTTCCCGCACTGCTTCTGCCGCCCCAAACAGTCGCGCCCTTTGCGAGGCTTTGCCTGGCTCAGTGCTCAGGGCGGCAAGTAGTTCGAGCATGTCGGGGAGTACCAGGAACGCTCGACTTGCTGCTGTGCATTCGAGCGCATCGTGGGCGTAACCCTCGGCGGTTTCGGGGTCGCATTCGGCCAGGGCTACGCGGGCGCGCGTGACCATCGCCAACGCCCGGTGCCAGCCCGTCGTCGAAGAGATCGCCTCGTCGGCCCAGTCGCGGGCCGCGACTACGTCGCCGCTTAGCAGCGCGACCTCGGCATTGCGGGCACGTTGGACCGCTGCCGCGTGAGGCTGGAAGCTGAGATACTGCCAGGCCGCCGTGGCCGCGTCGCGTGCCGCCGACACGTCGCCGGCTGCCAGTGCCGCGTGCTGCAGTGCGGTGTAACCCATGCCCAGAAACAGGTCGCCAAGCTCGCCGGATGCTCGCAGAGTCGCGTCGCCTGCATCCCGCGCCGCGTCGGCCTCACCGTGGTGGGCAAGTGCGTTGCCGAGTCCCTGAAGTGCACCCGGCAGCAGAAAGGCGTCGCGGGCCGTCTCGCACTCGTCGACTACTTGGCGGAACTGTTCGACCGCCCCAATCACGTCACCTTCCATGAGCTGCGCCCATCCGAGTTGCGTGCCACAGTTTCGGGAGGTTGCGCTATCTCCGATCGCATCGGCAATGGCGCGTCCTTCCTCCGCGGCCGCCCGCCCGAACGCTGGGGCACCGGCGATCACTGCCGCGGCACCTTGCCAAGAAAGGAGGCTGCACAGCTGCCACCGATCGTCCAACGCTCGGGCGAGGTCTGTTGCCTCAGCGAGATGCACTCGGGAAGTCTCGGCCTTTTCGCTATAGGCCGCGACATGACCGCGCGCGCTCAGTGCCCGGAGCAGTAGTGCCGGGTCACCGACTTCTCGCGCAATCGCCAAGGCTTCCTTTGCCTGATCTACGCCGCCTCCGCCGGACCACATGTCGAGCAGTGCCTTATCGGCAAGCGCTCGAGCTCGCACGGGAGCTGGCACCTCGGGTGGGAGCCCTTCGTCGCCGATGACGGTATCGAACCACGCCCGCCCCTCGCGAATGCGGCCGCGGCCAATCCAGAGGGGCTGCAGCGACGACGCGAGCGCCAACACAGCTTCGACGTCGTCGTTCTCCAAGCACCACCCGAGTGCGGCACGGAGGTTGTCCATCTCGAGCTCGGCCTGCTCCATTAGCTGCTCGTAGTTGTCGCGTTGTGGGGTGTCGAGCAGCGCGGCCATCGCTGCGTAGTGATCGCGGTGTCTGACCCGCACGGCGTCGGCTTCACCGGATTCGCCGAGTTTCTCCAACGCGTATTGGCGCACCGTCTCCAGAAGCCGATACCTTGTGCCGTACCGTCCGTCATCGGCGACGACCAGCGACTTGTCGACGAGCAACGTCAGCTGATCGAGGATTTGATAGCGCTCGACATCGCCTCCACCGCAGATGAATTGAGCACCGTCGAGGTCGAAGCCACCGAGGAAGACCGCAAGCCGACGGAACAGTACCCGCTCCGGCTCGGTCAACAGTGCGTGTGACCAGTCCACCGATGCGTGAAGGGTCTGCTGGCGTCGGACGGCCATGCGGGCGCCGCCGGTCAGCAGCCGGAAGCGATCACGCAGGCTGTCGATGATCTCGGCAAGTGACAAGGCGCGGATCCGCGCCGCTGCGAGCTCGATCGCGAGCGGCAAACCGTCGAGGCGTGCGCAGATGTCGCTCACGGCACCGGCGTTGTC
>Ga0193743_1001926_pt1 | contig 15008 bp, 10 predicted proteins | sample L2c2metaG_FD_143038 | JGI IMG/M metagenome (GOLD analysis project Ga0193743, IMG submission 143038) | Soil microbial communities from a riparian zone of the East river system, Colorado, United States - L2c2 | ecosystem: Environmental > Terrestrial > Soil > Riparian zone | place: USA: East River...
GGGGAACATCAGCCGCCATTCCATCAGCCAGGCCAGCGAGAACAGCACCGCGACCACGGCGACCCGCGCCACCGTGGGTCGCGCGAACCACACGCTGGCCAGCGCCATGGCGGCGAACAGCACGGTGTAGCTCGGCAGAATGTCCTCGTTCACGATGGCGAGGAACATCACGAAGCTCGAGGCGAGATGGAACATCGCCGCCAGGAGCGCGATCGGGCGATCGGCCGTCACGGCGCGGACCAGCAGATAGACCACGGCCAGGCAGAAACTGCCGCTCACCGCGTTCAGGATGGTGATCTGCCGCCGCGGATCGCCCGCGAACACACCCAAAAGATCGAGCAGCCGGCAAAGCGCGCCGTAGAGCGGATAGTAGAGGTAGTTCGAGGGATAGAGCGGCGCGTGGGCGGGGTCGGTGACCCACGGTTTCAGCTCCAGGCTCTTGAACACGCCGTTGCCCGTGAGGCCGCCCTGGGCATTGTCGAACCACAGCACGATCGCGATCAGGAGCGCGCTGCCGCCCAGCACGAGCAGGGTGAGGTCGGCGAAATAACCGCCTGAGTCGGCGGATGGGCGGGCGGAACTAGAGGCGAAGACCAAGGCGGCGAACTATATCGGCAAGCAGCCCGGCGTGCCTATCGCGAGATCTGGGGAATGACAGTCGCCCACATCCCTTTGTGGGCGCGATGCGCCTCCGTGCAACCGGCAGGCATTGCGGCCGTTGACCTCGCCACAGAGGGAGTTACCGATGAAAAGCCTTCCCATCGTAACCATGATCGTTGTCGGCATGGCCACTGCCTGTTCCGTCAACCATGAAACCGTCCAACGGCCGGCACCGCCGCCGCCAACCGTTGCCACCGGACCGGCAGCGCCTCAACCGGCAATAATCGGGTCAACCCAGCCGACATCAACGACGACGATGACGACTAATCCGGGCGCGCCGGGGCCAATCGTCGTCAACGATTTCGACCCGCCCCAGAGGGTGCGATAGCGTCGATCCGAGAGCGGTTGGCAGGCGATTCCCGAGTGGTGCGGGGTGGCCGGAACCGTTCGGCTGCGCTAGCCATCGGCACGGTCAGCGGTCATTGTAGGCAAAGCCTATTCCGGGCTGGAAGCTCCGCCCATGAAGTCTCTCGCCGTCGCGTTAGCACTCCTTTGCGTCGTCGGCGCTTGCGCGACGAAACAAGAAAATGTCGAACAGCCTGCGTCGCGGAGACCGGCAGCCGATGCGACTTCGCCGCCTCCGTCGGGATCGTGGATCATGGAAGGGCCTAACCCGCGTCCGCGGTAGGTTATCCCGTCGCTTCAGCCGCCGGCAGCGATCTCAGCGGCCGGGATCTTGGCGCTCCCTACGGGATTCGAACCCGTGTTTCAGCCTTGAGAGGGCCGCGTCCTAGGCCTCTAGACGAAGGGAGCGAGGCAGGAGGCGACAGATAGTCGAAGCTTCCCGGCGGCGCAACCCCGCTCGTCGGGGGGGCGGCTTTCAGCCCGGCTTGCGGCCTGCCACCCGCGACAGCACGCCCGGCACGAACGGATGGACCGCCGCGTCGACGAATCCCGCACCCTGCAGGTAACCCTTCACGTCGCTTTCGGTATGGGCAAGGCCGGTGCTGCCATAGACCGCTTCGTTCAGCCCCCACAGGGCGGCCGACAACGGCCCGCGACGGTCGTCATGCAAGGTCTCGCCGATCAGGTGCATCTCGCCGCCCGGCACGAGGGCCTCGAACGCCTTGCCGACCACCAGCCGGATCAGCTCTGGCTCGTATTGCGGCAGGTTGCTCGCCATCACCACGACATCGACGCCTTGCGGGAAGGGTGTGCGCGTGAAGTCGCCGGGCAGCGTGCTCACCCGATCGCCCGCCCCGTTGGCGGCGATGTATTCCCCCGCCACCACCGCGACCGGCGGCAGGTCGAGCACGATCGCCGTGAGGCCGGGAAAAGTCTTGGTCGCCACGATGCTGTAGGCGCCCGAGCCACCGCCGAGATCGAGCATCTTCTTGCGGCCGCTGAGGTCGACGCTGCGGCTGAACAGGCGGGCCGCACCCATGCCGATCGAGTAGGTGGCGGCGTGGTAGCGCCGCGCGTCGTCGACCGTGAAGCTCTCGTAGGCGCCGAGGCGGTTCTCCGTTTTGCTGCGCAGACGCTGGCCGAGTTCGCCATAGGCCGTCCAGCGCGGCTTGGTGAACAGGATCCACGGCCCGGCATAGCGCTCGCCGTCCTTGACCAGGAAGCGCTGCACGTCGGGCGCGTTGGCAAAGCGCCCTTGCGCGCCGTCGCCCTCGCGCGTCAGCAGCGTCATGGCGGTGAGCGCCGTCAGCAGGCGCTCGGCATTGCGCTCGCTGATGCCGGAGGCCTTGGCTACTGCCGGGATCGTGTCGTGGCCGTGGGCGATGGCGGTGAAGATTTCCAGCTCCACTGCGGCCATCAAGGCGGCGCTCTCCCAATAGGCCTGGGCGATCTTCTGCAGGCGCGTGGTGTCCAGTCTGGGCTTTTCCGACATCTTCGTTTCCTCTCCGGTTGCCCGATCATAGCGCGCGGGCTTAAGCTTGCCCGTCTTCCTCGGAGGAAATCCCATGGACATGCATATCGCGCAGGACGCGCCGCTCACCGGCATCGACGTCAACTCGCTGCCGCCGGCCGAGGGCGAGGCGGTGCTGCGTCGCCAGCTCGCCGCTGCCTATCGCCTGGTGGATTATTTCGACTGGACCGAGCTCATCTACGGCCATCTGACGGCGCGCGTGCCCGGGGACAAGGCGCACTTCCTGATCAACCCGTTCGGCCTCAACTACGACGAGGTCACCGCCTCCAACCTGGTGAAGATCGATCTCGACGGCAACAATGTCGGCGAGTCGAAGCATCCCGTGAATTATGCCGGCTTCGTCATCCATTCTGCCGTCCACATGGCCCATGCCGCGCGCCACAAGGTGGTGATGCACACCCACACCCGCGCCGGCATGGCGGTTTGCGCGCTGAAGGAAGGACTGCTGCCGATCTCGATGGTCGCCACCGCCTTCCATGGCAAGCTCGCCTATCACGATTACGAGGGGCCCAGCCTCGATCTCGACGAGCGCGGCAGGCTCTTGAAGAACCTCGGCGACAACCCGGCCATGATGCTGCGCAATCACGGCCTGCTGACCACCGGGCGCACGGTGCCCGAAGCCTTCCTACGGCTCTATCGACTGGAGCGCGCCTGCCAGATCCAGGTCGACGCTGCGGCGGCGGGGACGCTCAATATCCTGGGCGACAATCTTGCCGGCAAGTCGGGCGCCGACATGGACCGCTTCGCCGAGAGCGACACCGGCATGGGCGACCTCGAATTCGCCGCCCTCATCCGCAAGCTCGACAAGGTCGACACGAGCTGGCGGCACTAAGTCACTTGTAGAGCGCGCTCAATGAGCCACTGGGCCCCTTGATGTCGGCGATGCGCCAGCCGGCCGGGGTCTGGACCAGATCGAGGGCGACCTCGGTACGCTTGCCGAAATTGTCGAAGCTGACCGCGCCGGTCGCCTTCGGGCCGTCGGCCCTGACCGAAATGGCCAGGTTCTCGATGTCCCATTCCTGGGCGTCGAGAAAGGGATCGCCGTCGAGCTTGGGCACTTCGACGCGCCGCTTGGCGTCCAGCATGTCGGCGTCGATGGCCCGCGCCAGGGCCGACACGAAGAAGCGGTCGACCTGCCAATAGGGTTGGCCCTTGAAGCCTGCCTTCAAGTAAGGCTCGTAGATCGACTGCAAAAACGTCTGCGGCGATTGAGTCTGGGCGCGCGCGGCCACGGGCAGCGCACAGAGTGCCGCGATGGCGAGGCGGCGGCTAAGCACGGAACTGCGTGCGGTTGGTGCCGGCATAGAGCGCCTTGGCCGAGCGCTCGACGGCGTCGCGATGGGCGGCAAGGGCGGCGGCATCGAGGTCGGCGTGCGGCGCGGGCTCGGGATCGAAGTTCCCATGGGTGTCGCGGCCGCGCACCAGCGTGGCCGAGTCGCGCACCTTGAGCTGGCGCACATGGGGCGGGATGTAGCGGATGGCATAGCCGATGCGCCGGTCGTCGGTCGTGTTGGGTCCGGAGCCGTGCGCCAGCAGCACATGGTGCAGCGACATCTCGCCCGCCTTGAGCGCCACGTCGACGCCTTCGCCGGCCGGCACGTCGACGGCGATTTCCTGGCCGCGGGTCAAAAGGTTGTCCTCGGCGAAGGTGTCGCGATGCTCGAGCTGGTTCTTGAGATGGCTGCCCGGCCAGAACTTCATGGCGCCACTCTCGACCGGTGCGTCGGCGAAGGCCACCCAGGCCGTGATGACGTCGTCGGTGCTCAGCCCCCAATAGGTCGCGTCCTGGTGCCACGACACGAAGGACGGCGAGTTCGCCTCCTTGGTGAAGAAGGTCGTGCTCCAGCACAGGATATCCGGGCCGATCACGTCCTCGACGGCGTCGAGGATCCTGGGATGTCGCGCCAGCTCGTTGGCCCAGGTAAAGAGCAGGTGGACCTTGTGGCGCATGTCGCCAGTGAGCGGGCCGCCCAGCGCACGCTCCTGCGCCTCCAGGCGGTCGCGATAGGCGCGCGCCTCGGCCGCCGGGAAGACTCGGACCGGGAAGTGAAACCCGTCCCTTAGATAGTCTGACACCTGGTCAGCCGTGAGCAGCTTGGGCATACGCGCAGTCTAACGCCTTAGAAGAACTTCCAAAAGACCAAGACACAGACCGCGTAGATGGCACATATGAGGCCGGCCCCCAGCAGGTTGGCCCGCACCACGTTTCTGGTCGGGTTCAGCCACCAACCCATGCGGTTCGCGACCCAGGGCACCATGAAGCCGGTCATGCCGACGCTGAAGATGTTGCCGACGAACAGGGCAATGGGGAAGGGCATGTTGAGCTTGTTGGCGAGCAGCGGCGTGCCCACGACTACCCCCCACAGGAAGACGATGGGGTACAGCAGCAGCAGCACGATCATGTCCATCTTCCAGACGGACGCATTCGAGGGCGCACCCGACTCGTCGCGGAACCACTGCTCGAAGCCGGTGCGCGCCATCCTGGTGTGGAACTCCTCGGTGAGCGGCGCGGCTTCTTCAATGAGCTTCTTGCGCTCGGGCGAATCGAGCCAGGCCTGCATGTTGGCCTCGCTGTCGAAGCGCAGGATGGCGACGAAATCGTCCTGGACGCCCGGCACTGGCGGCTCGAAGCGGTAGCCCTGCAGGCCGGGCGCCTTGGACTGCGCAGCGGCGATCTTGCGCTCCCAGGCACGATATTCGAGCTCCTTGCCCGGCAGCACGCGGGTGCTGATCACGGCCGAGACCGGCGCGGGCTTGATGCCGCCCTGGTCATCGCGGACGATGTGCACGTCGTCGCGGCCGATCAGCATCGGCGCAGCACCCTCGATGCGCGTCTGCCGGTCGGTCGAGCCCAGCCAGCGCTGCGCGTCCTCCATGGTGTCGAAGCGCTGCAGGATCACCCAATCGACTTGCAGCGGTGGATTGGGCGGCATCAGCCGCTGCTCGACGAAGCCCGGGAAGGTCGCGATGGCCGTGCTCGTCTCGCCCTGCCAGCGCGCGAAATCCTCGGCCCGCTCCGGCCGCACGGTGGTCTGGGTGACGATGCTGATGGTCATGTTGCTTTGGCCAGCTTGCTGAACAACCGGTCCGGGGTGAAAGGCAGATGGGCGAAGCGCACGCCGGTAGCGTTGGCAAGAGCATTGGACACCGCCGGCGCCACCGGATTGATGCCGCACTCGCCCTGCGACTTGGCGCCGAGAGGGCCGATCGAATCGATCGTGTCAGCGAAAAAGATGTCGGTATGGGGCGTGTCGGCAAAGGCCGGGACGCGGCAGTTGCGCAACTGCGGGTTCACCATATGGCCCTCGTCGTGGACCATGTTCTCGACCAACGCCCAGCCGTAGCCCATGGCGACGGCGCCGTCGAGCTGGCCGCGGCACTGCATAGGATTGATGGGACGTCCGATGTCGGCGGCATGCACGCTGTGCAGGATGCGGACCTCGCCAGTAATGCGGTGCACGGCTAGCCGCACGCCCTGCACGTTGAAGGCGATGGTGCGCGGCGACAGGTAGGCCCTGCGGGTGACCGTGAAGCGATGATTGACCTTGGCGCCCTCGGCATGGAGCTCGGTCAGCATGATCCGCTTGTTGCCGCAGATGACTGCGTCGTTGTCGAGCCGGCACTTGTCGAGGTCGACGCCGGTGTGGCGGGCGGTGAAATCGAGAATATCGTCGCGCATCGCCTGGGCGGTGATGTGAACCGCCTTGCCCGCCACCACCGTGCCGGTACTGGCGAAGGTGCCGGTGTCGTAGGGCGTGCGGTCGGTATCGGCGTTGATGATGTCGACGTCACGGGCGCGCACGCCGACGATGGAAGCGGCGATCTGCTTGTGCGCCGTGGCGATGCCTTGGCCCATCTCGGACGAGCCGCAGGCAAGATGATAGGTGCCGTCGGGCAGGAGCTTCATCTCGGCGCCCGAACGGTGCTCGGTCGGCGGGCCGCATTCGAGCATGGCCAACGCCATGCCGGTGCCCTCGGCCCAGTTCTCGCCGTCCGGCTTCTTGACGCCATTGCCCTTGGTGAGCTCCTTTTCGACGATGTCGAGGCACTGGTCGATGCCGTGGCTGCCGAAGCTCGCGTCGCTGGCCTCCTTCCAGATCGATTCGACGTTGTCTCCCGGGCGCACGACGTTCTTGCGGCGGATCTCGAACGGGTCGATGCCCAGAAGACGCGCCAGATCGTCCATCGCGCATTCCATGGCGAAGGTGGTCTGCGAGGCGCCGTAGCCCCTGAACCCGCCGCCCGGGATCATGTTGGTATAGACGACGTGGCCCACACCCTTCTTGTTCTCGCAGCGATAGGCGGCGATGGCGCATCCCATCGCGGCAGCAAGGGTCTCGCTGGCGTGGTTGCCGTAGGCGCCGGTGTTTGACACGACGTGCACGTCCAGCGCGGTGAGGGTGCCGTCCTTCTTGGCGCCGATCTTGACCTTGGTCGTCATCTGGTGACGGGTGGTGGCGCCGAGGAACTCGTCCTCACGCGTCCATTCCCATTTCACGGGACGGCCGTCGAGCTTCATGCTGGCGAACAGGGGAAGGTCTTCCGACACCATCTCCTGCTTGCCGCCGAAGCCGCCGCCGACCCGCTCGGTGAAGACATGAATCTCGCGGGCGGGCACGCCCATCAGGTAGGCGAGCTTCCCCCGAACGGTGAACGGGCCCTGCGAGCTCGTGCGCACGTGCCAGCGGCCGTCGTCGCCTTTGTAGGCGATCGAGCCGTGGGTCTCGAGATGCACATGCTGCACGCGCGACGTCGAATAGGTCATTTCATGGACGGAGTCGGCTTCCTTGAAGCCCTTCGCCACGTCGCCGATCTCGCCCTGGAGGGTGCAGAAGATGTTGCCGTTCTGGCTGACGACCTCGTTCTTGTTGTGCAGCAGCGGCGCGCCGGGCTCCATGGCGGCAACCGGATCGAATACCGCCGGCAGAATCTCGTAGTCGACCTTCAGCGCACGCACGCCGGCCTCGGCTGCGCCCTCGGTTTCGGCGATCACGGCGGCGATGCGCTGGCCGACGAAGCGGGCCACGTTGTCCAGCATGTAGGTGTCGTCGGGATCGACGAGATGGTCTTCGTGCAGCGCGGTGCTGTAGAGCCGGCGCGGCACATCTTCCCAGGTGTAGACGGCGACGACACCCGGAATGGCCAGGGCCTTGGTCTTGTCGATGCTCTTGAGGCGCGCGTGGGCATGCGGCGAGCGCAGCACCTTGAGGTGCAGCAATCCCTCGATCGCGATGTCCATCGTGTACCGGGCCTTTCCGGTCAGGATGGCGTCGGTGAACGGATTGGGCAGGCTGGCGCCGCAGGCCTTGCCGGCAACGTCCTCCTCGATGTTGCTTTTGCCGTGCAGCGCGTCGACGATCGAGCGGTAGCCGGTGCAGCGACAGATATTGCCTTTGAGTGCATGCGGCAGGTCGGCCTTGTGCGCCTCGTCGAAGGCGGCAGAGGCCGTGGTCATGATCATGCCGGCCGCGCAGTAACCGCACTGGAAGGCCTGTGCGTCATGGAACGCTTTCTGCATCGGATGCAGTTCGCCATTCTTGGCGAGGCCCTCGATGGTCGTGATCTTGCGGCCCTCGCCGCGGAAGGCTGGCACCAGGCAGGAATGGAACGGCTTGCCGTCCAGCCACACCGTGCAGGCGCCGCAGTCGCCGGCGTCGCAGCCTTTCTTGACACCGAACACTTCCAGGTCGCGTAGGAAGGTGCGCAGGCACTGGCCGGGGTTCGGTTCGGCCGAGTAAAGACGGCCATTGACCTCGTAGTTGCTCATGTCAGCTCCGCGCGAATCTGTTCGGCCAGGTAGAAGGTGATGTGGCGCTTGTAGGGCGCCGAGCCATGGACGTCCTGGAACCAGGCGTCCGGCGGCAAGCGCTCCTCGATTACCTGCCGCAATTCGCTCGCAGACGGAGTCTTCTTGAACCGCAGATGCACCGGCCGCGGCGTCGCCGCGCTGATGGTCAGCAGGAAGTCCTCGCCCTTGTCGCCGACGGTGGCGACGATCAGCGCGGCCGACCGGCCATGGTGGGTAAGCGACACCTGGCGCATGGCGAAGCGCTTCGACAAGGCTGATGCCGGCAGCAAGATCGATCGCAACACCTCGCCCTTCTGCAGCACGTTGGTGTGCATGCCGGTGACGAAGTCGACGACCGGAACCTGGCGCGGCTTGCCGTTGCGCGGCCACAAGGTGCAGACGCCTTCGAGCGCCGCCATCAGGGAGACCATGGCGCCGGCCGGCAGCGACATGCAGACGTTGCCGCCGACGGTCGCTGCGTTCCAGATCTTGAAGGACATCAGGAATGCATCGATACATTGGTCGAACAGCGGCACGGCTCGCCATTCCGGCGGGCCCTTGAAGTCATGCAGCTCGACGATCTTGCAGGTCGCCGCGATCTCCAGCCCGGCCGGCGTCACGGTCAATGCCGGCCAGCCGAGCTGCTGGAGATCGACCAGGGTGTCAATCGCGACCTGCGGCTCGGAGAACAGCCAGGTGCCGCCGCCCAGAAACGCATGGCCGTCGCGCCACTCGATCTCCTCGAATGACTTGGGCCGTTTCACCTCGACAATCGTATTGAGATTCATTCGTCACTCCCCGTCTCGGTGTCATGCCGAGTGCCGCAGAACGCCATTTCTAATGCGTTAAAGTGGGCTCGCTGCGCTTGGAATCTGAAGTCTTCGCCGACCCTCATTTCAAATCGTCAAGTGACGTAGCGCCCGGGCCGGGCGTGATCAGCGTCGGCCACTGGTGGGAGCCGAACGGCACCGCCGGCGGCAGGAACGGCTGCTTGCCGCGCCGTTGCATCTCCGAAATGATAGTCTTGCGCGCATCGCCGCCCATCAGCTCGAAATCCATCAGCCTGTCGTTGCCGAAGAACAGTGCGCCGACCGAGCGGTCGGAGATGATACGGACCATCGAAGTCAGCATTTCCTGCGGCGTGGTGGTGAAGGAGATCGTCTCGATCAGCATCAGCCGGTCGTTGATCGCCTCGGGCGGGAAATACTGGGCGAGCGTGCTGAACAGCACGTTGTTCTGGCGCGCCACGTAGATCGTGTTGGCGGCGGCATAGGTCTTGTCCCAGTCGGGACCGAGGCTCGCCCGCCAGCCGTCGAGCACCCCCATCCAGTGCTTGACCTGGGTCGAGGCCGCCCAGTTGATGATCAGCTTGATGTCCGGCGCCTGTTTCTTGGCGAAGGCCTGCAGCGCCTCGAGCGTGATCACGCCCTTGGCCAGGCAATCATCCATGAAGGCCACGTTGTTGCCCAGGATCGTCTTCACCGCGGGCTTCCAGTCATCCTGGATGGGCAGGGCGTCGACGCCATCGAGCGCCGTCTTCATCTGCGTGCGGTACGCCAGCAACGGCGCCATCCAGCTCTTGTCGGCGGCGTTGCCAATATAGGGCATGACCACCTCGGAGATCGCCATGGTGCTGTGGCCAGTCGACTTCATGACCTGGTAGACGACCGGAACCGACGGCGCCTCCTCCGCGGGCTTGCCCGGCCGATAGAGGATCATGCGCCCGCCGGCGCCCGAGAACAGCGCCAGGATGATCGGATGCCTGGCCATGATGTTGTTCTGGAAGATCTTGCCCGAGGCGTCGTAGAGCGTGAACATCGAGGCATTGAGCTGCAGGACGTCACGCGTCGCCAGCTCGGCCGGCGTCTGCGGCGTTGTGCCGGTGATGGCAGACAGATAGTCCGGCACGTTGGCGGTGCCCTGCGCCGATGCCGAGCCAACGGCAAATCCGGCCGCGATCAATCCGATCGCGAGCCGCGACACTATTCCAGTCATCGATATTTCCCCCAGCACTAGCCTGCGACAAGCTATCCAACTGATGTGATTTGTCACTAGTCGATCCCCTAGAAAAGCACGGTAAGCCGCATCGTCATGGTCAGTGCGGCGGGCAGATTTGGCGCCGCGCCGGGCGTCGGAATGAAGGTTACGGTTGGTTGCAGGAAGGTCGTGGCGAACATGTGCGCCTGATAGTAGGCCTGGAACATCAGTTCGCTCGGACGCGCGAAGAGGGTCGGGTTGAGCCGCGACAATGCCGCGCCGAGCCCCATGGAATCGCGGTCGCGTCCTCCGATCAATCCAAACCCCGTCAGGCCGGCGCCGTAATATTGATTGATCGGAAGCGTGAGCGAGTTGTTGACGCCGAATTGGTAGAAGGCGGTGATCGCCGAACTCGGAACGCGGTCGTTCACACCATGCGCAATGCGCTGCGAGCCGTAGACGTAGACCCCGCCGGTGCCATCCTGCGTGACACCGGGTGCCGTGAGGACCCCGGTCTGATGCCATAGGCCGATGCCGAACTGCCCGGGGTGGTGGCCTTCCCCGATCGTCCAGTTGGTGCCGATCTCGCCGATGTTGAAATAGTAGCCGTTGAACTCGGGCGGAGTGATGCCGGTCTGTACGCCGCGCGCCAGGTTGCCCTCGTACGCGCCCAGATTGACATAGAACTTGGAGGTCGGCGTGAAGTTGACGGTCACGCCATTGCCCGAATTGTAGTAGCCGGGCAGGGCGCCCAGGATCGAGCCGTTGACGAAAACAGTGGAGTAGAGCAGGCCACTCACCGACGGGATGTTCTGGGCGCTGTCGGCAAAAACGACAGGGCGCAGGACATTGTTGAAATCGTAGCCCGGCACGCTGCGGCCGATGCGCATCTTCAGGACGTCCTTGATCATCTCCTGCATGTACCAGGCCTGATAGAGCTCTGTGCGCTGGAAGGGCGGGGAGCCGACGATGCCGTTGTAGCCTTGCACGCTGCCGGCTTGGCCGTTGGTGTCCGCGCCATTGAGCTGCAGGAACTGGAAGCCGAACTCCGCGCCGCGCCAACCGACAAGCTTCTCCGCATCGACGCCGAGGCCGACGAAGAGCGCGCTGTTCCAGCTCGTCATGCCGGGCTGCGCGCCGCCGGCCGCGACGACGTTGCCGTCCGCCAGCCAGATGCCGCCCAACTTGACGCCCCACTCGTCGCGCAGGCCGAGCGTTCGGCCAAGCCAGCCGGTGCCGGTCGAGAAGTTCGTGGCGGCCGGATTGCCGCTGACCGCGGCTATGCCTTCCGCTGCGCTGGGGCCCTCGCTGGCAGTCCGCGGGCTCTGGGCCTTCGCCGCGCCGGCAGCGGCGGCAAGCAGCATCCAGCAGCACAGCGCGACCAGCCATCCGGCCCGTAGGCGCCGGAAGCTCAGACGTCCCCGAGCGCGATGACGACTCTTGGCGCGTCCACGTCTTCGAGCAGCCGACCAACAGCCATCGCTACGATGGTGGCTGGACTGTCTCTGCCATGGAAGAAAAGCCCCAAACGTCATCCGCATTGCCCCGCAGACCTTGCCCCATCCGCCGGTTAGGATGGCGTCATTTTCCGCGGCGTCGCATGCATCCGCAGGTCAAGAATTGGTCAAGATTGGATCAAGCAGGTGTATAACAAAATTGGATCAAGCAGGTGTATAAAAGGAGACAATGCCAACTTATGAGTTTGGTCCATTTGTCCTCGATGCTGCAGAACGGCGACTGACGCGCGATGGACGGCGCGTTGCTGTTCCCGCAAAGGCTTGGCAGATCCTGGTCATGCTGGTCGAGGCGGGCGGCCGACTGGTCCCGCACGAGGCGTTCCGGGCGAAGCTCTGGTCCGACGTCGTTGTGGAAGACCGCACGCTCACCGTCCACGTGTCGACCCTGCGCAAGGCGCTGGGGGCGGATCCGGTCGATGGGTATATCGAGACGGTCTCCCGGGCTGGCTATCGCCTGGCCGTGCCGGTGCGTGCCCTGGCGGAGGACGATCCGCCGCCGCAGGCCGCCAGCGGGCCGCCGATGGCGGAGGCCAGGCCGCTTGCGGTGCGGCCCTTCACGACGGGAGACCTGGCCGAAGCCGACAGCTATCTCGGGTTCGGCATTGCCGACGCGGTAACCACGGCGCTGGGCGCCGTGCCTGGCCTGACCGTCTGGCCGGTCGGCGCCGTGGAGGATCTGGCCGGCGCGCGCGATACGGTCGAGGCCTGTCGTACGCTCGGAGTGGGGCATCTGCTGGAGGGCGCGGTGCGGCGTAGCGCAGAACGACTGCAAATCTCGGCACGCCTGATCGACGTGGCGAGCGGCCACACGCAGTGGAGCGAGCGTTTCGAGCAGCCCCAGGTGGACGGTGTCGCGTTGCAGGACGCGATCGCCGAACGGGTTGCGATTTCACTTCCGCAATTTTCGGCCGCCGGCCATGGCCTGCGCAGCTACCGCCCGAGAGCGGCGGAGGCCTATTTCCTGCAACTCGAGGCGCGGGCCCATCTCAAGCCTTTCACGCGGCTGCCGCTCATGAAGGCGCTGAGCCTGTTCGAGCAGGCGCTGGTGCTTGATCCCGACTATGCCATGGCCCACGCCGGGCTCGCGTCGACCTACCTGCTCATGGCGTCCACCGCGATGTTGCGGCCACTGCAGGTCGATGAGGCGATGCCGATGGCGCGCCGGGCAGCCCAGCGGGCTATCGCCCTCGATGAGGGGTTGGCTGAGGCGTGGGCCGCGCTTGGCCGCGTGAAGATGGAGTACGACTGGGATTGGGACGGCGCGGAGGCCGATCTGGCGCATGCGGTCGCCCTCAATTCCAGCTCGGTCGAGGCGCTCGGCGCCTTCGGCCAGTTCCTGAGCGCGATGGGCCGGCACGACGAAGCGATCGAGGCAATGGAGCAGGCGCGGCGGCTCGATCCGCGCAGCGTCGAGACGCTCCAGCATCTCGCAATCGTCTACTGGATGGCAGGCCAGGGCGACCGCGCGCTCGAGGCCGTGGACGATAGCTTGAGGGTGGCTCCAGGTTCTCCCCGCGCGCACTATGGGCGCATGATGATTCTCGACCAGCTCGGTCGCCGCGACGAGGCGATGGCCGAGCGTCTTACGACGCTCCGGGGGCTGGCCGTCGCCCAGGGCGTTGCCGAAAACGTGGAAGCGCTGGCTCACAGCAAGGGCTGGCGAGAAGCGATGGATGTGTGGGTCGCCTTGCTCGAGCGCACCAATCGCTGGGAGGGGGCGGCGATGCAATGGATGGCGGCCGGCGAGTCATCACGGGCGCTCGATGCCCTGGAGCACTGCGTGAAGGCGCGCACCACCTACCTGTGCTTTGTGGCGCAAAATCCGTACTTCCGTCCCCTCCACAACAACCCGCGCTTCCAGCGCATCCTGCGGACACTCAAGCTCGACGGACGCACCGACTCGGTCGTGCCCGACCGCTAGAACAGCACGGTGAGTCGCAAGGTTGTGGTCAGGGCGCCGGGCAGAGTGGGCGATGCGCCCGGGGTGGGAATGTAGCTCACAGTAGGCTGCAGGAACGTCGTGGCGAACAAGTGCGCCTGATAATAGGCCTGGAACATCAATTCGCTCGGACGGGCGAAGAGGTGCGGGTTGAGCCGCGACAGTCCCGCGCCAAAGCCCATCGAATCCCGTTCCCGGCCGCCGATCAGTCCGAACCCCGTCATTCCGGCGCCGTAGTATTGATTGATCGGAAGCGTCTGGGAGTCATTGATCCCGAATTGATAGAACATGGTGATCGCCGAGGACGGCACGCGTTCATTGACGCCGTGGGCGATTCGCTGCGAGCCGAAGAGATAAACGCCGCCGGTGCCATCCTGCGAGATGCCGGCTGCAGTGAGAACGCCTGTCTCTCGCCACAGGCCGATACCGAACTGTCCGGGATGATTGCCGTCTCCAATGACCCAGTTGGTGCCGATCTCGCCGATGTTCAGATAGTAGCCGTTGAACTCGGGCGGGCTGACGCCGGTCTGCACGCCGCGCGCCAGGTTGCCGTCATAGACTCCGAGGTTGAGGTAGAAGGACTTGGTCGGCGTGAAATTGACGGTCACGCCGTTGCCCGGGTTGTAGTAGCCGGGCAAGACGCCAAGCAGCGAGCCGTTGACGAAGATGGTGGAGTAGAGCAGGCCGCTCACGGCAGGAATGTTCTGGTTGCTATCGGCGAAAGTCACCGGACGCAGGACGTTGTTGAAATCCAGGGTTGGTGCGCTGCGGCCGATCCGGACTTTCAGGACGTCCTTGATCATCTCCTGCGCATACCAGGCCTCGAAGAGTTCCGTGCGCTGGTGGGGTGGCAGGGCGACAATGCCGTTGTAGCCGGAGATGCTGCCGGCCTCGCCATTGGTGTTGGCGCCATTGAACTGCAGGAACTGGAAGCCGAACGACGCGCCGCGCCAGTCGACGAGCTTCTCCGCATCGATGCCGAGACCGATGAGGAGCGCACTGTTGTTGGTCCAGCCGCCCGGCTGGGCACCGCCAGAGGCCACGAGGTTGGTATCCGCGAGCCACAGCCCGCCCAGCGTGATGCCCCACTCGTCGTGCAGGCCAAGCGTGCGACCGAGCCAGCCAGTGCCGGTCGAGAACGTCGTGGCAGCCGGATTACCGCTGACCGCGGCGATGTGCTCCGTCGTGTTCGAAATGCTGACAGGACCAGGCGGGCTTTGTGCTGCTGTCGTGCCTGCGACGGCAACAAGA
>Ga0193743_1001927_pt1 | contig 15005 bp, 17 predicted proteins | sample L2c2metaG_FD_143038 | JGI IMG/M metagenome (GOLD analysis project Ga0193743, IMG submission 143038) | Soil microbial communities from a riparian zone of the East river system, Colorado, United States - L2c2 | ecosystem: Environmental > Terrestrial > Soil > Riparian zone | place: USA: East River...
TGGGTCAATCTTCTTTCTTTTTTTTTTTTTTTTTTTTTTGAGAAGGGAGAGAAAAAGGCGTACATTAATTTGGGTGCCCATCTACCATTTTGCCATTCGAAAAATCTCGTTTCATGTTTCTTCCCGCTCTCTTCCATCTTTCTACGTTGTTCGCGTTGAGCATCCTCGACTAGGGACTTTGCTACTGTTGCTTGTTCCATGTCTTTCATTTGAATCGCTAATGTGACGTCCCGCCACAGTCTGAAAATCTAAAGTTTTCACAAAATGACATGAGGAATGACAATAATGATGGCTTACCTTCGTGACTCGTTCTCTTCTTGCTCGTCTTCTGGTGGGACCCATTTAGGCGAGACATTCTGACCGTCCTTGACGGCATCGAACAAGACGCGTCTCCGCCCCGTCTGTTCATGCTACGTCTCAGGAACCGGATATAGTTGGACAGGCAATCAGGTACACACTTTGGTGCTTTTGAAATCCATAACATGACTCCACCTTCCCGACACCTCTCCGATATCTGTTGAGTTTCTGCGCACTCGCCCAGCCAAAGCGTTATATATACCGGAGAAGAACCCCTGAATATAATTATTATATTTTTCATTCAGGAACTGATGAGACGAACCTTGGTTTTAAATTCCAGATCGCAATACAACCCATTTTTCTCGTTCTTAGCTATACATGTATCTCCCAGCTCAAGAACCATCTTTCCAAACAAAATCCCTCGGGCATACATATTGGGCATAGTTATGACATATTCTGCGGGAGGAGGGGGGGGGGGAAGGGAAGGAGGAGGGAGAGGTATATATAGTTTTAGAGATTATAGATATTTGAAAAAATCAAGAAGGGAATGTACCGCCATCTTCTGGTTTACCGAGTAGAGTTACCCGATTTTCGCCTTCCATAGTTGTAGATACGCTGTTGCCTAGAAATTTTGATTTCGGACGAAGTTCGCCGAGAATGCTGACATGGTTTGCGGGGGAGATGTAGAAGAAGGCGGATATGGGTGGGTGATGTGATACTGTATGGTGGAGGTATGTTGGAGATGTCCGTTATAGATCAAATGAAACTTACCCTGCTCAGCGATGTAAAAGCCATGGGTACCATTAGGATAGTCATATCGGCAGCGGAAGAACTCCCCAAGCACAGGATTGTAACTGCGGAGCAAGCGACAGCTGTTGAGTTGCCCTGAGTGTATTTGGTTGTTGTGTGACTCACGGTTTCTTGACGCCTTTTGGTTTTATGTGCCAACCTGCTAGATAGTATTGTAGGACTCGAATGAAACGTTCTTCTGGATCATCGAAATGTTCAGCACTGAGGAGAGAGGTAAACGTCGTGATGGTGGGATGAAAAGGAAGACTTGCCCAAATATAAGATCTGGATGAGCCATAAAATCGGTGATCCGTTCTAACATGCTACGAGGTTCCAAGACGAATGTAGGAAAGGTGACTCTTGAGAGGTCCATTCCAACTCTTTGTGATGATGAAAGGTAGATGAGAGAGAATAGAGGAGAGATCCAATACCTTAATTGAGATATCAAGGAGGTGATAATGGAACCCTCATCCTCATCTCTGGATTGTGGGTCAAGATCATACATAAGGTGGAAAAGGGTGAGAGGATGACGAACAAGATTGAAGTATCGTCTAGTTCGGTATCTGCAGGGTGTGTGTATGTGAGGCACGAGGCATAGGGATTCTGTGACTTGTACCTGTCGTAGTATACCCGCTGAACAAACCCATCATCATGGTAAGAAAGAAAGAAAGAATAGAAAAGAACTGATGTCATTCATTTCAAAAGTCTCACACAACATTATTTTCATTATTATTATTATCATTTTTATTATTTTAAAATACAATCTTCGTCGGTCCTTTGGGTACAGGAATATCATCGCGGAAGAACGCTCCATATGCGCTGTGTTCCTTTTTCTTGATAGTCATCGGGAACTGTTTCAACCCTTCATAATCGAACCCTCCTTCTCGAAGAACCCGCGCCAGTTCTCCAGCTAACGACCTCTCATGGCCATCTCCAGTGAAAAACGTGATCGATCTACCGCTCTTGCCACCACGCCCAGTTCTCCCTATTCGATGAATATAATCCTCAATCGTTAGTGGAAACGTATAGTTAATCACTGCTCCGACATTCGGAATATCCAATCCCCGAGCGGCCACATCCGTCGCCACCATCAATCCAGTCGTTCCATTTTTAAACTTTTCAAGGGTTTCAATGCGCGCCCCCTGCGACATGTCCCCATGCAATGCTCCAACCGAATATCCTTGTCGTCTCAGCATCTGTTCAACACGTGAAGCCTCTTTCTTGTACAGCGCAAATATAAGTATGCGTGCTTCAGAAGCACCCGTCCGGCTCGTCTTCTTATGCGACAACGAGTTGAGAACCGTCAACAGACGTTGGCTACAAAAACAGGTCAATGTTAGGTAATTATACAGAGATGGTAAGAGTTCCAACTCACTCTTTTGATCTCCCATCATCAAACACTTCCACGCTTTGCTCCACCCTGCTGTTCGCAGTCAAGTCGTCACTTCCAACAGTAACCCTCACCGGATCACGTTGGAACGTGCCAGCTAATCGTCGCACTGCTTCTGGCCAAGTGGCACTAACTACACTATGCCTGTCAGAACATTCAAATTCGGATGTAAACAAACGCACACATCATAGTCTGTCGTTCGGCAGCAGGCTTTGTGCTCGCAATGATATTTCGAATATCGTTTTCAAAGCCTTTGTCTAACATTCTATCAGCTTCATCTAAAACCAGATAATTTACCCTGCGATGACCCCTTAAAAACCATTGAAAGGAAATAAAACAAGTAGGCGCACCCGCTCAAATCACACACTCCCTCCTGCATCAAGTCCAATATCCTTCCTGGAGTACCAACTATGATCCTTGTGACCATCCCATCCTTGACTTTACTAGCATTCTTCAACATCTTCACTTGAGGTTCCTTCGGCACACCGCCGAATACGGCAACGCTCGCTATACCAAAAGGTTTTCCTAGCGCGGAAAGGGTTTCGTGCGTCTGCATCGCAAGTTCACGTGTTGGTGCCACAACTAGAATAGATACAGTCGATGTTCCAAATTTCGAGGAACTTTGAGAGGTTGATTTGACCAAGCGAGACAGCGCTGGAATTCCAAATGCAAGAGTTTTTCCACTACATCGTATGTGGTTTACAAACGAGCTGAAGAGGTGGATTTGGAAGCATACCTTCCAGTCTCGGCAATTCCAACTACATCCCGTCCTTCAAGGGCAGGCGGCCAAGTACATGCTTGGATTGGAGTAGGTTCTTTAAAGCCATCGAATGAAGACCTCAGGTCCAATGGAATATCTAGTTGAGAGAAATTAATGATAGGTGTGACTTGTGGTACATTAAGAGGAGTGTGTATCGTTATTGAGTGCTTCGCAAGGAATGCGGTAGTTTCTGTCTTGGTTGGAGCAGCGCTTGGCGTAGAGGAAATTTGGGGTTTTGAAGCCTTGGAAGGTTTAGGGGAGCCTTCGGCAGGAGTGGGGTTATTTTCTGTAGCATTTTCCATTTTTCTTCTTTTTTTCTTTTCCTTCTTTTCTTTTTTAAATTCAGAAGTACTGGGTGTTTCAACGACTTTGGCAATGGTGGTTTCCTCTTGCTCATCGCGCTTGCGTTTCTTCTTTTTCTCCTTCTTGTCTTCGGTGGAAGGTATGGAATCTGCGAACCATAGGTCTATACTACTTCTACCTTTCCACAGCTTAGAACTGACCTTCTTGATCGACTGACATAGGTTCATCTTGTTCTAAATGCTTTCTCTTTTTCTTCTTCTTCTTTTCAGGTTCCTGCTTTTCGAATTCTGGAGAATAATTATTATAGCACATGCCAGAAGCCAGATGAATTGGGAACATACGTTCGGAGTCAACCACTATGGCTGTCTCCTCAGCCACTGCATCCTGCGCGTCACCGTCAGTCTGCTTGCTCTTATCTTTTTTTCTCCTTCTCTTCTTCTTCTTATCCTCACTGTTTTCTAGTTGAACTGGCGTTTATCAGCAAAGGGTATGGGAATCGGAGGTATGATGACATGATTTTACCACCATCTTTCTCTAAAATCGGTTGGTCCTTTGTGGTTTCGGAGGTTTCTATCACCACTTCGTCCTTTGACTTGGACTTTTTGGACTTCTTTTCGCTTGGTATCAGGTCATCGGACATCACCAGGGAGTAAGCTTGAAGCTAGGGTATCCGGAGAAAGAAAAAAAACTACTTGTGCCGGCAACCGTAGGGAAATTCAAACTCCGCCTTTTCGCAGAACGGTATTCAGTGTTTTGAAGGAAAAAATCTTTCGTCTGAATTTTTAGTTTTCTGGTCAAATAAACATTCTCATGCTAGAATGTGCCTCATTTCTCTTCATTGGGGTCACTGTAAAAAAAATAAAAAAAAGAATCGAGACCGAAGCCTTTATGTAGAATTGTAAAACGAACAGATGTTACAAGAATACATGTTGATTTGAAGCCATAGGATAGAAAGTGGCGGTTTAGATGTTTTCTCTTCCATTACATCCTTATTTTTTCATGTATCTTATTCCTAAATACCAATATATTATATATATTTGCCATTAGAGTAAGCCCAACCCACGTTTCTCATATGCATGAGAGATCAATTTGAGCCAGGATCATCGAATATCGGGGTTTGCTTACAGGAGACTAAGTACCGGCCACTTTTAGTCACAAAAAAAACCTTGCGGTCCCATAGACTCAATCTAATACCCTCTCAATCGTCCACACGTGGACAATCTTGGTACGAGACTAGCGGTCAGCGAAAATGCATTTCATTTCATTTCCCCAGTAAGTAAAATAGATTTGGTGCTGACACTGCCATCAATGTGAAGGACTGATTACCAGATCCTGGAAAGGCAGTGCCTCTTCAAAAAATTTATCCGGACCTCCGTATCCAGCCTATTTTTCTCCAGAATTCGTAAGGATCTGGCCTTTCTAGGGCTTAAAATCACTGCAGACGAGGCAGGGGATCTTAGAAATGCAGGAAACGATGGATTAGACTTCTAAATAACACTGAAAAGCGCTCCTTGTGGCTATATTATGAGACAGGGTTTCCGGAATCCGTCCGGAGAGAGGCCAGCCGTCTCAAAATTTGGGCCGATTTTGTCCAGAATTGGCTGCCTTTCAGTGTCAGGCCTGTGCATCGGGCGACTTCATCACCGACACTCTTGGCAATTATAAATATTCAAATTACTCGAAACCGTCTTACCACGGAGTCAATAGCCGAATTAAAAAAAAATGATCATTAGGTTCTATAGCTATGGTCGTTAGATTGCGTGGAGTCTGTAATCCTGAAAGAAAAAAAAAACACCGTTCGCTCGTTTGTTTTTTTGATACGGCGATTTGAGGTAGCGTCATTGTAAACTCTGGTTCCGCAGCGCTGAGCACAGCTTTTGGGCGAGGATGCCAAGGCGATCAGTGATACTTAGGTAACTCCCCTTTACATAAACCTTGAGCTTTACTCTGTCCTTGCTCAAGGCGGCTCCCATCTCCAATGCATTCTTTAAGTCATCTATATGCGCTGGTCGTTGTCTTACTTATATCATGGTCTACTGGTAAGTGTTAGCCACCCTCTCTCTCACACAAGTTTCATAAACTCTCAAGTTATATCAGCCCATAGCTCCCCTACACGACTTTTGAAAAGAGTGGCCAATCCATCTACCCTCTCTCTCGAAATATTGCCTCGCCATCGGGTATCTGCCACATCCTCAAATGAGTTCAGGAAACGACAAGCTTCCCTACTCTCAAACTCTCTGCGTTATGACGACTCTTTCAGATTAATCTTATCTGCATTTAATGAAACCTTCCATCTTCATATGCGTCCTAATGACCATCTGATTCACCCTGCTGCTCGTATCAACTATTACACAAGGCTACCAGATGGACGGGAAATCCTCAGCCGTACAGAACCTCTCCTCAGAGAATCCGTTCTGGCTTACTGGGGAGAAGTCATTGCAGCACACCACTCACCTACCCGTATGCTTGAAGATACTGCCGGTGTTATACCCCAACCACATCCTGCAGACCTCGGATGGGCACGTCTCATCATTCATCATCAAGGCAGTACTGAAAAGGCAACTCCAATTTTTGAAGGCGCTTTCTCCGCCAACGGTGTGATATATCACGTAATGACAAAGGAAAACTACTTTCGCAACAAACTCAGTCTTGACCCCTCCATTTCTCATTCAACCGAGGCTAACGATGATTCGTTGGTCATTTGGCGGGAAAGTGATGTTATGACCCCTGAGGAGGATCATTTCTTTAAGACGGGACTTCATCCGACAGGGAAAGTTTCTGTACCTCAATCTTGCGGTCATGACAGGCTGGAATACAATACTCCTTCTCAAAACCCAATACTTAGTAGCAGTCCGACATCACCTTCTTGGCTCAACCATCTCCTCTATCCACGGTCCCTTAATGAACCAGTTTATCGTCGAGATGATTCTCTACCTACGAACGGTGGAATTGGGTCAAAGTGCGTTTAAGCTACAATCTTTCCTTCTAACTGTCCCTAACTCAACCTCTTGCAGCTTCATAAATTCCATCGGCTCATCCTCAGGTTGCCCAACTACCCAAAAAGTGGTCTGTGTTGGTGTTTTCGTTTAGTTCAACTCTAGCCTAACTTCGCAATAGGTATACATGGGTGTCGCTGCGGACTGTGCTTATGTTGCCACTTACGGCGGTCAAGGGAACGCCACAACGCAGATATTGACGAATTGGAATTCTGCAAGTTCGTTGTATAAGGTATGTTTTGAGATTTCCTCTAGACACTGTCTCACTAACTCTATTTTTGCTGTATATAGAGCACATTTAATGTTAGTCTCGGGATTGCCGAACTTCAAGTTCGAGATCAAACGTTAGTCAACCGTCAAACGATTGGCACAAAGCTAATCAGAAGAGTTTCCATTTTATTTCTTTTCAGTTGTCCAACAACCACAGATCCAAACTTTCCCTGGAATGTACCCTGCACTTCAGCACAACTTGATGCGCGTCTGTCTTTATTTTCACAATGGCGAGGCACAAGAAGTAATGACAGTCTGGGGTTGTGGCACTTGATGAGTGGTTGCCCCGCTGGGTCAGAAGTTGGTATCGCATGGCTTGCGACTTTGTAAGCAAAGGTCATTTCTGCTATGTCAAGATTCTTTTAAAATTAAATATTTTTAGATGCCAACAGGAGTCAGGCGGAAGTCCCGGATCCGTGGTTTCAGGAACCGGCGTGTCGACGGCAGGCCGCACAGAATGGCAAGTTGTCGCTCATGAAATCGGACACAATTTCGGGGCTATTGTGAGTGATTTGCGTCATAACTTCTCAAGCACTATTTTTTTTTTAATGATTGCGATTGCGATTCGATATCTTCAGCATGACGTGAGTGGTTATATAAATCGTGTATGGTTATAGCCTTTCTCAATCCAAACAGTGTGCTTCTGGTTGTAATTCGACTGCATCATGCTGTCCATTGACTTCCTCCACATGTGATGCTAATGCTCAATTTATCATGAGCCCAGTCTCTCAAACTGGAGAAAAGGTCTTTTCACAATGTACTCTCGGAAATATATGTGAGCACTTTGTGGATCGATTCACTTGAAGTGCTTAACCGTTGCCTTTCAGGTTCTGTGATGAAAGGCGTTGAAGGTGGCTCTGTGAATACTTCATGTCTCGTAGATCCAGATTCGCACCGAACTATTATATCTCTGCAAATGTGCGGAAATGGTATCGTTGAGTCCGGTGAGGACTGCGATCCTGGTGCAGGGACTACCTCCAATTGCTGTGATACTGCGACATGCAAATTCAAAAACAACGCCTTGTGCGATCCGCAAAGCAGCCCATGTTGTAATACTCAATGCACCTTCGCTCCATCGACACAAGTCTGTCGCCCGTCTAGGGATTCGAAATGCGATACGGCGGAGTTTTGTACAGGCAATTCGTCATCGTGTCCAACAGATGTGACTACAAAGAATGGTATGAAGATCTCCCTCAACTCTCTAATTGGCCGCTGACATGATCTTGATTACTTGTCGTAATTAAGGCCAGAGCTGTGGGAGTAACAGTTTGACATGTGCTAGTGGGCAATGTACGTCTGTCGCCCGTGAGTCGTCCCTGCTTCTATCAACCCATCATGATGTTGCTAATTCCGCCTATGGCCAGTACAATGTCAGACCGTCGGTGCTTCGTTGGGGCTTCATGCCGCCTGCCCAGACCATAGCGATAAATCATGTCAAGTTTCATGTCAGGATCCCAGCAACTCACGGGCATGTATCAGACTGACTTCTTTGCTTATCGACGGATCTCCCTGTGGTATGTGTTCGCACATGGTCCAGACGTCTTTATTAAAACTCCAATGTGGTACAGGTTTCGGCGGTACTTGTCTGTCTGGAAAATGTCAAGCTGGTGGATTTTTGGAAACTGCCAAGGTTCAATTCCTTAGCACCTCCGATGGTCTTCCCTTATTCCTGATCATTTTCCTATTGTAGGCGTGGTATCTGGCGAATCTTCAGATCGCCATCCCGGTGACGATTGTAGCCGGTCTCGTGGTTTTGCTCCTTCTATGGGGTATTATTCGCGGTTCGTATATATTTATCAAATCATTTGCCATGAGATCGCCTCTAACCCGATTGTTATACTTTTTATTTTTATTTTTACTTCTCGTCGACAGCTGTGAGACGATGCTGCGGTGGCAGAAAGCACCCGGGCTCCCAAGCAGTGCTTGTCGCTGCCACACCTTCGATGACAAGACCGGTCAGCCACGTAAGGTTCGCGAGCTATGATCGGCCTGACTATGTCAGGAATGGCCAACGCACCGTGCCAGGGTCCAAGTTAGTTTGATGGTCCTCGGATATAATGACTTTCCTATTTGACTAATCTGTTTTTCTCCTTGCACACACAGCACGGCTTACACCAGTATACCGCCAGCCGCATATGATGATTCCAGATCGGGTGGGAACCAAGGTTATAATTATTCTGCCAATAACCGCATGGATTGGGTCGATGACAACCTATATAATGGACCTCGAAAATAACAGTGGGCGATCCCTTTTTTCTAACCTTGTTCTTATTAAGGTAGTATGTATCAGCGATTCTGTTCTTGTCAAACCTGTTTTCATACATACCTATTTGTTAACAATATATATATATTGCATGGCATTCAATTTGAACCACGATCACCTTACTGGTCAGGGATATATGTTTGATTCTGATACATAGCCTTTTCAAAGGTTTGTTACCCAGGCACTTTTGACTTTTCATATTTTGAGTCTGGCAGGAAGCATTAAAAAAGGGTGGAAGCAATGGTCTGCTTTTGACTCTTGGGGTTGTGAATGAAGCTTCAGCTGTTCATTTCCGCCGCGCGCGTAAACAACTCTACTGAATGAACTTAGTTCGAATTCCCCCGAGTCAAAAAGCTACGGGTCATGAGAATGCGGCGTTGATTAACGTTTTATAATAAGTACCTACCTTAAAAGACAATAAGGGCTATTTTAATGTACGTTGCCCCCCCCTTCCTCCCTTACATATGGCAGAACATAGTAAAGCTTGTTGTTGTCGTTTTTAACTTTTAGGTCACATCTGAACCTGAGGAAAACATAAACTCCGACAGATGTGGAGATACGCTTGTAATCCATTTTGCCGTTTCAGCTTAGTGACTTGCGGTGGCGGTTTTCAATTCCACGACGTGGATGTGCACATGGGTACTTTTTACCAGAAAGGCTTCTCAACGGTTTACACATATGTTAAAGATATGTAAGCTTCTATCCTTCGAATTCGAATCATCCATTGGATAGGTCCGAGCTAACCCCCTGTTATTATTCTACCTTAATCGCGTCATCAATGATCAAATCTTTTTTGTTTATACATATCTCCAGGGCAGTGAAGCCTAGAAAAGCTTTTGAACCGAATGCACTAGAATGAGATATAGAGTTCATTCAAGCCTTGTCCTAGTTATTTTTGAGGAATGGTCTGTCATCTTAGAGACCGAGGTTACTCTTTCTGTTTGAAAAATAAATAAATCAATACACCTAGCTAATAAGGGATGACAACGATCCTTGATGAGCAGAGAAGGGTCTGGCGTTGGCGACATGTGCAGTATGTCCTGAGCATGACACGACGTAAATTTATTTGCGACTCACACCCTATTGATTGACCTGGGCGAAGGGTCTCTTTGGCATTGGAAAACACCCCTAACTCCAGAAGAAGAGAAGGATGCCAAGTGGCGTACAAGGAGTGTATTGCATAAACAGTAACAACAGGGTTGTTGCTACTGAGAAGGTCTATCAGTCTCCGAAACTGGCCGTTTTTCAAGTATGCCATCTACAATGCCGAAATCCATGGCTTCTTCGGCTGTATGTGGGTTGAGCGTTCGAGACTTAGATAGGACAACAAAAGCGAAACTTACCAGTCATATAATAGTCTCGCTCTAAGGCCCTCTCTTTACATTGTGGCGTAAGGTTAGCAAGTACCGCACTATGAGCTGGAAACAAGATAAAATTGTAATCACCAAAACGTGCGAGACCCACGGCTTGGGTTTCTCCGTCTTTACCACAATGCCGTTGGTAGATGCCAGTTAGAAGTTGTCGTATCCGTAATATTTCCTTCGCATGAATCGCAATGTCAGATGCCTGTCCTGAGGCACCGCCAGAAGGCTCTAGATCGAAATTTAGTTGAGTTGATCAATATGATAAGGATGACGTACGGTGTATCATGATACTAGCATTCGGAAGGCAGTGCCTTTTCCCTTTCTCACCAGAAGCGAGCAGCAGTGATCCCATTGAGGCGGCCAATCCTAGACTGTAAGTATGAATTGGAGATGAAACATACTAGTGGTTTAGTAATCCATCAGTGATAAAAAATTAGGAATCCGTGGTAAAGAAAAATTTCACCTGCATCTATAAAATTCAGAAAGAAGTTATAAAGGACAGTTGATAATGACCTTACTGTATCGTATATCGCGAGGCCTGCCGTTACACTTCCACCGGGAGAATTGATATACAAATGGATCGGTTTTGTTGAGTCTTCAGCTTCCAAGAATAACAGTTGAGCGACAATCAGGGTCGAGTCGGAGTCTCGTATCTGTATTATTCAAGGATGAAGGCGAAAGGATCTGAGACGAATGAACGTACTGGTCCGTGAAGCATTATGACGCGTTCTCTAAGGAGACGAGAGAAAATATCGTAAGAACGCTCCCCTCTTCCCTGATTTTAAAGAGCAAATTAAAGAAATGCATCAATGGGGTAAGCGAAGGAACTAACCGTCTGTTCAATAACTATGGGTACAAGGTTCGCTGATGGAGTAGTCTGCCATCGGTCGTGAATTGAATTTAATGACTGCCCTGCCAGGGGGTGGAATAATCTCCTTGAAGACTGACAAGACCATCTGCGTGTTGAGGAGAGGATAGCTTTTTGTAACATGGTATTATGGAGGCAAGCAGTCGGAATTGAATTCACGTGACTAGCGCGTCAACAAGTTGGGTGTCACGATACTGTCCTTCACTCTAACGCGTTGAGCTATGGCTAGTCGATTTTCCTATTCACAGCGCTCTAAAGAGGCGCCTATGGATTTTACATGGACGGATAGAAGTCCAATGAAGCCAGCATGGGCTTCTGGGTCAGAAGAACAGGATACAGCCCGCAAACGTATGTCGTTTTTTTTACTGCTTTCACTCAAGGCTGAAGTTGCACATTCGACGTAGGATCTCACGACGACATGAACCCTCCTCCCTCATCATTGAGCACATCTCAACCATTCACCTTCGGCTCGAACCACAATGTTCCCTTCCTCTTACCTCCAACGCCAGTCCCCCATACCCAACCACCCTCATGGGTTCCTCCACCTTTATTTTCCCCTGAAAAAGCGTTCCCATCGCAAGCTGACGTTAAAGATATTGACATGGCGGACCTTAGCCCTTGTAGGAATGGAGGAGAATATACATCGAGGCAAAATAAACATGAAAAAGATGCTGACAATGGAAGACCAGTGGCAACTGGAGGGATGCGACGTGTCTATAATCAGCGTAGAAAAAGACAGGAGAATCGGCTGGTAGTAACGAGGAATCGAAGAACCGGAGATGAAGATGAAGTCGCGTCACGATCAGATAGTGAAAGCGAAGGGGAGGGAACAGTGACGCCCCTGACTCAAAATACTTCAAACCACTACACCCTTAACATGCCTGCTCCTGCTCCTCCTCAATCAGACCTCCCTTACATCTTGCTTGGGTATTTCACATTTTTACTCAGAAGATCAGAATGAAAAGCACTAACCTTTACATAAACAGCTACCTGCAGTTTTTCTTCAACCTAACGTTGATTTTAATATTCTTATATCTCTTCGTGCAGTTCATTATCACGGTACAACGAGACGTGGGGTTTAGAATCTCCGAGTATTCTCAAGGTAAGTTTCCCGCAAATCACAACTTGTTTTATTAATACCTTGTAGATATCATCCAGGAAATTAGCATGTGTCAAACACAATACAAGAACAATTTATGTGATGTAAACCCCATTCCGGCTATGGCTCAACAATGTGCCAACTGGGAATCCTGCATGAGCCGCGATCCTAGTACGGTTGGACGCGCCAAAGTCGGCGCCGAGCTGATCGCTGAAGTTGTAAATGGGTTCGTAGAACCGATCAGTTGGAAGACCCTGGTATGTACAAAGGAAGAACCAAAAAGCTAAACTTAGCTGATAATTTTATCAGATATTCACTCTTACCTCGTTGTCATTCTTAACTGTATTCATTAATTCCCTTCTATCCCTTTATCGCGCAAAACACCAGCCTATTGCCGAAGCACCATCCCATCGGCCGTCCTCATTTCCCATCGCACCCATCGCCCCTTTTACGCCGCATCACTTTGGCGGTTACGGCTCGCCAGCACCTACATCTAGTTGGGGTTATCGGTCCGAGCAAGATTTCGAATCGCCAACACGAAGACGACGGCTTGAAGGAGGAGGGGCTGCTAAAATCAAATAGGTGGTGGGGACCCCAAATGCTTCCCATTTGATCTGGCTTCTCAGAACATAACGTGATATCTATAGGTACATACTTTGGAAATGTTTTTTTCTTTTTTCATTTACCCAATTTTCAATTACGTTACATTTGCATGTGTACCCTTTGGCCACATTTTTTAAAAGTGTTCACATTCTGCTCCGTTGCACGTCACTGACGAAATATGTGAAATCTTTATATAGACAACTGGAAAGGATTTGACCACCCAGCGCCAAGTTTTGGGTCCATCTGAAGACTGATAATCCGGTTCTTTCCGAGTGATGTATATATGATTTTTTAACCTTGTTCGAACTGCGGGATCTATTTGTGGATTGCTTTTCTGATCTCTGATTCTACTTACACAGCTTTCTCCTATGGGAATCAAGATCATGTCAGTTTAGGAAGGTAGTCCTGGGATCTAGTATGTTATATTCATACGCTGACCGTGGGTGCTTACGCATGTCCATTCTTCCGAAAATATGTTACATCACTTGATCAAGTGACGAGGTTTCATTGAGTTGCTAAGGGTCCCTCCTAATGATGGACTCCAATAGTATATACAGTTTTCCTTTAAATCCCCTAAAATCCCTCCTATCTGAAACCAGGCACCTTATATTCGGGCTTCTACGCTTTTGCGGGACCATATTCTCTATAGGTCCCAACATTTTTATAAACGACTGCCAAGAATTTCTCGCTGTTAAGTGTTCAGGCAGTTAAATGACCCTAATTCACCCGAGCGATGGTCTCCGAGCAGGTCTTCCCAATGATAAAAAAAAAAGGAGCTCAAAAGGTGAGATTCTCTAGTCCCCATGAAAGCCTCCTATTTCGCAGGTGTCTGGTCAATATTCGTTGCCGAAGGAAACACAGGGTCCTCCTGAGTTAATAGCTAATTAATAAAAAGCTTAAAAAAAAACCTTTAACAACAAAGAATTCAGTATTTGAATGTTGAACATTATGACATCTATACTAGTTATTGATTATCAAGCTCAAGGTTGTTTCATCATTTGCTGATTGATAGCCGTTCCTGTCAGTCGTGTGCTTGTGCTGTCCAGGTGACTGTTTAGATTCGGATGTGGATTGTGTAGCCCTGACATTCACGCGCTTCCCACAACGAATTAGTAAACCAACCTTCCATTCTGACTTTCGATCGCGAGAATCCAGACAAGCTCTGATCCAAAAAAAAAACTGTATTTCTCGTAAACTATGTATATACGTATGAACTTCTTCTGATGATATCCATCCAAGTCTATTTAATCTCTCGAATCTCCCGAGTCCTAAGTTGTCAGCGATGTCAATTGAATTCAAGAAATCTCCAATGTCGAAACAGAAACATCCAAATTTTCTCCAAATTGGCTCCCTGTCAACTTTTACTCGAGGAGGCGGTCGCCGCTTTTTCTTCCTCCTTTTTCTGGTTATAAGGGCATTGTATAAACAGGAGCGAAAAGCAAACTTGGGATGGGAGTATAATTCACCTTCTGTTTCGCTCTCAGGATTTCTGCATCACTGGTAAACCAGTATCAATTTTATCCTATGCATAATCAAAGGCTATCACTTACGCCTCTTTTCGCTTTGCCAAATTCGTGGCACTTTCTTTGGGCTTCTTCGCATTAGCCGCAGTCTTTTTCTGGGCTTTGAGTCGATCCTGCTCACGCTGATTTCCGCCTAGAGCATCAACAGATTTTGAACGTGAACCCACAGCATTTGAGATGCATGGCAGGGAGGCATGATGTATTAAGTTCTCGGGTACTTACGAGTCATTGGTGGTACACGTTGATGGTTATCGATGAGGCCAAGGACGAGTGACAATGATGCTGCGCTATTGTCACGGACCACCGTTTAGACCGAGTTTGAATCGGAGCATATCGGGGTTTAAATCGAGGTTCCTTCGAGGACACTGGAAATTGGGTCATGACATGAAAATCAAGCGCTCGGTTCCACGAGATTTGTAGTTAAGTGTTCATCATATTTAGCATCGCGTGACAAGGTGGCAATAGCTGATTGCCAGCCAT
>Ga0193743_1001928_pt1 | contig 15005 bp, 14 predicted proteins | sample L2c2metaG_FD_143038 | JGI IMG/M metagenome (GOLD analysis project Ga0193743, IMG submission 143038) | Soil microbial communities from a riparian zone of the East river system, Colorado, United States - L2c2 | ecosystem: Environmental > Terrestrial > Soil > Riparian zone | place: USA: East River...
GCAATAGGGCCCGCCCAGCACGCGCGACAGGTCGATGACCTTCAGGCCTGCCAGCGCTCCCGGATTCGCCTCGGGCATCTCGTTCCACTCCTCGGACTGCGTTGCGAGCGGCGGTTATAGACCATGGGCCGCAGGGCCGGTACCGTCCGGCCATGATCGAACGCGAGCTGGATATCGCCACGCAAGATGGCGCGATGAACACCTACACCGTGCGGCCCGACGATGGCGGGCCGCTGCCGGTGGTGCTGATGCTGATGGATGCGCCGGGCGTGCGCGAAGCCCTGCGCGAGATTTGCCGGCGCATCGCCCAGTCCGGCTACTACGTGCTGCTGCCCAATCTCTTTTACCGGACGACACGCGAGTTCGTGCTGGGCCCGACGCGCGACCATCCTGACGCCGAGGCCAACATCAAGAACATGCTCGCCATGGTGGCCTCGATCCCCAACGACAAGGTCGCAGCCGATGTCGGCATCATTCTCGACAGGTTGCCGTCGATGGCCGACGCCAAGCCCGGCAAGATCGGGCTGGTCGGCTACTGCATGAGCGGCGCATTCGTCACCGTGGCGGCGGCGAAGCATCCCGACCGCATCGGCTGCTTCGCGTCCTACTACGGAACGCGGCTGATCACCGACAAGCCCGATTCGCCGCACCTCATGCTGTCGGACATCAAGGCCGAGGGATACTACTCCTTCGCCGAGCACGACACCTACGTGCCGCTCGACCAGGTCGCCGCCTTCGAGAAGCTTTTAGCCGCCGCGCCGTTCCCGTCGCTTTCGGAGACGGAGATGGGCACCCACCACGGCTACGCCTTCCCCGACCGCGGCAACCTGAACGAAGCGGCGCGCGAGAAACACTACGAGCGCATGCTGGCGCTTTATCGGCGCCATCTGTCATCCTGAGCGCAGCGAAGGATCTCATGCCCTTGGCGAGCGGCGATGAGGTCCTTCGCTACGCTCAGGACGACATGAAAGCGAGGCAGCCATGCTGAACGGCATCCACGGCCACCAGGACATCGAGCGCGTCGTCTACGGCAAGCCGGCCGGACCGGCCCTCAGGGCCGAGGCCGAGCGGCTGGGCGCCCGGCGGGTCTTCGTCACGACGACGAAGTCGGTGGCGCAGAGCGCGTTGCTGGCCGACATCGTGCGCGATCTCGGCGATCGCTATGCCGGCGTCTATTCGGGCATCACCGCCCATTCGCCGCGGCCCTGCGTGATCGAGGGCGCCAAGCTCGCCCGCGACGCCGGCGCCGATCTGCTCGTAGCGGTGGGCGGCGGCTCGGCGATCGATGCCACCAAGGTGATGTTGATCGCGCTGTGGCAGAACGCGACCAGCATAGAGGATCTCGACCTCTATCGTGCCGGCCGTCCCAAGGAGGGCGCGGCGCCACCGGCCGCGGCGATCAAGCCGCCAGCCGACGCGATTCGCATGATCGCCGTGCCGACGACCCTGTCGGCCGCCGAGTTCAATGCCTTCGCCGGTATCAGCGACCCCCGCCACGGCATCAAGGAAAGCTTCGGCCATCCCCTGATCGTCCCCCGGGTGATCGTGCTCGATCCCGCCGCCACCCTCGCCACGCCCATGGACCTCATGCTGTCGACCGGCCTCAAGGCCGTCGACCATGCGGTCGAGCGGCTGTGCTCGCAGCAGGCGCATCCTTTCGTGCTGGGCACGGCGACCGAGGCGCTGAAGCTGCTGGCCCACGCGCTGCCCGCGCACAAGGCTCGGCCGGAGGACATGGCAACGCGGCTCGACCTGCAATTCGGCATGTGGCTGTCGATCGGCGCCGGCACCTCGGGCGTGGGTGTCGGCGCCAGCCACGGCATCGGCCATGTGCTGGGCGCTGCCTGCCACGTGCCGCACGGCCATACGTCGTGCGTGATGCTGCCCTCGGTGCTGCGCTGGAATCTTCCCGCCAATGCCGAGCGCCAGAAGCGCGTGAGCGAGGCGTTCGGCAAGCCGGACTCGCCGGCGGCCGATCTCGTGGCCGGCCTGGTCAAGACGCTGGGTCTGCCGGGACGGCTGGGCGAGGTCGGCGTCGGCAAGGACCGCTTCCGCGAGATCGCCGAGAAGTCGATGCACGACCGCGCCGTGCTCAACAACCCGCGGCCGATCAAGGGGCCGGCCGAGGTCATCGAGATCCTCGAGCTGGCGGCCTGAAGGGGTGGAATGAGCCCATGAGAACTTCTCGTGAGGCGGAGGTCTTACAAGAGAGTAAAGGGCACACGAACTATAGGGACGAAACGCTGACCTGAATGGGTGCGATCATGCCGGATATCCGAGCCGTCGAGACGACCAACGCCAGGCCTGTCCTGACCCCCTGGGTCGAGGCCGCTGTTCCGTATCTTGCCGATCTCAGCGTCAAGCCGGTGACCTACAATCCGCCGGTCGGCACCGGGGTGCCGCGCCGTGACGGCAACTACCGCGACTTCAAGGTGCGCATTCACGACGCGCGGCCGATCGCTCGGGATCTTTCACTCGACCACCAGGCGTTCATCCTGGCGCAGCACGCGACCGCGGTTCGCGACTTCTACGACCACGACGAGATACGCCGCACCTACGAGCCCGAGGTCGAAGCCCTGATCAAGCGCGAGACGGGGGCGTCCAAGGTCGTGGTGTTCGATCACACGATCCGTGCCGCCGACCGCGGCGTCGAGCGCGGCCATCGCGCGCCGGTGCGCAGCGTGCACAACGACTACACGGAGAAGTCCGGCCCGCAGAGGGTTCGTGACCTCCTGCCGCCCGACGAGGCGGAGGCGCGGCTGAAGAAGCGCTTCGTGGAGATCAACGTCTGGCGCAACGTGTCGCACGATCCGGTGGAGATGGCGCCGCTGGGCTTCGTCGATTCGCAGAGCATCGCGCCGCGCGATCTCGCCGTCTGCGACCTGATCTATGCCGATCGCACCGGAGAAATCTATATCGGCGTCTACAATGCCGACCACCGCTGGTACTACTTTCCGAAGATGACCCGCGACGAGGCTGCGCTCATCAAGTGCTACGACTCGATGAAGGACGGCCGGGCCCGGTTCTCGCTGCATTCGGCGTTCGACGATCCGACGTCGCCCAAAAATCCCAAGCCGCGCGAGAGCATCGAGACCCGGACACTGGCGTTCTTCGACTAGGTCTTGCCCGGAAGATTACGATCGCGCGATCGCCTCGAGGTGCTCCACCAGCTCCTCGGTGTTGCTGTAGAAGGGCGAATGCCCGCATTCCAGGGTGATGACCTTGCACGGAGTCTTCTTCACCATCAGCCGCTGCAGGTTGATGCGGACGGCGTTGTCGTGCGTGCATTCGATGTACCAGCGCGGCACCGAGCCGAAGCGTTCCTCGGTCAGGGTCACCGGCGTGGTCGAGATCGAAATCGGCTGCGGCCGCAACCGCTCCATGGCGCGGTAGCGGTCCTCCGGCGAGACGTCGGCGTAGAACAGCGCCGGCAGCTTGTCGCGGGAGAACGTGTAGGTGAGGCCATCGGGGCTGACTTGACGTGACAGACGGAACATCGTGTCGGACTCGAGCGACGTCATGTCCTTGCCGGTCTTGCCGGAGGTCGGCAGAAGGGCACAGAGATAGACCAGCGCCTTGATCTTGCGTCGCCGCGCCTCGGCGAGCTGGCTGATGGTGATGCCGCCCAGGGAGTGGCCGACCAGCACCACCGGCTCTTCCATCTTGTCGAGGAGCCGCGACAGTTTCTCGACATTGTCGGCCAGGGTGACGTTGGCGGGCGGCGTATGGTCCTTGCCGAGCCCGGGCAAGTCGGGCGCGCAGACCCGATGGCCGGTGGCCTCCAGAAGCGGCGCGACCTTTTCCCAGCACCAGCCGCCGGTGCAGGCGCCATGGACCAGTATGAACGTCGCCATCGCCGCGGCTAGCCTCGGCCGACCACCGTGCGCGCGCCGGGCGCGGGCACGAAGAAGTCAGGCATCAGCGGCGTGCCGGGCGACACGGCGTATTGGTCGAAGTCGGTCACGCCCTCGGCCGCCAGCACCTCGTCGTCGATGAAGAAGTTTCCGGTGCACTCGCGCGCCGGTCGGTTGAAGATCGCGTGGGCCGCGTCGGCCATGATCTCGGGCTTGCGGCAGCGCTTCATGCCGTCCTCTCCGCCCAGGATGTTCTGGATGGCCGCTGTGGCGATGCCGGTGCGCGGCCACAGGCAGTTGAAGGCGATGCCACCCCTACCTTGAGCATCGCCCTTGAATTCCGCCGCCATCGCCCAGGCGTAGATCGACATGCTGAACTTGGCGAGGGTGTAGGCGGGGTGGCCGGCGAACCATTTGACGTCGAAGTCGAGCGGCGGCGAGAGGTTGAGCACGTGCGGGTTCTTGGCCTTCACCAGCTGCGGGATGCACTTCTGCGAGACCAGGAAGGTGCCGCGCGCGTTTATCTGGTGCATCAGGTCGTAACGCTTCATCGGCGTGGCCAGCGTGCCGGTGAGGCTGATGGCGCTGGCATTGTTCACCAGGATGTCGATGCCGCCGAATCTCGCCACGGTCTCGGCCACGGCCTTGTCGACGCTCTGCTCGTCGCGGATGTCGCAAGGCAGCGGCAGCGCCTTGCCGCCGGCTTTCTCGATCTCCTCGGCGGCGGTGAAGATCGTGCCGGGCAGCCGCGGATCGGGCTTCACGGTCTTGGCCGCGATCGCGACATTGGCACCGTCGCGCGCGGCGCGTAGCGCGATGGCTAATCCGATGCCGCGGCTGGCGCCGGTAACGAACAGGGTTTTGCTACCCAGGCTCATGGCGTCCCCAAGAAGACCTCGGGCTCTATAGCCGGCCGTTTGAGAGGCGGCTAGTCTGGAGAGCGTGCAGGGGAGACATGCATGGATCCGTGTTTTGAGACCGCGACGCGCCTTGCACGCGCCATACGAAACGGCAGGCTGAGCTCGGTCGAGGCGACCAAAATGCACTTGGAGCGAATTGCGCGTCTCAACGGCCCACTCAACGCTTTGGTGGTTGTCGATGGCGACGGCGCGATGAAGGCGGCGCGCGGGGCCGATCGCGCCCGCGCGAAGAGCAAGGGGAAGAACGCTGGGCTCGGGCCGCTCAACGGCGTGCCCATCACCATCAAGGAGGCGTTCGACGTCAACGGCCTCGCCACCACGTCCAGCCATCCGCCGCTCGAGCACAATGTCGCCCGCGCGGATGCGACCCTGGTGGGTCGGCTACGCGCGGCCGGCGCCGTCATTTTGGGCAAGACCAATGTGCCCGAACTGTGCGCTGACTTTCAGACCGACAGCCCGCTGTTCGGCACGACCAAGAACGCCTGGGATGCCCGAAGGACGGCCGGCGGCTCGACCGGTGGCGGCGCGGTCGCGGTGGCGGCACGCCTGTCGCCGCTCGAGATCGGCAGCGACATCGGCGGCTCGGTGCGCAATCCCGCGCACTACAACGGCATCTTTGCGCTGAAGCCCACCGAATGGCGCGTGCCCGGCCACGGTCACGTGCCCGATTTGCCGGGGCGGACGCGGACCACCCGCTCCATGGGCGTGTTCGGCCCACTGGCGCGCTCGGTCGAGGATCTCGAGACGGCGCTCCGCATCATCGCCGGGCCCGACGGCCATGACGCCGAGGTCCCGCCGGTGCCGCTGGGTCTTTCGCCCACCCTGAAGCCCAAGGACCTGCGCATCGCCGTGGTCGAAAGCAATCCGCTGGTAAAGGTGTCGGCCGACACGGCCGCCATCGTGCAGGCGACGGTGCGGTTGCTGACGAAGGCCGGCGCCAAGGTGAAGCGCGCCGAGCCTGAAGGGCTGGACTGGCGACAGGGCTGGGACGACTGGTCCGATCTCTTCCTCTATCAGAATCGCGCCCTGCAGCCACTCAGCGAGCGCGAGCCCACCTTCGCCGTGGGCGAGCAGCCCGATCCGTCGGCGCGCTCGATGGCGCGTACGGCGCGGCTCGACCTGGCCGAATTCTTCGCCGTCCTCGATCGCCGCGACCGCATCATGCGCCAGTGCGAGTCCTTTCTCGACGACTACGACGCCTGGCTGATGCCGGTGATGCCCGACGCGGCCTTCATCCGCCAGAAGCAGACCGAGCCGCTCCGGATCGACGGCGTCGACCATCCCTATTTCTTTGCCGGCACGGCCTACAACTTCCTCGCCAACCTGACTGGCCAGCCCGCGATCGTGCTGCCTTGCGGCTTCTCGCGCGAAGGCCTGCCGATCGGCCTGCAACTCACCGGCAGGCGTTGGGGTGACGCCAGGCTGCTGGGCGTCGCCAAGGTTCTGGAGAAGCTGCTGCCGCCCTGTCCGGTGCCGCCAAACTACGCGAACTAGAAGAAGAATTACTCCACCTTCACGTTCGCCTTCTCGATGATCGGCTTCCATTTGGCGAACTCGGCGCGCTGGTAGGCGTCGAAGGCGGCAGGCTGCATCTGCTCGGGCGTCGGGATGTCCTGGCCGAGATCCTCCAGCTTGCGGCGGATCTCGGGGTCCTTCAGCGCGGCGACGGCGGCAGCGTTCAGCCTGGCGATGATCTCCGGCGGCGTGCCCTTGGGCGCCCACAAACCGTGCCAGATCGCGACCTCGATGCCGGGGAACCCTGCTTCGGCTGTGGTCGGGATATCGGGCGCCGCCGCCGTGCGCTCCTTGGCGGTCACGGCATAGACCTTGAGCTTGCCCGCGCGCACGTGCGGCAAGGAGTTGGAGGATTGGTCGATCATGATCTGGATCTGGTTGGCGATCAGGTCCTGCACGGCGGGGCCGGTACCGCGATAGGGCACGAGCTGGTAATTCGTGCCGGTGGCGGCGAAGAACGCCAGCACGCCGATATGCGAGCCCGAGCCCATGCCGGCAGTGCCGCCGGAGATCTTGTCGGCATTGGCCTTGAGGTAGGCGACCAGCTCCTTCAGGTCCTTGGCCGGCACCTGGTTGGAGGTCACGACCAGCAGTGGATTGGAGGGCAGGCGCGCGATCGGTACCAGATCGACCAGCAGGTCGTAGTTGAGGTCTTTGTAGATGATGCCGTTCACCACGTTGGTGCCGAGATGGCCGATGCCGATCGTGTAGCCGTCGGGCGCGGCATGGGCGAGCTTGCCCATGGCGATGGAACCGGCCGCGCCCGTGACGTTGTCGATGATGATCTGCTGGCCGAGCTCCTTGCTCATGCGCTCGCCCACGATGCGCGCCATGAGGTCGGTCGGACCGCCCGCCGCGAACGGTACGATCATGGTGATCGGCTTGGTCGGGTAGGCTTGGGCGAAGGCCGGGCCGGCAAGGCCGACGGTGAGCAGAGCAAGGGCAGATCGACGCAACATTCTTGACGTTCCCCAAGGTACTTTGTGCCGGCGGAGCCTAGCGGGCGCAGGCGTTCAGCGCCATCGCAGCACCGAGCGTTCGATTGCGCCCAGGCCCCACGAGATCAGCAGGCCCAGGATCGACAGCACGACCACGCCGGCCAGCAGCTGGTCGGTCTGCATCAGGTTGCCGGCGGTCAGCACGAAGGCGCCGATGCCGTACTGCGCGCCGATCATCTCGGCCGCGACCAGCAGCAGCAGCGCCACCGAGGCGGAGATGCGGAACCCTGCCAGGATGCCGGGCATGGCGCCCGGCAGCACGATCTTGGCCACGATGTCGGTGGCCGGCAGGCCGAAGCTCTGGCCCATGCGGATGAGATTGCGCGGCACCGAATCGCAGGCGCTGTAGGCCGAGATCACCGTCGGGAAGAAGACGCCCAAGGCGATGGTCGCGACCTTGGAGGGCTCGCCGATGCCGAACCACAGGATGAGCAGCGGCAACAGCGCGATCTTGGGGATGGGGAACAGCGCCGACACGATCGGCAGGCCGGCGGCGCGCGCGGCCGAAAAGATTCCCATGGCGAGACCGGCGGCGAGCCCCGCCGCCGTGCCGATGATCCAGCCCGGAATGATGCGGCCGAGCGAAGCGCCGAGATTCTGGGCGAGGGTGCCGTTGGTCCACAGCACCTGGAGCGCGTCGATGACGGCGGCGGGGCTCGGCATGAAAAGCGGCGGCAGCAGGCCTGCGCTCGAGGCCGCCTGCCAGGCCGCGATCAGGACGAGGAACACGATCCAGGGCAGCAGCCGGCGCGGCACGGGCGCGAAGCCGCCGCCGCGGAACGGGACGGGCCGGCGATCGCCGCGCTCAGACATGCTGGATCTCGCGGTCGGCGGTGGCGGCCTCGTCGCGGATCAGCGACCACAGCCTGCGGTTCACCTCGCGCAGCAGGCCGGCATGTTCGGGCTGCCCACGCTCGGCCACCGGCACGTCGATGCCGATCACATCGCGGATGCGGCCGGGACGGCGCGACAGCACCACGACGCGGTCAGCGAGCCGCGCCGCCTCCTCGAGATTGTGCGTCACGTAGACCCGCGTGCTCTTCTCGCGCGCCCAGATGGCCAAAAGGTCTTCCATCAGCAGCTCGCGCGTCTGGGCGTCGAGCGCCGACAGGGGCTCGTCGAGCAGCAACACGGCCGGCCGCACGACGAGGGCGCGGGCGATGCCGACCCGCTGGCGCATGCCGCCGGAGAGCTGCTTGGGATAGGCGGCGGCGAATTCGCCGAGGCCGGTGAGGGCGAGGGCCGACGCCACGCGTTCCTTGCGCTCGGACGCGTTGAGCGCGCGATGCTCCAGCGCCAGCGCCACGTTGTCCGCGACGCTGCGCCAGGGCAGCAGGGCGAAATCCTGGAAGATGTAGGTGAAGGGGTTGAGCGACTCCGAAGGCGGCGAACCCGACAGGGTGACGCGGCCGGACGTGGGCTGCAGCAGCCCGCCCAGGATGCCCAGCAATGTCGACTTGCCGCAGCCCGACGGGCCGATCAGGACGACGGTCTCGCCGTCGGCGATGTCGAGCTCGATGCCGTCAAGGGCGTCGACCGAGCCGTAGCGGTGGGAGACCTTCTCAATGTGCAGCGGCATCGGCCGCCCCATCTCCGGCAGCCATTGTTACCAGAACCGTGCGGTTGGACACCTGCTGGCCTTCCTGGACGGCGACCGATTCGATCTTGGCGTCGAGGGCGGCCTTGAGCTGGTGCTGGATCTTCATCGCCTCGAGCACGATCAGGGTCTGGCCGCGCGTGACGTTGTCGCCAGCCACGACGTTGATGGCGACGATGCGGCCGTCCATCGGGGCGCGCAGCTTGCCGTCGCTGCCCGCCGCGGCCATGGCGGGCGGGGCGTAGGTCCTGTCGCTGAAGCGCACGGTGAGCGCGTCGAGGTCGACCACGATGTCGTCGCCATCGATGTGGAAGGACACCCGGTCGTCGATCGTGGCGACGTCCTGGGGACTTACATGAAGCATGCGTTCGACGGTGCCGACGGCGAGCCTGACCGGCGTCGCTTCTGGATTGGAATTGCGCCAGCCGCGCAGCGGCGCCGGGTAGCGCTCGGCCGACCGGCGCCACAGAAGTGCGGCAGCCAGCGCCCAGTGGCGGTCCGTGACGTCGGGGGGCTTCAGCGTATCGCCGGCGAAATGCTTGCCGATGAAGGCGGTGGTGGCCTTGCCGGCGACGAACTCCGGATGCTCCAGCAGGCAGATCAGGAAGTGCCGGTTGGTGATCGGGCCCAGCACGACGGTGTCGCGCAACGCCTGCGCCAGCCGCGTGCGCGCTTCCTCACGGTTGGCGCCGTGCGCAATCACCTTGGCGATCATCGAATCGTAGAAGGGCGAGATGGCGAGCCCGTCCTTCATGCCGTGATCGATGCGGATGCCCGGGCCGGTCGCCGGCCGCCACACATCGATGCGGCCGGTCTGCGGCAGGAAGCCTGCATAGGCGTCCTCGGCATAGAGGCGGACTTCGATGGCGTGGCCCGAAAACTTCACCTGCTCCTGGGTGAGCGGCAGCTTCTCGCCGGCCGCGACCTTGAGCTGCCAGGCGACCAGGTCCTGGCCGGTGATGGCTTCGGTCACGGGATGCTCGACTTGCAGGCGGGTATTCATCTCGAGGAAGTAGAAGGCGCCGTCGGCGGCCAGCAGGAACTCGACCGTGCCGGCGCCGCGGTAGCCGATGGTGCGCGCGGCAGCGACGGCGGCGGCGCCCATGCGATTGCGCAGGTCGGCGGTCACGGCGGGCGAGGGCGCTTCCTCGATCACCTTCTGGTGGCGGCGCTGCACCGAGCAGTCGCGCTCGCCGAGATGGATGACATTGCCATGCGCGTCGGCGAAGACTTGGATTTCGACGTGGCGCGCATCGACCACGGCCTTCTCCAGGATCAGCTCGCCCGAGCCGAAGGCGCTCTCGGCCTCGGCCCGCGCCGTACGGATCGCTTCGAGGAGATCGGCGTCGCGCTCGACCAGCCGCATGCCGCGGCCGCCGCCGCCCGCGGCCGCCTTCACCATCACCGGCAGGCCGATCTTGCGCGCTTCCTTCGCGAGATTGCCGTCGCTCTGATCCGACCCTTGATATCCCGGCACGCAAGGCACGCCAGCATCGATCATGCGTCGCTTGGCGGCGGCCTTGTTGCCCATGGCGGCGATGGCGGCCGGCGGCGGGCCGATGAACACGAGTCCGGCGTTTTCGCAGGCCGTGGCGAAGGACTCGTTCTCGGAGAGGAAGCCATAGCCCGGATGGATGGCATCGGCGCCCGACTTGTGCGCGGCCTCCAGGATGCGATCGATACTGAGGTAGCTCTCGCCCACGGGCGGCGGGCCGATGCGCACCGCCTCATCGGCGAAGGAAACGTGCGGCGCGTCCTTGTCGGCATCGGAATAGACCGCGACGGTGCGATAGCCCATCGCCCGCGCGGTGCGCATCACGCGCCAAGCGATCTCGCCGCGATTGGCGACGAGGATTTTGCTGAACGTCATTTCAGGCGTCGCCCGTCTGCCGTGAAGTAACCTTCGTCGTTTGCGTCCCCGCGATAGACCATGTCGATGTCGGAGTAGTGGGCGGTCTCTTCGCTGGTCCGCGTGCCGATCTCCAGCAGACGCACGATCGCACCTGACCGATTGACGATGTGATGGCCATTTCCGGTGCCGGCGGGAAAGCCCGCGACCATTCCGGCACTGAGCGTCGTCTCGCCCTCATCGGTCACCAGGGTGGCTTCGCCTTCGAGGACATAGACGAGCTCGTCCTGGCGTTCGTGCCAGTGGCGTTGCGACGACCACGCGCCGGGCGGCAGTTCGAGCTGGTTGATCCCAAACTGCGACAATCCGAAGACTTCACCCAGACGACGACGGCGGCGTTCGCGGCACGGCGTGTCGTGCGGCGGCGGGTAGTCCGTTCCGACGCCCGCCCGCACGTCGGAGGCGCGCACGGCAACAGGTGTAGCAGGCATGTCTTTCACCTCCCTCGTCATTCGACAGCCCATTTCGGCGGGCGCTTCTCGGCGAAGGCGCGCAGGCCCTCGGCGGCCTCGGGGCTGCGCCGCGCCTCGGCGAATCTGTCGGCGGCGAAGTCCAGCACGGAAGACAGTGGTTCGGCGCCGACCTTCATCACGACGGCCTTGGTGAGGGCGTTGGCCAGGGGTGCGCAGCGGTCGATCTGCTTCAGGATTTCCTCCAGCTTGACGTCGAGCGCCGCCGAATCCTTCACCAGATGATGCACGATGCCCAGCCGCAGCGCCTCGGGGCCCTTGAAGCGCGCCGCCGTCAGCGCGAGATGCCGCGTCTGGGGCACGCCGATGCGGGCGGCGACGAAGGGTGCGATCTGCGCCGGCACGATGCCGATCGCGGTCTCGCTCATGGCGAAGCCCGCATCCTCGGTGCAGATCGCCACGTCGGAGACGCACAGGATGCCGAAGCCGCCGGCGATGGCGTAGCCCTCGACGGCGGCCACCACGACCTGTGGCGTCGTGTTCACCATCTCGAGGAAGGTGCCGTATTCGCGGTTGTTGAGCGCAATCGGGTCCTTCTCGCCGGCTCGGGGCTTGTCGCTGAAACTCTGCTCCATGTTCTTGAGGTCGGCGCCGGCGCAGAAGGTGCCGCCGGCGCCGCGCAGGATCACGACCTTGATGTCGCGCCGCTCGCGCAGGTTCTCGAACACGGTGCGCAGCTCACCGATCAGCACCGGGTTCAGCGCGTTCTTCACCTGCGGCCGGTTCAGCGTCACATGGAGGCGGGAACGGTCGCGCCGGAGCAGCAAGGTTTCGTACTTGGAGGCGAACTCAGCCATGACGTCCCCCATCAGCGGTTTTCCAGGCGCGGTAGCGTGCCCATCAGCTTGGAGATGATCTGCAGCATGACCTCGTCGGCGCCGCCGCCGATCGAGGCGAGGCGCGAATCGCGGAAGGCGCGTGCCGTGGGCGATTCCCAAAGATAGCCCGCGCCGCCCCAATATTGCAGGCAGCCGTCGGTGACGACGCGCAGCATGCGACCGGCCTTGAGCTTGGCCATCGAGGCCAGCATGGTGACGTCGGTGCCGTCGAGATATTCCTCGCAGGCGCGGTAGCAGAGCGAGCGCACCAGCTCGACCTCGGTCCTGAGCTCGGCCAGCTTGAAATGGATCACCTGGTTGTCGAGCAACGGCCGGCCGAACACCTTGCGTTCGCGCGTGTACTCGACGGTCTGGTCGATCAGCCGCTCCATGCCGACCACGGCCGAGATGGCGCCCCACAGCCGTTCCTCCTGGAACTGCTGCATCTGGTAGATGAAGCCAATGCCTTCCTGGCCGATAAGGTGGCGCACCGGCACCTTCACCTCGTCGAAGAAGATCTGCGCGGTGTCGGAGCTGCGCATGCCGAGCTTGTCGAGCTTCCTGGCGATCTGCACGCCCTTGGTTTTCATGGGCAGGCAGATCAGCGACTTGTTCTTGTGCACCGCGCCTTCGCCGGTATTGGCCAGAAGGCACATCCAGTCGGCCTGGATGCCGTTGGTCGTCCACATCTTGCCGCCGTTGATCACCCAGTCGCCGCCGACGCGCCGGGCTGTGGTCTTGAGCGACGCGACGTCGGAGCCTGCGCCCACTTCGGAGACGCCGAGGCAAGCGACGTAGTCGCCGGCGATCGAGGGCGCCAGGAACTCGCGTCGCATCTCATCGCTGCCGTAGCGGGCCAGCGCCGGCGTCGCCATGTCGGTCTGCACGCCGATCGCCATGGGCACCGAGCCGCAATTGATGTGGCCCAGCTCTTCCGCCATCACCATGGCGTAGGAGTAGTCGAGACCCATGCCGCCGAATTCGACGGGCTTGTGGATGCCCAAGAGGCCGGCATTGCCCAGCTTCTTGAATACTTCGTGAGCGGGGAAGATTTCGTCTTCTTCCCATTTGTCGACGTGTGGATTGATGTCCTTGTCGATGATGGCCCGCAAGGTGCGGCGGATTTCGGCGTGTTCCGGGGTGAATTGCACGAAGTGTCTCCTAGTCTTCGGAGCGCGGGCCTCCGGCCCGCTCATGAATGCGGGCCGGAGGCCCGCGCTCCGCATGATTCATCGGTTGCCCAGCCGGGGCAGGGTGCCCATCAGCTTGGAAATGATCTGCAGCATGACCTCGTCGGCGCCGCCGCCGATCGAGCCCAAACGGCCGTCGCGGTAGCTGCGCGCCACGGGACTGTCCCACAGGTAACCTGCGCCGCCCCAATATTGCAGGCAGGCATCCGACACCTCGCGGCGCAGGCGGCCTGCCTTGAGCTTGGCCATCGACGCCAGCATCGTGACGTCCGTGCCGGCGAGATAGTCCTCGCAGGCGCGATAGACCAGCGAGCGCAGCGCCTCGACCTCGCTCTTGAGCTCGGCCAGGCGGAAATGGATCACCTGGTTGTCGAGCAGCGGCCGGCCGAACACCTTGCGCTCGCGCGTGTAGTCGATGGTGGCGTTGATGATGCGGTCGCAGCCCATCAAGGTACCGGCGCCGGCCCACAGCCGCTCTTCCTGGAACTGCTGCATCTGGTAGATGAAGCCCGAGCCCGGCTGGCCGATCGTGTAGCGCACCGGCACTTTCACCTCGTCGAAGAAGGTCTGCACCGTGTCCGAGGCGCGCATGCCGAGCTTGTCGAGCTTCTTGGCGATGGTGATACCCTTGGTCTTCATCGGTACGACGATCAGCGACTTGTTCTTGTGGGCCTGACCATCGCCTGTGTTGGCCAGCAGGCACATCCAGTCGGCCTGCGCGCCGTTGGTTGTCCACATCTTGCCGCCGTTGATCACCCAGTCGCCGCCGACCCTGCGTGCGTCGGTCTTGATCGACGCCACGTCCGATCCGGCGCCGGTCTCGGACACGCCGAGGCAGGCGACGTAGTCGCCGCTGATCGACGGCGCCAGAAATTCCTGGCGCAACTCGTCGCTGCCGTAGCGGGCGAGGGCAGGGGTCGCCATGGAGATCTGCACGCCGGTCGCCATGGGGATCGAACCGCCATTCACCAGCCCGAGCGATTCCGAGCAGACCATGGCGTAGGAGAAATCGAGACCCGAGCCGCCGAACTGCACCGGCTTGTCGACGCCCAGAAGTCCCGCGTCGCCCATCTTCTTGAACAGCTCGTGGGCGGGGAACATGCCTGCCTTCTCCCACGCGTCGACATGCGGATTGATCTCGCGGTCGATCAGCGTCTTCCAGGTCTGGCGCAGCGCGTCGTGCTCGGGCGTGAATTTCATCTTTTACATCCTTGCGACGCCGAAGGTGATGGGATTGAGCGGCCGCACGATCGATTCGCGGGCGATCGAGAGGGTGAAGGCCAGGATCCGCCGCGTGTCGCGCGGGTCGATGATTCCGTCGTCCCACAGATGCGCGGTGCCATAGAGCGCGGTCGACTCGCGGTCGAACTGCTCGACGATGCCCTTGAACATCTTGTCGATCTGCTCCCGGGGCGGCTCCTTGCCTTCGCGCAAAAACTTCTGTTCGGTCACGGTCTTCATGACGCCTGCGGCCTGCTCGCCGCCCATGACCGCGGTGCGGCTGTTGGGCCAGGCGAAGATGAAGCGCGGATCGTAGGCGCGGCCGCACATGCCGTAGTTACCGGCGCCGAAGCTGCCGCCGATCACGATCGTGATCTGCGGCACCGTGGCGTTGGCCACGGCCTGGATCATCTTCGAGCCGTGCTTGACGATGCCGCCGCGCTCGGCCTCGGTGCCGACCATGTAGCCCGTCGTGTTTTGCAGGTAGACGATGGGCGTGCCGTGCTGGCAGCA
>Ga0193743_1001929_pt1 | contig 15002 bp, 14 predicted proteins | sample L2c2metaG_FD_143038 | JGI IMG/M metagenome (GOLD analysis project Ga0193743, IMG submission 143038) | Soil microbial communities from a riparian zone of the East river system, Colorado, United States - L2c2 | ecosystem: Environmental > Terrestrial > Soil > Riparian zone | place: USA: East River...
CCATAACGTTTTTCATGCCACTCTCTTGAAACCTTACAAAGAAAACGAAATCTATGGACCCAACTTCCCTGAACCACCTTCGGAACTAGAAGAAGTCTATGAAGTAGACTCCATCCTTAATCATCGAAAAAGAGGACGAGGATATCAATACTACGTCAAATGGAAGGGATACCCGATTTCCGAAGCATCATGGGAACCTGAACAAGCCTTTTCTGATGATGGAAACATGTTGTCACTTTATAAACGATGACATCAACTCTAATCCTCGAAAAGATGAGATCTATCCTGAAACAAACTTCCTTGGACTCCATTTCCTCTTCCATCACTTTCGACAACTATTGTGATGAAAGAATCCGAATCATGAAGAACTCCACCGATGAATACACCAAATTCCTTACACAATTGGACGACTTGATAGCAAGAATAGACTTGACCATGGAAACAACGAGGCTTCCATTTAAAAGAAAGATTGTTCGTTTCGCTGAACACAACGAAATCTTCTTGATTCCCCCTCGAGAAACTCCTCCCATTCTAACTATCCCAAACTTTGACGTTCAAAACTTACAAAGCCTCTTCCCCAATCTATTTTACTAAACGATGCCTCCTTCTCGAAACTCTCGTCCTCGCCAAACCGCTTTCTCTTCCGACATTCTATTCCAAAACTCTTCCACCACCACTGACATTCGACATGTCTACTTATTACTCGCCGGTCGAAGAGACATCTGAGACAATTATGCAACCTTTGTTTTCCTTCGCCAAATGATCCTTCGACAGGAAGAAGAATCTGACAGACGCTTACAACACGAACAAAACGAACTCGCCCTTCTTTGAGAATTTGCTGAAGCATCTTTTCAAGAAGCTTGCATCGGTGGACTCAACACCATTCTACAACCCATGATACATCTCAGAGAAGAAAGAAACCATCATCATCTTCATAGGACAGGACGGTCTCCACCCATAATACCCTCTGACTCATCTTCCCTTCCTTCCCCCATTCAACGATCAAGACAACAACCCAATATGATTTCTCAATCCTTGAACAACTCTGGTCCTTCTCGACCCAGAGCCCCACTTGGCTTGTTCCATAATCCGATAGTCGTCGAGGAAGATGATTCAGATGACGAAACCAGAACACCTACCAATAACACTTGATGCCCTAGATGTCATCGGTATATACATAACAGTTACCATAACGAAGACTATTGCGACACGATCTTTGTCCCTGGAGCCCCTGCCATGATTTGTCACCGATGCGGCCTTCAAGGACATGTTATGCTTGACTGCAGAGAAACGGTGTGTACTTGGTGCGAAAGATTTGGCCACTTCATCGAAAACTGCCCCGACCTTGGATGAACATTTTCGAATCTGGGATCTTCAAAGCTAGCGAGGGTAGTGTTACGATTCCATCCTCAACACGTACGATTTCATTTTTACTTTTCATTTTACAAATCTCTTGAACAACATGCCATGAACGCATGTTCATCTATTTTTACTTTCTTCCATGCATAACGTGCATGTTACATGCTAGCGACACATGTCTTTCATTCTTGATGCTGTGCATCTTATCTTCTCTTCTTTATCACACATGTAGTACATGCTTTAAACATGCGTTATACGCATGTTTTACTCTTTATATACTATAGCCAAACATCATGTAACTTTAGCTAGTCTTTGTTTGAATACGAAGACATTCTTGATACACAAGAACATTGGCTCGACTTAAGACAATACTTTGGTTATACCAAAGCATTCTTATAGTCTGATAAACAAACAAACTTGAAAACTAGCCTAACGACTGTTGCTGATCAAGTCTGTAAAGACTGAATCGGTCGAAGTCATAACAGCGTCCCCTAACAGTCATCTTCATTGTCAGAAATCTCGATAAGATTGGGAAGTGCTGTGTGACTTGGAGTTTCAACAGATGGGCCTGTCAAATTCTTGCTGCCAGAAGGTACAGGTGCAGGTTCCTAATGGAAATGAAGTGTCATTGACATGTCCTCATGGATATTTAATTTTAGTACATCACTTTTGCAGTCTTTTTTCTTGTCCTTAATCTTATTATTCTTGTCCTTGGCCTTACTTGTTGTAGTGGTGGTTGTCAATCTCTTCTTTTTCTTGAGTTTATCCAGGATGAGAGAGTTAACCTCAGCAGCTTTGCTCTTGAGGGAAGGTTTACTTGTGTGGCCAGACTTGGTGAGGTTGGTGGCCTTTGCAGCCTTGCCAGGGTTGTCTGACATTGTGGTAGTTTGGGTTTCTTTCTGGGGATTCTTGCTTGGTGTAACCATGTATTAGAGGCTCACTTATATTGTGGCTTGATCGACTATCAGGTGACTTATTATATAATCATTTAGGTGGTTGTGGGTATGCGTGGGTCATGGGTACTATAGCTTGTACCCGTACCCGTACCTGTAGGTACCCATACCCATGACCCGCATGGGTATTGCCTACCCATGCCATAGCCTTTATGTAACTTTAGCTAGTCTTTATAAGAATCATCTTTTACTTGCACGCAGCTTGACATAAGACAATACCTTGGAATAAAACCCAAGGCACTCTTTTGAGTCTACAAAACTGAATGTCTCTGAAACTTGACTGTCTTTGGTCATGACTGTAAAGTCTGAACCAATCGAAGTTGTAACACTCTTTCTTTGAGTTATGCACAAAGCGCAGCTGAAAAAAAATCTAGTTTTTCTGGCCTGAAGAATTTTAATGAAGTCTCCAATATCCTGGTGCTATACCACTTACAGTCTGGAGGGGCCATTTTCATTTTCACTGATTATCTATTTATTTATTTTCATGCCACCAACACCGCTATTCAGCCGGAAAGTGCGTGCACACGTGCCTTGTCGCGACCTCGGTGATCTGTCGGAGTGTGAAACTTTGGACCGGTATCCACACCGGTACTTACAACCTTTCATGTGTAACTAACCCTTAATCTACTTTGCTCCTTTGCCCGGCAGATTGTAGCCACTGTACTCGGAAGGTATATCAATCTTTTCTTACGCGATGGTTTCGAAGGACTTTCCGTAGCTTGCAAGATCCCCGACGCCTTAGCTCGTGCACGGACTGACGTTAATATCTCGAAAACCGGAAGATTCTTCTCAAACGCCAACGCAACATATGCCAATCAGGACAGGTAACGAAAGTTTCGCTGGGTGCTTTATCTTTTGTTTGGACTTCTCGAGTGTCAGTTGACAACGTTAACATCAGTGTTTGCAGTGCGGTCATATTTTCTTTTTCTAAATGCGGCGGTGGTGGCTACTGTTCTTTACATATCCTCTGCCACAGCTCCATCCGCCATCTAAATCTTGTCCGGTGACCACGTATACGTCTAGGTGGCCTGATATCTTCCTGTCCGTCTCGTCATGAGGAGGCCAGGCCTGTACGTACTGTACTGGCTGCGCTTTCACCGTGGTTTCGGAACTTGACTCCACATCCAACTTGACTCTGGTTGAATGGACATCTTTTAGTGCTGCTGTCAAGTATCAAGATTCTACGTGGCTTCCCCTTGCTAATCGTGACTGGGGGCTACCGGGCTGTCGGTCTCAGGCTTGATTGAACATTTAGTTTTTGTCTTGATATTGATTACGGTGTACTTGTGGAAACTTCTTATCGGGTGGCCTGCTGCGGAGCGTTCATTCAAATAATACGAGCTTCTAATTAATCCGTTGTTTACTGCTTAGCTTCCGACTCCAGTTGTGTTCACGAGATCCCCAGTCTGTGTTTACATATGTGCTAATCCACCTTCGTTATTCTTGGGGCCGCCCGGATGAAATATCATGCATCATGTGGGACGGCAATCACAATATGGCCTGCCCCAACTCATTATCGCAACGCTACAATCCAACCGCGGACTTTTTCCGGTGTTTTTCTCTTGCTTCCATATGCCGAAGAGAACAATACCAGTTCTGGTGATTTTACTACAAGAGCGCCCAACACGGTTTCTCATTCATCTTCAGGTATTCATCGGAACAGACACTATAGGGACCTTGTCGTCTGCCTTCAGATCTCGTAAAACCTTCAACCCTCTTGAATGACCTTCTTTTTTTGACTTCCCCAGAAAGTTTTTCTTTGAAAATGTTCTGTCAGACGTTTTGTCAGCCGCCGACACAATTTACCACTTGCCTTTCCTTCCAGCCCTTTTATCCCCGACATATATACCGGCTCCGATGTCAATTGCACCAACTAGCTGTTCAAAGCTCCTGCCGGTACCACCGTACGCAATCACATGTATACATATCATGACTTTCGTTGTCATAGTTGAGCATTGTTGATGATTCATGAGAAGCGCCAATAACTCAGGTTCTCTGGACACCGCCGCCCTGTGTTCAAAATTTGGATGTACGCCATCGCATCATCTTGTTCTATTTTAAGATTCCAGAGAGTTCTCCTCTTTTGGATCTCGTTTCTTTTCGTTTGATAAGATGAGTACATATGGCAGGTATGTCGTAACGACATGTGAAACGGAGAACCTCCTCCATAATTTCCGTCCTTCGCCAGGTTAGGCTAAGGTTCATACCATATTTAGTGGTTTTGGAAGATGTCACGATGAAGATGTGAGTAATACTCAATTTTTTAAATTCGCGCGGTTATATATCTGTTTTCTAAGTGTGGCGCAAGAGTGCCGTGAGGTTCACATTTACTACAAGAATACCACAAGCAAAGAAAGATGTTCAACCTCAAGTACGTTGATCTCGTCAAGATAAACGTTCGTGTACTGCGGCTTCATGAGCTTACCTGGTATGACCGGTATCTGATTTCAAATCCAGTGATTATTGATAAATGCATCGATAATAATTTCATTCCGCGCGACTCAATACAGAAATGAACGACCGTTCTTGGATACTTGCACTATACTTGTTCTGCTTACCTGGGTGATCATCTTTAATATCAATTCTTTCGCTGAGTCAAGATTACAATCGATGAACCCCAGCTAACGCTCAGCTTCTATCCTTTACTCACATCACGTTGCAATCGGTTTTAATCTTGCTGGTTCCATGTATCCCGGATGTACAAAGGAGTTGCGGCAGTGCTGTTTTCAAACGGTAGGCTGACCTTTCTTACTCTACGACTTTCCAGAATGCGAACGCTTTAATCTGAAGGCATTCATCCATTCATCTTATTGGTCAAACCCATCCCTCCATTCAAGGAAGTGTTGTAATTTGTATCTGACGGGAAACCTGGTTCAATGTTAGTCCCTTTGAACTTCTGGATCCAGCCAGTTACATGTCTATTAGGCACTTTCCGTGACAATTCATAGACCGTTTCCCTGGTCTCCGGCGAATTCAGTCCACGCAACAAATCACATTCTACCCGGACATGTGATGATTAGAAGGACGTTCTCAATGTCCCCCTTTTTGTGGTAATACAACCATTGAACCAACCTCGTCATAAATATTGAAGCCGACGCCACACTACGACGATGCCAGCTTATACAACTATTTATTCTTAAGCAATTGTAAGTAACGGCGTCATAACGTAATCCGGAATTTCCGAAAACACGATCACGGATCGTTACTTCAAACCTTCAAAGGGCTCAATGACTGAAGCGAATGTAACAACCAATGAGCACATGTAAACAATGTGAACAAGGCATTATAAATACACCGTTGAAATACACTTCAAAGGTTCCATGTCGAACATCAGGGGCGTCAAGTAAATTTTAAGTACAGTTCCCAGCATCCCCCGGCTGGTTTAGTGGCAATATTAGCGTAATTTCAGGCTCCGACTTCAATTGTAAACAAAGAAAGAGAAAGGTTGGGGGCGTTTCATCTAAAATCTATATGGGCCGAGAAGTATTAGTTCAAACTAGGTACATAGAGTCAAATAATATTTTGAAAGCAGAAGACATACGTTCCATGTAAATAGGTCGTTTCGCAAGGACGCGAATTAAGTGGACATGAAGTAAATATGAAAAAGATTTGCGGTGACGGGCAGGCATTGTGCGGCGTATTTGATGTTGTTAGGCACACATCCATTATTTTGATTTATTTATTTATTTATTTTAATAATTATCCCCTAGACATCAGTATCGGGCTAAAAATCAGAGTTATTTGAAGTTTAGGCTAAAAGATTTGTACTAATGAGAATCGAGATCTAGTGTAGTAACCAGATCTCGTGTGACCAAACACATCTGCTTTTGAATCTCCATGGCCCTTGGTGGCGGTGAATCCATCAGGTACCCTGTATAATATCTGAGTCCGTTTATATATCAACAACATCTCACAAGTTCCCTTTTTCGGGAATGTTTTTTTTTTTGAATCGGAGGGGTTGATACCATCCGTGAAGGCACAGGTAGCGGCAAGCACTCACTTTCGGACCTAACTCATGTTCTAATCAGAACGCCTCAACTGCCAAGTACGTACTTCAAGGTGCTATGTTCAAGCGCACCACTGAACCTGTATGATTCGAAAAGCAGGTCCCTTTTGCGATATCCTCGCCACATTTGCCTACTGTGGTTCCGACAAAAGTTTGACAGTTGGTAACTGTTGTATGTTACCTGGTTCATAATAGGTTTCCTTCCAGCCTGTCTTCCGGTTATTTCAAACCCCTCAGGAGATATCATGTTTCATAGACAGATTTGATTGAAGAACTCAGAATCCACAATAAATCACGATGCAGGCAATATTATTGTATTGCCTGTGTTATGAAAGAAACTGTTATCACCGCTCATCCAGTCTCGGCGCCGGGCGATACCTATCAATAACGGCTCATTTCCTTCCATTTTGTTATTGCCTTCCTTTCGGGAATTCTTGGAGCTTGCAAAGTTGCTGCTAGTCACAGTACATCGATCTGCTAGAGTCACCTGTAATGTACCCTACGTCTGGCTCACCAAAGAAGATCAAAGGCGTTAACTGTGGCCGTTAACTTGCTACATTGCCTACCCCGAGCATGAGTAATCGGCAACACATCTACGGAAAGACTGATTCAAATTTTGGATCAGCGACAACCGGGATGTGTACTCAGTACTCAGCGTTGGCAAGACTCCATCCGACTATACTTAACCCCTTCGATGCTTCTCATGATCCATCAACTCCTTGGATCACTCTTCATGCACATGCCTCTAATTGTGTTGGTAATACTTTGGCGTACGTCTCATATGGGAATACCTTGGGAGCAGTACACTAACAAGTAAGGCAAGTAAGCAACATCGATGTACCCACCTACGAAGCACTTAACCTATAGCAAGCACTTGATCTATCGAATTTTAGATACTCACTATCCAGTGAGTCGGGCTTCAAGGCACTTCCCTTCCTTTCTATATACAATGCTGTTAGTGCTGGCTGCAGTTGACGTCTAAGGCTGTTTTAGAACTGTGCGAGTCTCGCTCACGTACTAATACTGTACATCAATCTCTAGTATCCATGGACGTCATTGAATCCGAACCTCAATGCCTCAAACTTCAAGCCCCAAGCATCGCCTCACCGAGAACATGTGGTTCGTTTTTGACAAGGAAACCAAATTCAGCAACTTTTACCCAGCTGCTGATCTCTGCAGCGAAGACTAACACTGGTGAGTATTCTTTTTACATACATATGAAGTTTGCCTGATCCTGTTCTTTCATACTCCCTCGTCGATACATAAGCTTACCGTCTGCTCTGTAAGCAGGCACGGCATTAAAGCATGAGATCCTCACTCCGAATACCATTTGATCCTGAGTATCAAGTCCGCCCACAGTTTGATCCTTGGGGTTTGGACCTGCCCGTGTCTCGTTACCGGATATGTAACGCTCTTCTTTCTTCGTCAATGATCCTGCTTTCGGGACTAGCACTCTTCAAATTTAAGCGAAAGCTTGCACACGTACGGTCCGTACCTTTAGACCATTCTTCTCAGTTGTCAGAGGGGCGTGCGGGGATATCAATATCGATAGCCGCCTTTCCCGCCGCAGCAGTACAAGTTCACATGATAGGTCACTTGCTATAAACCTTTCATGAGGAGGCGCCATGGTGGCCAGATCCGGACTGTTGTGATTGGAATGGACCTGACTACTACCTGTGTCCACGCATTTCAAATTTACCTATCTAGGATTCCAGAATCCTAGGACTGGCCGGCAAACGACGGGTGCTTATAATAATATTTTCAGATAGACAACTGAGACGGAACTTGAAAGCTTCACTAGTAACCCTGTACAGTCGACCTAACGTCGTCTCCGCCGGCATCTATGAATATACCCAAAACCCAAGGTCTAGACAGGTGGATCTAAACCATGCTTACTACTGCCTGCCTACCATAGCCTATATGGACCTGTCCGGGACAATTTGGACGATTCGAATCGGCTTGGTATCAATTCACATAAATTTTAAGGGGAATGAATGGACAGTAGGTAACAACTTGCATAATCGATTTCTTGTTGTCAAATCAATCCGTTTTGACTAATGAGGAGAGGGATATATCCTTCAAGAAACAACAAATTCAAACGTTAACGATTCTATATCAAAGTCTAACTATGTAGCTTCCATGTTAACTGGTCCTCTACGACTTCGCAAGGTGTACGTCACAACGCGGACAAGGAGACTTACATTACTCTGGGTAGACGTAACATTCCGCTGAAAATCAAAAGGTTCAAAAAGAGGCTGAAACAAAAAACAACAAAAAAAACAACAAAAAAAAAACAAAAAAAAAACTCAGTGCTGCATTCTTTTGGTTTGAGAAAAAAAATGTAAACTTGAAGGCTGGGAAGATGCTCCGCCAGGATTCAAACTTGCTATACAGGTTCTGGAGTCTGGACAGTTGGCAAGTAAAACCTGGTGAGGTGCCCACTCGTGACATTGATATATAAAAATAACTCGTGGTCGGACACAGGATCCAGAATGATCCAGACACATCGATGCCAGTTTCAACCACAGGTCAATTTTCTTTCTCCCTTGCAAAATAATAATAATATGAAATTCTTTCAAACCGTGTGGAACACACCGCGCTAGCACCGAACCGTTTGCCTTTGGTCCGGAAGGCGGAGCCAAACTCATAGCAGCCTCCTCCCTGCAGCTAACGGAATGACATGTGAAGTTTGAACGGCGAAATTTTCGTCTGACTTGCCAGGGCTTGCCGCTTGAATGTGGTAACTCCAATAAGGTGCTTTTCCCGGTGGAATTCTCGTGCAAGGACTTGGTGACGAGGCCCATGCTTACTGTACCCTCTCTGACCTGGCGAAATCAATAATGTATTGATTCAAAAGATTCCATGGAGATGACTTGAGTGCTGTGACCTCTCGATCCCGCCGAACAGTGGCCCCCCGGGGAAGAGACGACCGTTTCCCTTTGAGTACTGAACTTCCCATAGGAATCTAGAATTTCAGATTGGTTCTAAATTTCGGCTAAAATAAAATAGCTTGGGGGGTAGAATCATTTGAAAGTCAGTCGACATCCCGTGGACGTGACTTGTTTTCGCATCAATTCCCGGATTGGGTGACCCAAAAAAATTTTAGCCTCGGTACATCTACCATTTATGGACGTCAGAAATACATTTGAAAGGTTTGAAAGCGTTTGTAGTCCTGACAGACCTGAATGCCCTCCCAATTTGAAATTAAGTGTGATAGGGTTCGGCATCCCGGCTGATGGGAATGGAACCGTTTATCAGACTCGTATCAAATTCCTAACGGGAAGTCATCCGGTGTTGAATGAGTGAACCTTTTGAATTCAAAAAAAACTTTATTTTGATGGGAGGGGTTCGAAATTTCAAAAACGGAAGCTGCAAGGATAAGTAGCCGATGGCGGGATTGCCTAAACTTGCAGCTTTGCCGAATAGTAATAAATTGACGGAGCAATTCAAAAGAAAAAGACAATTACGCGAGGCATGGTTACCACCATGTATGTATCCACCATTTCCCTCAGGGGTCTGGCTGGGCGTTTCGTCACACTAAGTTTAAACTAAACAAAGCACTGAACGTTTGAATAATCATGACTCCCACTCGCGTCTTCTGAATCGGAACCACATTACCGACCATGCTGAGAAGTTATTAAGGATCATGCAAATTCAAAGATCGGCAATAAGCGACTTATACATATGACCGGGTTTATTGAGTTGTCGCCGATTTTCCAGTGCGTTACACTAATATGAAAGAAGGGAACTTCAGAAATAGGGTCATCTTGACAATGCTGTATTTTTGTCACCGGACACTTTGCAGAACAGGAGATAGTCTAATTAATCATTTCTATCTGGTTTCGAGAAAATTGCGACATCACCTCAGTTGCCAAAGCGCTTTCAAGATGCTTGATTCTTGAGTCGAAATAGCGCTCATGAAGAAAATGACGATATCGATATCATGAAATCACGTTGAATAGAAAAAATAATTTTGGCATCTGTTGTAATATTCTAGTTGAATGGAAAATTAAACTTTCGTGTTGATGGATTGTTTTGTTTTGTTTTATTTCATCATTCATCCATCTTCCCAAGACAATGAGAAAAAAAAAAAAAACAAAGTATAGACAGGACATCGGCGACACTAGCCTCGCTAATCCGAGTGTTGCTGGCAGCTTTGTGCAGACGAGTGATGTATATGTAGATGGCTACCAAGATAGATGGATAGATGTATTATGGTCCGATGTCCAACAATGAGTAATATACATATGGCTACCCTGCGCACGCCGCCCTATAGCATATGGTCAGAAGACGCGCTTGAACGTTTGAACCGCCGCGTCTGTGGTTTTTGACTTAGCAAAAAGGTGAGTCAAAACAATAAAAGTAATTTATTTTTTTTACAATTTATAATCCAAATTACATATTATTTATTTTTACCCACACCCGGAGCAAAAAAATTTCGATTGTGTCAAAATTCAATTGCTGAGTCGGAAGTTTTTGTTATTATTTTCCAAATCTGAGTCTGTCTAAGGCCCAGCGGTCCTGATGCGGCATCGGAAGTCCATAAACGACATGGTAAACGCCTATATGCCTTGCGGTGATGGGCGAACCTGTATTTCAGTCTGAGTAGGGTGATCGATGAATGTAGTATGGTACCAGACAGAGTCATCGGGCCCGACCTGCCGTCTGGATCAGTCTCTGCCCTGCAGTGTGGCGGTTAGTGCATGTCAAACGGTTTTAGTTTGGTCCTTTGTCTTTTTTTTTTTTTTTTTTTTTCAAAGCCGACAAACTGGTCCCGGTGATAGATAATTTGATTTTCATTGAATATGGACAGAAACATTTTTACAGAAGATGAACCTTTGGTGTGCGGTTATACTTAAGATGGAGATCCGAAACGATGAGGTTTGTTACGATTAGGTTCTCCCATTATCAGACTTTCGAGGCAATAATCGATGGTTTTGTAAGATGAGGGGTCTTTCATGCATTTCTGAATTTGAGCAACGTATTTTTGATCGAGAGATAGAGTGAGATAGATTGAGGTCTCGATTAGACGTCTCTTTTTTTGGTAGAGTTCCCTGCGCCACTGATCTGAAAGGTGAGGGGGTCCTAGTATGTACATACTCATTGCCCTGAAGAAAGGATTAGCAAAAACAGAAAAATGGATATATAAGGGATTAGAAAATGGATCTTGTACACATGGATTACGGAACACCCAGAGAGGGGTTCCGAGAGATTTCGGAGGTGTAACAATTCTGAAGCGAAAAGAAGGCTGTAAAAGGCGATGGGTAGAAAAGGGTGGAAGAGTTGACGAAAAGGGTCGCACGTGATGGAGCTAAGACATAGCATGACCGAAAGAGGAAGAAGATAAGGGTAAGGCTATGGGGAATCCCTGGGGAATCCCCATGGCCGTGTGTGCCGAGGAGAGAGAAAAATGGATGAATTTGAAACAGAAATAAATAAATAAAGGATTAGCTAAGTATGTCTCTAAGCGGGAAATGGAGAGTTGATAGGGCAGTCTAAAGTAATACATACACCATCTCTCCGAGCCCGCTTCAGTTTTAAATATCAATAAAAAATGTCCCGCCGTCATCTATTCATCCTCCCTTTGCAGCCATGGCCTTTTATACAGCTGCAACCGTTCTTCCTCGTACTCCCGACGCTTTCAAAATGAATGCCACTATTAGATTCAATTCATGGGCACCCTGGAGGTCATCTTCAAAGACTCCTCTCACTCCACCTTTGTCTTCAACTTTTCAATCAAAAGTTCCTCTTCAACAACAACCTCACGTTGAGAGAATGATTCTACCACCAATAGCCCATCTCGAACGACATTTACCGCCACGTAGGTTCACCTAATTAACGCGTCTTTCATCTCATCTAAATTTTTCGCAAAGTAACACCACCAGAAGACATTCTACCTACGTCTCGCGGACCTCTACCCAAACTCTCGACGGAAGATTTCTTTCAATCAAAACAACCGGTAGAGATGGCGTATCTTGTAGATTGGTTGGATTCGACACGGCGGTCAGCCCACTCAGTGGCAGAGAAAACTTGCGAGATGATCTGCTACCTTTGGTTTGCTACCTCACCACCGGAGCGATCACAACCGTCTTCCAGTGGCTCTCCACCTTTGTTTACACGCGGTTCATCACCTTCCACACTCCAATTAGTGGCTACTCCCAACTTTGTTCAATTTATGCAAAAACTACTAGAAACAACTCAGGTGTCCCAGTCGGTCATGGTACTATCGCTGCATTACATTCACCGCTTAAAGGAGCGTAATCGTTTTACACCGGCGCAATCAGGGAGTGAGTTTAGGATAGCGGTGGCTGGGTTAATGATGGCGAACAAATTTTTGGACGAGTACGCCTTTTTTTTTTTTTGCCTCTTGAATATTTTTTTCTCATTATTTTATAGCAATACATATACGAATAAGACGTGGTCAGAGGTTTCTGGAATCGACTTGGATGAAATTAACCGAATGGAGCGCGAATTTCTTGTAGGAGTCGATTTCAATTTATATGTGGACAAATCCACGTATGAGTCTTGGCTCAACCTTCTCAAAGGGTTGATTATGGCGAAGGAGCGGGATAGTAAGCATTTTAGGAAGTCGAGGAACCTGGCGCGCCAGTCTCGGCTTGCAGCTACCCCACACTATCCTTCGTCCACGGGTCCGGCGACCAGGACCTATGTGTCTTCGTCTAGACAACAACCACCGGTGTACCGTCATCGAGCACGTTCAACTTCGCCTACAAGTCGAACGGTGTCATGTCCGCAAGCTTCACATGACGTCTCATATCCTGAACCCCTACCTCCTCCACCTGCGTCTGCTATCCAGTACACGTCTACAAATACTTCCCAATATCTTTCCGCTCAAAACGCTTCCCCCACACCGCGATCTGGTTCCAAACGCTCTGCGCAAGACGCGTTCTCGCCTACAACCGCTAGCTTGTCTCAGCTTCCTAGTAAGCGTCCATTGTCGATGTCGCTGCATATTCCAGAATATGGACAGAATTTGAGTTCTTCTGGATCCGCAAACTCGCATTCGAGTTCGCATTCACCTTTGGATGGGCTGCAATCTTTCTCGAAGATGTCACTGAATACGAGTATGGGTGGTCAATCTCCGCTTGAAGCTAGCAGTCCGTGGGCTGAACATGGAAGTGGGATCAGTAGAATGGTAGCGACGACAGCGAGAAACACAATCGTTCCTGAGACGTTGGTAACGGCCTATATGCTGGATGAGGGAAAGAAGTCGACTGCTCCTCAAGTTGGTTTTTTCCTCTAACTTTTTTCATAAATTAATATTTATTCTAATCACAGGCATTGTACTTCTACAAACTGGCAAGTTCGCCTCTATACGACGCGTCCGCCAGTGAAGAATCTCGTCCTCGAAAAGCGGTCCTGAGGTATCACCAACCAACCTCATCAACCTCATCTGCCTCTTCATACACATATGGAGATATGAACGCACCGCCGAATGGACCATTATACAACACTGAAGGCAACGGGCACAGTACTGTTAATCACATCACCACTGCTCCTCAAGTCCACTCTTATGGCGGTGCGGCGGCCCGATTCCTGCAACAGCCACATGTAGTAATGATACCGGCCGTTGTTCAAAGCGCGTCGACAAGTCCCGCGATGGCCATTGGGATGGAGGATGTTGAATGCGGCCATCTGCCACATTTCCATGACGATGTCTGGGCAAGACCACCGGCTGCTCCTGTTGCTCGTGTCTCTCAACAAGTGTCCTCACAGCAACAGCCGGGTAGAGAATGCGATAGTCCAGTTGATACAGGGTACGGTTACGGGTATGAGTACTCCACTGAGCAGCAGCAGGAAGACGTTCCTATGTATTCAACGCAGCAACCAGACCCACAGCAGATGGACTACGCTCCTGCGCATCACATGTACTCCTCAAGTCCTGTTGACGGTACTTCGTCTGGATCTTCTGCCTCGTCACACTCAGCTGCGCCTGCGCCTTACTACCACCACCAACGTCAGCATCAGCATCATCCCTCGGCACCCACCAGTACTGTCTCTGTCACTGTCCCTGAGCAGCGGGAACAACATCTACGCGTCCCTGTTCCTTCCGCGACATTCGCAAATGCTGGCCCTCCAGGTGTTGGAGTCCACTTTTACCCTACACCCTCTCAGAGTTCGATGTATCCCCCACCCCTTGCTCATGCCTATGGCTATACCTATCCGCATAATCCCAGACAAGGGGGTCATGCAAGCTGGTTAAGGATGCGTAACGGTGTCGGCTGTTGATCCGGATTGCAATTCGCATCCCTTTCCCCCCCACCTTCTCTTTTTCTACGTATCTTGGGGCGTTCTGCTTATCTTTTCGTCACCCACTCACACTGCAAATTTTCTTTTTTGACTTTCATGACAACGACGGCGTCTCGTTCCGTTTCCTTATGTTAACATATTAAACTACTTTGACATTCTACACATACACCCAAGACCCCAAGCAACCTTGTCTTATTTTGACCATCAGCATCCTCACAAACATTCCATATTGCACATACACAATCCATTGTTATCATTATTACAGAACTCAGCATACTAGTATAATCTTTCATCATTGGCATCCGCATCCGCATTCGCATTTTTTTTGTCCCCCATTCTCCTTTGTTTCTCTTTTCGGGTTTGCCGCACAATCTATCATTCGACGCTTGGCAATTATATATTTTTGCAAACAA
>Ga0193743_1001930_pt1 | contig 15001 bp, 13 predicted proteins | sample L2c2metaG_FD_143038 | JGI IMG/M metagenome (GOLD analysis project Ga0193743, IMG submission 143038) | Soil microbial communities from a riparian zone of the East river system, Colorado, United States - L2c2 | ecosystem: Environmental > Terrestrial > Soil > Riparian zone | place: USA: East River...
AATCGGCGTTGAGCGGCGAGCAGGTCAGCGACGGCGCGATATCGGCCGAACTCGCGCCATGCTTTATCGGCAGCGGCGAAAGCGATCCGGCCCGCACCGACACCGTCGTGCTGGCCTGCACCCATTATCCCCTGCTGATGGACCGGCTGGTCAGGCTCGCACCGTGGCCGGTGGACTGGATTGATCCTGCGCCCGCGATTGCCCGAAGGGTGGTGGATTTACTTGGCGCGCCCGGCAGCGAAGTCGATCGTGCCGGTGCCGAAATGATTTTCACTTCCAGGCGGCCGCACACGTTGAGCCTGGCGTTGGTGCCGTTTTTTGGCGGCCGGGTGCCGGCATGAATGCGCCCGCGACGCCCACACCGCTCAATCGTCTCCGCAAGCAATGGCGGGAGGGCCGTCCTACCTTTGGCGCAATTGCGACCATTCCCAGCATTCAGACCGTGCAGATCATGGCGCGTTCAGGGTTCGACTGGATCATCGTCGACCTCGAGCATGGTCCGATCGACCTTGGTTCCGCGCACGGCATGATCGTCGCCACATCCGGCACATCCTGCGTACCGCTGGCGCGGATTGCCGCCAACGAGCCCTGGCTCGCCAAGGCGCCGATGGACATCGGCGCACTGGGAATCAATTTTCCGATGATCTGCAGTCGCGAGGATGCCGAAAAAGCAGTCCGCAGCGTGCGCTATCCGCCGCGCGGCGACCGGCTCTGGGGCCCGTTCCATGCCCCGTTCCGCTGGGGCGTCTCGATGCCCGATTACATGGCGACCGCGGACGATGACATGGTCTGCATGATCACCATCGAGCACGTCGAGGCGGTCAATCGCATCGACGAGATCATGGCGACGCCCGGCATCGACATCGCGGTGATCGGACCCGGCGACCTCGCCACCAGCATCGACAAACGCGGCCGCGCCGATGATCCCGAAGTGCTCGCGCTGATGGCGCGCGCCGAGGCCGGCATCCTGAAGAGCGGCGTCCCGATCGGCGGCGTGGCGCGCACGCCGGAACAAGCCAATCAGATGATCGAACGAGGCTATCTGGCGCTGGCTTTAGGTTTCGACTGGTCGCTGTTTCAACGCGGTATCGCGGCGAGTTTCGAAGGGATCAGGCGCTGAAACGAGCTGTCCTGGACGGGAAGACGCTCGCGATAACAGCGGCTGAACTGCCACAGTCGCCCGTTAATCGTATCCCTTCATGTTAACAACTGCTTTTGATTGACCGTCATTTCTCCAAACTCAATTATGATCCCCGCATTGCCCGCCCGCATTACAGGGGGTTTGATAATGATCGAGATAATTCTCTTTCTCGCATTGGTAGTCGTCGCTGGTGTCATCATCGTGAAGGCGTTTGAGTGGCGCCAGGATGTGTTGTACGGGCCCTATATTGGGCGGGATGATCGCCAGCATCGCTAAGCAACGCTGCTGTCCTCATCGCACGAACTTGATGCCAACCGTCCGTCCGCGGCGCCACACTACTTCGCACTGCTGGCGCATGAGCGCATTCGGCACGGCCGAGAGTTTAAATCTACTTCCGATTCCGGCGTCAATATCTGTAACGATCTTCGCGCCATTCAATGACACGTCCAGAACCTGACACTCGTGATTGACAAAGTCGTCCTCAAAGACGATCCAGGCGAGCTGCTGCCGCGATCGTCGAGGTTCACGCTTGCGCTTTGTGACAAACATCAGAGCACCGTAGCAAAAGCTGGTAAAGATTTCCGGCTTCAAAACCTAAAAATTTGGCGAGGGCATCAACCTTATCTTCACCATTTCCATTCGGCTCGCTTTCGTCCAGTTGGTGGCGACTTTTTGTTTGTCGCTGGCCCCGCCCGCCGAAGTTCCGATTACGTAAACCATCGAAGATGGTCATTTACTGTTCACCACCCGTATTAAGAATTTCGCGCGCGCGGTCTGCGATGGTGGCGCGCGATCGGGGATCAACCCCGGCAGGAAGCGTCAGGGTCAGGTCTCAAGGCCTGACCCCCTAACGGGTGCATCATGGCGGCAAAGAAGCAATCGAGATCCAAGGGCGTGCGCGCGAAGCAAGCTGCTCCCGCCGCGGGTCGTTTTTCAATCGTGTTGTCGACGGCTGCGCACAGCGCACTCAACATGACTGTGACCGCCATCACATCGGGATCGGTGCTGCTGTGCTTGTTTGCTGCCAAGCGATTGTTTTGACGCGGCAGTGACGGCGTCGCCAAGGCGGCAACCATGATTGTGAATTATATACCGTTGATGTTTGCGACGGTGGCGATGCTGGCTGTATTCGCTTTCGCTGCGGAAGCCAGCAGCGGATGATGTGTGTCTGGATCCGCGGGCGCGCCGCATAGAACAAGCCGCCCCGGCGATCATCGGACTGCTTTTCTGCAATTGTTGGCACGACGCCGGTTCCGCTGCATCATTTGGGCGGGGCCGCCGCTTCTCTGGTGAAGCGGCGACCCCTAATCGCACGGTACGCATGACCGGCGCCTCAGCGCCGACCAAATCCGCACGACTGCGGGCACGATAGAGTTGCAAGCGCGTGTAGCAACGAAACTCGCGCGTTAAGATTGATGTCGTCACCGCAGGTTAATTCTGGAACCGGGGCGCGAAGTCGCTTCCTTGATCACGCTGAGGCGGGATCGGATCGAAGGTATGGAACGGCGGGAAATTTTGATGCGGGCTGGATAGTCCATCCGCTACGGCTTGACGACTGCGATCGGCTTCGTCGATCGGCAGAAGCGCGCGCCTCTTCAAGCGACCAGAGCGAAATTCCAAGTGTTTTCAGGGCTATTGCGCTGGGATGCGTGAGGGTGCTAGCGGAAGATTTACATAGATACTGGCCTCAGGTCCGTTGGTTCGTGCTAGATGAGGGCTGGCGGAAGGCGATCCGACTCGCCGGCTTGCTATTGCGGGAACTTGAGTGGAACGATGCGCGGAACGGTTCGAAAAATCTCAATGCCGCGCCGTCTCGTTGCAGACCTCATGCATGCATCGATCCGCGTGCCCTTTGTTTCGCTGCGACGGCCCCTCAACGTTCGTCAACTGCTTGAGGCCCGCGCGCTCGTCGCGCAGTCGCCCGGCTGGGCTGCGATCTTCGTCAAGGCGTTTTGCCTGGTGGCAAAGGACGAACCCGTCCTGCGTACGCTTTACGCCAAATGGCCATGGCCTCAATTCTATGAACTGCCGCGCAGCGTCGCGATGGTTGCGATCTCGCGCATCGAAGACGGCGAGGAATGCGTTCTGCCGCAAAAAATCTCCGCGGCGGACCAACTGTCATTGGCCGAAGTCGATGCACTGATCCGGCACGCAAAGGATGCGCCGATCGACGAGGTACCGGCTTTCAGAAAAATGCTGCGGGCGACCAGGCTGCCGCTGCCGCTTCGCCGCTTCCTCTGGCTCGTCGGCCTTAATTTCGGGCGCCAGCGCGCCAATTGGTGCGGCAGCTTCGGGGTGACCTCGGTTGCCGCTTATGGGGCTGGCGAACTTCACGCACTCAGCCCCGGCCCGTTTATCCTCAGTTATGGCGTGGTGGAGCCCGACCAGACCATCGATGTCGTCATCCGCTGGGATCACCGGATTACCGATGCGGCCTTGATCGCAAAGGCCCTGACCCGGCTGGAACAGGTGTTAAATACCGAAATCGCGGCTGAATTGCGTAGCCATCGGCAGCAGGCGGATCCGAAGCCGGTCCGGGCGGTCGCGACCTGATCTGAGCCGTCATTCCGGGGCGATGCGAAGCATCGAACCTGGAATCTCGAGATTCCGGGTTCGCCGCTGCCGCGTCGCCTTGGAATAACGGTGTTACATCGATTTTGGCCCGCAAAATGGGCCCTTTCATTTGACAGGACGGCAGTTTCTCCCTAGAAACCGCCTGCTCGCGGGCCGATTTCGGCCCGCGTTGCGTTTCGCGACCCGTGGTCCGTCCCTTCAAGCTTAAGGGCCGGGCCTGTCGGCTCCGGGAAATTCCCGGCGCACAGGAGGGCGCGTTTCCTCAAAACTCGAACTCAAAAAAGAGGACGCGATGACAAAGCGCAGTGAGGCGAAATACAAGATCGATCGCCGTATGGGCCAGAATATCTGGGGCCGCCCGAAGAGTCCCGTGAACCGCAGAGAATACGGCCCCGGCCAGCACGGCCAGCGCCGCAAAGGCAAGCTCTCCGATTTCGGCGTGCAGCTGCGCGCCAAGCAGAAGCTGAAGGGCTACTACGCCAACATTTCCGAACGCCAGTTTCACGGCATTTATGTCGAAGCCGGCCGGATGAAGGGCGATACCGGTGAAAACCTGATCGGCCTGCTCGAGCGTCGTCTCGACACCGTGGTCTATCGCGCCAAGTTCGTGGCCACCATGTTCGCCGCGCGCCAGTTCATCAATCACGGCCACGTCAAGGTGAACGGCCGCCGCGTCAACATTTCGAGCTTCAAGGTGAAGATCGGCGACGTGGTCGAGGTCAAGGAATCCTCAAAACAGCTCACTGTCGTTATGGAAGCCAATCAGCTCGCCGAGCGCGACGTGCCCGACTTCATCGAAGTCGATCACTCCAAGATGACAGCGAAGTTCATCCGCGTCCCGCATCTGTCCGACGTGCCGTTCGCGGTGCAGATGGAGCCGCATCTGATCGTCGAATTCTATTCGCGCTGATTTTTGTCGGCGTCTCCTGAAATCGAAGGCCCCGGTTTTGCCGGGGCCTTTTTGTATGCCCGCCGGATCATCGACGCGCTGGTCTTGCGAGTATAGCATCGTCTCAACGCGAGCCTTGTCGTGGGCTTAAGCGAAATGCGGGGGCAACATGCGCTTGAGCGACTGTCACAACTTTCACGATTTCCGCAGGCTGGCCCAACGACGGCTGCCCGGTCCGATCTTCGATTACATCGACGGAGCTGCTGACGACGAGGTAACCTATCGCCGGAACACCGCGAGCTTCGAGCGCTGCGACCTGGTGCCCAACGTCCTGCGCGGCGTAGAAACCGTCGACATGTCGGTGACGGTCGTGGGCCAGAAGCTCGCCATGCCGCTCTATTGTTCACCCACCGCGCTGCAACGCCTGTTCCATCATACGGGTGAACGCGCCGTTGCAGCCGCGGCGGCGAAGTACGGTACGATGTTCGGCGTATCCTCGCTCGGCACCGTAAGCCTTGAGGAACTGCGCAAGGCGCACGATACGCCTCAAGTCTATCAATTCTACTTTCACCGCGATCGCGGTCTCAACCGCGCGATGATGCAACGTGCGAAAGAAGCCGGCGTCGAGGTGATGATGCTGACCGTGGATAGCATTACGGGCGGCAACCGGGAACGCGACAAGCGCACCGGCTTTTCGATTCCGTTCAGGCTGACGCTTGCCGGGATGTACCAGTTCGCGATCAAGCCGCTCTGGGGCATCAACTACGTCACGCACGAGAGCTTTAAACTGCCGCAACTGGACCAGCACGTCGACATGAGTGGCGGGGCCATGTCGATCGGCAGGTATTTTACCGAGATGCTGGACCCTTCCATGAACTGGGACGATGTGGCTGAAATGGTCCAACTATGGAACGGGCAATTCTGCCTGAAGGGCATCATGTCGGTGGCAGATGCCAGGCGTGCCGTTGAAATCGGTTGCACCGGCATCGTGCTGTCCAATCATGGCGGCCGGCAGCTGGACGGTTCACGTGCCCCATTCGATCAGCTGGCTGAAATCGTGGATGCCGTGGGGGATCGAATCGACGTCATCATGGACGGAGGAATCCAGCGCGGAACCCATGTATTGAAGGCACTTTCGCTGGGAGCCAAGGCCGTTGGAGTCGGAAGATTTTATCTTTATCCTCTCGCGGCGGCCGGACAGGCCGGCGTTGAGCGGGCTCTTGGCCTGATGCGGGCGGAGATCGAGCGGGGAATGAAGCTGATGGGATGCACAGCGATCAACCAGCTCTCACGCGAAAATCTGCGGCTCAGATAATTTTTGCCTCCACCATCAAGTTGCAAATGACGAGAACCTGCCATGACCTATACCCCTCCCCCGCGCGATCCCAAGCAAACGGTCCGCATCAACCTGTTGTCGGATACGCAGACCCGCCCGACGCCAGCGATGCGCGAGGCGATCGCGCGGGCCGAGGTCGGCGACGAGCAGATCGGTGACGATCCGACCGTGAATTTGCTGTGTGAACGCGTCGCCGATCTGCTCGGCAAGCAAGCCGCGGTGTTCATGCCCTCCGGCACCATGTGCAATGTCGCGGCGACGCTGGCGCATTGCCGGCCCGGCGACGAGATTCTGGCGCATGAGACCGCGCACATCCTCGCCCGTGAAGGCGGCGCCCACGCGGCGCTGGGCGGATTCCAGATCACGGCGCTGCCAGGCGCCGACGGGCAATTTGCACCCGACACTTTTCGCGCTGCACTTCACCCGCGCACGCGCTATCAGCCGCCGCAGACGGTGGTCAGCGTCGAGCAAACCGCAAATATCGGCGGCGGCACGATCTGGAAGAAAGCGGCGCTTGATGAAATTGTGACAATCGCAAAGTCAGGCGGCCTCGCCACCCACATGGACGGCGCGCGGCTATTGAACGCCTGCGTCGCCACCGGCATCAGCGCGCGCGATATGGCCGCAGGGTGGGATTCGGCCTGGATCGACTTCTCAAAGGGGCTCGGCGCACCGATCGGCGGGGTCATCGCCGGCTCGCGAGATTTCATCGAAGAAGTCTGGCGCTGGAAACAACGCCTTGGCGGCTCGATGCGCCAGGCCGGTATTTGCGCTGCGGCTTGCGTCTATGCGCTCGACCACCACATCGACCGGCTTGCGGACGATCACGCCAATGCCCGCGCGCTGGCGCGAGGGTTATCGCAAATTGCCGGCATCGAAGTGCAGCAGCCCGAAACCAACCTTGTGTTCTTTAATCCCGACGGTGCCGGCGTCACCGGCCAGAACATGGTCGAGGCGCTACGTCAGCGTGGCGTGCTGCTCGCCATGATGGACGGCCGGATTCGTGCCTGCACGCATCTGGATGTTACTGCTGCGATGATCGAGGAGACGGTCGCTCTGGTGCGCGATATCGCGCGCAGCGCTTAAGATAAGGCGATCAGCGAACGGCGAGCGACGGCAATCAAGTTCCAGCGATGGAACCTGATTTCGCAATGGCGCTTTTATCGACATCCGTGTGCCGTTTTTTCGGACTTGGAGACCTTCGTCGAATCACAACCAATGGGTGCGGGAAGCTGAACTGGAGGCTGGCGTGGCGAGTGTCCAAGATTGTGCATCCGTATCTCTGCCGACGGATGAATTGATAATCCAACATTTAGGAGCAGCCGTTCTGCTTTGTTGGCACGAACTGCCCTTTGTGGTGCAGGGGAAAATCCTGACCCAGGCAAACGATATGATAGGCATCAGGCCGGTGCCCGGGATACGAGACCAGATTGCAAGGCTCGTGCTGCGCCATGCGCCGAGGGCGTAAGGCCGCCTTCGCGGACTTGCGTCAGCGTGACTCGCCATGACGGACGGCCGGATTCGTGCCTACACGGATCTGGATGTCGCCGCTGCGATGACCGGAGAGAGGGTCGCCCTCGTGCGCGACATCGCGCGTAGCGCGTAGACGGACGATCCTACGATCCGCGGCTTGCGCGCGGCGATCAAATTCCAGCGCTGGAAGAAACCTGATCTCCTTGCCGTCGACCGACAATCCCATTCCGGCCGATGTACGTATTGATTACTTGAATTGTCCTTGCGCGACCTTGCTGTCCGGCGCAGTGAGTTGCACCACGCCTTTGACATCGGCCGGCAAAGGCATCGCGGCCTTGCCGCTGAGCTTGGTCGAATCTCCCGGCTCCAGCGCGATGCGCTGTGCCTTGCCGTCGGCATTCAGTATCGCCACCGCCTTGAAGCCGTTCGATGCGACCGGTTTGTCGCTGCCGTCGCTCACAAAGACCGCTATGTCGGCACCGCCAACGACCAGTTCCAGATGATAGTTTCCTGCATCGACCACGCGCCCGCCATGCGGGCCTTTGACGTCGTGCGCCGCAACCGGAGCGGCACCCAGCAACGCGGCTGCGAGAACAATAAATTTCAATCGTTTCATGAGGGTCCCCTTTAGGCTGTCAAAAGGCTTGAATGGGTGCACCAGCGGCGTGGCCGCCGCCCTCCGCACCAAGACTGAGCGAACGCAGGCGCTCGAGCGGTTTGCGACCAAAGCGCAAAAATAGCATTGGCGTTACGAACGCATCCAGCAATGTCGCGCTGATGAGGCCGCCGAAGATCGTAACCGCGACCGGATGCAGGATTTCCTTGCCGGGCGTTGCCGCGTCAATCAACAGCGGCAACAGGGCCACAGCGGCGGACAGCGCCGTCATCAAGACCGGCGTCATCCGCTCAAGACTGCCTCGGATGATGAGGTCTTGGCCGAAGGGCACGTCCTCATCAATCGCGAGATTGATGTAGTGACTGATCTTCAAGATGCCGTTGCGCGCGGTAATGCCGGTCAGCGTGATGAAACCGATCATGCTGGCTACGGATAATGGTTGCCCCGCGATCCACAACGCTGCCACCGATCCGATCAGCGCCAACGGCACCGACCCCATGATGATCAGCGCCAGCGCGCCGGAGCGGTAGCGGCTATAAAGGATCGCGAATATCAGCGACAGCGACAACAGGGACAGCAAACCGATGGTGCGGCTGGCCTGCTCCTGCGCCTGGAATGTGCCCTCCAGGCTTGTGGAAACACCTTCGGGTAATTTCGTGCCTTTAAGGTTCTGCCGGATAGCCTCAACGATCTGTGCGGTGTCAGTTCGGCCGTCGGTATTAGCCAGCACCACGATGCGCCGCCGTCCGTTTTCCCGTAATATCTGATTGGGTCCCTCGGTCTCGCTAATATCGGCGATTTGCCGCGCGGGCACCCAGCCCGAAGGCGTTTCAATCAGCAACTCACCAAGGCGCTGCGTGGTGCGCAGATTGTCAGGCAGGCGCATCATCACATCGAAGCGGCGATACCCGTCAGCAATCCGCGAGACGACGCGGCCGTTCGAGAGGCGGCTTAATTGTTCAACCACGGCCCCGGGCTGAACGCCGTACAGTGCGGCACGCTGGTAGTCGACGCGGATTTCAAGCTGGGGGATGAGAACCTGCTTCTCCACTTGAAGATCGGTAAGGCCCGGGATACCGGCAAGTCTCGTGCGCAGCTCTCCGGCCGTAGCACGTAGCGCCTCAAGATCTTCCCCGAAAATCTTCAGCGCAATCTCGGCGCGTATGCCCGAGAGCATATGATCCAGCCGGTGCGAAATCGGTTGCCCGATATTGGTTGACAGCGGCAATATGGCCAGCCGCGATCGGATATCCGCGATGATATCCGGCTTGGCACGTGTCGTATCCTTGAGATCAACTTCTATATCCGACGAATGGACGCCTTCGGCATGTTCATCAAGTTCGGCCCGTCCGGTACGGCGGCCGACGGATTTGACGTCCGGGACATCGAGAATCAGACGCTCCGCAATCAAGCCGACACGGTTGGATTCCGCCAGCGATACGCCGGGATTGAAAAGCAGATTGATCGTAAACGAGCCTTCATTAAAGGGCGGCAGAAACGCGCGCGGCAGGTAAAATGCCGACGACGCTGCCGACACCACAAGCAGAGCGACAATCCCAAGGACGAAGCGTTGGCTGGCAAGGGCGCGTAGCAGCGCGGCACGATTGACGCGCTTGAGAAAGCGCACCAGCGGACTTTCATGCTCGTCAAGCCGCTTGAGGCTCGGCAACAGGAAATAGGCCATCACCGGTGTCAGCGTGACCGACACCACGAGGCTCGCCAGAATGGAGATGATGTATGCTTGTCCCAGCGGCGCGAATAGCCGCCCCTCGATGCCGGAGAGTGCAAAGAACGGCACAAACACCAGCACGATGATCATCGTGGCGTAGACGATGCCGGAGCGCACCTCCTGCGAGGCCGATACGATCACATCAAACGCGGGACGAGGAACTTCGGCTGTGCGATTCTCCCGCAGCCGCCTGAATATGTTCTCGACATCGACCACGGCGTCATCAACCAGTTCGCCAATCGCGATCGCAATGCCGCCGAGCGTCATGGTGTTGATAGATAGCCCCGCAAAGTGAAACACGACCGCCGTGGCCAGGATGGAGACCGGGATGGCCATCAGGGAAATCGCCGTGGTGCGCCAGTTGAGCAGGAAAGCAAACAAAATGACCGCCACGACCATGGCGGCTTCGATAAGAACCCGCTTTACATTATCAATGGATGTTTCGATAAAATCCGCTTGCCGAAACAGGATTTGATTGGCCTTAACGCCCTGCGGCAGGCTCGCGCTCATCTCTTCCAGCGCCGCCTCGACCTGACGCGTCAGCGTTATCGTATCGACGTTGGGCTGCTTTTCGACCGAAACAATCACCGCAGGCTTGCCCATATAGCCTGCCTCGCCGCGCTTGAAGCGCGGCGCGAAGGAGACATTCGCCACCTGATGCAAATAGACCGGGCGATTGCTGATTGTCGTGATCACGACGCTGCGCAGATCATCGAGACTGGTAGTGCGCGCGATGTTGCGGATCAAATACTCGCGGGCATGCTGGTCGGTAAAGCCGCCGCCGGTATTCACGCCGAATTGCCCAAGAGCTTTTTCGATCTGCTCGTAACTGATGCCCAGCGCCCGCACCGCTGCCGGTTGCGGCGAAACCCGGAACTGGCGCACTTCACCGCCAATCGGGATAGCCTGCGCAACGCCCGGAATGGAAAGAAGCCGGGGCCGCACCGTAAAATCCGCTAGCTCGCGTAGCTCCATGGGGCTCGCGCTATCGCTCGACAGCGCGATGAGAACAATCTGTCCCATGATCGAACTGACCGGACCCAGCTGCGGCACGGTGTTGGGCGGCAATCGATCGCGGACCAGCGCCAGGCGTTCATTCACCTGCTGGCGGTTGCGGTAGATGTCGGTGCCCCATTCGAATTCGACATAGACAATCGACAACCCGACGCCCGAAACCGAACGCACCCGGGATACCCCGGGAACGCCATTCATTTGTGTTTCGATCGGAAACGAGACGAGTTGTTCGATTTCCGGGGGAGCGAAACCCTCCGATTCCGTCAGGATGGTGACGGTCGGTTTGTTGAGGTCCGGAAAAACGTCAACCGGCAGCCGGGTGACGCTGTAAGCGCCAAACACGACGAGGACCGCGGCCAATACAAGGACCAGCAGGCGATTGCGCAGCGAGTGCGTGACGAGGAATGTGAACATAGTTTTTCCTCCGCTAGCGCACGTGATCGAGAAGTTCGGCGGCTTGCGTCACGATGCGTTTACCCGCCTCCAAACCGGCCGACACCAGCACGCGTTCACCGTCCAGCGGCGCGGTACGCACCGCGTGCGGGACAAATATCTCGGCGGCAACATGCTCGAACACGATGTCTTGCCCGTTGGCCGCGCGCACAAGCGCGCTGCGCGGTATCGCGATGCCGGGGCGCTCCGCTTCGGTGCGCACCATCACGCTGACAAACTGTCCCGCACGAAGCCCCGAGAGATCGTTCCCCTCGATCGCGAAATGCACCGGTATGGATTGGCTGCGATCGGCAAAGCCGGAGCCGCGATAGCTTATGTTGAAAATTTTGCCGCTGGCCGTTCTTGCGAAAGCGCCTTGCGCGTCCGGAACGACTTCGAAGCTCAGGGCTTCGATCCAAAGCTTTTGGGGATCGATGACGTGAAAGACGATCGCGTTGGGCTGGGCGATTTGACCCGCCACGGCGTTGCCATCCGCGACCACGCCCGAGACCGGTGCAATCAGCGCTTCCGGCTCGCGCCTTGATCTATCCAGCATCGCGCGGCGTTCCCGCAGCCCCTCTACTTCGCTGCGGGAATCTTCAAGCTGCGAGCGGGCGACCGCGCCCGCAGGCGCCAGCGACTCGTAGCGGGCGAGCTTTCGCTCCGCGATTGAAATCTGCTGATCGAGTTCGCCTTGCTTCTGGCGCATATCCGAAACATCGATCGCCTGGATTGGCGGCGTGACATACGCCAGAATATCGCCTGCCGCGACCGCGGTCCCCAAACGCGGAAACCCGCCTTGCGGTGGGGACAAGCGCCCCCCGATGGCGGCCTGGACGAAGCCGCTGGCATTGGGATCGGGGATGACGCGCCCCGGCAATTCGGTGGTGCGCCGGTGAACAGCGGATTCGGTCACTATCGTGCGTATCGCGAAAATTCGCTGTGCAGCCTTGGGAACAAAAACGCTTCCATCGGGCAGGCGCCGGGCCAAATCGCTGGTCGGTGCGGCTGCCGCTTTGGGTTGCTCGGCGTGGTCCTCGCCTTCATGGGCGAACAACGGCGCGGCCCCCAAAACAATCAGGCACACAAGCGCTGCCGCCAAGGTTCGGCGGCGTAACGCCATCAGACCCACGCCTAAAAGCAAGCCGGTGAACATCGCGCCGATGACGGAAAGAGGCACGCTTTTGAAGAGCGAAGAGGTTTCGGCATGCGTGGTGTCGTCGCCAACGGCGTTGGGAACGACCAGCGTCATGGGGAGAATATCGCTGATGGCACCGAGACTGACGGTAAAGACAAGTGGCACCGCGCCCGGTTGTCCAAGCCAGGGCGCGGCAAGGCTGTAGGCATCACCGGGTACCGCTTTGGCAGTGGTCGGGCCGGCAGGCGTCTCGACGTTAATCGTTGCACCTTCGACGGGTTCGTTGGTCGCGAACCGATCAAGATAGATCGCCAACACATCGCCGCGCGCGACGGCGACAAGCTCGAATGCCGCGGACGCGACTTCGCCGCGCGCGGCAGCCGATCCGCCGGCCGCAGCTTGCTGGTCCTGCCCGCCATGCGCGCCGAGGGGCGCGGCATGAAGGCCGATAAGCACAGCCGCGCTCAGCGTTGCTGCAATTAAAAAACGCATGGAAACAATCCTTCGCCGCTGAACATGGATTTGCATCGACACACACGTCGCCACGCAAAAGCGCAGCGGAACGCATGGGACGCGGTCAGATCAGGCGAAGAGTCTGGGAGGCTTGCGAAGCGCGGTAGGATCGTGGCCGTTGGGCACCGGCATGGTGGCGCTGTAGCTTTGGGCGCGGGTCCAGACAGGACCGTCGCCGGTGGCGGGATTGGACAATGTAAACGCACAGCAGGCATGTGAGGCCGTGCAACATTTGCCAACGCAGCCCGATGATGATTCTGATTCCCCGGTCTCTGGCTCGGCCGCTGACAGGAATAGCTGGAGATTCGCGGCGGGCCGTTGCAACCGTTCAGTTGCTGCAACAGATTCGGATGCGGAGGTGCTGGCAGCAATGACGCCCGCGCCGTGGCTGCCGTGACCGGCATGCGCATAGGCACGCGATGGGACAGCAAACAGCATGATCATGCAGATCATGGCTGCCAAAAATCCGACCCTATGACTCGCGTTGTCCATGCGCGTCTCTCTATCACAGCTGATTGCTGAGTGGAATATAGGGCGCGCAGAATGGCTAATTTTAGCTGTCCGGGGCCTAAACCTTGCAGCCTTGGAAAGGTTTAGGGGATAAATGAAGGATTTTCGAGATGCGAATAGTATTCGCCGCTCGCGATCAATTCTTGAGTGCCTCATAGATCAGCGTCTTCAGCGCCAGTTGAATCCGTCCGCGCTGCGACGGCGTCTGCACCATGAAGATCGCGAACATATCGTCCTTCGGATCGACAAAGAAGAAAGTCCCGGCGACGCCGTCCCAGCGATATTCGCCAAGCGGCCACGACGTATTCGGCGGTTGCGCGGTGCGCACGGCAAAACCAAGACCGAAGCCGCTGGAAGCGCCTGGAAAATAAAAGTGGTCGCGCGCGATCTTGGTCTCGGGCCTGATATGGTCCGATGTCATCAGAGCGATGGTTTCGGGTTTGAGGTAGCGCCTGCCCTCGAATGCGCCATCGTTCAGCAGCATTTGCGCAAAACGCGCGTAGTCGTCGATTGTACCGGCCATGCCCGCCCCGCCGGATTCCCAGCGCCGCGGCGTCATCGGATCCCTGATTCCGGCTATCGGACTGACAAAGCGATCGTCAGGCATCGGCTCGGCAAGCAGCGACCGCTTCGCGGCATCCGCGACGTAGAACGCAGTCTCGGTCATCCCCGGGGGATCGAGCAGGCGCTGCTTCTCGAACTGAAACAGCGACTGTCCAGATGCCACTTCGATGACGCGACCGAGAACGTCGGTCGAATGACCATAATCCCACAGTGTTCCCGGCTGCTCGGCCAGCGGCAGTTTTGCGATGCGTTCGACGAATTCGGCGTTGTCGATATCACCGTTGAACAGGTCGGCCTGCGTATAGAGTTTTCGCACCGCGCTGTCGCCATAGAAGCCGTAGGTGAGGCCCGATGTGTGGCGCAGCAGGTCCTCGATAGTGATTGGGCGGTTGACCGGTTCGAGCACAAGAGCCGGCTCTCCCGCCTTTTCGACACCGACTTTCACATCGGCGAAGGCCGGGATGTATTTTGAAACGGGATCGCCGGACGCATTCACGCCTGCACCCATCTCGACGTCAGCGCTGCAATGATCGAGGAGACGATAGGGCTGGTGCGTGAGACCGTGCGGGGAGCGTAAGCCTCACCTCCCCATCGCCTATCCCGTGGCTTTGTGATCCCGAGCCGACCTCGCGAAGGGCGGCTGTCGTGGCGGTCGCTGTCATTTCTGCGACCGCGACGGTGCGCGCCTGCCACAGCGCGCTGCCGAGCAGGAAATACACCGCGCCGGTCCACATCGACTGCCAGTTGTCGAACCCTTCGTTGAGGATGATATAGACCGCCGCTACGGCGAACAGTCCCGTGAACACGGCCTCCGAGAGGGGTCGCGTGCCGAATTCTGGACGGTTGAGGAATGCCAATGTCCAAAACGGTACCACGGCCATGGTCAGGGCGGCGAACGGGAAATCGCGCCAGCGCGCGTCGAACACGAGGCTTAACGCGATTTGCGTGGCAATGAGCGTCGTCACGATCAGCGCGATGCCCAGCATGTTCGTCATGAACATTGGCGTTCGGCCTTTGGGCGGCCCCAACACTTCAAGAAACGCCGGAAGCGCACGCCCCGACATCAAAGCAT
>Ga0193743_1001931_pt1 | contig 14999 bp, 10 predicted proteins | sample L2c2metaG_FD_143038 | JGI IMG/M metagenome (GOLD analysis project Ga0193743, IMG submission 143038) | Soil microbial communities from a riparian zone of the East river system, Colorado, United States - L2c2 | ecosystem: Environmental > Terrestrial > Soil > Riparian zone | place: USA: East River...
CCTGATCAGCCAACTCGAAACACTCGGCTACAGCGTCCACGCCGAACCACCACCCACCGCCGCCTAGCCACAACACGGACCCGCGTGGTCCAGACGTTTTCTCTTCAGGTCAGTTCTGCCCTATACCCCTGAGCAAGGTGTCCACGGCGATGTCCGCTGCCTGGGCGGGAGCGTGGTCAGGGAGCTGGAAGGTGACCAGGGCGATGATCTTGTGCAGCAGGGCCGGGGGCACCCCGTCGGGCAGGTCGGGCCGGATGAGTCCCTCATCCGTGGCCCGCCGCATGAAGGCGGCAACCTGTTCGCGCTGGTCGAGCATTCGGGTGTAGGACTCGGCGTCGCTGCGCATCTGGTCCGGGTTGATCGGATAGCGGCGAATCACCGCGATGACGCCCTCCACGAACCGGTGCAGCGCGACCTCGACCGGCGCGCAGTCCAAGCGGGCGTCGTGGAGTACGACGTCGATCGCGTCGAGTTTGGCGCGGAACACGGCGTCGCGCAGGGCTTCTCGATCCGGGAACCGGCGGTGGACCAGGTTCCGGCTGACCCCCGCCTCCGCGGCGAGGGTGGTGAAGCTTGTGCTGGGGTCCTCCTCCAAGAGCCGGGCTCCCGCCTCGAGGATCGCGTCAAGATTCCGGGCGGCGTCCGCTCTCATAGAACAAAGCTACTGGCGCGACGCTCCTGGCGCTTTCGCCACCGGTAAGAGCTCCCTAAGAATCTAATGACGATAGTTCAGAGATGATTCCTGGTCGGGAGTCAACCCATTTTTGCCCATGAGCCCTAAAATGGCGGAATGGCTGACGATGGGGGCATGGCGGCTCGCGTGGACGCGTTGGAGTCGATCCTGATCGAGAAGGGGTACGTCGAGCCCGCCGCCCTGGACGTAATTGTCGAGACCTACGAGCGCGATGTCGGACCACGAAACGGGGCGAAGGTCGTAGCTAGATCCTGGACCGACCCGGCTTACCGCGAGCGCCTGCGCCACGACGCCACTTCGGCGATCGCCGAGCTCGGCTTCAGCGGGCGCGGAGGCGAGCACATGGTGGCGCTGGAGAACAGCCCGGAGCTGCACCATCTGGTCGTCTGCACGCTGTGCTCGTGCTACCCCTGGCCGGTTCTCGGGCTGCCGCCCACCTGGTACAAGTCCCCCGCCTACCGTTCCCGCGCGGTGATCGACCCGCGCGGGGTGCTCGCGGACTTCGGCGTCACGCTGCCCGACTCGACTCGCATCGCCGTGCACGACTCGACCTCGGAAGTCCGCTACCTGGTCGTGCCGATGCGCCCGGTCGGCACCGAAGGCTGGGCGGAGGACCAACTCGCGGCGCTGGTCACCCGCGACTCCATGATCGGCACCGGGCTCCCGAGGATCCCGTGAACGGGGCGGCGGACCTCGGCGGAATGATGGGCTTCGGCCCAGTCATCGGTGAACCTGAGGACGAGTACTTCCACGCCGACTGGGAACGCCGGGCCCTGGCCATCACCCTCGCAGTCAGCGCGGTCGGGGCCTGGAGCATCGACGCCGGCCGGCACGCCAGGGAGAGCCTCCCGCCGGCGGAGTATCTGAGCTCGACCTACTACGAGATCTGGATCAAGGCGCTGGAACGGCTCCTGCTCGACACCGGTCTGGTCGAAGCCGACGAGCTGGCACAACGTCGCTCGCTACGCCCCGGCGTGCCGGTGAACCGCACACTCAGCGCAACCGCCGTCCCGGCCGTGCTGGCGGCGGGCACCCGGTACGACCGGCCCGTCGACGTCCCTGCCCGGTTCGCGGTCGGTGACCGGGTGCGCACCCGCAATATGCATCCGACCGGCCACACCCGGCTGCCGCGCTACGCCCGAGGAAAAGTAGGCGTCATCGAGCGGGTACACGGCGCACACGTGCTCCCCGACACCAACGCGCACGGCGCCGGCGAGCACCCGCAGTGGCTCTACGCCGTGCTCTTCGACGCCCGCGAGCTGTGGGGCGACGCCGCCGAGGCCGGCCTCACCATCACGATCGACGCGTGGGAGAGCTACCTGGAGCCGCGACCGGCCGGGTGAACTGTTGACAAGGTGATCCAGGGGACAGATCGGGTGTGGACCGCCTGACGCGGCAACCAGACTGTGGCCGTGGCGATCTTCACATGCCCGGGGGAGCGGATGCGGTTAACAACCTCGACCACGGAAACAGCACAGCGGGCCGAGGATGGCCTCGAGAGCAGCTCGCGGCCCATCACGGTGAGGCCGACCGGCGGCGTGGCGGCCGCCGTGCCGGCATGGGCGCGGTGGCCGGTGCTGGCCATCACCGCCGCGGTGGCGGCGGCGCTCGGGTTGACCAGTGGGCGCTACGGGTACTTCGGTGACGAGCTCTACTTCCTGGCCGCCGGACGCCATCTGAGCTGGAGCTACGCCGACCAGCCTCCACTGGTTCCGCTGCTGGCCCGCGCGATGGACACGCTGTTCCCGGACTCGGTGGCGGCCCTGCGGCTGCCGGCGACCCTGGCAACCGCCCTGGGCGTGATCGTGGCGTCGCTGATCGCCCGGGAGTTTGGCGGCGGGCGCCGGGCGCAGGTACTGGCGGCGGCCACCTGCGCCGTGTCGTTCGGCCTGCTGGGTAGCGGCCACGAGTTGTCCACCTACGTGATCGACTCGTTCGGCTGGACGGTGATCACTTGGCTGCTGGTCCGCTGGGTCCGCACCCGGCAGGACCGCCTGCTGCTGGCCTCCGGCCTGGTCACCACCGTGTGCCTGCAGATCAAGGATCTGGTCGCCGTCTTCTGGATCGTTGTCGCGTGCGCTGTGCTACTGGTCGGCCCGCGAGACCTGCTACGCAGGCCGCTGCTGTGGGTGGGCGCCGCCATCGCGGTCGTGTGCAGCCTGCCGAACCTGTGGTGGCAAGCCCACCACGGCTGGCCCGAGATGACCATGACCCAGCTCGTCGCCGCCGAGCAGGACTTGATCGGCGGACGGTTGACCTTCGTGCCGTTGGTCCTGCTCTACGCCGGTCTCCCGGCCGGCGCCGTGCTGTTCTGCTACGGAATTTGGCGGCTGCTGCGCTCGGCCGAGTTGGCGCCTTACCGCTTCCTCGGGTGGACAAACCTCGGCGTCCTCGCGCTCTTCCTGGTCAACAATGGTCGCCAGAGTTACGTCACGGGGATGTTCGCGCTGGCCACCGGCGCCGCGGTGGTGGAACTGTGCCGAGGGCAACCGGCCAGGTGGTGGCGGTGGACGACAACATGGCCGGTCTACGCGTTGACCGCCGTGGTCGCGGTGACCATGACGCTGCCGCTGCGGCCGCTCTCCTGGGACCGCGGCGGCCTGGGCAGCCCGGTCACCGCCTTGAGCACCGACTGGCCGGAGCTCACCTCAGCCGTCGCCGACGCCGTGCATACCCTCCCGGAGGGCCAACGAGCGGGCGCCGTCGTGCTGGCCGACACGTACTGGCAGGCATCCGCGCTCGACCAGTTCGGACCGAGGTACGGGCTGCCGAAGGTCTACAGCGCGAACCGGGGGTTCTGGTACTTCGGCGCACCCCCCGACGGCTCGGGCCCCACCGTGTTCCTGGGCTCCGACGCCACGGCGCCGCGGCGCTACTTCGAGAGCGTCCGACAGATCGGCTCGTTCAACAACCCGCAAGGCATGCCCGGTATCAACACAGGGGTGTCCATCTGGGTCTGCACCGGGCAACGGCTCGGGTGGTCACAGATCTGGCCCGACCTGCGCGACTTCGACGTCAACGACCGAATTACCCCTCTCTACCGACGCACCGCGGATTAGGCCGCGGCCCGCTCGGCTACATTTCGACCGGGCCGCTGCTGCCTCCGGTCGGGCGCTTCTTGGGCAGGAAGTACGCGAGGGGAACCGCGGCGAGCACGCATATGCCCACGAGGAGGAAGGCATCGCTATAGCTCTGGGTGGTGACCTTGTTGGTCAGCTCTTGGAACAGCTGAAGGAGTCCGTCGGGTCCTTGGCCTTGCATCTGTGTGATGCGCGGATCGACGTCCGGTCCGGTCGTTTGCAGCAGCGAGCTGCGGTCGGCGAAGAGCTGGGCTTGCTGAATCGTGGTGAACGCGGTCACCGCGGCCAGTCCGATCGCGGCGGAAACGCGCTGGACCAGGGTGGTCATCGCGCTGCCCGCGCTGGTGATCTGCGGGGGCAGCGATGACATCCCTCCGGTCATGATCGGCATGAAGCAGAGCGCAAGCCCCGCCGCGGACACCATCAGCCGCAGCAGGATCGCCGTTCGACTCATGTCGGTGTTGATCTGGGCCATCATCAGGGTGCCGATGCCGTCGATCGTCATTCCGGCCATGACCAGATAGCGTGCGCCGAACTTGTCGAACAGCCGGCCAGCGAACGGGGTCAACACCGCCATCACCAGCGCTTGGGGCATGACCGTCAGGCCGGTGTTCCAGGGGGTGATGCCCTGCACGTTCTGCAGGAACAGCGGGACGTAATAGAGCGAAGAGAACAACCCGGTGTAGACGATGGCCATGAGCAGAAGCGAGTTCACATAGGGCCAATAGCGGAACGTCTGCAGGGTCAACAGGGGGTGTTTGACGTGCAGCTCGATTACCACAAACAGGGCGAGCAAATTGAACCCCCCAGCCACCAGCATGAGCACCGGATAACTGGTCCAGCCCCACTGCTGGCCTTCCGACACCGCCAGCAGCAGCGCGAAGCAGGCGGCCGCAATGCATACGAAACCGGGTACGTCGAACGGGCGGCCAGGAGTCGCGGGGAACTTGGGTAGCACGATCATCGCCGCGATCGCGCCGAGGATCCCGATCGGGACGTTGATGTAAAAGATCAGCCGCCAGTCCACGTACTCGACCAGGTAACCGCCCAACGTCGGGCCGACGCCCGGGGCGAACACGATGCCCAGACCGTAGAGACCCATCGCCGCACCGAGCTTGGACGGGGGCACCATGCGGTAGAGGATGGTCAGGCAGGTGACCGGAATGACCCCGCCCGGGATGGCTTGCAGGACCCGGTACACGATCATCATGTTCAGATCGGTGGCCGTGCCGCACAGCGCGGAGAACGCGGAGAACAGCACCAGTGCGAGCAGGTAGGTGCGGCGCAGCCCCAACCGCTCGCCCAACCACGCGCTGGTCGGCACGACCACGCCCAGACACAATGTGTACGCGGTGGCAATCCACTGGATGTTGTCCGGCGAGGCGCTGAACTGGCCCTGCATGGTGGGAATCGCCACGTTCACGATGCTGGTGTCCAGGACCGACATGAACATCCCGACAATCACCACCAGCAGCGGCAGGCCCCACTTGGTGGGCGCCTGGACCGGCGGTGGCGGGGTGGGGGATGCTGTTCTGGTCGGCCGGCCCCGCGTTACGGCCGCCGCGCGGGAGGCCGAACTCGTCGCCGTCGACCCGCCCGATTCTCCCGGGTACACCCCGGACTCGGGTCGGTCGTAGCCACGTCTCACATCGCTCACCCAAATTCTCCCTGCCGCCTTCAATCGTAATGAGCACGTGATCTATTCCCTGAGAACCTTCGGCGCACCCAGCCCTCGGTCGAGCCGACGGCGTCCGGGCCCGGACCGCGCGGCCGACCTCTTGATCGCTCGTTAGGCTGAACGCCGATATCGCTGGGGAAGGGCCTATTGATGAGACGTTTCGGGCGCTGGCTCCGGTCGAACGCCGAGGGCTTTCTGGCCCTGAGCATCGCGATCGTGTTCGGCCTGCTCGTTGTGCTCGACGTCCTCGGGCCGAACAGCAGCGTGGTCAATGGGGCCATCCTGCTCACCCTGGCGCTGATCGCGGTGACGCTCCTGCGGGACCGGGCGTCGGTGGAAAAGGCGCTGCTCAACGTCTCGGCGGTGCTGGTGGCCAGCGGCCCCGAAGTCGGCCAGGCGCAGGCCGAGGCGCGCCGCAACACCGATCGCTGGATCTTCAAGGGTGGCACGGGTGGCTCCCTTCGAACCGTGACGCTGCCGAATTGCGTGGAGATCGCCAGGCAGGAGCGGCGGCCGCTGCGGGTGCAGCTGGAGATCATCGACCCGACCGATGAAGACCTGTGCGAGGAGTACGCCCGATTCCGCTCCTCGCTTTCCGCGGGGCGCGGGAGAGGCAAGGAGGAATGGACTCGGGAGCGGGTCCGACTGGAGTCCTATGCCACCATCTTCGCCGCGTGCTGGCACCGCCAGCGATTCACCTTCCTCACGGTTGAGATCGGCCTGTCCAGGGTCATGTCCACGTTTCGCTGGGATCTGTCCGCCAGCTGCGTGATCCTGTCCCAGGAGGACCCCTCCGGGGCCAGCCTGATCTTCGAGAACGATCGGTCGTACTACCGAGCGTGCAACCGGGAGCTGGTGGCCAGCTTCAACCAGGCACGGCGGGTTCACCTTGACCGGGCGGACGCCTACCAGCTCGGTGAGGAGCCGACCACCGAGGACGCCCGCAGGCTGTTCGCCCTGCTCCAGCTGGATCTTCCGAGCACATTCGGCGAACGCGACCTGACGGCCATGATCTTCAAGGCGACCAGGGAGAAGGACGCGCTGGGGTGACGGGGTCGCGGATCAGGCGGTGTAGAGCAGCGCCCCGACGCTCGCCACCAGCCCGACCACGGCCAGCCCGAGCCCGGTGAGCACGAACGTGCGCAGCGAGATGCGCAGCCCGTGCTGGCGGCAGGATTCCAGGCACAGCAGGGTCGCCAATGACGCCCACGGGGTGACGATCGGACCCACGTTCGTACCGATCAGCAAGGCCAGCAGCGTGTCCCTGTTGCCCACCGGGATGACCGCCTCACCGGCGGCGTAGGCAGGCAGGTTGTTGAGCAGATTGGACAGGCCGGCCCCGGCCGCCGCCGCCCGGTACGCGCCGGCCGGGCCGGGGTCGGTGCCGATCAGCGCGGTCATCACCTCGGCCAGGCCGTACCGGCTCAGTGTCGGCACCACCAGGAACAGCCCGGTCACCAGGATCAGCAGCTGCCAGGGCACCAGGCTGAGCTTCAGCCCGCGCGGTTGCAGGAAGGCGAAGGCGAGCACGGCGACCAACGCCGCGGCGCCGGCCGCTAGGCCGATCTGGTCGTGCACAAAGGGGATGGCCGCGACGAACAGCAGGCACGCCGCGCCGGTGATGCCGAACAGCGCCCGCTGCCCGGGTTCGGACAGCACCATCGGCGGCGGCGGTTCGTACCGGACGGCGCCTCGGCGTCCCCGGCGCCAGTAGAAGACCCAGAGGAAGAGCATCGTCGCGGCGATCGAAGCCACCTGGGGCACCCACATCCGCGAGGCGAACGCGGACGCCTGGAGTGCGATGCGGTTGGCGGCGAGCAGGTTGGTCAGGTTCGAGACCGGAAGCAGCAGGCTCGCGGTATTCGCCAGCCAGATCGTGGTCATGGCCAGTGGCACCGCGGCGATCCCGGCCCGCGCCGCGAGCGCCAGCAACACCGGCGTGAGCAGCACCGCGGTGGTGTCCAGGTTGAGCACGATCGTGGTGGCGGAGGCGAACACCACGCACAGCAGGAACAGCGCCAGGTAATGGCCTCGCCCGGCGATCGCGATCCGGGTGGCGATCACGTCGAACACCTGCGCCTGCCTGGCCAGGTTGGCCAGCACCATCACGCTGGCCAGGAACAACAGCAGCGGCCCGATGCGGAGGATGTTGTCCTCGGCCTCCTGGGCCGGAAGCAGCCCGGTCAGCACGCAAAGCAGCCCCGCGACGAGCAACCCGATCCGGATCCAGTCGAGCCGGCTGGGCTTCGACAACAGATCGCGCAGACCCCATTTGGGCAGGGCAACCTCCCGATGGTGAGCGCTGTCGGCTGTGCCGGCATGATCCCAAAGGAGGCCTGTCCTCCGCGCATCGGCCGTCATAATGACACCCATGTCGCTGCGAAGGGATCACAGAGGCGCCGACTACTCTATCGACCTCTTTCTCAGCTACTCCCCCGCCGACGAGAAGTGGGCGGCCTGGATCGGCTGGCAGCTGGAGGCGGCCGGGTTCCGCACCCTGGTCCAGGCGTGGGATTTCGTGCCCGGCTCGACCTTGGTGGACTTCACCGAACACGGCGTGCGCAGCTCCGCGCTGACGGTGGCCATTCTGTCGCCCACGTACCTGACCTCGCGGCGCACGCTGGCCGCCCGACAGGTCGCCCTGCGCACCGGGGCCGACCGGTTGGTCACCATCCGGGTCGAGGAGTGCTCCCTGGACGGGTTGCCCACCGGCCTCGCCCATCTCGATCTCGCCGGCATCGGCGACCCCCGGGCGGCCACGACGGTACTGCTGAACCGGTTCCGAGAGGTGCTGTCCCGCCGACCCGCCTCCGGCGGAGGGCCCGGTGTTCTCGACCGGCGGGCACTCGCGCCCGGGCTGGTCCCACAACCCGCTCCGGCAGCAGATGCCCGGTTGCCCACGGCACAGCCCGCGCGCAGGGTGCCGGTCGCCGAGCCGATCTATCCACCGGACGCCCCGGCCAAGCGTCGTGACGGGGTCTCGCTGCTGCACGTGGCCGGGCCGCGATTCGGCCGGGGGTTGGCCGACCCGGACGAGCCGGTCACCGCGGGCGACCTGCGGGACCGGGTCCAGGCCAACGTCCACCGCCTGATCGATGCGGGAGTGCCCGCCCCCGACCTGTTGGTGGTGAGCGGGGATCTCACCGAGTCCGCCCGCCCGCGCCAGCTGGAGGAGGCCTGGTCATTCCTGACCGGGCTGCGGGTGGTGCTCGGTCTGGAAGCCCACCGCATGATCATCGTGCCCGGCGGCCGGGACGTGTCGAGGGCCGCCTGCGAGTCCTACTTCAACGCCTGCGAGGCCCGCGACACCACGCCGCTGGAGCCCTTCTACCCGAAGCTGGAGCTCTACGCGGAGTTGTTCGCCGACCTCTACCAGGGCCTTGATCAGCCGCTGTTCGACAGCGCGCAGCCGTGGACACTGTTCGCGGTGCCCGAGCTGCAGGTGGCGCTGGCCGCGCTGAACTCGACGATGGCCATGACCCACCGGCCCAGGGACAACTACGGCCGGATCGGGCACGCGCAAGCGACCTGGTTCGCCGAACGGCTGCGCCCGTTCGAGGAGTCCGGTTGGCTGCGCATCGGGCTGGTCCGCCACGACCCGCTGCCGGGCAGCGGGGGGGCCGAGGACGCGGCGACCTTGCGCGACGCCGACACGCTTGAGGGGCTGCTCGGGAACCGGCTCAACCTGCTGCTGCACGGACCGGGACCGGGCGGGACGAGCATCGAGTTCCTCGGCTCCCGGCTGCCCGTGGTCCCGGCCGACCGCCCGGGGCGCGAGGAGATCATTCAGCTGACCGCCGACGGCCTGCGGCGGTTCTCCGCGTACCAGGGCCGCATCGGTGAGCCGACCGAACGGCTGGAGCGGGAGTGGCGCGGGGCGGCGAGCACGTTCACCCCGGCCGCCCCGGAGTCCTCGACCGAGCCGGACGAGGACGGCGTGCTGCCGGCGATCGAGGCCGCCCAGGACCCGAGCAGCCTGCTCCTGGCGCGCATCGCCGACGTGTGTGAAGCGCGCTATCCGGGGGCTCGGGTCCGGCGGGTCGGCTCCGCTCCGCCGCAGCTGCTGGTCACCAGGCAGGAGGACGGGTTCACTCGGCAGAACCGGCTGGGCGCACACGTCGGCGAGCTGACCGCCGAGGTGGTCGACGAGTTCCTCCGCCACGACCGCACCGACGGCGCCGAGCTGGTGTACCAGGGTCCCCCGCCGGCGGAAGCACTGCGCCAGCGCGCGTCGCGGCGGCAGGTGCGGCTGCGCAGCTTCACCGAGTTCCAGGGCCTGCTCGACCTGGCGGGCTACGTCAGCGCGCAGACCCTGCGGCTGCGCGCCGACCGGTCCTACCCGCCGGAGCTGTATGTGCCGCAGCGTTACCGGGACCTGGGCCACGGCGACCAGAGCATCCGGGACGACCTGGCCCAGGAACTGATGAATCTGGTGCTCGCCGACCAGGGCCGGTTCGTCCTGGTGCTCGGCGACTTCGGCCGGGGCAAGTCCTTCGTGCTGCACGAGGTCGCCCGGCGGATCGCCGAGACCACCCATCAGCTCATCCCGATCCTGATCAACCTGGCCGCGCTCGACCGGTCCCACTCGGTCGACGGGCTGGTCGCCGCGCACCTCGCCCAGCACGGCGAGGACCTGATCGACCTCAGGGCCTTCCGCTACATGCTCGACGAGGGCCGGATCGTGCTGTTGTTCGACGGCTTCGACGAGCTGGTCACCCGGATCAGCTACGACCGCGCGGCCGACCACCTGGAGAAGCTGCTGCGGGCCGCCGAGGGCAAAGCGAAGATCATCGTGGCCAGCCGGACCCAGCACTTCAAATCGCACGCGCAGGTGTTCACCGCGCTCGGCGAGCGGGTCGGGCTGCTGCCACAACGCCGGATCCTCAACGTCGAGGAGTTCACCGCGGCCCAGATCCGGGCCTACCTGGTCAACCGCTACGCCGGCGACGAGCACCGGGCGGACGCCCGATTCCAGCTGCTCACCGGCATCGGGGACCTGCTCGGGCTGGCGCAGAACCCACGCATGCTCAGCTTCATCGCCGACCTGGACGAGGAGCGGATCCGCGCGGCCGTGCAGAGCCGGCACACGATCAGCCCGGCGGGGCTGTACCAGGAAATCCTGCAGACCTGGATGTCCCACGAGAACCGGCGAGCCAGCGGCGGCGGTGCTTCGGCGGTGCCGGGCGTGGACACCGAGGCCATGTGGGAGGCGGTGACCGCCCTGGCGGTGCGGTTGTGGGAGACCGGCGAAACCCACGTGCAACCCGCCCAGCTGGCCGAGGTGGTCGACACGCTGGCCGGGCTGGCCTCCACGCGGCTGTCCGCCCAGGAGCGTCTGCACGCGGTGGGTAGCGGCAGCCTGCTGGTGCGCACCGAGGAGGGGCTGTTCGGTTTCATCCACGCCTCGGTGATGGAGTGGCTGATCGCCCGCGCGATCGCCGAAGAGTTCGCTGCCGGGGTGGCCGCGCCCGCCCAGCTGGCGGGGCGGCCGTTGACCCAGCTCACCGTGGACTTCCTGTGCGACCTGGCCGAGACCCGGGCCTGCCAGTCCTGGGCCGAAGCGGTGCTGGCCGACGCCGACGCCGACCAGGTCGCCCGGACCAACGCGCTGAAGGTGCGCACCCGGCTCGACACCCCGGCCACCGCCGACCTGCGGGGCGCCTCCCTGCGCGGCGAGGACCTGTCCTACCGGGAGCTCTCCGATGTCGACCTGACCGGTGCCGACCTCACCGAGGCGAGCCTGATCGGGGCGAACCTCAGCGGCGCGGACCTGCGGGATGCTCGGCTGGTGGGCGCCCGGCTCGACCACGCCCGGCTGGTCGGCGCCGATCTCAGCGGCGCGGACCTCACCCGTGCCCGGCTGTCCCGGGCCGACCTCACCGGCGCAACGGTGGCAGGTAGCAGGTGGACCAGGGCCGCGGTGATCGACGCGAGGGGCGTTCCGGACGTACCGGAGCTGCGCGCCGCGGCGGTGGCCCCGGGCAGCCCGGTCGAGGTCGAGCTCGCGCCGGCGGCGATCGGCGTCCGCCACGGCTACCACGCCGAGACCGGGCGGCTGCTCCAGGTGTTGGCCTACAGCCCGGACGGCGGCACCCTGGCGATCGGCAGCGAGCACGGCGGCGTCCTGGTCTGCGACACCGCGACCGGTCGCCCGGTGCGCAGCCTGCAGGGGCACCGCGGTCACGTGTTCGCGGTCAGCTACGGCGACGGCGTCCTGGTCACCGGCTCCAACGACGGCACCGCGCGGCTCTGGGACCCGGCGACCGGGCGGCCGCTGCACGTGCTCGACGGCCACCAGGACTGGCCGTGGCCGGTGGTGCTCGGCCCGTCCGGGGACGTGCTGGCCACCGGAGACAGCCGAGGGGTGCTGCGGCTGTGGGATCTGGCGAGCGGTTCGCTGCGTCACCAACTCCCCTCCCAGGGCGGGCACATCGTCAGCATGGCCTTCCACGGGCAGCTGCTCGCCACCGCCGACCAAGGCGGCGATGTCCGGCTGTGGGACACCGCCACCGGCGCGGCCGCCGCCGAGTTCCCGGTGGCCGCCGACGCGGTTTCCCAGGTGAGCTTCAGCCCGGACGGGGAGCTGCTGGTGACCTGCGGGTCCGACGGGGCGATCCGCGGCTGGGACCGATCCGGCCGGCAGGTGTACGAGCTGGCCGGACACGCCGGCGGGGTGCACGCGATGGATCTGCACCCCAGCGAACCGCTGCTCGCCTCCGGTGACGCGGAGGGTGGGGTGCGCCTGTGGGACACCAGTACCGGCCAGCTGCGCCAGTCGCTGCCCGGCCACGCGGCCGCGCTCTACTGCATCGCGTTCAGCCCGTCCGGGGACACGATCGCCAGCGGGGACAGCGCGGGCGCGGTCCAGGTGTGGGAGACCCGCACCGGCCGGCCGCTGCACACCCTGTCCGGCCACACCGGGTCGGTGTGGCCATTCGCCTTCCGGCCGGACGGGGCGCAGCTGGCGATCAGCGACGACCAGTTCTCCACCCGCCTGTGGGATCCGCTGACCGGGGATTGCCGGCACACCATCAGCGGGCACGGCCGACGGGTGGCCGAGGTCCGGTTCAGCGCGGACGGCGCGCTGCTGGCCACCAGCGGCAACGACGGCGCGGTCCGGCTGTGGAATCCCACCACCGGGCGTCAGCTGCGTCGACTGGTCGGCTCCGCGCCCGGACTGATCAACCTGGAGAGCGCCCTGTTCAGCCCTGCCGGCCCGCTCCTGGCGATGGCCAGCAACGACGGGCGGCTGAACCTGCTGAACATCGAGAACATCCACAGCGACCGGTACGAGCGACACCTCAACATCGAGTCCGCACCCATCTGGGCGGTGGCGTTCAGCCCCACCGGCGAGGAGTTGGCCACCGGTAACGACGACGACACGGTTCGGATCTGGCACCGCGCCACCGGGCGGCTGGTGCACACCCTGGCCGAGCACAGCGGCCGGGTCCGGTCCATCGCCTACAGCGCCGACGGTTCGGTGATCGCCACCGGCTGCGACGATTCGATGGTCCGGTTGTGGGACGCCGCCTCGGGCACCCTGCTGCGGACCCTGCGCGGCCACACCGACCGGGTCTACGCGGTGGCCTTCGGTCGGGGGCTGCTGGCAAGCGCCTCGTGGGACACCACGGCCAGGGTGTGGAACACCCAGACCGGGCGGGCGGTGCATGTGCTCACCCGGCACACCGGCCGGCTCTGGACAGTCGCGTTCGACCCATCCGGTGGGCTGCTGGCCACCGCCGGGGACGACCTGGTCATCCGGCTGTGGGAGCCGCGCTCGGGCGACCACCTGCAGACGCTCACCGGGCACTCGCACAGCGTGTTGTCGGTGACCTTCAACCCATCTGGCGACCTGCTGGCCAGCGCCGGCCACGACGGGACCGCCCGGCTGTGGTCGGTCAGCAACGGCCAGGCCGCGAAACACCTGACCCTCGTCGGGTTGCCGCGCGGCTGGGCGGCGCTGTGCCCGGACGGTCGCTACAAGATCGACGGTGAGGTGGAGGGGCAGTTCTGGCACGTGATCGGGATGTGTCGGTTCGAGACCGGCGAGCTGGACGACCTGCTGCCGGAGATTCGCCAGCTCGCCCCGGACGCGGTGTTCTGACCGCGCGACACCCGAGGAATCTTCGCGCCCGCCGGCCGGTTGGACCCGGCATGAGCGTTCATGATTTTTCGGTCAAGGCTGTCGACGGCAGCACCCAGGCGCTGGGCGACTACAGCGGGAACGTGCTGCTGCTCGTCAACGTCGCCAGCAAGTGCGGATTCACCCCGCAGTACGAGGGACTGGAGGCCCTGCACCGGGACGCGCAGGAGCGTGGCCTGCGGGTTCTCGGCTTCCCGTGCAACCAGTTCGGCGACCAGGAACCGGGCAGCGACGCCGACATCCAGCAGTTCTGCTCGACCACCTACAACGTCAGCTTCCCGGTATTCAGCAAGATCGACGTGAACGGCCCCGGCGCCGACCCGCTGTATGCCTACTTGCGCGCCGAGGCTCCCGGCGAGTTCGGCCCGGAGAACGGCATGCTCTACCAGCACATCCAGAAGCTCCGTCCGGAGGTGATCGGCACCGACGAGGTCAAGTGGAACTTCACCAAGTTCCTGGTAGACCGCGATGGAGCCGTGGTCCGGCGTTACGAGTCGACCGCGACCCCCGAGGAGATCCGCGCGGACCTGGACGCCCTGCTCGACTGAGCAGGGTCCGAAGCAGCTCCCACCCTCGGCCCGACGGCTACGAGGGGACCACTTGGTACCGCAGGACGACGGCGCCCGCGTCGAAGATCTTCGAGTCGACCAGCCGCAGGGCGAGGTCCTGGTCCACCCGATCGAACACCCGCGGCCCGGCGCGGAGCACGGCGGGGTTCACCACCAGCAGGTACTCGTCCACCAGCCCGGCGGCGTTCGCGAGCGGCGCGAGGGTCGCCGGGCCACAGGACAGCAGAATGTCCTTGCCGTCCCGCTGCTTCAACGCGGCGAGCTCCTTGGCGATGTCGCCGCCAACCACTACACGGTCAGCCGAGGGCCGGAGAGTTGTCGAGAAGACAACCTTGGTCATGCTCTTTTGCAACGCGGCAAACTCCCGGTCCGCCCCGGTGATCACCGGTGCGTCGTCCGGCGTCCCTCCCGCGGCGACCGTGTCCCACCACGGCACGATCGTCTGGTAAGTCGTCCTTCCCATGGCCCAGGTATCCGCCTCGCGGAACTGCTGGTTGAGGTACGCCGTCTCCTCTTCGCCCCACGGAAACGGCTCCCAGAACTGACCCTCGGCGTTGGCGATGCAGTTGTTCAGCGTGGTCTGCATGTGGAACACGATCTTCCTCACGAGGGCGCCGTCCTTTCTTGAGCGCGGCCGGTTTGCTCTATCGCGACGTTGTCAGGACCGGGCCAAGCCTCGGAACTCATCGGGCTCCCAGCTGATGGCGACCGGGTCGCGTCGTCCGGCAGATGCTCAGAACTGCCTATTGAGCGCGGCCGGCGCACCGGGTTCGCTGAGTGCACCCACCACGAGAGGCGGATGCGCATGCTCGACCGGCAGCTGGAGGTCTACCAG
>Ga0193743_1001932_pt1 | contig 14996 bp, 13 predicted proteins | sample L2c2metaG_FD_143038 | JGI IMG/M metagenome (GOLD analysis project Ga0193743, IMG submission 143038) | Soil microbial communities from a riparian zone of the East river system, Colorado, United States - L2c2 | ecosystem: Environmental > Terrestrial > Soil > Riparian zone | place: USA: East River...
GCCGGCGTCAACCAAGGCGACCTCGATGCCCATGACGTGCTTGTGGGCCTGAAGCCGCTGACGATGAGCAAGACGCGTGAAGTGGCCGCCGTGCCGACCATGATGCTCAGCCAGTTCTACTATCGCCTGGCCAAGACCGACGCACAGCGCGAGGCGGTGGTGAAGTATGCGAAGGACGCCTACCTGCCACGCATGGAACAGCTCGGTTACAAGCGCAAGACGGGCGAGCCGGATGGCGATTCCCTGCAGCGTGCTGCGCTGGCCGAGTTCCTCGGCGGCGACATGCGCATTGCTGAAGTCCGCAAGGCCCTGCTGGCGCAGGGTGACGCGGCGCTGAAGCCGAAGGCCGATGGCCGCCTGGATCTCGGCGCGGCCGATCCGGACCTGCTGGGCGCGGCGCTGGGCGTGGCTGCGCAGGAACACGGCAAGCCGGCGGTGGATGCGCTGATCGCCGAGCTGCCGAAGAACAGCGATCCGCAGCAGCGCAATGCAATCCTGGCGGGCCTGGCCGAGACCAGCGATGTCGCACAGCTCAACCGCGTGCGTGACTACGCCCTTACCAAGGACGTCAAGGTCGGCGAGATGGCGGCGCTGCTGCGTGGCGGTCGCGAAACCCGTGCCCAGCGCGACGCCCTGTGGAACTGGGCCACCACGAACTACGACAAGATCGTGGCCCGTACCGGTAGCTTTGCCGGCGGCGCACTGCCGCGCCTGATGGGCGGTGGTGGTTGCTCGGAAGAAGAAGCCACGCGCCTGCAGGATTTCTTCGCCACCCGTGCGAAGAATATCTCCGGCGCCGAGCGCGGCCTGGCGCAGACCACCGAAGGCACCAAGCTGTGCGCGGCGGGCATTGCCAAGCAGGATCCGACCGCGCTCACGCGCTAAGGCGAGAACGGGACCGGAATACGGGGCGCTTCGGCGCCCCGTTTTTTTTGTCCCTGCCTTGGTACGCGTCGGTACAATGCGCCCATGAATCGACCCGGTCCCACCGTCCGCGACGCCCTGTCGGCGGCTACCGAGCAACTGGGCGACCGGGTCGACGCCGAGTTGCTGCTGCTTCATGCGCTGGGCAAGGCACGAAGCTGGCTGTTCGCCCATGGTGATGATCCAATGCCTGCCGATGCCGGCGTGGTGTTTGACCGCGCGGTGGCTACACGGCTGCAAGGCGTGCCTATCGCCTACATCACCGGCCGCCAGGGCTTCTGGACACTCGACCTGGAAGTCACCCCCGATACCCTCATCCCTCGGCCCGAGACCGAGCTGCTGGTGGAAGCGGCGCTTGCCTGCGCGCCCGGCGATGCGCCCTTGCGGATCGTCGACCTGGGTACCGGAAGCGGAGCGATAGCCCTCGCGCTGGCCCGCGAGCGGCCCCATGCTTATGTGGTGGCGGTGGATGCCAGTGCGACAGCGCTCAATGTCGCCCAGCGCAACGCTCGAAGCCATGGCCAGAGTGTGAGCTTTGTCCACGGCCACTGGCTCGATGCGGTGGCAGGCGAACGCTTCGACCTCATTGTCTCCAATCCTCCCTATATCCAGGCGGGCGATCCGCACCTGGCGGCGTTGTCGCATGAGCCGTCCACGGCGCTGGTGGCAGGCGTGGATGGCCTGGACGATATCCGGCTGATCGTCCGGGGCAGTCCCGACGCACTGCATCCCGGCGGCTGGTTGCTTCTCGAACACGGCTGGGACCAGGGGCAGGCGGTGCGCGCCCTGTTTGGCGAAGGTTGGCAACAGGTGGAAACGCTTTGCGACCTGGAAGGCCGCGAGCGGGTTACCCGCGCACGCTACGGTGATCGATAGCGCGAGCATCGGGGGAAAGCCTGTCAGAAGAAGCCGCGATGTTTGTCGGCGGCGTGACGCCGGTCACGAATGGCAAGGATTCCCGCTTGATCGACATACGGCCGCCGCGTGATGGTCGTTCGGACACGATCTCGATAAAAGGATTTAGCCATGCGTATCGTCCTGCCAATGGTCGCCTCGTGCGCGATGCTGTTCAGTGGACTTGCCTGCGCCGCGGGCGCGGTCAACAGCGAAGCCCCCGGCGCGGGCGCCGGCCTGCGGAACATCGCGTACTTCACCCAATGGGGAATCTACGCCCGCAACTACCACGTCAGGGATATTGATCGCAGCGGTTCGGCGTCGAAGCTCACGCACATCAACTATGCCTTCGCCAACGTGCGCAATGGTGTCTGTGAGGTCGGGCGTACCCAGCCCACCAACCCAACCACGGGTGAAGGCGGCGACGCCTGGGCCGACTACCAGAAGGGTTACAGCGCCGCCGATAGCGTCGCCGGCGTTGCCGATGGCTGGGACCAGCCGCTGAAGGGCAACTGGAACCAGCTGCTGCAACTGAAGAAGAAATATCCGCACCTGAAGGTGCTGGTGTCGCTGGGTGGATGGACCTGGTCGCGTGGCTTCTCGCACGCGGCACGGCCTGAGAACCGCCAGCGCTTCGTCGCCTCGTGCATTGATGCCTACATCAGGGGCAACCTGCCCCGCGTGGGCGACGCTGGCGGCCCGGGCGCCGCGGCCGGGGTCTTCGATGGCATCGATGTCGACTGGGAATATCCGGCCGCGCCAGGCATTGACGACACCTCGCATTCGCCCGCCGACACCGAAAACTTCACCGCCCTGATGGCGGAGTTCCGGCGCCAGCTCGACGCCGTGCGGCCTGGGTTGCTGCTCACCGTCGCCGTGGGCGCGGGTGTCGACAAGATCCGCGTCACCCGTCCTGGCGACTACAGCCGGTACCTGGATTTCATCAACGTCATGACGTACGACTTCCACGGCGGCTGGGAAGGCAACACCAACTTCCACTCACCGCTGTACGGCACGCCCGCTGATCCCTCCACGGGCGATGTCCGCCGCTACAACACGCACGATGCCATCCAGGCCATGAAAGCCGCCGGCGTTCCCGGGCCCAAGCTCAATCTGGGCATCGGCTTCTATGGCCGTGGCTGGACGGACGTATCGCCGGCAGCCAATGGTCTTTACCAGGCCGGACGCCCGGCACAAGGCACCTACGAAGCAGGTATCGAGGACTACAAAAAGCTTGCGGTACTTGGTTATCCAGGTTATCGCGACAGCACGGCCGGCGCTCACTGGATCTACGCCAACGGTGAGTTCTGGAGCTACGACGATCCAGCCAATATCGCGCTGAAGATGCGCTACGTGCGCGACCAGGGGCTGGGCGGTGCGTTCTCGTGGGAACTCAGCGGCGACGACACCCGCGGCACGCTCGTGCAGGCGATGAGCCAGGGCCTGGGCCCACGGTAAGGCTCGATGAGGTTGGGGGTCAGAGTGAAATACCCTGACCCCGTTTCCCTCAGCGACTCAGCCGGTGCTGGCGACTTCCGCGGGCATCAGATTGACGAAGCGCGTGCGGATGGCATGGCGGATGCCGGGAAGGTCCAGGCCCGCCATGCTCAGCACTTCTTCGCGCGAGCCATGTTCCAGATAGGCATCGGGCAGGCCAAGGTGCAGGATCGGCAGCGTGATGCCGTGGGCGGCCAGCAGTTCGGCCACACCGGCGCCCGCGCCGCCGGCGATCACGTTGTCCTCGATGGTCACGAACGCCTCGTGCGTGCGCGCCAGTTCCAGCACCAGGGCTTTGTCCAGCGGCTTGACGAAGCGCATGTTGGCGAGCGTGGCGTCCACTTCGGCGGCGATCACCGCCGCCGGTGCCAGCATGGTGCCGAAAGACAGGATGGCCAGCCCATGGTGCCCGCGGCGGCGGATCTCGCCCTTGCCGATGGGAAGCACGTCCAGCTGCGGCTCGATCTTCGCGCCCGGCCCAGTGCCGCGCGGATAGCGCACCGCAGCGGGACCTTTGTAGTGGAAGCCGGTGGACAGCATCTGCCGGCATTCGTTTTCATCCGAAGGCGCCATGATCACCATGTTCGGCAGGCAGCGCAGGAACGAAAGGTCGAAGCTGCCGGCATGCGTGGCGCCGTCGGGGCCGACCACGCCGGCGCGGTCGATGGCAAAGGTCACGTCCAGGTTCTGCAGCGCCACATCGTGGATGGCCTGGTCGTAGGCGCGCTGCAGGAAAGTGGAATAGATCGCCACCACGGGCTTGGCGCCCTCGCAGGCCATGCCGGCGGCCAGGGTGACGGCATGCTGCTCGGCAATCGCCACGTCGAAGTAGCGCTGCGGATATTCCCGCGAGAAACGCACCAGTCCCGAACCTTCGCGCATCGCCGGCGTGATGCCGAACAGGCGGTCGTCAGTGGCCGCCATGTCGCACAGCCAGTCGCTGAAGATGTCGGTGTAGGTGGGCTTGGCAGGCCCGGCTTTCTTGGCCAGGCCCGCGGTGGGATCGAACGGGCCCACCGCGTGGTACTCGATCTGGGCCTCTTCGGCCGGGGCGTAGCCCTTGCCCTTGGTGGTGATCACGTGCAGCAGCTGCGGGCCGGGCAGTTCTTTCACCGTGCGCAGCGCGGTGAGCAGCTGCGGGATGTTGTGGCCGTCGATCGGACCGGTGTAGTGGAAGCCCAATTCCTCGAACAGGGTCGAGGGCACGAACATGCCCTTGGCGTGTTCCTCCCATCGGGAAAAGAACCGGCCGAAGAACGACTTCTTCGGGATCGCCCGCTTGGCGCGCTCGCGCCATACGTTGAGAGTGTGGCTGGCCATGGCGCGAGCCATCATCTTGGTCAGCGCGCCGACGTTCTCGCTGATCGACATGCCGTTGTCGTTGAACACCACCAGCATGTTCGGTTCCACGTCGCCGCCGTGGTTGAGGGCCTCGAAGGCCATGCCCGCGGTCATCGCGCCGTCGCCTATCACCGCCACCACCTTGCGGTGATCGCCCCGGCGCTGCGTGGCGATGGCCATGCCTAAGGCGGCCGAGATCGACGTGGAGGAATGGCCGACACCGAAGGTGTCGTATTCGCTTTCCTCGCGGCGGGGAAACGGCGCCAGGCCGTCTTTCTTCTTGATCGACGTGATGCGCTCACGCCGGCCGGTGAGGATCTTGTGCGGGTAGCACTGGTGGCCCACGTCCCACACCAGGCGATCGCGCGGCGTATCGAACACATGGTGCAGGGCGACGGTGAGTTCCACCACGCCCAGCCCGGCACCGAAGTGGCCACCGGATGACGCCACGGCCTCGATCAGGTAGCCGCGCAATTCATCGGCGACGGCCGGGAGGTCGTCGTCGGCGAAGGTCCGCAAGTCGGCGGGCACCTGGATCTTCGCCAGATACGGGTAACGGGAGAGGTCGGTCATCGGCATATTGTTGGCCCAAGCCAGGGGCTGGGCAAGGGCAGCCGTGTGAAATTACCGTGGCTTAAGCGGCCGGGCGGCGATCCCGTGGCAGGTGGCTGACCAGGAATTCCATCTGGTCGGCCAGGATATTGCGGTTGGACAGGATCAGGTGCTCCACCCAGCTGGGCCGGTAGGGCACGGCCAACAGCGGCATGTCGGCCTGCTGCGGGGTGCGGCTGCCCTTGCGCAGGTTGCAGGCAAGGCAGGCGGAAACCACGTTTTCCCAGATGTCCTGGCCCTTCTTGGACACCGGAAGCACGTGATCGCGGGTGAGTTCGTGGCGGCTGAAATGATCGCCGCAGTACAGGCAGATGTGGCGGTCGCGGGCGAACAGCGCGGTGTTGGTAAGCGCCGGGGCCGGGTCGATGGCGTGGTCGCGGCAGTGGCCGGTACTGGCAACGATCGGGTGGAGCTTCAGGATGCTCTGGTCGCCGCGGATGCGGTTGATGCCGCCGTGGACGGTGATGCAGGGGTCGCCCAGGGTCCAGGCTACCGCTTCGCGAACGTACAGGCAGGCGGCGTCCTGCCAGCTGATCCAGTCAAGGATCCGGCCAGCAGCGTCCAGCGCCAGCACCCGGGTGGTGTTCAGCGCAGTCACGCGGGCGGCTTCCAGGGCCATGTTTTCCGCGGGGTACAACGGGGCCAAACCAAGCATGCGATGCGTTCCTTCACGAAAGCGAAAGATCGTCCAGCGACGCGGCCATCGGTGGCCGACAGGCCGCGTGGGCCGAGCATAGCCCAGTTCCGTGACAGATCGCACGCGCAGCGGTACGGATCGTGCTTGCCGGTCGCCCGCCTGCATTGACCCCAAGCCGCTGATATAGTGGGCGTTCGATTGCTGACCCGACGCCGGGTCTGATTGGGGAGGCCGGGGTGGCTGCCCCGGCACGGCGGGGGCATTGAGGGTAGAAAACGTGGCTGAAGTGCTTTTTTATGAACGTCCGGTTCCGCTGAACCGCACCGCGCACAAAGATCTGCGGATGCGTCCGCTGCCGAACGTGAGTTTCGCCGCCAAGGTGCATTCCGTTCCGCTCACCGGCGTCGAGTTCGCTCCCGCCGCGCGCGATTTTCCCATCCTTTTCGCAGGTTCCACGCTGGAAGAGGCAGGCCCCATGGCCTTGCTTGGCCTGCGCCAGGAAGAAAACCTCTTCATCGGCGAAGAAGGCTTCTGGGAGAACGGCGTCTATATCCCGGCCTTCGTGCGCCGCTATCCGTTCGTGCTGGCCGAGAAGCCGGCCGGCGCCGAGGGTGACGATTTCACCGTGTTCCTCGACGAAGCCTTCGACGGCTTCAACAACGAGGATGGCGAGCGCCTGTTCAACGAGGACGGCACCGATGCACCGGCCCTCACCAATGCGGTGAACTTCCTGGGCGAGTTCCAGGACCACGTGCGCCGCACCCAGTGGTTCATGGGCAAGCTCCGCGAGCACAACCTGCTGGAGCCGCGCACCATCAACCTGTCCAACCCGGCGGGCAAGCAGATCAACCTCAACGGCCTGTTCGTGGTGAACGAAGAAAAACTTCGCGCGCTCGACGACAAGGTCGCCGGTGAACTGCTGCGCGAAGGCGCCTTCGGCTGGATCTATGCCCACCTGGTGTCGCTGTCCAATATCGACCGCATGGCCGAACGCCTGGGCAAGCGCGAGCAGGGCACAGCCGCCGCGGCCTGACGACCCCCAACCTCGAAGTGAAAAAAACCGGCCTTGAGCCGGTTTTTTTCTGCCTACTTCACCGCTTTGGCCATCCGGCAAAGATCCAGGTCGTACCCGGCCGCTTCATACGTCTTGCGTGCCCGCTCGTTGCCGGGGAATACCGCAATGGTGACGTACTGGCATTTGTGCTCGCGGGCCCAGGTGTAGGCATGGTCGAGCAGCGCCTTGCCCACGCCCGTGCCTTCGGCCTCTTCGGCGACGGCAAGGTCCGACACATGGCAATTGGTGCGATGGTTGAAGAAGTCCTGCGTCTTTTGCAGGTGGATGAAACCCACCGGCTCGCCGTCTTCGTCTTCGGCGACGAAGATGAAGCTGTTGGGGGGTTGTTCGTCCAGGTGGCGGACCAGGTCCGCACGGATGCCTTCGATGCATTCGTTTCGCCGTCGCCCGTTGGGCAGCGGGAAATCCACGAAGCGGGGGATCAGGCCGAGGATGAAATCGTCATCGTCTTCGGCGAGGCGAATCAAGTACGTCGTTTCGCTCATGGCGTAGGGAGGCGCTATGGAGACCGGACCGAGCCTGTGTTTCTACACCCTTGGAGGTAGCCGTGCAAAGTGCCCGCCGCCAGGCCGGGCACTTTGGATCGATCAGGCTATCGCCGGAAGCGTGGCCACGCCCGCCTCGATAGCCTGGCGGTGCAGCTGCGCACGGGGCAGGATGCGCGCGAAGTAAAATGTTGCGACATCGCGCTTGGCCTGCTTGAACGCCGCCGGGCGGGACGAGCCGTCCGCCGCGGCGACGCTACGGGCCCAGGCCCAGGCCAACGCCACATAGCCTGAAAAATAGAGGTAATCCACCGCGGCGGCGCCGATCTCCTCAGGATTTTCTGAAGCCCGGGCCACCAGCGACTGGGTGAGTTCGCCCCAGGCCTGGGCCGCCTGGGACAGGGGTCCGACGAATGCGGCCAGGCCTGCATCCTGCGCGTGCTGCTTGCAGAACGCGCCCACCTCGGCCAGGAAATGCTTGAGCCCGGCGCCCTTCAGCTGCAGGATCTTCCGGCCGATCAGGTCCAGCGCCTGGATCTGCGTGGTGCCTTCGTACAGGGTGGTGATGCGCGCGTCGCGGACGAACTGCTCCACGCCGTTCTCCACGATGTAACCGTGGCCGCCATAAATCTGCAACGCTTCCTTGGTCGATTCCACCGACCATTCCGTCAGCATGCCCTTGACGATGGGGATCAGGAACGAGAGTAATTCCCCGGCCTGGACACGCGCCGGTTCGTCCGCGGCGCGGGCCTCGATGTCGCTCTGCAAGGCCCCGTACACGGCCAGCACGCGGCCGCCTTCGACGAAGGCCTGCTGGGTCAGCAGCATGCGGCGGACGTCCGGGTGCACCACCAGCGGATCGGCAGGCTTGTCCGGATAGGCTGGGCCCGACAGAGCGCGCATCTGCACGCGCTCGCGGGCATAGTTCAGGCTGTTCTGCAGGGCGCGCTCGCTGATCGCCAGGCCCTGGATGCCCACGGCCAGGCGCGCGGCATTCATCATGGTGAACATGGCCTGCAGGCCCTTGTGCGCCGGACCCACCAGCCAGCCTTGAGCGCCGTCGAAATTCATCACGCAGGTCGCCGAGCCGCGGATGCCCATCTTGTGCTCGATGGCGCCGGCGGCGAGCGTGTTGCGCTCGCCCATGGAGCCGTCCTTGCCTACACGGAATTTCGGCACGGCCAGCATCGAGATGCCGCGGCTGCCGGCGGGTGCGTCGGGGAGGCGCGCCAGCACCAGGTGCACGATGTTCTCGGCGAAGTCGTGCTCGCCGGCACTGATGAAGATCTTCGTGCCGCTGACGGAAAAGCTGCCATCGCCGTTGGGCTCGGCGCGGGTTTTCAGAAGGCCCAGGTCCGAACCTGCCTGCGGTTCGGTCAGGCACATGCTTCCCGTCCAGCGGCCCTCGACAAGGGGCTTCAGGAATACTTCCTGCTGCCATGCATCGCCATGGTGTTCCAGGGCGTCCACCGCGCCCTGCGAAAGCAGCGGATAGATGCCCCAGGCCAGGTTCGCCGAGTCGATCATTTCCTTGGTGAGGGCGCCCACCGCATGCGGCAGGGCCTGGCCACCGTGGACCTCGGGGGCGGTGAGGCCTGCCCAGCCGCCGTCGACGTACTGGCGGTAGGCCTCCTTGAAGCCCTTCGGCGTGGTGACCGTCGCCGTGGCCTTGTCGTAGTGGCAGCCTTCTTCATCGCCACTGGCGTTGAGCGGCGCCAGCACCTGTTCATTGAAGCGTGCCGCTTCGTCCAGCACAGCGTCGATCAGATCGCGGGTGTGCGCCTGGCCGCCGTCCAGGCCGCCAAGGATGGCCTCGGCACCGAGCACGTCATAAAGCGCGAAGCGCATGTCGTTGAGCGGGGCTTTGTAGATCGTCATGGGAGTCTCAGCGATAGGTGTTGGGAATGCCAGGGACCGGAGAAAGCCAGCCGCGGGCCTGGAAATCGAAGGGTCGTTGTTTCTTTTCCTGCTCGGGCTTGGCCATCATCAGGCCGTCCACCCGGTAGGCCACCGAGCCGTTGCTGCCTTTGTCGGCGATGGCCGCGATGGCGGCCGCCATCGGAGCGGTGGGCGTGACCTCAAGCTCCACGACGTCGGCGGCGAAGGCGGGGATGTCCAGCTCGATGGCCTTGCCCATCGGCATGGGCGGAAGGTCCGCCATGTGCAGGCTGGCATCGAGCGCGCTGAAGTCCATTTCGCCGAAGCTGTTGTTCTGCACGCGCACGGTGAGCTTCCACGGCTTGCCGGGCACGGCATGCAGTTGCTGGATGGTCACGGTGGGCGGGAACACGCTTTTGCGCGGCGGTCCGCAGGCAACGAGTGCGGCGCCAAGGCAGGCGAGGCCAAGCAAGCGGACAAGGGATTTCATCGGAGTCGACCCAGAAGTCAAACGATTGTTCGATAGTATCCCAGCGCGGACCGTTTGGTCAGTACGTCGCGATGCGCGGATACCGCCCGGTTCCCAAGCAAGGGCTGACAAGGCATCATTCGCGGTCTCCCATTGACCAGGCATCCCATGAGCCGTCGCTACGCCGCCAGGCGCTCACCCATCCACGGCAACGGCGTCTTCGCCATCAAGCCGATCAAGGCGGGTGAGCATGTCATCGAGTACAAGGGCGAGCGCATGACGCACGCCCAGGCCGACAAGAAATATGGCGACGGCGGTGAAACGGGCCACACCTTCCTCTTCACGCTCAACGACAAATACATCGTCGACGGCGGCACCAACGGCAACGACGCGCGCTGGATCAACTACAGCTGCGACCCGAACTGCCAGGCGATGATCGAGGAAGCCGACGGCCGCGACCGCAAGAAAGACCGCGTGCTGATCGAAGCCATCCGCGATATTGCCCCGGGCGAAGAATTGACCTACGACTACGGCATCACGCTGGACGTGCCGCATACCGCCCGGCTGAAGAAGGTATGGGTGTGCTACTGCGGCTCGCCCAAGTGCATCGGCACCATGCTCAAGCCCAAGAGCCGTTCGGCGAAGTAGCCTGACTTGATCCCGGCGCTGGCGGCCTGATCGAACGCAACGTGACCGGGGTCAGAGTATTCACTCTGACCCCCAATTGCTTCCTGACCCCCACGGCTCTCTCGGCCTAGCCTGTTGACGGCAAAGGTGGCGGGCGAGCCAGGGTAGAAAGACCGTGCTTGGACGGAGGGGCCTAGGCCCGCCTGGCCGCCCGCCAGAACCGCAGGAAGCCTCCACACCCGCAGCGCGCGTTGCGGGTGTCGAACCAAGCAAAGACGGGCCATGGCTACACTCCTCTCGCAAGCGAGATCTATGGTGTGTTGCGATGACCGATTGAGTCCACCATAGTAAGCGTCGCAAAGCTGGATGGCTTTAGATATCGAACAATCCGCAACGCTAGATCCAATGCGATGATCAACATGCACTGCCCGATCGTTCCGGATGGAACGACAACGCGGCTGCGACCCATAGCAAGCCATGGAGCGGCGAAATGATCGAAATACAAGAAAGTTCAGGGAATGTGTATGCCGATCTAGGGTTCGCCGATGCGGATGACATGCTCGCGAAAGCGCGCATGACCATGACGCTTGATACGGCCATCAAAAGCCGCGGTTGGACATCCCAGAAAGCGGCCGCTGTTTTGGGCGTGCGTAAGGCCAAACTGAGGAAAGTACTAGACGGACGCTTTCACAAAGTGAGCGCCCGCGAGCTTGATTCCTGGGTGACGGCCATGACCTCTGATCAGCCGTCATGGCTGGGGATCGGCGTCGACAACCGTCGGCGGTGAACTCCGGGAACGCACGGGGTCAGAGTCATAACTCTGACCCCCAAACCGCGCGGCTACGACGCCTCCGCCTGAGGCGTCCACGCTTCCATCAACCGCTTTTGCACCGTCGGCGGCACCACGTCGTAATGACTGAACTCCAACACGTAGTGGCCCTGGCCGCCGGTGACGGATTTCAATTGCACGGCGTAGTCGTCGAGTTCGGCGAGGGGAACATGGGCGTGGATGGCCATTTCGCCGCGGGGCAGGGTGTCGGTGCCCAGGATGTGGGCGCGGCGGGAGGCAAGGCCGCCGGTGACGTCGCCGACGTTCTGTTCCGGTAGCGATACATCCAGTGCGACGACCGGCTCCAGCACCTGGGGATGGGCCTTGCTCACGGCATCGAGGAAAGCTTTGCGGCCCGCGCTCACGAACGCCACTTCCTTCGAATCCACCGGATGGTGCTTGCCATCGGTCACCACCACGCGCACGTCCTGGATCGGATAGCCGGCGATGGCGCCATGTTTAAGTGCCTGCCGCACGCCTTTCTCGATGGCAGGAATAAACTGGCCGGGTATCACGCCACCCTTGGTGGCGTCTTCGAAGCGGAAGCCTTCTCCGCGGGCCAGCGGCTCGATATGCAGGGTGACTTCGCCGAACTGCCCCGCGCCGCCGGTCTGCTTTTTGTGCCGGTGGTGGCCGTCGGCCGCGCCGTTGATGGTTTCGCGATAGGCCACGCGCGGCGTATGCGACACCACTTCCACGCCGTAGCGGGAATGCATGCGCTCGAGCATCAGGCGCAGGTGCAGGTCGGAAAGGCCACGGATCACCGTCTCGTTCAGTTCGTTGTGGTTCTCGACCTGGAAACAGGGATCTTCCTCGGCCAGCCGGGCCAGCGCCTGGGCCATTTTCTGTTCCTGCCCCTTGTGCGCCGGCTCGATGGCCACGCCAAACATCGGGTTGGGAAAAGGTGCGGGCGCCAGGTGCAGTTGATCGTCCTCGTGGGCGTCGTGAAGCACGGCGTCGAAGTGGATTTCCTCGATGCGGGAAACCGCGGCGATGTCGCCGGGCAAGGCTTCGTCGATCTCGATGTGTTCCTTGCCCTGCAGGCGGAACAGGTGCGACACGCGGAAGGGCTTGCGGGCGTCGTCGATGTAAAGCTGCATGTCGCGGCGGATCGTGCCCTGGTACACGCGGAATATGCCGAGCTTGCCCACGAAGGGATCGTTGACCACCTTGAATACATCGGCGATCACGTGCCGGGAGGGATCGGGCACCGCCTCCACCGGCTCGTCGCCAAGATGCAGGAACGGCGGCGGATTGCGTTCGGCGGGGCTGGGCATCAGCCTCACGATGAGGTCGAGCAGGGGCTCGATGCCCACATTGTCGCGCGCGGAGGTGAAGCAGATCGGCACCAGATGGCCTTCGCGCAGCGCGCGCTCGAAGGCATCGTGTAATTCGCGCGGGGTAAGCGACTCCTCGCCTTCCTCCAGGTAGTGCTCCATGGTGGCCTCGTCGGTCTCCATGATCTGGTCCAGCATCTGCTGATGCGCGTGCACGGGCGCTGAAAAATCGCTTTCGCCCCCGGTCTGGAAGAAGCAGTCGGCCACCGTGCGGCCCTTGGCGCAGGGCAGGTTCACCGGCAGGCACTGGCTGCCGAATTCATTGCGCAGGGATTGCACCAGGGAGGGAAGGTCAACGTGGTCGGCATCGATGCGGTTCACCACCAGGATGCAGGCCAGGCCGCGCTCGCGCGCCCGCTCCATCACCCATCGGGTGCCGTGCTCGATGCCGTGTGCGGCATTGACGACCACCGCGATGGTTTCCACCGCGTCCATCGCCGCCAGGGCCGGTCCACGGAACTCTGCGTAGCCTGGGGTGTCAATCAGGGTGATGCGGTGGCCGTCGCGCTCGAGGGAGGCGATGGCCGTGTCGATCGAATGCCCTCGCGCTCGCTCGGCCGGGTCGAAATCGGAAACGGTATTGCCGCGTTCGACTTCGCCCCGGGTGGCCAGGGCGCCGCCGGCATGCAGCAGGGCTTCGAGCAGGGTGGTCTTGCCCGCGCCGGCATGGCCGGCGAGGGCTAGGTTGCGGATGTGTTCCGTGGTGTACGACACGATGCGACCCTCCGAGGTTAACGGTACGGGAGGGCGGCATGGGGGCGGCGTCGATGACTGGCGTCGCGACCGTACGCCGCGAGCGGCATGACGATGGCGTTGGTGTCCCCATAGCCTTCTCCCATCCGCAAGGCGCGTCAAGCGGCTTAGGCCGCGTTTAGGGCCCGGTCGCTAAGCTCGGCGGTTCATTCATCGAAAGTCGGCGCGAGAACGGAGATCATCGGCCAGTGCAGCACCAGGGAGTCCCCGTACCCAACCAGGTAGAACACCACCGTCTCGTGCTCGAGCCAAGCCACGGCGCGGGCCTGGCCGTGATTGACGCCCCCACCCGGGCCCTCCTGCACGAGATGCGCTGGCGCCAGGCGCCCCGTGAGCGCCTTCCCGTGGTGCTGGGCATCGTGCTGGTGGTGGCGCTGCACCTGGTGATCTTCATCGCCGCCCGCGTCGGCATGCAGCCGCACGCGCGCGAGGCGCTGCATGATCCGCGCGATTTCGCCCTGCAGGTGCGCCTGATCGACCGGCCGCCGGCGATCCCGGCCGAGGCCGCGCCGCCACCGCCGTTGGATATTCCCGTACCGAAGAACCCCCCGCCGAGGACCGCCGCCGAACACCACGCCGCGCCGCCTCCCCAGCCCGCTCCCGCCCCGCCGCCGCCTCCATCGCGCGAAGCGCCCGCACCAGGGGCCATGCAGGCCACGCTTGGACCTCCCGCGCCGCGGCTTTTCGACAACGGCCAGGTGAAGCTGGCCCCGGCACCGGCAAGTACCGCGCGCACGCCCGACTTCATCGCCCAGCGCCCGCAAGGTGACGACAAGGTGATGAAGCACGACCAACCACTTGAGTACACGGAAACGAGTTTCGATGCCGACTGGACTCCCGTCCGGGAGAACATCATGCAACAGGGCCTTCGCAAGACAATCGACGCGGTGACCGTCAAGAAGACCTTCGACCTGGGTAACGGCGCACGCATCAACTGCGGATTCGCCATCATCTTCTTGAGCTGCGGTGGCGATCCGCCCTCGGGCCCGCCGAAGAAGGACGGCGACAAGCGCCTGAACATGCCGCCTGCCAACCCCCTGGTGCCCGGGATGAACCCGCCGCCGGCGATGGACATCAAGGAGTGCATCGAGGTCTACCGCAAGGGCCAGCCGTTGCCCCAGGCTTGTCCCACCGATACGCCGCTGCGTTCGATGGACGCTGAGAAAAAGCGTCTCCAAGGAAACGGCACGCCAAGCTAGACTACCGGCCATGTCCACGCCCGCAGGACCAGGCAGCGCCGATCGACCACCGACCCCGCTGCTCGCTCCCCGCGACGCGACGCGCGTCGCCATGGTCTATCGCCGGCGCCTGCGCGAGCCTGAGCGTCCCAGCGCCCGGCGCATCGCCGCCCTGGTCGGCACACTCCTTGTGCATTTGCTGGTGATCGTATTCATCATCCTGGGGCCGGCCTACGAACTGCAGGAATATCCGCCCCCGCCCGAACCCACGGGCGATGCCATCCAGCTCCGCCTCATCGAACGCAATCCGCCGCCCAAGCCGCAGGCGAAGCCCACGCCCCGTGGCGAAGCGGCGCGCGCCGCCCCGCGCAAGGCGAAATCCGCGGCGGCGGGGCAGGTGGCCGCCGCACGCAGCCGCCGCAGCGCGCCGATGCCGCCGATTGCCACGCCCGATGCGCCG
>Ga0193743_1001933_pt1 | contig 14994 bp, 16 predicted proteins | sample L2c2metaG_FD_143038 | JGI IMG/M metagenome (GOLD analysis project Ga0193743, IMG submission 143038) | Soil microbial communities from a riparian zone of the East river system, Colorado, United States - L2c2 | ecosystem: Environmental > Terrestrial > Soil > Riparian zone | place: USA: East River...
AGACGAGCTGATGGAGGCCTGAGGCTTTTCGAATAGGCGCGCGGAGGTGGTGGTAGGCGAGGCAGGGATCGAACCTGCAACCCCGAGCTTAGAAGGCTCGTGCTCTATCCGATTGAGCTACTCGCCCTAAAATCAATAACTTACGACCATTTCCGCCATACTCAAAATAGTACAGGCTTGGGGTATTTTGAGGCAAGGAATCTGCACAGAAATCACAAAGTTGTTATATCGCGTCCGACAAACTCCACCGAGCTTGTCCAGGCATGAAACACTTCGTGAGTCTGCGGATCGCGAAACCACGTCTCCTTCCATGATTTCTTGAGATTCCATTCCCAACTGACCCTCGTCCCCACCAGCATCTGTCTTGTAGTCGGAAAAACCTGAGTTGTAGCAGATGGGCGACCATGTTCGTCTTGGCCGCGTAACATAACGCCTTTAGCATCGGGTACGACAACCTTACCGTCCGGATCAGAATAAAGAGTCAGGTCTGCTCGAACTACCTCATGTGAACTGCGCGGGATGGAGCGAAGCATTTCCAGTAAGAGCAAACCTTGGTTAAGAGCATCGGAAGTCAACACCACATTCGCGTCAGCGTGAACGATTAAGTTTCTAATCGTCATGAATCGGTCGAGAGATTCTGCGAGAGCTGGAGGTATTAGCACCCTCTCTCGCATTAATTTCAGCCCTTGTTGAGGGGACGTATAGTCAGAAAGCCACCCTGAACTCGCGACAATTTCTTTGATTTCTCGTTCGATATAGGCTGCCGTCAGTTGGACCGCTGCCTCCGGAGAGATAATCGCCCTTTCCCTAATCCGGGAAACCGGGTCGTCCTTGACTTGACCAACGCGAGGCTGTTCTGGCTTCTCGTCCGAGGAAAGCTGGAGATTGAGAACTTGCGATTGTGCTTCTGTGCTTGCCTCGCGTAGTTCATCTAATTCCAGCTTTATCCCGAGCACATCCGCACCCCTGACTCGGTTCAATGCTTGAGGCAACGATTGTAATAACGTTCTCAGTTCTGGTTTGAAACTTAACGCGAGAAAGAAGATCAACACCGGCCAAGCAAACAAAGCTAGGGCTTTAATCAGTTCTATTATGAGGCTCACTGTCATTGCACAAAATCCTATCAGCCAGAGCTATTGAACCTCATAACGTCGCCTCACCCGCTCGTAGACGTGGCGCGGTATCCGAATACTGCGATAACGTCGCTTGTTCATTTTGGTTGGGTGGTTGCGAATCAAGACGCCGGGTTCGTTCTCGAACATCCGCGTGATGGTGTCGCGGCCCCAGCCCGTCATCGCTGCGGCTTCCTCGACGGTGTACGCCATCTTGGACGTGAGATCGGGACGAACTTCTTGGACGCGCAAACTGGACTCCTAACGTGGACTTATACTATTGAAATTAAACAACTTATAACCATTATGGGGCATAGCGTTGGAGTTCTATCATAGGCATACTAAAAATAATTCGAACCAACCTCTTGACATTCAAGATAGATTTTTATAATCTACCTTCAGTTGAGGATGACTATGACGCCGTACATAAGCAGCGACGAATCGAAAGAACGACTACAGCGGAGTATGAAGCGGGTTGAAAAATCGCTCACTCCAGAGCAGCGCGTTTTTCGCAAGATGCGGGCGGGCCGCCCTAAGAACCTCGGAGCGGATAAACCTAGCCCACTCCAGGTCGCGGCACAGCTCTTTTCCGAGATCGAAAAGACACACGAGGCCATGAAAGAAGCGAAGCTTGAGCTACGTGAGTTGAGTTGGCATCTTTTCTACTATGCGCAGAGCCCATCAGAGAACAGACCCCGTGTTCATTGGTGGTATCCGCCTCCGCGTATGAAGACTTCGACAAAAGACGCGATTGAGTTTTTGAAAAACTTTGAGGATATCGAGAATCCTCTTTTTCTCAGAGTCCGATGGTCGCTCGGAAAAGCCCAGCTCGTCGCGGAGGATGAGGACTTCGACTCAGATAAATCCGCTGATTGGGAAACGCGATTCAATGCTTACCCTTTGAACTCTGCGGCGATTGCAGCCGCACTAGAGGAGGAAGCGAAGATCAAATAAAGACGGCGTGGCAAGGGATTGCGGCCCAAACCACGCCTAATTAGCCAAATCAACCACGTCGCGAAAACGTATCAACCGGCTGTGTCTCAAGTATAAGACAGCGCCCGGTTGATCCCAACAGAGCAACACAGGAGAAATCGGCCATGTCTTCCCCCATCTTTATTTCCAACGCCCTCATCGTCAGTTCCCTCCGTCAGCGCACGCGCGGTGAGAAATCCCATATTGAAGAAATGGGATATAACCTCGATTCGCACATCCTCTCCTACATCGAGCGCATGGGCGGCCTCAAGCGCCCCACGAAGAAAGAGCGTGACGCCGCGCGAACAACCAGAAACCACAACCTTCGTATGAAGGAACAGTGGGAGCGCATGGAGCGTGAGGAAGCAAAGGCGGCTGCCAGTGCGTAGCCAGTGCGAACAGCTCATCCTCGACGTAGCGGGGAGCGGTGAAACGCCCTTCGTTGTCTACGGCGGCGACTCCGCCGACATTCGATTGATCTCGCTCCGTGAGGAGATCGACCGCGATGCCCTCGCACGAGACCGGGCAAACGGATTGCGATACTGCGGCGTCATTGGCTTGGTCGATGGCAGACCAAGAATCGCAATTGGACCCGATGCGGGCGCACCAGAGATAGAAGCTATGCGGTACGCAGGTGCTTCCCTTGTTCAGCAAACGTTCGGCGATTCCGTTGAGTTCTTAGACCGCTTGTTTTTGTTGACTGACCCCAGAACGGAGACCTATGCGCAACCTAACTAAATTCACAGACGTCGTGCGGGACGGGCGCTTCGGGGTTTACGTTGCGGGCAATCCCGAAACCGGAGAGTTCGTTTTACTCGACCTCGACGGAGACAACCCTACCGAGGCGGTTGTGCGAGAGTTCTTTCCCGGTTCTGTCTTCGTGGGCGTTATCGCAGTAGACGCCAATGGAGAAGCACAGTCGGCGGTAGATGTCCCGCTGTCTGTGGATGCAGCAAAAGCGTTGTCGCAAGCCTACGCCTGTCACGTTGAGAACACTGTACGGGCATTTGTGGAGATGCCGCAAATAGCTAACGCCTAAAGCTTAGAGGGGTTCAGCGCGCCTAACCTCCCCGCTAGTCGGGCAATACAAGCGCAAACCAAATCTGCTTCAAAGGGGAATCACAAATGGCATCAGCACTTACGTACATGCGCAACATCCGAGCTGAAATTGAGAAGCACCGCGACGCAGCGTCAAAGATAGTCGATGGTGCAAGCGCAAAGGGCGAAGACCTCTCCGGCGCTGCCCTCGCCGACTACAACCACCATGCCGACCAGCTCAAGAGTCTCAACAAAGACTATGACGGCTGGCTTGCTAAAGCCGAATCAACGGCTGACTCGCCCTTCAACCCTGGTGGATCCACGTCAGAAGGACAGCCGCAGTGGGGTTTCCAGCCCGCAGCCGGAATGAAGACTCCTGCTGCGGTAGCCGTAGACCTCAACCGCTTCAGCTCGGAGATGCAGTCGTATATGCGCGGCGGCATCCAGGCCCTTAGCACTCCCATCCACGTCGGAACCGGCGCTGGAGTGGAGTCTGTCGGCGTAACGATCCCAACGAGCATCCTTACCGCTCTGGCAGCTTACAACAACGTGGATTCGTTCGCGTTGGCTGGTGCTCGTCAGATTGGCACTGATGACACCAACCCGATGACGCTGCCGGTTGTTAGCAGCGGTGCTGCGGCCTCGACGTTTGCCGAGGGTGCCAGCTCCGTTGATTCGCAGCCGTTCAACCTCGATAGCTTCACCTTCGGCGGCACCAAGTACAGCCGTCTTGTGATCGCTTCCGAGGAAAGTCTTATGAACAGCGCAATCGACCTCAGCGGAACCATCACGGATGAGTTGGCAAATGGGGTAGCCAGCACATTCACGGCAGCTATCACAGCCGCTCTTCTTACGGCTCTAACCGGAAACACAAACGTGCTTGTTGCAGAGGGTTCGAACGATATTTACAAGACGCTCGGTTCCCTGTTGCATGCGATTCCGACCCGCTTTGCCGGATCCTCCAATAAGTGGATGCTCTCACGGGCCACACTTGCGAAGGTGAAGGACATTCGCGCTACCGGAAGCGGAGTGCCGTTGTTCGACCCCGTCGCTAATCAGATCTTCGGGCGGGACATCGTACTCAACGATTCTCTGTCCGGTGGTCAGGTTGTTTACGGAGAGTGGTCCGCCGGTGCCTACGTGAGAAAGACACCGTTCCGTGTCCAGCGTCTTGTCGAGGCTTATGCGAGCACCGGCTCCGTTGGATTCAAGGCGACTCAATGGCTCGACTCCAAATTCCTGGCTTCCTTGGCGGGCGTGATGAATCAGCCGTTGTTCTACACCGTCCTAGCGTAACCAACTTTCGGCTCGCTACGGGGGCGAGCCGGACAACCTTCGTTATTCCGCTAGTGCTGAGATGCGGGGTAACGATCAACAAATGCAGTCGCGCTTGGCAGGGCTGATTACCCGATGGCCGCTTCTGTTGTATCTCCCTTTCCGACCCGCTTCGTCTTTGTTTAGGCGATGGTGAAGCGGGTTCTTTTTTCTTACCTCCAACCCCGAAAGGCGGTATCAGCATGAGTAGTCCCGTGTGGGTTTTGTCGGTGGATTTGAAGACTAAAACGGCAGCGTTTGCAACCGGCATGGCCGATGCAGCCCGTTCGGCACGGTCGGCCTTCGCGGACATCAAGTCCTCAGCCAAAGAGGGCGGCGAAGGCGTCCAGAAGTCGGCTATCAACGCGCAATCGGCCCTCGGTGTCTTGACGAACTCACTACGCGGAGACGTGGAAAGCGCCCTCGCCGATGTTATCCGGGAGATGAGTCATACGTCAGTCGTCATGGCGGCTATGCCTTTCGCGGCGGCGGCGGGAGGTGCTCTTCTATTGGTCGGCGTAGCGACCGAGGTTGCGGCGAAGATCAAGGAATGGCGCGAAGCTCAAGAGAAACTAACAGCCGAGCAAACCCGGTTCGGTACGGCGATCAATGAGTCTTTCCAAGGTCTCGACGCCCGGTTTATCCTGGCAGAGCAACGGGCCGACGAGCTACGGAACGACCACCTCGGGGCACTCAGCAAGGCGCTTGAACTCATCGACCACGCCTCGTTACAGGATCTAGTCAAAGAGTTTGAGACGATATCGAAGGCCGCCGAGGGAACCTTCAAACTCCTTGAGGGTCATTGGTACACGCTCGGCATCGGGAGCGCGGGCGCGACTCATGCGCTTGAGCAGTTCAAGACGCAGTACGACAGTCTTCTTTCGCAGGGCAAGGACGCCGAGGCAAACGACCTACTCAAAGGCACCCGTGACAGCGCACAGAAAGTCCTCGACGCGCAGAGCGCACTCAAGAACAGCAGACAAGGCGGTGGTGCTCTCGGTCCTGCCGTTGACTACTCGGCACAGTACAAAGCCCTTGCGGTTCTCAGAGCTGCCGGTGTTGGCGACTCGCAAAAGGAAGTCCAGGCACAACGGACCATCGTTAGCGCGTTAGACGCTCAGATTACCGCACAAGGCAAGATCGCCGCTATCAAGAAGGCGGACGGCGACAACGCCAAGACACAGACGGGCAACGACGCCTCGGCCCGTGCGTCCGCCGCAGCCCGGGCCTCCGCTCAGAACCAAATGGCCATAGCCGAGCAACAGCTCGCGGCGGATAAGTCCATCGCCGATGCACGGTTGACTATCGCACAGGCTGACATCAACGCCCGGTTGCAGAGCGATATCTCCTTCGCCGAGCGCGACCGTGAGATAAAACTCAACGCGAACCAAGCCGAGATTGCATCCCTCGATAAGTCCGGGAAGGATTACACCAACAACCTGAAGGCGCTCCGCGACCAACAGGCGACTATCGAGTCGGCGTACGTAACCAACGTGGCGCAGCTCCGCAGCAAGTCCCAGGTCGCACAGTTTCAAAAAGACCTATCGGACCTTCAACAGTCCGAGCGGGAGCAAATCAACGCCACACAGCAAGGGAGCACGGAACGGCTAGCCATTATCGACGCCGCCATCAAGGAGGCCGAAGCAAAGAACCTCCAGGAAACCGACTATTACCGACAGCTTCGGACCACGCGGGTCGATACGGTTCGTCAGGGTGCGGAGCAAGAAGCACAGGCGAAGGTCCAAGGCATCCAGATTCAGACTCGGGCAGATGAACAAGGCGTACAGAGTCAGATACGTCTCGCAACGGAGGAGCTTGCCTCACGGAGCGCTTCTATCCAGGAACAGACCGCCCTCGCCGTAGCCGGTGAAGACGCGATGTTTGGTGTTGAGCGGGACGGCCTTCAGAGGCAATTAGAGGCGCTACAGGAATCCGGGGCGTCGAAGGTCGCCGAGGTAGAGCGTGTGCAAGAGCAGATTGAGGCACTTAATCGCGGACACGAGGTGAGGAAATTTGAGATTCAAGCACAAGGCGCTCGCAGACAGGCCAATTCGTTCGACGGCGCATTACAGCACATGGAGTCCGGGGCGGCGCAGAGCGCGTTCAGAATCTTGAGCGGCCAACAGAGCTTCGTTTCTGTGATGGGTGGATTGATAAACCAGCTTTCACAGAACCTCATCCAGTCCGTACTCGAACGGCAGAACGTGCAGCGAGTGGAACAGCTCGGGAATGCGAAGGTCGCGGCCTCGAACGTATACGCCGAGGTTTCGAGTTGGCCGGTGGTTGGTCCGTTCCTCGCTCCTATCGCGGCGGGTGGAGCGTTCGCGGCGGTCATGGCGTTCAACGAAGGTACGGACGGTGTCCCCGGCGTCGGCAACCGCGACACGGTGCCCGCCATGCTCACCCCGGGCGAAGGTGTCGTCCCCGGAGGGGTGATGGACGGCCTCCGCAAGATGGCGAATAACGGCGGCTTGGGCGCCGGCAACGGGCAAACGGTCCACGTCCACGTACGACCGACGTACAACCTCCAGGCGCTCGACAGCAAAGGCATCGACCGAACGCTCAAGAATCACACCACGACATTGACGAAGCATTTCAACACGCAGGTACGGAGGATGAACAAATAGGCGAACGTGAAGCGAACAAACGCTAATCGAGCATAACTCGCGCTAAATCAATGAGATGACCCGGAAAACTACATGAGTAGAGGTTGGAAAATAATAAACCGGGGTTATCGCTTGTCTTTGCAGCGAGATAAGCCCTCGGGGCGCATATATGTAGGGCAAAAACATTTCAAAGGGGCTCATTCGAAGCGGGTGAGCCTACAGCTTCAACTTCGACCATGAAAGGGTCAACTATGACACACAGCGAATGGATCGCACGCCTGAAGCGTGAGCGAAAGAAGAAGCCCAACGATACGCTGCTCTCGCAAGCTGCCCGGCTGCTGCGGCTAGAGGCGGAACGGTACGAAGGCTGCGGTGGGCGCACATGGGGTCTGTTGCAGGATATCGCCGATCAACTGGACGGCCTGGATTGAGGGAGCAGATATGAACGCCGAAGAGAGAAAAAATATCCTGCCGAGCAACCCGAGGCCGGACTTCCCGAGGAACCCACGTCCGGTATTGTCGGGTGTCACGTTTGGAAAACACAAGGACGTGAACCCTGCGGAGTGGAGACAGCTCTTCCACACGCGGGAAGACATCGAGAACGCGCCGGACCCGGAGTATTTGATTCATGGCTTTTTGCAGGAAGAGTCAATAACGGGACTCATTGGACCCGCCCGAGCGAGGAAGTCTATCGTGGTCTTGAATGTCATCCATGCTCTGTTGACGGGCGGTAAGCTGTTCGGACATTTCGACGTCACGAGCAAGCCCGGGCGTGTCGTCTATCTGTGCCCGGAATCCGGGATGAAGTCGCTCGGTCGTCGTGTTCGCAATATGGGCCTTGCTCGGTGCATTGGCGACTCCTTGTTTATGACGAGCATGAACAGTGAGCTTGTGGAGCTAGACGACCCGCGATTGGTTGAAGCTGTGCGAGGGTCGGTCCTAATCATTGACACAGCTATCCGGTTCTTCAATGGGGACGAGAACAGCTCTCAGGACATGAAGATCTTCGGGGAGCAATGTCAGTTGTTGATACGTGGAGGTGTCCGTGCGATAGTCCTGCTGCACCACACCTCGAAGCGAGGCGAAACCCTGACGTTGGAGAGTGGTCGTGGCTCCGGTGACTTCGGCGGGTTCTTGACGTGCTGTTGGGGTACGACGCTTGACGACTATGAGGATGCGTACAACTCACATTCGTTGATGACATGCGTCAAGCAACGTGACTTCCGGGCGGACAATTTCAAGCTGTCCCCGTCCGGCGATGAGGAGAACTTCTTTCTGCAATATGTCGAGGGCAGCGCTAATGCTCGGGTTCAGGTCGGGGCGAAAGAGAAGGCGGGTAAGGCCAAGGCGATGGCATTTGCCCGTGCTAACCACACCATGACCGGAGAGGAGTTGAGCAAGGCGCTGGCGGAGATGGGTATTAGATACTCGGTGTCGTCCTGCCGGAACATGCTGAGGGAGGCCAAGGCAGCAACTTGATTGTTGGCGCGGTAACCGCTAGCCACTACTACATAGCATAAGAAGAACTTTAGTTCTTATGCTGTGTGGTTAGTTATCAACGACAGCAATAATCCCTTACTAAGAGCTGCTGCTGTTTATGTACGGACAGAAGGGGTGGGGGCGGTCGAAATGTTGAAAGAGGTCCCTTCTATAGCCCTCTGCCGCAGCAAACTCTATACGAACAATCAATTATCGATAATATGACACTTTGACAATAGTCAAACTGGTATCTTGCTGTAAATAAATGGCTTATAGCCTTTTTGTCAACTATCGACGACGAAACGTCTTCCAAAGCACCGACATCCCGGACTTGATTTGCCATCATGCGGCATGGAAACCCACGACACTCTCCATCTGGTAGCAGTCGAGCGCGTCCAGCACAGCCTGTTGCTTTACTTCAGCGATGGCAGGAGCGGGGTCTACTCCGCTGCGCTTCTCTATTCCATCTTGGAGCAGGCGGAGCAGATACCCGATGAAGAAGAATCGCCCTAGAAAGCCTCATTGACGGCGTTTAGCGGCCCGTGGAGGCACCGCTAAACAACGCCGCTGGTACCCCAGCTACGCTTTTGAGAGCAGCGACACGCGCTCGTGGACGGCCTGTAGATCGGTCGTCACAAGGTTGGCATACCTGCGTGTCATCTCCAACGAACTATGCCCGAGAACCTTCTGGAGGTGAAACACGCTGCCACCTCGGCGAAGGTAGTTCACAGCGAAGGTATGCCGGAAAGCGTGAACAGTTCGCGGTGGAGGGGTAAAGCCGAGGTCTTTGCAAAGCACCTTCACGTCTCGCAATGCATTTCGGCGACTCCACAGTGTCCCCTCTCTGCAAGCGAACAATAACGCCTCGGGCTTGCACCCGAACTCACCCACGTATCGGAAGACCGCCTTTCTCAGTTCGAAACTAAAGGGGACGACCCGCTGTTTTCTTCCCTTCCCGTTCAACGTGACGAGCAAGTCCTCGAAATTGATGTCCGAAACTTTCGATGTGAGGGCTTCCGAGATGCGACACCCGGTATCGAGTAAGAGCAAGACAAGCAAATGCAACCGTCGTTGATACTTTTTCTTGGGCTTCCACGCGACAAGCTGCTTCACCTGGACATCGGTGAATGTCGGCAGGACAAGCGAAGGTTCCCGGAGCCGCTGTACGCGAGGATGATTGCAGCCCGCCCCACATCGCCGGTCGGAACCACTCGCCCAATGCAGATAGGCATTGATACACCGAAGAATCGCGTTAGCGCCCGTCTCTTTGAGGCCCTTCTCGCGCATCTTCACCACAACCGCTTTCAACTCTTCTTGTGTGGGCGACTCTGAGGGCAGCCATTTCGAGCAGCGCCGATACCACTCGATTGTGCTGGGCGAGACGTTCAAGAGGTATTGACGCTCGCGAATGAAAGACTCAAAACGTTCTAGTCTCGGGGTCAAAGGAATTTCTCCAGTCTTGGGGTCACAATTTGGAGAAAATTCCGGAAATTATTGATTCTAGGTGGTGGTAGGCGAGGCAGGGATCGAACCTGCAACCCCGAGCTTAGAAGGCTCGTGCTCTATCCGATTGAGCTACTCGCCCGCGCGTGCGTGAAACGCCAATTCCGAAACCGAGAATCGACGTCTATTCCATTGTAAGCGGGCGCTGGTTCGTCTGCACTCTTCTGTTGAGAGAGGCGTCCATCGAGAGTCATGTCGTCTCGATGGACGCCCGGCTGGAGGCTCGATCCTGTTGGCCTAACTAAAGAGCTGCTATTCCATTGAAACCGGCGCTCTTTGGAAGATCTCCGGCTTGTCCGAGGTTTGTGAGAGTTCCGTTCTGCTCGATACGAAACATGCCAATGTTTCCTGAGTCGGAGTTGATGGTATAGAGGTATTGGCTATCGGTGCTGACCGCGATATCGACGTTGTGACTTCCGGAAGGGTTATTCCCTACGATGGTCGATCCAATGGGCGTGAGCGTACCGTCTTTTGCGATTGCGAATCCGGAGATGGAGTCGCTGCCGGAGTTTGAAGTGTAAACATATTTTCCGTCAGGCGTTATGGCATTCCAGCAATTTCCTGCAGCGAGAGCAGGAACACTCTGGCTCACAGCGGTGAGTTTGCCGTTCTGCCCGACGATATACGAGGAGATCGCGGAGCCATTGGTTGCGTCGGCGGCGCCTGTCTCCGAAACGATGGCGTTACCATTTGGAGTAAAGGCGACAGAGAAGGTTCCAGGGGCAGGATTTGGATTGACGACAATCGGTGCGAGGGTACCATCTGGTTTAACCCGGAAGACATCGATCGTATTTGCAAGCCGTTCGGTGACAAGAAGGAACTGGCCGTCAGGACTAAATGCGACGGAAGCTCCGGCGGTAGTGTTCCCGGTCAGGAAAGAGGTGGCGTCTTTGATCGGGCGCATCTGTCCGCCGAACTCGAGGTGAAACCCTACTACACTGCCTGCACCACCGGAGTTGAGAACATAGACAAGGTTCTGGAATTGAGCCACTGCAACGGGCTGGCTGCCGCCTGAGGCTACTTTGTCGAGGAAGAAGAGATTGGAGCGACGGATACCGAATAGCGAGATAGTTCCGCTGCCTGCGTTCGCGGCAAAGAGAATGGAGTGGTCCTGGCTGAGGGTGAGAGAGCCCTGGGCTTCAAGCGGATCGGTGACGCCGCCGCTTCCCCGGCCTTCGGTGTCGTAATGGCCCGCTTCGGTGAGGTAGCCGTTCGGCGCCCGGTTGTAGGCGATGATCTCGTTTTTCTTTGCGTCGTTGGTCATCACGAAGACAGCTCCGACACGATTGTTGTTCTGAGAGAGTGCAGAGAGTTCGTTCGACTGTGCGGGAAGTGAGAGCGTACCGATTCCCAGGACTGTTGCGGCGAGGATTAAGGGACAAGCGAGTTTGTGCATGTAGAACTCCAACGGGGAGATGGCGAGTTTGAAGCGCCGACGAAGAGAGATGATTCGACAGCGGCTGAAACGCGCATCCGTGAGAGTCACAGGGTTTGAGTGAAGTAACAGGATATTTTCCGAACCGCATGCCTGTGAGATTGCGTAGTTTCAATTTCTTGTGAATACGCTGCATGTCCGTTTAAACAAGAGATAGCGGAGAAGAGATTCTTGCTGTGTACTGAATCTGCTACATCCTCGAAAGGAGCTATGCGATGGACAGGCTGAAAGGCAAGCGCGCGTTAATTACCGGGGGCACGACAGGGATTGGACTGGAGACGGCACGGCAGTTCGTGGCCGAAGGCGCGAGGGTAGCGGTTACAGGAAAGAATCCGGAGACGCTTGCCTCGGCGCTGAACGCACTGGGAGGAGAGGTGCTGGTTTTCCAGTCTGACGCGGCCGATGTAGCAGCGCAGAAGACACTGGCGGAGCAGATAGGAGAGTCCTTCGGGACTTTGGATGTTCTGGTTCTGAATGCAGGGATTGTGGAGATGCGACCTCTTGGGCAGTGGGACGAGGCGGCGTTCGATCGCTCGTTCGGAATCAACTTCAAGGGCCCGTTCTTTCTGATCCAAGAGCTGCTTCCCTACTTCGCGGACACCGCCTCGATTGTGCTGATGGCCTCGGTGAACGCGCATATTGGAATGCCGAACACGAGTGTTTACGGCGCGACGAAGGCGGCGCTGGCCTCGCTGGCACGGACGCTGTCAGGAGAACTTGTCTCCCGCGGAATTCGAGTAAACGCGATCAGCCCGGGGCCGATTGCGACGCCTCTCTATGGCAAGCTGGGATTGCCGGAGGCGGAGATGAAGACTGTGGCCTCGTCGATTGAGAGCCAGGTTCCGCAGAAGCGGTTTGGAGAGCCGATCGAGGTTGCGAAGGCGGTGGTCTTCCTTGCCTCCGATGAGGCTCCGTTCACGATGGGCAGCGAGCTGCTGATGGATGGCGGGCTTTCGTTATAGGCGAAGCGGGCTAAGGAGTCGCGAAGGCACGGCCGCGGAGGAGGGTTGCCATGTCGGTCAGGGCGGCGGCCCAGCGTTCTTCGGCGGCCTGCGGATCGTGGCCGAGAGCCTTGATGTAGAGGCTGATGGCGAATCCCTCCTGGGGGCCGGAGAGATCGACCAGCGCGGGGCGCAGGGTGCATTCGAGCGTAGCGTAGGGGTGATCGAGGGGAGCGGTAAGGCGGTCGATGCGATGCAGGAGCTGCTCGTGCTGGTGGAAGGACACAAAGAGGGAGCGCTCGCGCCAGAGAAGATCGATGTAGCTGGCGATGCCGGCGGGAGCGTCCTCGGGGATGAGGTCGAGCTCGTGCCGGAGAGGCTCGATCTCGTCGGGAGTCATGCTCCAGACGTCGCATTTGGCGCTAAAGACGGGAGAGCGGGTGGCGTTAAGGGCGCGGAGGGCATGAAGGAGAGGAGGGTGCTGCATGCCCTCTTCGAGCCAGTCGAGCTCGTCGGGGTTTTCGCGGAGATCGAGAAAGCGGCGGTCGGGGTCGTTGGGGTCGGTCCAGGGGACGACGAGGACCGGGTCGTCGGCACCGCATTCAACGGACCACTCAGAGAGCATCTTTCTATCTTAGCGGCTAGAAGAAGATCAGGCATGTCCGAGGAGAAAATGCATGAGGGTGTGCTCGGCCCAGTAGCCATCGTAGCCGGTGGATCGATCGGGCGCGGCGAGAAAGGCGCAGTGGCCGCCGTGCGCGGATTCGAGAAAGGTAATGCGGGGATTGGCGGCTATCTTTGCGCGGCTGTCGGGGAGCAGGCGGATGAAGGGATCATCGGCGGCATTGAGGATGAGCGCGGGAACGGCGATGCGGTCGAGAACGCGGGCGCTGGCGGCACGGTGGTAGTAGTCGTCGGCTCCAGTGAAGCCGGAGTAGAAGGCGGTGATGCGCTCGTCGAAGGAGCGGATGGAGCGGATGCCGTCGGCGCGGGCGGGATCGTAGACGCGCGGGAAGAGAGCGGCCTTGCGGCGGTAGTGGGCGATAAGAGCGCGCAGGAACTTGATTTCGTAGACGCGGTTCTGCGGGGCGTGGAGGGCATCGGCGGAGGGGCCGAGGTCGATAGCGGGAGAGACGCCGATGACGGAGCGCAGCTGGCGCGGGGCCGCAGGGCCGAGGTCGCCGGCGAGCTTGAGGACGAGGTTGCCTCCCATGGAGTAGCCGAGGAGAGCGATAGAGGTGAGGCCGTAGAGACGGATGAAGTGGTCCATGACGGCGCCGACATCGCTGGAGAGCCCGGAGTGATAGAGGGTGGAGCTGAGGGCCTCGGTGCCGCCGCAGTTACGCATGTTCATGCGGACGATGTTGGCTCCGGCCTGCCATAGCTTGTTGGCGTTGCCGATGACGTACTGTGAGCTGGAAGAGCCTTCGAGGCCGTGCACGATGATGGCTGTGGGACGGGAGGCGCGAACCTCGGCGGGCTGCCAGTGGCAGTCGCAGCGGATGCGGCTGGGAGGAGCATCGCCGATGGCAGGCGCGACCTCGATGAGGGCGGGCTCGGCGGGAGGAAGCGAGTCGGTGCGGCGAAGGAAGTTGCCGAGGATGGTCTGGAGGTGTCCGCTGGAGAAGAAGCGGCGCGGCGCGAACTCGGTTGCATGAGCGACGTGTGCGGCGATGGATTCGAGCGCGGTGGCCACTACGGATGCACCTTCCTGGCTGCGATTCCGCTGAGGAAAGAGACTGCGTTGAGAGCTCCGGTGGGCTCATCTTCGTGCTTGAAGTAGATAAAGACGTCGCGGCTGGAGGAGAGCGCGGCGAAGCGGTCGACGAAGGCAGCGATCTCCTGCGGAGTGTAGGCTCCGGTGCGGCGCAGACGGAAGCTGGTGAAGTCGCTCGCGGTGTGGATCTCGGGAGAGGCGAGGTCGTCGCTTTCGGCGATGCAGAGAGCAACGTTATGGGAGCGGAGGATGGCGTAGATCTCGTCGCTGAACCAGGATTCGTGGCGGAACTCGAAGGCGATGCGAGGCGCACCGGAGCCGTTCAAGGCCGAGGAGGAGAGAAAGCTGCTGAGGCGCGCGGGGTCGGCCTTGAAGTTGGGGGGAAGCTGAAAGAGGAGAAGGCCCAGCTTCTCGGCCTGACGCACGACTTCGAGTACGGAGACGAAGTAGGCAACGTCGGATTCGCAGTTGACCAGGCGCTTGATGTGGGTGATGCGCTGCGGAGCCTTGAAGCTGAAGCGGAAGAAGTCGGGCGACGCTGCAAGCCAGCCTTCGAGCGTGGCCACGGTGGGGAAGGCGCGGAAGGTGTAATTGACCTCGACCGAGTTGAGCTGGCGCGAGTAGAACTCAAGAAAGCGTTTTGCGGGAGTGCGGTCGGGGTAGAAGGTGGGCTTCCAGGCGGGATAGGCCCAACCGGAGGTTCCGGCAAAGATATGCGCGCTGGCCGCAGTGACGGCTGCTTCGCTGGAAGGCGGCGGGGCTTGAGGAAGTCGGGCCACGGCGTAGGTTGGTCGATACGGAGAGTACCCTCAAAATACCCGGAGTTCTGATGGGAAGTTTGGGGCGGCTAGTGGGTTTCGAACCCACGACATCCGCT